>ERZ1035027.364-NODE-364-length-27083-cov-20.568744_pt1 | contig 27083 bp, 33 predicted proteins | sample MGYA00520604_ERZ1035027 | MGnify/ENA primary metagenome ERZ1035027 (study PRJEB33766, sample SAMN09781743) | gut metagenome | biome: gut microbiome | host: Homo sapiens | place: Madagascar | study: EMG produced TPA metagenomics assembly of the PRJNA485056 data...
TTGTTAACTTTGCGGCGCGTTTGAGAACTAAACCGGGAAATATGAGGCTTAGTTACCCAAATGGGATTGCGGGTACAGCATCGCCTGGATCAGGGTTGCTCCGAACGACAGAAGCTTCACGAGAAGTATACTGTCTCAATCTCCTTGCTGCTTGTGACGACTCGTTTCGACACAAGGGGGAAGAGAAAATGTGTCTATATAAGAATACTTAAAATGAAAGAATGGACAATACAATAAAAGATATCAATCATTCTCTAAGCATACAAGCCGAGACTCTTGGCGAACCAGCCGAGACAGAGGCGTCATGGTATGCCATGCGCGTGTTCATGAACAAAGTGGCGCTTTGCCGAGACTTGTTCAACCTGTTCAACAACGTGCTTAAGGATTCTGACCAGATGAAAAACACATTCCCCGAAGATATGATGGGCGATGTGATGGAATATTACGCCCCCTTCGTAAAAGAGAGACATGTAAACAGCCAAGGCAAGAAGATTGTGGTGGAGCGGCCACTCATACCCTCGCTTTTCTTCATGCGCAGCAACAAGCGACAGGCGCTATGCCTGGAGCGGGAACTGTGTGGCAAGGCAAGGCTATATCGCCAGCTGGTGGACTTCGACCCACAGCCCATCGCCATTCCCAAGCGACAAATGCAGATGTTCATGATGGTGTCGTCGGGCGATCAGGAGGGGCTGGAATATTTCGAGGATGGAGCCTTCGACTGGAAGAAAGGTGAACGTGTCAGGGTCATCGACGGCAGGTTCAAAGGTCTGGAGGGCGAAATCAAGCGCATCAATGGCGACCATCGGCTCATCGTCACGATAGAGGGAATCTGTGCCGTCGCCACCACCTATATACCAAGATGTTTTCTAGAAAAAATATAAAATCATATGAAATATCGTAAATCATTGCTTTCTGGAGCTTTTTGTACGGGACTTCTTGTCCTGTCAGCTTGTGGAACCCCACAACAAATAGCTTATTTCCAGGATTTTAACCAAAATCCTGACACGCTAATCAATCTGAAAAGTGCGGTGATCACCGCCAAGCCAACAGATAAACTCTACATCGGCGTGAAGAGCAAGGATCCACAGATCACACAGCTCTTCAACCTTACGGGAACCACCACCAGCTACTCTACGTCGTCCATCGCCAAGGATGCCTATTATTATACGGTAGACAGCAAGGGCAACATCGACTTTCCTGTGCTGGGCACCCTGCATGTGGCAGGTCGTACCCGAGAGCAGATTGCCGAGGGAATCAAGAAAGTTCTGGTGGAGCGCAACTTGGTGAAGGATCCCGTGGTGACCGTCAGCCTGACAAATCTCCACTATTCGGTGATGGGTGAGGTGGCACGCCCTGGACAGTATGAAATCGAGGACGAGAAAGTGACTATTCTCGATGCCCTTAGCAAGGCGGGCGACCTGACCATCTATGGCACCCGTGAAGACGTGATGGTGTTGCGCCAGGAAAACGGCCACCAGAAGATATACAAGATCAATCTCTGCTCGGGAAACAGTGTGTTCAACAGCCCGGTATATTACCTGCAGCAGAACGACGTGGTTTACATCAGCCCCAACAAGACCAAGGCTCGCCAGAGCACGGTTAATGGCAACAATGTCAGGAGCACGGGCTTCTGGATTAGCCTTGCCTCACTTGCCACCAGCGTGGCGGTACTTATCAAGAAATAATGTAAGAGTAGAGTGAACACTCAACATTCAACACTCAACATTCAACATTCAACACTCAACATTCAAATTCAATGATTCAGAATAATCAAGCGACGATGCAGAATGTTCCGGGTCGTCGCCCCCAGCAGGCAGAAGACTTCATTCGTCTGCAAGACTTAATGTATCTGTGCCTTGTGCGCTGGCGATGGTTTGTCATCTCGCTCGTCGTCACCCTGGGCATAGCCACTTATTACCTCCTCTCCACGCCGAGTGTCTATCAGCGCACGGCATCCATCCTCATCAAGGAAGACGGCAAGAGCCAGAGCATCAACAGCGATGTGGCCAGTATGTTCTCCGACATGGGACTCTCGGGAGGCAAGTCAAACGTCAACAACGAGTTGATTGCCATTCAGTCGCCAGCCGTCTTGCTGGAGGCAGGCAAGCAGCTCAAACTCGACGTAAACTACAGTGAAGACGGTACCTTCCATCCTGTGGCTCTCTATGGCAGAACGCTGCCTGTAACCGTTCATTTCTATAGCTTGAACGATATGCAGAGCGCCAATTTGGATGTAGAGGTAAAGCATGGCAACCTGTTTTCCATCGTACATGTGAGTGGCACCGATAAGGCTGGAAACGTAGTGGAATCGGACGAGGAGGTACAGGGCAAGCTGGGCCAGACCGTCCGCACGGCGATGGGCTATGTATGCGTAGACCAGGCACCGGGCTATTCAGCCTTCGTCAATGGACATGAGAGCAGGAAACTGCATGTAACTCGCACCAATCTCTATGCCATGACCGACCATATCAAGGCGTCGCTCTCGGCAAGCATCAGCGAGGAGAAGGCAACAGTCATCGACCTGACCTATAAGGACCAGCTCACCCAGCGCGCCGAGGACGTGCTGAACACCATCATCTCCGTATACCGCAAGAACTGGATGGAGGACAAGAACCAGATGACCGTCTCCACCTCCCATTTCATCACCGAGCGCCTGGGCGTCATCGAGCGAGAACTGGGTGACGTAGACAAGGACATCTCCTCGTTCAAGAGCCGCAATCTGCTGCCCGACGTAGAGACCGCCGCACAGCAATACATGCAGAAGAGCGGCGATGTAGACAAGCAGATACTCGAGCTGAACTCACGCCTCTCCATGGCACGCTACCTGCGCGACTTCCTGACGGGCAAGGTGGGCAAGAACCAGCTCCTGCCAGCCAATATCGGCATCGACAGTCCGGGCATCGAGCAGCAGATTACCGAATACAACAAGCAGCAGCTGGAGCGCAACAACCTGGTGGCTAACTCCAGCGAGCAGAACCCATTGGTGGCTGACTATGACCAGAGCCTCGCCTCCATGCGCCATAGCATCGTAACCAGTATCGACAACTTCGTGGTGACACTCAACTCGCAGCTTGGCAACCTGCAGGCAAACGAGGCGCAGACCACCAGCCAGATAGCCAGCAACCCTAGCCAGGCAAAGTACCTGCAAACAGTGGGTCGCCAGCAGAAGGTGAAGGAGGCGCTCTACCTCTTCCTCTTGCAGAAGAGAGAGGAAAACGAGCTTTCCAAGGCTTTCACCGCCTACAACACGCGCATCATCACCCCTCCTACGGGCGACATCAAGCCCGTGCAGCCTGTGCGCCGCAACATCATCCTCGTGGCTTTTGTTCTCGGATTCCTGATACCTGTGGTAGTCATCTTTATCCGTGAGAACATGAACACCACGGTGAGGGGCAGAAACGACCTCAAGAACATCACCATACCATTCCTCGGTGAGATACCATACAACATCAGTCGCAAGAACAGACCAACTCTTCTGCAGCGCATCCAGTTCTGGAAGAAGCCGAAGGAGACGCGACAGATTGTGGTGAAGGCAGGCAAGCGCGACATCGTGAACGAGGCGTTCCGCGTGCTGCGCACTAACCTGGAGTTCATGATAGGTACCCATCCCGAACAGAACGTCATCATCCTTACGTCTTTCAACCCAGGCTCGGGCAAGAGTCACCTGGCAGCCAACATCGCCATGTCGCTCGCCATCAAGAAGAAACGGGTGCTCGTCATCGATGGTGACCTCCGCCATGGTTCCGCATCCATGCTCGTGGGCAGCCCTAGCGAGGGACTCAGCGACTATCTCAACGGCAGGACCGATGACCTGGAGGGCATCATCTGCCATGGCGAGGAGTATGGACTGGTGAAGGATTTCGACGTGCTGCCTATCGGTACCATGCCGCCTAACCCTACGGAGCTCCTCTTCACCGATCGTCTGGAGAAGATGATCAGGCAGATGAGGGGTGAGTACGATTATGTGTTCATCGACTGTCCACCAGTGGAAATCGTGGCAGATACCCAGATTATAGAGAAACTTGCCGACCGCACCATCTTCGTGGTACGCTCGGGCTTGATGCAGCGCAGTATGCTGGGCGACATTGAGCAGCTCTACAAGGACAAGAAATACAAGAATATGTCGCTCATTCTGAACGGAACCAAGGCTCAGGGCGGCCGCTATGGCCACTACTATCGCTATGGCTATCACTATGGCTATGGCTACGGCTACCACTACGGCTCCGACAAGAATGGGGGGGCAAAAATAGGAAAGTAGAAAATTGGATAAAAGAATAGAAAAATATGAATATATTCCGTGAGGCGTTCCGTTGGATTTGCAATCCGACGGCAAGCAAGAAAGCACCATCAGAGAGACTCCCCGGCGGCATCGACTGGCACTGCCACATCCTGCCCGGCGTGGACGACGGATTTCAAGAGGTAAAGAAGTCGTTGGAAATGTTGCGCCTTTACGAAGGCGCAGGCATGAGGGATGTCTGGTTTACGCCTCATATTATGGAAGACGTACCCAACGAGACCACCCATTTGCGCCAAGTATTTGCAAACTTCCAAAAACAATATCAGCAGGACTTCGCCGAGCGAAACCCTGCTGACAGAAAAATGCTCCGGCTGCATCTCGCAGCTGAGAACATGCTGGATGCGCTCTTCGAAAAGCGCCTGAAGGCAAACGACCTGTTGCCGCTGGGCGAGGATGGCAAGCTCCTGTTGGTGGAGACGAGCATCTTCTCTGCCCCGATGAATTTTCATGCCCTCCTGGAGCGCATCAAGAACAAGGGCTACACGCCCGTGCTTGCCCATCCAGAGCGCTACCTCTATATGGAGAAGCGCGATTACGAGAAGCTCAAGTTGATGGGCATAAAGTTCCAGCGAAATGCGTTCTCGATAGATGGGCAGTATGGCAAGAAGGTGCAGAAACGATGCAAGTGGCTCATGAAACAAGATATGTACGACATGGTGGGCTCTGACATGCACCGCCTCGGCATCTTCTGGCAATACTGGTAGAATTAGAACTTAAGGTTAAGGTTTGATTACTGGGAATTTTACTGGCAGCTCTGTACGCAGAATGCGCTAGCTACGGCGGTAAGTACGGTGATGATGAAATTGATCACCTTCTTGATGGTTTCTTTCTTCATAGTTCAAATTAAAAATTAAAAATTCAACATTTAACATTTAACATAAGCATTAAAGTGGAAATTTTTTCGCTGCATCGAAACAAGGGCATGCCTTCGGGGTGGTGCCTGGCAAGTCACGATGACCCACTATCTTAGCCTGTGGGAACGTGATCTTGAGCTTGCGCAGCAGATTCCACATTGTGTCATACTGGGCCCGGGTAAGGGTGTCGGCAGGACGACCCTCGTCATCCAGCCCGCCCTCGTAGCAGATGCCGATGGAGCAGCGGTTGTATGGGCGGGCATGTGAGCCCACCTCCAGCAGCTTTCTGAACTGCGTGATGCTTCCGTCCTTGTGGACATAGAAGTGGTAGCCCACGGTGCGGAATCCACGCTTCTTGTGGTCGCGCATCAGTTGCTTGTCGGTGTAGTTACGGTCGGCACGTGTTGCCGAGCAATGAATTACGAGAAAACGGACGCTCAGAGGTGAGTCCATCATCTCGCCGTTCTCTGTGTAGGCGAGCAGGAGATGCTCATTGAGCACCTCCTCGCCGCCAATCGTCATCGGAAATCGATCTTGTGTCATTTTCGGTCAATTGATTTTAAAAACTTGTTAAGGGGATTTTCAATCCCCGTTAAGTGATAACAGGGATTTGCAATCCCCGGTTACTCAAGTCCATCGCCTTCCGAACTGCTGCCTGGGTTAGTGGTAGAGCCAGAGTCGCTCTTGCCTGTATCTCCCGATGGCGTAGTTGTTTCGGTGTCGGTGGTGGTCGAAGACTTCTTTTTCTTAGCACCATACTTCTTCAAGTTGGCGTCGAGGTTGAGATTCACGGAGCGGAAGTCGCCCGTGGCGCGGGCTTTCATTCTCACTCCTTCGATGTTCTTAGATACGTTGAAGTCGTCGGCGTTTTCTGCACCCATCTTGTTCTTGATGCTGATATAGAAGATGGCGAGGTTGTCGAGCTTTACATTCTTGCCCATGAGCAGGAGCTCCTTGATGTGGGTCACGGCATCGATGAGGATGCCCTTGATGGTCCCGGCTGAGAATGGAGAGTTGTGACCATGCATGTGGTCGGCGAGCTCATCGAGATCTACAGTTTCACTAATGTGGGGCTTGGCGTAGTACTTGCCATAAGCCTTCACGTTCTTCTTGTTGTTGTTCTTCTTTAAATCGTACTCAATCATAAGGCTAATAAATTGTTTTATGGTTCGTGTTTCATGTATTAAAGCGCTGCGCAGTGCTTGTTTCTTGTTTACGGTTGCAAAGATACGACTTTCATAAGATGCTTCTGTACGATAGGGGTGAGATAGGGATACGATGGGGCATAAAACAGGAAAACTCAGTATTATGGCTCGCCCAGATACTCATAGATGAGCAGCGTCTGGCGCATGGTGAAGGTCTTCGCCAACCGTTCGTAGCCCTCTCTTCGTAAGGCTTCAAGCAGAGGCGGACAGTGGTTTACCATTCGCATCAGGTGGTTTAGTGCCACGTGTTTCGACTGCTCCGGAAAGTAGAGCTTGGCAAGCTCGAATTTTTTGTATATCTTGATTTTCATATAGATTTGACTTTTATGAATCGCGGTAATAATACTTAGCGTTTCTCTTGATGATACTTAGCGTTGCTGGCAATGCTGGTTAGCACTTGCCAGAATGCTGCTTATTGTTGGTCAGAACCATTCTGGCTATTCGTAGCTATGGTTCTGTACGGTTTCAAGTACGTTTCTGCGCATTCGTTTGGGCTGCAGATCGCCTCGGTGTTGATTTCTCCCGGATTCTTCTCTATCACGAGCCATCCGTTACCTTTGGCGCGGTGTACCTTCTTGAAGCCCAGTCGCTGCATCACGGCACTCAGATTCTGGTGACTCATGTTGCGGCTCAGGGCAGGACTTCCGCCTATGCGCTCCATGATTTCCGATGAATAGCGGAACTTTACATATTGAGGGTCGGTGTCTGATTTCGGCACCTTGTAGAAGCGCAGTATCTGGTCTTCCATGAAGTTGGAAACCATGAACATGCCGTTGTGCTCCCTCATCACGTCTATGTCGACGGTGGTGAGCCAGTATACCCATCCCTCTTCCTGGTTCTTCACCCGATTGGTTACCTCTTGTCCCAGAGCTACAGCCTGGGCATAGACGTGCTGGTAGTCGATGGGTGTCTCCCTAGGGCTCTCGATATTGTCTACGAACCATGGTGAGTAGCGGCGGTTCTCCTCGTCGGTGATGATCTGTATGCTGTTGCTGGTGCCACAGAGTGCACCACGGTGCAGCAGTTCCGAACGATACTTGTCGTAGGGGCGGCGGATGGAGAACACCAGCTTGGTGACGTTGCTCTTGAGGGCGCTCAGCCCCTTGCCGAAGGTAGACTCCAGCTCGTCGAGGCATATTAGTGCCTTGCTTGAGAAAGCCTCCATGAAGTCCTTGTCGGTATAGTTGGCGGTTGACTCGTTGATGAAGTACTGGCGCAGGCATGGTGGCAGGATATAATAGAAGAATGTGGTTTTGTTGATGCCACCCCTCCCGATGAATATCAGGATGGTCTGGCTCACCACTCTCGGCGATACCCATGCCACCACCATCGATACGAGCCATTTCTTGAAGAAGTATCTGAACTCTTCCTGCGAGTGGTGGTAGCCAGGGCAATAGTTGATGGTTACCCGGTTGGCAAGCTCGTCGATGTAGTCGGTCTTTCCGTCCCATTTGGGCAGACTCCTGAGATATTCGTCGAAGGGATCCCAAGGCTCGCTGAAGTCGCTGTTGATGATGGCGTGCAGCTTGATGGCGGTCACTTCGAGTCCCATCTCGTCCATCTGGGTCCAGATGGTGTTCTCTATGTTGTCGTCGATGCGGGTCCACTTATGGTATTTGCCTTTGATTATATCGCGACTCAGCACCTCGTGAAATCCCGTCACCTCATTGTGGTGAAACTCGTATCTCATCGAGAGCCACTGCTTGATTACCTTGACTGTCGGCTTACCCGAGAAGCCCTCGCCTTTGCGGTAGAAGTGCCAGGTGCCTAGCTTCTCGGTGTGCTTGTAGCATGATTTCATCACGCTGTCAGCATCGGGATAGTCGGAGCTGAAGTTGCTCTTGGCGTAGGTCATTGCCTCTTCCTTGTCTATGCCATAGCGCACGCACACCTTGCCGAAGTGGAGCATATACTCGTTGTGGGCACCGCTCTCAAACTTGTAGCCCCACGTGTCGAGTAGGTTCAGTATGTGCTGCGCTGCCTCGTCCATCGAGGGAACCCCCTTGCCCAGTGCCACCATCTTCTGGCTGTTTCGCTTGCGCTTGCTGGCACGTTTTGCATATTTCGCCTCGTTGGCCTTCTTGGTGTAGAGCGCCTTCAGGTCGTGGGTGTCCAAGCCGAAAGGCTCTGCGTCCCAATGAAAGTAGGCGGTAGGGTCGTGGGCGAGTCCGCACATCCGGGTGATGTCTACGCATTGCTCGTCGGCAGGCACGCCTAGCAACTTACTGTAATAGCTCATCGCCTTGCGTATGATCACATCGAAAAGTTCCAGTGCCGTCACCTCGTCGTCATCTATGGGCAGGTATCTGGAGATGATGCGCAGGCCCCGTTGGCTCACGGTGATGAACCTCATCATGGTATGAGGGTCGGCGTCCGCCTTCTGTACGACCTCCTTCATCTTTTCTGCAGGAATCTTGTCGATGTCCACGGCGATCATCTGGGTGGTCTTCACCACGTTGCGCAGTTCCTTGCCCCGTCCGTCCATGAGCACGGAGGTAGTGATGCCTGGCATCATCACCTTGGTTTGATGAGCGAGCTCGCTGCTGATGCGCATGTTCTTGCGGTAGTCTTCGGTACGCGCCTGGGTCATGGCATCGAGGGTGATGATTCGCTGCAGTTCATCAAGACTGATGAGTTGTCTGCTTTCGCTGGAGGCGATAGCATAGAAGAAAGATGGTAATACCATTTCTTGTCTTTGTTCTTGTTCTGTTGTTGTCATTTTTAAGCAAATGATTAGAAGTTGTATTAAAATTGAATCATATAGATTCCGCTGCAAAGCTAAGCATAAAATTTGGCATTGAAATCAAAAAGTTCCGATTTTGGAACATAACATAAATTTATTTAAAATGTTTTTTAAAAAAATCAAAAGTGAAGTCATGGGAATCAAGGATTCCTACGACTACAGACGGGCATGATTCCTGTCCACAAGTGTTTTAATCTTTTAGTCCACAACGTGTTCTGGGCTATGCGTGAAGAACTGAAGGAAGACCGTTTTGAGGGTGGTCTTACTGAGGAGGAGAAGCATTGGGCTTCCACCAAGTCAGCCATCCGCAAGGAGTTCCGGCTGTCTGATGCGTATACCAAGAGTCTGGAGGCGATGGACCGTGTTGTTTCCATCGACGACTACTGGGGCGCGATACGTTGGATGGAGTCGTTGGTTGGTGAGGCTCACAGAGACGAGCTGCTTCGTCTGATTGACGGGTTGTTGGAACCATTGTCGCCGAAATGAGCGATTTTTAGATTAGCAAACAAAGCGTGAAGTGTGAAGGGGGTATATGAACTTTAGCGTGAAAAGAGTGTTAAAAAGAAGGCATAACTATCTGATACCCTTTCTCTTTATCTTTTGCGCACGATGTATATACAAAAGTTCTTATACACCCCCTTCACACCCACCCAAACATACAAACGAGAAGAAGTGATCGTAAAAGTCTGTGAGAATCTGACCGAATAAGTCTCATCTGCGGATAAGAATAGTAGAAGGAAAATCTGCGTTCATCTGTGCAATCAGTGGGATAATGTTAAAAACCAGAAATTCCTTGGCTATTTCAGATATTTCCCTTATATTTGCACCAAGCTTAAATAAATAGGAGATAAAATTATGAGTACCGCAATATTATCAAATGGCACAAGCTATTACATCCCGCAGTCTGATTTGTCATTCTTTACAGAGTTGGCAGAAAGAATGAAATGGCAAATCGTAAGCAAGGTTAAGAAGACTGATAGAACAGCCAAACTTAATCAGGCTATGGCTCTTATGGATACGATGATGGTGAAGGGAGGAACGCCAGTTCCAGCAGATGCTGACGGTTTGGATATTTTGACAGAAGAGAAGTATAGCCTATGAAAGTTTATGTAGATACAAATGTCTTGGTGGATTTTGTTTGCAATCGCCAGGGTTTTGTCGAAGAGGCCAAGAAGCTTTTTGCTCATGGTTATATGGAAGAATATGAACTAATGACATCAGCTTTGTCTATTGTCAATGCTGTGTATATAGGTCATAAATATAAGCATAATGACATTGAGGAATGCCTTATTAAAGTGGCTTCATTTGTAGACGTTGTAGACCTACGTGGGCAGGTAGTTGTTGATATGCTTTCTTCTGATTGGAAAGATTATGAGGATGCGACTCAAAATGCCTCTGCAATTTGGGCGGAGGCAGATTGTATTGTAACTCGCAACAAGAAAGATTTCAAAGATTCTTCGGTTCCTGTTTATACGGTAACCGAATTCTTTGGTGTATTTTGTATCAAATAGCATTAGTACAATTCTCAGTAGTACTGTTGATAGAACATTCCCCATTCGTGTGGCGACCAGTGCAGAGCGATACTGCAATGGGGAACAAAAAGAGGTGAAGAACAATGAGGAAAGCCCTTGGCTATTTCAGATATTTTAAAGCTATAGCCATAAAGTCTTCCGCTAGGCGACAAACAATCGCAATTTTATTGCGTAAAGAAACTCAGCCAGCCCCTTGCGGGCACAGGCTCCGCTGGCTGACCAAAACTCTGGCAGAGCTATAGCGTCGCCAGCTACATCCTTCCCTTCTGAGAAGGGAAGGCTTGGTTAGGATGTGGAGCTCTCCTTGCAGGAGAGACGGAGAGGTAGAAAAAACTCTTATAATATCAAATTCAGACTATTTTTACTCAATCAATATCTAGATAAGAATCCCCTAAAAGCAATTCTTATCTGGCAGGGACTCTATGTCCTTCATTTCTGATACGAAACAATTATATTGTTAGAAATAACTAAAAAAATATAAAACGAGAAGTAGCTTAGTAGTGTGGGCGCTACATAATCACCCACAACGCATCCTGCAGTTCTCTTTCGGAAACTGACCCACCGAAAGAGGCTCAGGATGCTTATTATTCAAGAACTTAAAACAATGCGTAATTTTAATCAATTAAAAATTGCCGTAGCCGGAACCGGTTACGTAGGACTCAGTATTGCTACGCTTTTATCCCAACATCATGAGGTAACAGCAGTAGATGTAATTCCCGAGAAAGTAGATAAACTGAATCATCATATATCACCGATACAGGATGAGTATATCGAAAAATATCTGGCAGAGAAACCTCTGCATCTCACTGCCACATTGGATGGCAAGTCAGCTTATAAAGATGCAGACTTCGTAGTGATAGCAGCACCAACAAACTATGACCCAGTGAAGAACTTCTTCGACACCACTCATGTAGAAGAAGTTATCGACTTGGTGCTGGAGGTAAATCCCGATGCAGTGATGGTAATCAAGAGTACCATCCCGGTAGGTTACACCCGAAGCCTATATCAGAAGTATGCTAAGAAGGGAGTGAAGCAATTCAATCTCCTTTTCTCCCCGGAGTTCCTCCGAGAGAGCAAGGCACTCTATGATAATCTCTATCCAAGCCGCATTATCGTAGGCTATCCAAAGATTATTGAGCACCCTGAGTTTGCAGAAGAAAACGAGGCAATCAAGTCTGTAACCAATATCGAGATGTTGAAGGAAGCAGCCAAGACCTTCTCTCAGCTTCTTGTTGAAGGCGCTATCGCATCACAGTCCTTAGGCAATTCAACACTTAACACTCAACATTCAACATTAGAAAACAAGGGCATCCCTTGTTTGTTTATGGGCATGAAGGAAGCGGAAGCCGTCAAGCTCTTCGCCAATACCTATCTTGCCCTAAGAGTAAGCTATTTCAATGAATTGGATACATACGCCGAAGTCAAGGGCTTGGATACCAAAGCAATCATTGATGGCATAGGTCTTGACCCACGTATCGGAACGCATTATAACAACCCAAGTTTCGGCTATGGTGGTTATTGCCTGCCAAAGGATACCAAGCAGCTTCTGGCAAACTATGCCGATGTTCCGGAGAATCTGATAGAAGCAATTGTTGAGAGTAACCGTACAAGAAAAGACTATATTGCAGATGCCGTGCTCAGAAAGGCTGGTTATTATAATGGGAATAGTAGCTATGATGCAAGCAAGGAGCACAACTGTGTGATAGGAGTTTATCGCTTGACGATGAAGAGTAACAGTGATAATTTCCGTCAGTCTGCCATCCAGGGCATTATGAAGCGAATCAAGGCAAAGGGTGCAGAGGTAATCATCTATGAGCCAACTTTGGAAGATGGCAGCACCTTCTTCGGAAGTAAAGTAGTAAATGATATGGCAGCATTCAAGGCACAGAGCCAAGCCATCATTGCCAACCGCTATGATGCTTGTTTGGATGATGTACAAGATAAGGTATATACACGAGATATATTTAGAAGAGACTAGTTATGGTAGATTATAATATTAGTCTAGATGGTAAGACCATCTTGGTGACAGGTGCGGCAGGATTCATCGGCAGCAATCTTGTAAAGCGCCTTTTCAATGATGCTGAGAACATCAAGGTAATCGGTATTGATAGCATTACGGATTATTATGATGTGAACATCAAGTATGAGCGATTGAAGGAGATAGAAGCTTTAGGTAAGGATTGGACATTCGTTCATGACTCCATTGCCAACAAGGAAGCTGTAGAGAAGATTTTCTCTGAAAATAAGATCTCTGTAGTAGTCAACTTAGCAGCTCAGGCTGGTGTGCGCTATAGCATCACCAATCCTGATGCTTATATCCAGAGCAATCTGATAGGATTCTATAACATCCTGGAGGCTTGCCGTCATCATGAGGTAGAACATTTGGTTTATGCTTCTTCTTCATCTGTTTATGGTAGTAACAAAAAAGTTCCTTATTCTACTGATGATAAAGTAGATAATCCTGTAAGTCTGTATGCTGCTACCAAGAAGAGCAACGAGCTGATGGCTCATGCTTACTCTAAGCTTTATAATATCCCAAGCACTGGTTTGCGTTTCTTCACCGTTTATGGTCCTGCTGGTCGTCCTGATATGGCATATTTCGGTTTTACGAATAAACTGGTGAATGGTGAAACCATCAAGATTTTCAATTATGGAAACTGCAAGCGTGATTTCACTTATATAGATGATATTGTAGAGGGTATTGTAAGAGTGATGCAGCATGCGCCGGAGAAACAGAATGGTGAGGATGGTCTGCCTATCCCTCCATACAAGGTATATAATATAGGTAACAGTCACCCAGAGAATCTTTTAGATTTCGTTACGATTTTACAGAAAGAGTTGATTCGTGCTGGTGTGCTTCCTAAGGATTATGACTTCGAGGCGCATAAGGAGCTGGTGGCAATGCAGCCAGGCGATGTGCCTGTTACCTATGCTGATACTACACCATTAGAGGAAGATTTTGGGTATAAGCCAGATACGTCGTTGAGGACAGGCCTCAGGAAGTTTGCAAAGTGGTACAAGGGGTATTGTAAGGTTAATTTATGAATATCGAGAAGTAGCTTGGCAGTGTGGATGCTGCATAATCATCCACAAGTTTAGTTTTGGCGTCATCTATGGCGCCTAGATATTTAAATATTATATTTTTATAATTTAAAATTATGAAACATTTAATGAATAGGCATCACTCTTCTTTTTAGAACTGTTAGAAGAGTGCTCTGCCTCTAAACTATGAAACAGTCCTGTGTTGTTGTGGAAAACCAGTGTATGTGCGTGCCTATTGGCGTTTCCGATTTGGCCATTGGGAATTCGTGAGAGCGCACTGCAGAAGTTATCCTCGTCGTTGACGATGAGATAACATCCTAAGTCCTCACCAATCATTAGCCCGAGTGGTGAGGCATTTTTTAGAATATATTTAAATATAACAATAGTTCGTTAATAATTCTTTTACCTTTGCACTCGGAAACAAGTTTAAACGAATTATTAACGGGTGTTAAGGTAAACTATTAATAATTCTTTTAGATTTTACATACATCAAATCATAAAATTATGTTATCAAAGATTTTAAAAGGCTTTGTGATTCTTTTTACAAAGCCGAAAATAATTGGAATTATACTTTTAGGCAAGTTTTCTTTCTTGTTTCCTGATAAGCAATACCTTCAGATGATGTATTGGCTTCATTTAGGGAGAAAGCTAAATTTGAAAAATCCAAAAACCTTCAACGAAAAGTTGCAGTGGTTGAAACTTTATAATCATAAGCCGGAATATACCATCATGGTAGATAAGGTAAAGGCAAAAGAATATGTTGCAAAGCTAATTGGTGAGGAACATATTATACCAACTCTTGGCGTATGGGATGATCCTGATGACATCGACTTTGATGCCCTTCCAGACCAGTTTGTATTGAAATGCAATCACAACTCAGGTACGGGCATGTGCATCTGTCGTGATAAAAGCAAGCTCGACATTGAAAAGGTGAAGGCAGAACTGCGCAAAGGTTTAAAGGAAAATTACTATATGCGTTGGCGTGAGTGGCCTTATAAGAATGTTCCAAGAAAGATTCTGGCAGAGAAGTTTATGGTGGATGAGAGCGGAACAGAACTGAAAGATTATAAGATTTTCTGTTTCAATGGTGAACCAAGATATTGTCAAGTGATATCAGATAGAAATACAGATGAAAAGATCGATTTTTACGATATGCATTGGAAGCGCTTGGTTGGCTTGGTTGGCTTGAATGATAAAGTGCATAACAGTGAGTACGCCATACCTTGTCCTGAAAGTTTTGAGGATATGAAACAAATGGCGAGCTTATTGGCAAAAAGCATCCCTTTCTCTAGAATAGACTTCTATGAGATTAATCATCAAGCTTATTTTGGTGAAATCACCTTCTTCCCAGCCACTGGCTTTGGAAACTTCAATCCAAGGGAATGGAATGTAAAAATGGGAGATATGATTACGCTCTAAACAACATTAGTTTTTTATGAATATTAAGAAAATTATTTCAGTGGCTGGTTATGCCATGCTGCAACCTGTGTCTTTTCTCTGTATGAACCGACAGGTTAGAGAGGCTGTCTTCGTGATGGGAAGCGATTTACTGAGACGATATCCTGTCAATACATCATCTGTAGCTACTCGCCAGATGCGTCGTTATGCCAAGGATTTCTTGAACGGGCATTACTGGAAGTGGGAGGTGGATGGCTGGATAGATAGGTCTCTTTGAGGACCACATTATCTAAATAGTACCCTACGGTATGTTTATACTTTATATCTAATATATATATGTACAATGAAAATATTTGATGTTTGAGAAGATAGGGAATATCGCTTTTCTTTTCTGAGATAGATAAGCCGTATTATGTTTGTTGCCGATAGCGGCGGCATTGTATATGATAAGAAAATAGTTTGAAATTATAAAGATGAAAGATAAGATAAAATCTTTTTTGTATGATATTTATAGCTCGCATGTATATATTCGATGTATTTCTCCATACCTAAAGTCATGCCAAAGACATTGATGTGTAGTGTATGTGGTGGCACAATACTTACTTACGATGAGGAGAAGAAGCAAAGCAAAATGATTTTCCCAAAAGACATGATTGCTACTCTGAGTTCAGAGACCATATTGCAGGTGATGGAAGGATATGATAAAATTTGTGTTAAGCCTGCTGTAGATACTTGCAGCGGAGCCGGGGTAAACTTATTTGATCTCTCGAACAATGTATGTGAGTGTCAGATTAGAAGAATAGCGAAATATCGCAATAATAGTTATTTTGTTGGTAGTCCGGAATCAGGTGTGCGCTTTGCTCGCCTGATGTCCTAATCTGCCAATATCCGAATGCACAATTTGGATCCTGTGGAGTATCTTTGTGATGTGTTCCGCAGAATCAAGAAAACGGCAAAGGACAAATTGGTAGACTTACTCGCTCATAGATGGCAGCTGGCTACTGTTACTGTTTGGGCATAAATTCAAATGATTTTTTCTTAAAAGATAATAAAAAAGCATTCATTTTATGGCTTAACGTGCCTAAAGTGACCGCTTACAGATAGCAAAAGAATAAATGACTAAGATAATAGAAATTAAAAAGCAATTAAATAGTAGTAATGATGGTAAAACTGTATTTGCGAATTTTGGCTATTTGACCCTATTACAAATAGCAGGCTATGTGTTTCCTTTGATTTCGATGCCTTATCTTGCTAGGGTAATAGGAACTGATGGTTTCGGGAAAATAGCTTTTGCTTCGGCAGTAGTAGTCTGGTTTCAAACTGTGACTGATTGGGGATTTAACCTTACGGCCACACGAGATGTTGCGCAACATAGGAATGATAAGGAAAAAGTGTCACAGATATTTAGCAATGTGCTTTGGTCAAGATGCCTGCTGATGTTTATTTCTGGTTTTATTTTATTGCTTCTTGTAGCTATTGTACCATATTTTCGGGAGAATGCAGCGGTAATATTAATCACATTCCTAATGATTCCGGGGTATATTCTATTTCCTGACTGGATGTTTCAGGCTATAGAGAAAATGAAATATACAACTATTTTCAATCTTCTGATGAAACTTTTATTTACTGTTGCTGTATTCATTTTCATTCATAAAAAAGAAGATTATATAATTCAACCTTTACTTTCCACAATCGGTTATCTTATATGTGGAATAGGAGCCCTCTATTTGATTTTGCATAAATGGGGATATACTTTGTATAGACCCAAATGGAAAGAAATATCAAAAACTATTAAAGGTAGTACTGATGTCTTCATTAACAACATTATGCCCAATTTCTATAATAGCTTTTCTGTCCTGCTTCTAGGATTTTTTGGCGGTTCCACCGCGAATGGTCTGTTTGACGGGGGCAATAAATTTCCGACAATATTATATCAGTTTCAAGCAGTGCTATCTCGAGCATTTTATCCTTTCTTAGCAAGAAGGTTAGATAAACATGGCTTTTATGCAAAACTTAATATGAGCATTGCTATTATAGGAGCAGTTTTGATATTTCTTGTATCACCATGGGTTATACGCCTAATTCTTGGAAAGGAGTTTAATAATTCAATCATTGTTATGCAGATTCTATCAGCGTCAATTGTTTTCTTAGCTATGAGTTTTACTTATGGTACAAGTTATTTAATCATAATTCACAAGGAAAAACCATTAAGAAATCTAACTTTCGTATCCTCTATTATTGGAATGTGTATTTCGTTTCCACTTATTTTTTATTACTCTTATATAGGTGCTGCAATCACAGTTCTAATATGTAGGGGAATGCTTGGTATAGGTTCGTTTTTATTGGCTCGTAAATATAGTGATGTTATAAAAACTAAATAGATTATGTATAAATACAGATTTTCTATTTTCACTGCAACTTATAATCGGGCTTTAATGCTTGATTCTCTTGCAGAAATGATTAACCACCAAACATTCAAGTGATTGTTTGAATGGGTCATAGTAAATGATGGTTCTACTGATAACACGGTGGAGGTAGTGAACAATATTATTGATAAAAGCAAAATTCCAATAAAGTTTATTGATAAACCGAATGGAGGCAAGCACTCAGCATGGCGTGTGGCTAAAAAGTTTTTGAAGGTCGTTATGTGATCACTTGTGATGATGATGATCCAATTAAAGATATTATGCTCGAGGTTTTTTATTACTATTGGAACCAACTAGAATTACATCCAAATTATGATATCTTTTGGGAGGTATGCGCAAGGGCGCAATATGAAGATGGAAAATTGGTTGGAGATAAACTGCCACATCCATATTTTGACTCTGATTATAATGAAGTGAATTTCAAACTAAAAAAGGGTGCGAAATGGACGGATGTCGTAAGGTAGAAGTACTGAGAAACGAAGTTTCGGTACCGGATAATTTTATGTTTGAGGATAAGTGCTCGAATTTTCCTGAAGGCGTGAGGTGAACACGCGCTGCGCGTAAGTATAAGACACGATTTGTACCCAATATAGTACGCACATACACAATTGGTCACGATTCGCTTTGTGTTACTTCTGGGGAGATTGTCTGAAAACTCATAGTAGCCAAAATGTCTCCTAATATTCTATATTGTTAACACTTTATCTTTGGTTTTCTCGAAATATTCTCGTAACTTTTTATCTATCAAATACTTATCGCTTATGAAGTACAATAAAGGTGAAGATAGAAGACAATACGTATTGTTTCCGGCTTGTCTGGACGAGTACATCGAGCAGGATAATCCTGTTCGCTACATTGTTGCGTTTGTAGATAGCCAGGATTTAGAAGAACTCGGCTTCAATCATACTAAACGTGAGGCTCCTGGAAATGGTGGATGACCTTCATATGCCCCTTCAGACATATTTAAACTACTCATTTATGGTTATTTCAATTCTATCCGTTCTTCTCGAAAGTTGGCTAGAGAGTGCATTTTCAATATCGAGGTTTTGTGGCATTTAAGCAAGGTACCCCCTGACTTTCGTACTGTTTCTGATTTCCGAAAGGATAATTTGAAGCCTATCAAGAAAGTTTTTAAATCATTGAATAAGTAGTTGGATTCCTTTGGACTCTTCAGCCATTCTTACTTATCTATTGATGGTAGTAAGTTCAAGGCTGTAAATTCAAAGGATAACAACTTTACTCTTGCTGTGGGCAGACTTAACGATTGGCACTATAAGGGCTTTGACCTGCTCCTCAAGGCGTGGCACTGCATAGGGAAGGAGCACCCCGACTGGTACCTGCGCATCGTGGGGCATGGCGACGAGGAGGCGGTGAGCTATCTGAAATCGCTGGCTGCCTGCATCCCGAACATCGAGTTCAAGTCCCACACGCCTAACATCAGGGAGGAATATCAGAAGGCTTCCGTCTTCGTATTGAGCAGCCGTTACGAGGGTTTCGGCCTGGTATTGACCGAGGCTATGTCGCAAGGTTGCGACTGCATCGCCTGTGACTATAAGGGCAGGCAGAGCTGGTGACCGACGGTGTGGATGGCGTGATATGTGAAGTGGATGATGTACCTATGCTGGTGCAGAAACTGAGATTGCTTCTTGGCGATGGTTCCCTGAGGAAGAAACTACAGCTGCAAGCCATCATGAGCGTGGATAGGTTCAGCATCGGGAATACTGCCAAGAGGTGGGAGAAGATGCTTGACTCGCTGGTTGGGCACAAAAGAGGGTAAGAGATTGTTAAATTTCGAGTTTTCTTTGTTTATATAAACAAAATATATTTTATTTATCATCATGTATGCGTTGCTGATTCGGCAATCTCTACATGATGATATTATGTTTTAATAAGATCATTAAATAGCAAGAATGTTTTTGTCAGCTGAGGAAGGCTTGCAGAAGCTACTTTTGGCATGTAATTATTATTTAGATATATGAATAAGCAAGAATTATACGGGGAGGTGATGGAGCTGGCATCTTATGAGGAGGCGACCAGCGATTATCGCCAGACCTTGAGCGATGCATTAGACATATTTTCTCAGGTAGTGAGGAATTTGGATGAACAGTATAGACCAGGTGATTGGAATTATCGTGCCTCATCGTTAGGAAAGCTAGAGTGTTATCTGTACGATGGGGGAAAGTATGGATTAAATGAATTGGTATGATTGCGCTTATCTCTTTTCTTTTTATTCTCGTTATAAGCTTCATTTATGGAGTCTATTTTAGTGATCCAATGTTGGGAAATACGCTTGTCATACATTACTTGCTTGGCGGTGTTATTATAAATGCTTTGGTGAGGAAAAATTTTACGAATTTAACTAAATGGTATTCCTTATTTTTTATTTTATATAGTATATACTTATTTTTTGTTCAAATTGGGTTGAATAAGTTTTATGGAAACAATGATGAGGTACTATTCTTTGCGAGCTCAAAAGATGCGATAAATTATGGATGGGATAAAATAGTAAAAATAACTTTTTATAAGGGCTTTTATTCAGAATATCCCGCCGCAATGTTGCTTTGGTCGGCCATAACGAAGTTAGGACATGAGATAGGGGTGGAAAATCTGAGATTATATTCTCGCTTTCATCTGCTGATAATGGGAAGTGGAATTATGGCTATATTGTGCTCTTACATGGAAGCATTAAACTATGATAAGAGGAGAACTATTATTTATGCTTTAGTTTTTGGGCTATGCACATATATTGTATATTTGACTTGCAATTATACGAGAGATTTGCATTGTATGTTTTTTATGACCATTATTGGTTATAAAGTGATGACATCCTCTAATATAACAGTTCTTTGTGAATTGTTACTCCTATCTTTTATCCTTGTCTTCTTTAGAAAGGAAAATGGACTATTTGCCTTTTTGTTTATTGGAGCGTGGATATACATGAATGGATATGTTAGCAAGAAAACTGTGGCAATTTTTGGCGTTTTTTGTTTTCTGTTGGCAGTTTCAACAATTTTGTTAGTATATAGCCAAAGTTCAGAATGGACAGACTCTCATACAGGTTCAGGACTGTTTACTCAAATTAATAGCTTACCAATATATCTGAAACCTATAGCATACACACTTTTTATGCTATTTCAACCCTTCCCATTTTATAATATGATGGGAGATGGGCATAGTGGCGGACTTTTGGCTTTGCCGATGATGTTTTTGCCAGTAATAATAATGTATGTTTTCTGGATACTGTATAAGAGCTATAGGATAGATAAAAACAGAGATTTTTTTCTGTTTTTAATTTTTTTGGGATATTTTATCCTCGTCTCATTTTTGGCTCCTGTTTATAGAAGGGTGTTCTTGATAATGCCAAGTGCTTTCTTACTTTTCCTGAAAAGACAAGACTTAGTTGATAGATGGATTAAACTTAAAGCTCTAAAATATATATTAATGTTTTGGGGAGTTGTTAATATAATGTATATATTATTTGATTTACTTAGAAAATCATGAAAAAAATATTATTGTTTACTGATATATTATGTTCTGGTGGTGCCCAACGTCAGTTAGTGCAACTTGGCAATTTGCTTAAACAGAAAGGGTATGAGGTGTTGTTTTTAGATTATTGGGATTCAAAATTTTATGATGAATTTTTGAATAATCATGGTCTGGCTTTTAATCATGTACCAACCAAGGGAAAGATAAATATTATAAGAATGTTTGCAAGGGAGGTAAAACTATATAAGCCTGATGTTGTGATTTCATATTTAGAGAATCCTTCTATTGTTGCTTCTATTGTACATTTGTTTTATAAGTCTAAGTTTAAGTTGATTGTATCTGAGAGAAACACAACTCAGAGTATGAACCTTGCAACACAAATCAGATTTTTTTTATTTAAGACTGTTGACTACATTGTTCCTAATTCCCAAACTCAAACCTCATTTATGTTAGAAAATTTTCCCTGGTTATCAGACAAAACCAAGATGATTCGTAATTATCTGGATTTAGATGTTTTCTGTCCATCTCTACGTCCTTTGCCTGCTAATAATCGTGTTATTGTGGTAGGTCGTGTGGTGGAACAAAAAAATCCTATAAGATTCATAGAGGCGATAGCTAAAGTCGCGTCGAAAGGTTTTTCTTTTACAGTGGATTGGTATGGCAATCCTCATCCTATGAGCTTTCTTGCGGATTGTAATCACAAACTAAAAGAATTGGGAATAGAACGGATGTTTCATTTTTATCCATCTACATCCAATATTGTGGAGAAATATCACAATGCTTCAGTATTTATTCTGCCGTCTATTTATGAAGGCTTTCCGAATGTGCTATGTGAGGCTATGGGATGCGGATTGCCTGTCTTGGCAAGCAATGTATGCGATAATGGAAACATTCTAGCAGATGGTGATAATGGTTTCTTATTTGATCCATACAATGTTGATGATATCTCTGATAAATTAATAAGATTCTTGTCGCAAAGTAAAGACGAAAAGTTGCGGATGGGAAAGAGAAGTCGAGAGTTAGCCATGGAACTTTTCTCTAGGGAGAAATTCATACAAGCCTATATGAACTTGATAAATTCATAAACATTATGGAAAAATTGCTTTTTATAGCTTCCATTCAATATGGAGAACCACCCACTGGTGGTGGGGCGCAAGCCAAGAACCAGTTGTTGTTGGCACATCTTCAAAAGTATTATGATGTGAGGTTCTTTGATACCTGGAACAAGAGTTCTGCTGTAAGCCTATTGTCTGCAATCTTTTATATCATTGTGTTCAATCGAAAGTGTGTGTTGTCTATCTCTGGTCGTGGAGCATTGAGCATAGGTAAGTTATTGAGTTTTCTTCATATAAGAAGGCTGATTATTTATTTTGTTATAGGAGGTGATTTAGGTAATTATGTGGAGGAGCATCCGCTTTGTGTTCCTGTTCTGAAGTCGTTTCGTTGGATTCTCGTAGAAGGTCAATATATGAAGTCGCAATTAAATGAGTTAGGAATTGAAAATGTGAATGTGCTTCCTAATTTTAAACCAATTGGAAACTTGCCCAAGAAAAAAAATAATGAATCTGGTTTTATTAAGTTCGTCTTTCTAGGACGTTTGATAGAGGAGAAAGGTGTTGGCTTGCTCATAGATGCTTCAAGAAAATTGTATGAAGAATATGGCAAGAAATTTTCAGTGACTTTTTACGGCTCGCAAACAAATACATATTCACAGGGATATTTTGATACCTTGGATAGTGATAACATTTCGTATGGTGGCTTCTTAAACTTAAAGTCGAAAGAGGGATTGAAACAACTTTCTGAATATGACGTGATGGTATTCCCTACATATTTTGAGGGCGAGGGATTTCCTGGTGTGTTGATTGATGCGTTCAAGGCTGGTCTTCCTGTGATAGCTTCTGATTTCCATGCCAATCCAGATGTTATTTCAAACCCTGCATTAGGTGTGCTCATAAAGCCAAAAGATGTCGATAGTTTGAAATCAGCAATGCTTGAATTTATAGAAAACCCTTCAAAAATACCGATTATGTCTATGGCTGTTCAAAAGGAGGTATGCAAATATGACATAGACAAGGTGTTAAACAAGGAAAAATTGAACAGAATCTTTGAAAAATGATACAAAGCAAACGTTTGCTATGGGCCGATTCACTCAAGGGATGGCTCATGATACTTGTGGTTTTCGGGCATGCCATGCAAGCGGTAATGTCAGATGGGTGTTTTCACAACCATTTATGGAACATGATCTATTCCTTTCATATGCCTGCTTTCATGACCGTAAGCGGCTATTTCGCCTATCGGGTACATAGAAATGGGGGGCAAATCGCTGTGTTCTAGACGATTCCTTCAACTGATGGTGCCGTATGTGGCATGGTCGGCTACAAACTTTGGAATATCTGGTGATTATACCTTGATAAGAGTGGTGAAGATGGTACTCTATCCAGATACTTCGTTCTGGTTCTTATGGGTGCTGTTTTTTATCAATTTAATCTTTATCTTCAGCCAATGGTTAGCATCGAGATTAAATATTGACGAACTGGTGGTGATCGCCCTATCAAGCTTGCTGCTTCTGGGCATCATGGTAGGAATGGAATTTCGTATTTTCGGCTTTCAGTTTATCGCTTACTATTTCGTGTTTTATACCATGGGCTATTGTATCCACCGTTTTCCGAGGTTGCAGATTGGTAATGGGGTGGTGCTTGGATTGTTGTTTATATGTTGGACTCTGCTAGCCTGGTCATGGAATATGCACGAGTTGCCAATGTGGATACCTGCCATACCGCATATACCGAGTTCCTTGTTGCAATATGCGTATCGAGGTGTGACTGCGTTGCTGGCTATCTTGTTCTTGTTGGGGATGGCTCCCAAGTTTTTGAATGCTGCATGTAGATTGAATGGTTTCCTATGTGAGATAGGTAAGGTATCGCTAGGTTACTATACTTGTCATATTACCATCAATGGATGGGTCGTATGTGGGGTGAGAAAAATATTGCCTACAGGAAGCGATGCTGTTATTGTCGGTCTTAGTTTTGTGTTATGCTTGTTTCTGACGTTCTGCATCGTAGAAGGTTTGAAGAAAAATAAAATCACAGCCAAAGTTCTTCTTGGCAAATTATAAGCAAAAAATGAAAATCGTAAATATATTGGGTGGATTAGGTAATCAAATGTTCCAGTATGCTCTTTATCTCGCATTGCGAGAAAAGTTTAAAAATGAAGTTGTAAAAGTTGATAGGTCATGTTTTAAAGGTTATCCATTACATAATGGCTTTGAATTGGATAAAATTTTTCAGGTAGATTGTGAATTTGCTAATTGGAAGGATTTAGTTCGTGTTTCATATCCATACTTAAATTATCGCTGTTGGCAAATTGGGAAATGTTTTTTGCCAAGGAGAAAAACAATGTGTATAGAACCCAAAAATATGGATTTAAAACAAGATATTTTTGATATTCAACATGATTGTTTTTATGACGGATATTGGCAACATGAGGAATATTTTAAAGATATAAGAAGTGTGATATTAAAGGCTTTTACTTTTCCAATTTTGAAAGATAAAAATTTAGAGATTTGGAAAGTTGTTCAAAAAAGTAATAGTGCTTCTATTCATGTGAGGAGAGGAGATTATCTCAATCATCCTTATTATAAGGATATCTGCGAATTGGATTATTACCATAAAGCGATTCAATATTTGAAGGACGTGGTGGCACCTGATGTCTTCTTAGTATTTTCTAATGATACCGAGTGGTGTCGAAATCATTTGCAGAGTTTGTTGAATGATGTTCAAGTAATCTATGTAGATTGGAACACAGGTAGTAATAGTTATATCGATATGCAATTGATGAGTGGATGTAAATATAATATTATAGCTAACTCTTCTTTCTCATGGTGGGGAGCGTGGTTGAATACTAATGAAGATAAAATTGTAATAGCTCCCAAAAAGTGGATGAATATAGATCTCAAAGTCGATCCGATCTGTACAAGTTGGAAGCGGATATAGTTTAATAATGGATACACAATATTCTGTTTTACTCTCCTTATATTATAAGGAGAAGCCTGAGTACCTAAGGAACTCGCTAGATTCTGTCTTTAATCAGACTCTTGTATCGGATGATGTGGTGTTGGTAGAAGATGGCAGGCTAGGAGATGCTTTGGAGAGTGTAGTGAAGGAGTATGAGGTACGGTATCCTCAGCTCCATGTAGTAAGATTCGAAAAGAACAGAGGACTTGGCTTCGCACTGAATGATGGTCTGACCTATTGCAAGCATGAGCTTGTGGCCCGTATGGATACCGATGATATTGCCAAGCCGCATCGTATGGAGAAACAGTTTGCTTTTATGCAGGCTCATCCTGAAATCGGTATGATAGGCTCTTGGATAGATGAATTCATCACTGATATTCATCAGATAGAGAGTGTGAGAAAGGTGCCTGAACATCCCAAGGAGGTGATGGAATACGCTAAGAAGCGGTGTCCGGTGAATCATCCTACTGTGATGTATCGGAAGTTGGAAGTGCTAAAGGTGGATGGTTATCAAACTCAATATTTCCCTGAGGATTACTTTCTCTGGATTAAGATGCTGATGGCTGGATGTAAGGTCTATAATATGCAGGAAAGTCTTCTTTGGTTCAGGTATGATCCGGAAACATTCAAGAGAAGAGGAGGTTGGAAATATGCTTGTGACGAGGCTATCACGCAGTATCGTATTTTGAAAATGGGTTTTATCTCTTTTCCTCGTTTCGTAATGAATGTGTGCATCAGATTTACTGCCCGCATCATTCCAAATTCTCTAAGATCTCTAATATATACGAGACTATTAAGAAGATAACAAGTATTTGTTCTATCAACATTTAATAATTTATAATATTATGATGATTCAACCAATTTATATTTTTCTGCTGGTAGCACTTGTTGTGTCTGTCACCATCGCCATGCTTGTGCTGCCTAACATTCTCCTTATCTCGCATAAGAAGAAACTCTTTGATATGCCGGATAAGAGAAAGGTGCATCATGCGCCGATTCCGCGACTGGGCGGACTCTCGTTCTTCCCAGTGATGCTGATTACCATGGGCGGTCTGGTACTGATATATCATCTGATGGGACTGAGCAGCGGGTCGATGCACGGGGAGGTGCCTTATGAATACCTCGCCCTGCTGGTGGGTAGCATGATGCTGTTCCTGGTGGGACTCGCCGACGACCTGATCGGAGTGGGGTACAAGAAGAAGTTCCTGGTGCAGATTGTGGCGGCATCGCTGCTCGTGGCTTCGGGTGTGTGGATCAAGTCGCTCGACGGACTCTTCGGAATCTATCAGCTGTCGCCATGGGTGGGCATGCCTTTCACCGTGCTCATCGTGGTGTATGTAACCAATGCCATCAACCTGATTGACGGCATCGACGGACTGGCTTCCGGACTCTGCGGCATCTCGCTGGTGGCGCTGGCGGGGCTGCACATCTGGCTCCATCTGTTTTCCTTCGCCCTGCTCTGCATTGCGGCGCTGGGTGTGATCATCCCTTTCTGGTTCTACAACGTGTTTGGAAATGCCATGAGGGGCAGGAAGCTCTTTATGGGCGATTCGGGTTCGCTGTCGCTGGGCTACATCATCAGTTTCCTGATGATTCACCTGAGCACGGTGGATGTGAACCCGCATGTGGTTTCAGATTATAACATGGTGTTTGCCTTTACCACGATGCTGGTGCCGTTGCTCGACGTGGTGAGAGTGGTGGGCCACAGACTGAGAAATAGGCAGAATCCGTTCTTGCCCGACAAGAGCCACATCCATCATAAGCTGCTGAGATGCGGACTGAGGGTGAGACAGGTGATGGTGGCTATCTGCGTGCTCTCGCTGATGTTCATCCTGCTCAACTTCCTGATGATCGGCCACGTGAACATCACGTATATCCTGGGCATCGACATCGTGGTATGGATTGTGTTCCACCTTATCTTAGATGTCATTCTGCACACCAGGAGGGCGGAAATGGATATTTAATTCTCTATATTTAAATATATGCTATTCCCGGCTCGGAGATTCAAAAAGGAATCTCTGGGTCGGGATTATTTTTTTTGTTAAAATCGTAGAAATGCTTGGTTGTTTGGGAGAATTGATGTATAT
>ERZ1035027.365-NODE-365-length-26978-cov-122.286409_pt1 | contig 26978 bp, 48 predicted proteins | sample MGYA00520604_ERZ1035027 | MGnify/ENA primary metagenome ERZ1035027 (study PRJEB33766, sample SAMN09781743) | gut metagenome | biome: gut microbiome | host: Homo sapiens | place: Madagascar | study: EMG produced TPA metagenomics assembly of the PRJNA485056 data...
CGGTATTTCCAACAGTGACAACTACAGCAAAAGTTATGTACGGCTCGTCAGATATCACAAATGATTGTAGCTTTACCGTGACGAAATCAGACAGTGTAACCGGCTCTTGGGATGCAGATACGCATACTTACACTGTCACAGGCTTGAGTGCAGACAATGGATGGGTGGATATTAAGGCAACGTACCTGATTAATCTTTCTATTACGAAGAGATTTACGATTTCCAAGCAGAAATCAGGAAAAAACGGAAAGCAGCTTTATACATGGAGAAAATATGCATCCATGCCGGATGGCTCTGATATGAGTGATAGCCCAGATTATGTAAAACTTCTGGACAGCGCCGAAAGCCCCATACTGGACAGTACCGGGAATGAAATCTATACAGTCACAGAAGCAATCTATGTTGGAATTGCTGACAATAAAACTACAGAAACACCTTCTGATAATCCGAAAGATTACATTTGGAGCCGTTTTCGCGGTGAAGACGGAGCGGATGGAATTGGCATTCCGGGAGAGAACGGAGAAACTTCTTACATCCATACCGCTTATGCAAATAGTATTGATGGAACTGTGGATTTTTCCACAACTGATACAGATAGAATTTACATTGGTCATTATTCCGATTTCGAAAAGACGGACAGTGCAGACCCAGCGAAATATACATGGGCGAGAATGCGCGGAGAAGACGGGCCTCCGGGAAGAACGTACTACCTTAGAGCAAACACGGAAATATTGTTGATGGGGCAAGATAAAAAAGTCAGTCCAGAAAAGCTTACCGTTAACGCATATTATCGTGACGGTCAAGGAGAAGAGACAGCCTTTGCAGGATGGTGGAAAGCAGAAAGAAGTTCTGATTCTGGAAAAACTTGGACGACTATAACGCTTAACCAAACAGAAGCTACAGGCGCTTGTACTATAACTTCTTCGCTTCAAATCATTGGCTCACGCGGAATGATTAAAGTGACTTGCTATCTTGACCAAGCTAAAACGAGCATCGCGGATATGCAGACGTATTCGGTTGCTCTTGACGTAGCAGCACTTACGCAGGAACAGATTGTTAAAATTCTGAGTGATGATGGAAAATGGAACGGCTTGTATTATAGCAACGGAAAACTGTACATAAGTTTTAGCGCGGCAATGGGTGGAACATTAGTTCTTGGTGGAAATAATAACGGCAATGGCATTCAGAAAATATACGATGCAAAAGGAAATATAATCTCAGAACAAAGCAATGGAGGACAAATATTATACGATGAAAATGGACTTGCTTCTGGGGTCATTCAATATGATAAAATTTTCTTTCTTGATACGTCTGTTTCTTTAACTACAACAGAACAAGAAATTGCAGGAACTGTTTTTTCCGCAAATGGTATTTCCAGATATTATGGAACAATAAAAAAGTCGGGAACTAATCTTATTTTTTCTAGCACAATTGTAACTTTTGAAGATGGTGACGGAACCGTAGTTGACCCTCCGCTATGGTTCGACGGAACCAACAAGGATAGTTTGCACGGGCAATTTGAAAGTATTGAAACGAATGACATTACGGCACAAGACGGTTTTTTTTCGAAGGCACCATCAGTTAGTCAATGGGAATATACAAGCGCATCCAATACAGTATGCTGGGGAGGAGAATTACAAGAATACAGATTGATGCTGAAATCTTCCTCGTCAAAACGTTACAAAGATATTGGAAACGATATCACGGAATCAGAAATTGAGAGATGGTATAATGTTGAACCAAAGTGGGCGAAGTACAAAGATGGCTATCTTGTCAAAGGCGATGAGAACGAAGGCAGATACATTCCAATGTTTATTGCTGAAAACGTAGAAGCATTCTTTCCAGAAGCCACCAGACACGCTAATGGACAGGTTGAAGACTGGAACGAACGTATTATGATTCCAGCAATGTTTGCAATGATAAAAGCCCAGAAAAAGAAAATTGACCGGCAGGAGAAACTAATTAATCAGCTCTATAAAAAGCTCAATATAGAAAAGGAGAATTAACATGGCAAAATTTAATGAATACCCATCAAAAGCAACACCAGAAGATAACGACACCTTAATGCTCTATGATGCAGCTACAAAATCAAACAAGCTTTCACCGTTCAGCGGAATCTGGAACTGGATGGTCGGAAAACTGACCAATGCGGTCATTAGTAACTTGCAGACGAACAGCAAGACGGTACTGGGGGCGATTAATGAATTAAATGGTAAGTTAAATGTAGATACAGAGACTATATCTTATACAGATAGTGAATGGGACAGTCTCGGCGGTACAGACGAATGCGTAAAAGATGCTGTTAATAAAAATCGAATTCCTATTGATGGCATGTTCTGCAAACAGTTTACTGCTGGGGTACGTTATCTAATGTTTGGATATAGGTATGCAAATGGTAAATATGGAACAATAATACTATACAAATATGACCAAACCGGCGATGTCAGATATAGCATTACTAATGGAGATTTTTTCAAAGTTAAGTAAATAGTAACTCCATTCCTACTGTAAATGATTGCCAAGAAAAAGATTTAATAATATGCTATCAATGGAGTGGCCGTTCCCCACGTGGGAACGTGGATTAAATGTGAAAGGAGTTGATAGAATTGGAAATTAAAGGTATTGACGTGTCATCGTGGCAAGGGAAGATTGATTGGAATAAGGTTGCAAATTACGGAATGGATTTTGCGATTCTGAGAATTACAGAGGTTGGAAATGTTATTGATGGTCAGTTCGTGAACAACTTTGCCGGTTGCAATAAATATAAAATTCCGGTGGGAGTGTATAAGTACTCCTATGCCATGACAATTGCAGAAATCCAGTCAGAAGCAAGGAAAGTTGTTTCGGCGCTTAATGGACGGAAAATCCAGTTTCCAGTATTCCTGGATTTGGAACACCATAAACAGAGAGTACTTGGAGCTGAAAGTATTCACAATCTGGCAGAAGCGTTCCGAAAGATCATTGTTGCTGCTGGTTATAAATTTGCAATCTATTGCAATGTGGATTGGTACCTGAATGTAATTTGTAGTCATCTGAAAAAGTACGATTTCTGGATTGCACGTTATCCGGCATCAGATAACGGTACTTTACAGGAACGACTCCGGCCGGACTTTGGTGTGGGCTGGCAGTATTCCAGTAAAGCAAAGATACCTGGCATCAGCGGAACTGTAGATAGAGATGTGTTCTACAAAGATTATAAAGGCACTGACCAGAAGGGAGAAACAACAATGGCAAAAACAAAAGAACAGATTATTCAGAATATCCGGAATGACGCAGTTGATTTTGCGGTAAAAATTGCAAATGACAATGACCACGGATACAGTCAGCGGATTCGCAGTTTGTATGAGATTAACAACCCGAAGTCTTTTGACTGTTCAAGTTTGGTATGTACTGCATTCTATTATGCTTTTATGAAAAATGGGCTGACCAAACAAGCTCGTTATCTTAAAGAGAATTGTAGTTATACAGGTAACATGTTGAAGATGCAGAATGCAGGATTCGAGATTGTAGCAAAAAATCAGACAGCACATGCAAAGATGATTAAAGGCGACCTGGAGCTTAATACTACACATCATGTAGCAATGGCGATTGATAAAAACAGAATTGTCCATGCCAGAAGTTCTGAAGGAACAACGGATACAAAGGATAATTCTGGTAATGAAATTAGAGTGCAGAACTGGTATCTGTATTCTCACGGATGGACACACAGATTAAGATTCACTGGAAAAGGAATTGATTTTAGTGGTCTCACCAATACTACTGGAAGTAAGCCTACTGTAAATCCATCAACTAGCACAACAACTAAACCAACCACAACGACCACATCGAAAGGAGCCGGTTATATGTTTGAGCCAAAATTAGTAAAACTTGGAAGTGAAGGAACATCAGTCCTGTTATTACAGGAGATTTTGATTGCAAGAGGATTCAAAGGAAAGAATGGAAAAGCTCTGAGCTTATCCAGAAAAGCAGATGAGAACACCATCTATGCATTAAAGCGGTATCAGAAATCCAGAAACGGAGTGCTGGTGGTAGACGGAGAGTGTGGGGAGAAGACCTGGAAAGATTTGATTGCAATCTAAAAAGCATAAAACTTAAGCCCCTTGGAGGTTACTCCTTGGGGCTGTTTTTACCGTCATAATAGGCTTTTTCAAATGCTTGCATAATGAGCATCAGATCGTGTGATGTGAGCTTATTAAGTGCTACATCTGGCATTAGCGATTCAATGTATTCGCGACTAAGTTTTCCTTTTCCTCTATACCAGCAGAAACTTCTTGTAAATTTTGTTCTATGATTCATTTTTTCTCCTTATATCACAGCAATCACTGTGCCGAATTTTACCCATTTACTCATGTCTTCAATTCTATGCCGGTTTACTCTGAAATATTCATTCTTCTCATTTTCTTCCAGCGAAACGTAATTTAGTACAACATCATCCCCACATACTGTATATTTTCTGAGATAAAAGCAAGAATCACGGATAAAAACACCAATATCTCCATCACGAGGTGGAATACATGATATAACTAATCTGTCTCCAATATGGTATAAAGGATGATATGCATTGCTATTAATTTCTAACAGTGCATCAGCGCATTCAAACCATGAATACAAACGATATTTCGATATATTCTCGCTTTCATGACAAAATCTATTGCAAGGAATTCCGTCACGAATATCGTTTACCGGTTTCATGCAGTCTATAAGATATTTCTCATCCGGCAAGAATTCCCCTAACTTCTCCTTTGATTTGACATCTACTTCAATAATTGATGCAATTAGTCTTTGAGTCCGTTTGGTAGCGTGCAGAAGGTCGTAATACAATTCCAAATCTTCTGTGAGGAATCCGCACATTTCACGGATTGGCATATGAAACAGGGCAGATGCTTTGAGGGCAACATTGAAATCAACTTTTTCGGTTTCACCCGCTTCTATTCTTCCGAGAGTGTTCTTTGATATTCCCAGAATCACAGCCATATCGTTTTGCGTCAAGTCTGCGATAGTTCTAAGTCGAGCCAAAGTTTCTCCAAAAGCCTTTGAAGTATTAATCTTTGATAATTCATTGATTTTGGATTCCTTAATGATGTTGTTGAGTTCCTCTTTTGTTTTCATAACAATCACTCCCTTTGATAAATTATACAACAAAAATACATATTTTTTATGGTACTTTCTTTCAAAAATTCGCCACATTTTTGGTGATATTGCTAAAAAGAAGAAATCATATTCCCCCATTACTGAACGATATATTGTGATAATATAAATGCATAGAAAAAATCCCTAGTTATAAAAGTCGGTGTTACCTGCCGTATGGTCTGGAAGGGAGGAAACGATCATACGGTATGGTTTTACCATATAAAGGCAAAAAAGAAGAGGGGCATAAACCCCTCTTTATTGTTTACTGTAATTTAATTATAGTGTTATCTGTGCTCCAAAGAGAAGAATATTCAAGTTCGATAGATTGGGAATTGATCGGAACCTGATAATATGTGCTAAAAGATACAGAACGACCAGGCGACAAATTAGTGTTCATGAATCCTGAGTCATCAAGTCCGTATGCTTGCTCGCAGGTTTGATTGTCAGCATAACATTTAAAGTCATATATGCTTGCATAATTATCGGAATTACCAATATTCGTATAAGTAAATGACGCTTTCACGTATTTCATACCATCTTGCGGAGAATTATAACCATATTCGTTATCATAGTCCTGAAAGTCCAAATCAGCATCATTTATAGCGATTTCAATATTATTGACATTTACAGTATCGCCTACCATTGCATAGCCCGAAGAATTGGTAGTTGCAACATCGCTGCTTTCAGTTTCATCGACTTCTTGACTAAATGTACCGGTATCGGATGTATAAGTATCATTTACTTCGTTTAACGCTTCTTGAATAGCTTCTTTTTGACGATTTATTTTGGCTTGCTTGCTATAATATTCATTATACACAAAAATGCTCAATCCAACGCATAGCACGGTAAGAATTATTCTTGTAGATTTTTTGAAGTGCTCATGTCTCCACATAGCAAATATTCCAACTGGCCAGAAAATCAAAATCATAAATATTGTAAATCCAGCAGACGCAAACACAGAATTTTTCTTTTTTTCTTCTTGAAATTGCTGATACGAAAATGAGTTAGACTGATTGCCAACATTATTTTGAACTTTTTGGATATTTACATTTGTTTCGCCGGATTTGAATTTGTCAGCATGGTTTTTAGCATATTCATTCACAAGATACCAATCGGAAACAAAATCTTTTTTAAAGTACTTGTCTGCGATGTTTGTTAAAAAATCTTTAGTTGACTCATATTTTTCAGAGTTAGCATTTACGCATATTTTAAACGAGTCCTTGTAACTTGGAATGGAAAATGCGATTTTAAGTTGATTGCGACTAAAATCATCTGGTTCTTCTTTTGAATAATTCAAAACAAAATCATCAACAGGAGATTCCATGATTTGATTGTGATTGTAGAAAACTTTAATTTTCTCTGATGTTGCTTGAATATACATAGAATCGTTTATCTCCACAGTATATTCTTTTACTTTTTCTTTTTCAGGCTGTTCCTTGGTTAATGGAAATCCACAGCTTGGACAACTGGTAGCTTTGTCACTTATTTCTTTTCCGCATTCAGGACATTTAATTATAGCCATAAGCCTATCCTCCTTTGCAATTTGTCTATATTATACCACCGTAATACCAGATAGCAAAGAAAAATATAAGAAATTTTGAGGTGATGCAAATGAAAATATTTAAACGAATTCTAATCGTTATTGGAATCATTTTATACGCCAACTATATCATTCACTTACCAATGTGCGTGAAAGACTATGCCAATAAGGATTTTGGTATATACTCAACTCAAACTATGCACAAGCATTCAACGCTTACTATGAGCACGGTTTTGAAACTGGTGTTTGAATCTACGCTCAAATTCTACATTTTACCACGCAAAGCAGATTTTATCTTTGACTACACAAATAATTTCTATGCGATCATAAATATTCCAGTCTATCTCTGGCAGTTTGCAAGGGCGAATATTAATCCATGTGTTCTGTTTCATTGGACTTGTGGAAAATTATGATAAAAATAAATGTTCGAATGCATATTTCCCGCTGTCCGAGTATATACTTTAATGTAGGTGGTAGTTTACAACAGGGAGGGGTTTTATGGATTATAAGAAAGAGATTATAAAAATAATAGATGAAATTGAAAGTCAAAAGATTCTGCGATACATTTATATTATTATAGCTGATATTTACAACGATTTACGGAGGTAGGACATATGAACAAAGATTTATTATATTCCGAAGAAGAGCAAAAGAAAATAATCGCAAAAATGGAAGACCCATCAAATAAAACGGGTCTTCCGCCGGCATCGCTTATATACGCATTAATCGACATGGTTGGAGTTCAGACAAATATGATTCAATCATTACAGGAATCTATTCAACGGTTGGAGACAAAAATCCAATAGACCTTTTTGGACGATCATTTTCTTTCGGAACTGACATGAGTAAAAAGTTCAACTGACTAATGTGCTGAATAAGTGTTGACATCTTTCCATTAACATATCCTTTAAAAATCATAAGTACGGACTTCTCGTATCCGATTTCAGTAACATGCATAGTAACTGACTGACCAAAATTGGTAAGTAGAAGTCCTACTTCATGTTCAGAATCAAGTTTTGATTCAAATTCTTTGATATATTTGCAAAGAATCTCGAACTGTGTGTCTGAATATGAATATGTTAAAGGGATTGGCTCAATATTATCAATTTGTTTCATAGCAGTTTCGTAAATGGTTTTAGTATCTAACATAGCGTACCTCACTCGCTTAAAAGATTAATCAAATCAACAATATGTTTCTTTTTGGCATCGGACAACCCGAAGTATTTCTTTAATGCATCGGAAAGTTCGGTGTCTTTTCTTATCTGTGCAATCAAATGTGCAGATTCATCGGAAAAATCTTGTTCCGGCTCTTTCCCTGTCATCAGATAATCTACGGATACGTGGAAGAAATCTGCGATTTTTTGGAGCTTATCTTGCTTTGGAGTATATTTCCCCTTTTTCCAACTGGTTAACGTGGCAGTGGAAATCTCAGTTCCTCTTGAAACTTGACTAGGAGTCACTTCTCTTTCTTTGCATAATCGTTCAAAGTTCTCATAATACATGGATTTTCTCCTTTATGAAAAGAACTAAGAAATCTTAATTTAATTATTGACATACTAAGAAAACTGTGCTATTCTTTAGAAGAACTAAGAAACCTTAGAAATATCGCAGTAAAAATTAAGAAATCTATGTAATTGTTTGTTGGTAGCTTCATTATATAAGAAATCTTAGTTACTGTCAAGAAAGGAGTGAGAATTTGTTTAGCTATATGGTTTTCGAAAAACTTTGCAAGGATGCAGGGGAAACCGCATATCAGGTTTGCAAAGATACGGGGATTAAATCTTCTACAATCGCTAATTGGAAAAAACATTCAGAAACAAATGGTAAAAATGGATATGTTCCAAAAGCAGATAAGATTTTATTAATCGCAAACCATTTTAATGTTCCGTTAGAAAGATTCATAGAAACGTAGGTGCGATATGCAATATATTTACTTGATTAAAAACAATATAACAAAACGCGTTTATGTCGGACGCTCAAAATCTCCTCAAAGGAGATTTAAATTGCATATGAACGCATTAAAGCGGAATCAGCATCCAGTTGAAATTATGCAAAATGATTTTAACAGTTATGGAGAAAAATCATTTGGATTCAAAATAGTAGATTCCGCAAGTAATTACACCCGAAAAGGAACAGAGGGAAAAATAATGGAATGTTTAAAAACGTATGACAAAAAATATGGATATAACTACAAAGACCCATATTTCATACGCAGCGGAAAACATCCTACAAAAAATCTTCCTACTGATTATTTAAAAACTTCGGTAGATGAAATTTTGAAATCCGATTAACAAGAAAAGGAGATATATGAACGAATTAATACCGATTAATTACGATGGTGAACAACCGATGATATCGGCAAGGGATTTGCATAAGGCATTGGGAATCAAAGAACGCTTTAGTGCATGGTTTGCTAGGTATTCGGATTGCTTCGAAAAAGAGGTGGATTTTACAGGCGTAGGCAAACCTACATCTGTAAATAATGGAGCTGAAATAATGCTTTCCGATTATTCAATAACAACAGATATGGCAAAGCACATTTCCATGATGACTAAAACTGAAAAAGGAAAAGAAATGAGGCAGTATTTCATCGACCTTGAAAAAGCATGGAACACACCAGAACAGGTTTTTGCCAGAGCATTGAAGATGGCAGACCGGACGATTGCGAAGTTGAAAGATACAAATAAGTCTCTTGCGGAGAAAATTGAAGCTGATAGACCGAAAACAATCTTCGCAGATGCAGTATCTGCAAGTCACACATCAATTCTTATCGGTGACTTGGCAAAACTTATTTGCCAGAACGGTTACCAAATAGGACAGAAACGATTGTTTCAGTGGATGAGAGACAATGGCTATTTGATGGTTTCTGGAAGTTCACGAAATATGCCGAAACAGAAATACGTTGAGCAAGGATTATTTGAAATTAAAGAATCTAACGTTCAGAATCCAGATGGTTCAGTAAGAATCACACGCACGACAAAAGTTAGTGGGAAAGGACAGTTGTATTTCGTGAATAAGTTTCTGGGACAGGAAACTGAAAAAGCAGACGGTGATTGAGAAAGGAGTCATAAATGTGCTGAAACAGTTTTTAAAAAGATTATTCGCACCGCAGATTGTAAGAATCCCAGATAACACGCGGGTGATGTGCTTTGCGAGAGATGGAAAGAAATATGTGAAAGTGTTCAACACTCAAAACGGAGCAAACATCTGTTTCCAAGTGAAATCCATCGATTATGCAAACAGCGATTTGAAAGATGAATACCACCCGGAAACAATGTTTACAGATATTGAAAGCGATCAAAGCGTTACGATTTTGAACCAATAGGTATAATCGTTACATTTCGAACACTTAGGGATGGTTTTACCGGACTTTACAGTTCTCTTAGAACCACAGTTATTACATACAAACACTGAGGTTTCGGAAACTTTTTCACCGGATTGATGAAAACCATCTATATGTGGTAATAATAGCAAACTTTTATCTCCTTTCGATTTACTAGGCATGGCAGTGCCTGTACTTACATTATAAAGAGATAAGAAGCCAAACTCAACAGAAAGGAAGCAATAAGACGGAAGAAACAAATGAGTTTATAAATATGACATTAAAGGAGAAAAAAACTGAGATTATCAAAATGATTCGAGATATTCCGGATGATTCTCCGATTCACAAGGAACTGTACGAAGCACTGAAAAGAGAAATGGAGGAAAAATAGAATGATCAAATGTGAAGGCGGGAAAGTTGAATTAGAAGAAGATGCAAATAAGTTGCTTTCTGAATTAACCGCGATATGCAGGGGACTAAGAGTTTTCCTTGTGAAAGAAGGATATTCCAAGGAAAAAGCCGATGAACTTGTTTCTGAATCAGCTCAGATGGGGTTGTGGACAGACGAAAAAATACAAGAAGAACTTGACAGATTAAGGACAGAAACGCTTAGAACGTTTGCGGAATTAATATTGGGGAGAAAGATTTTTGAAGGAGGAAAAGAGAATGATTAAAAGTAAAGATGGAGCAGTTGAGGTAAAGGGAAGTACAACAGTTTTAATGACTGATTTGTCAATGATTATTAAATCGTTGAGAGAGGCTTTTGAGGAAGAAGATATTCCAAAGGAAACAGGAGATAAACTTATCAGAAAGGCTGTAGACGTTGGGTTCTGGACGGAAGATAAGCTTGACAAGGAACTTTCCAATATGCGAGCGGAAGTACTTGGAAAACTTATGGGATTAGCATTGTCGTCAATCAGGGGAGGGACAAAAGATGAATAAAAATACTTATGAGCCAGAAACCCTCGAAGAAGAATTTGCTTTACTAGCCGGCAGGCTTACAGCTTTGGAAGCGGTTTTAAATGCTAATGATAGCACATTCATTGATAAAAAGTATGTAGCTGCGATTATGGGGATTAAATATTTCGAAGGGGATTCCGATAAGAAAGAAGAGTGAAACGCCCCGGAGGTGAAGCAACACCTACCGGAGCACGTATCTAACTTAATTTGGGTAAGTTAAATACAGGTAAAGTATAACATACCTTCCTGTATTTGAAAAGAAAATTTATACCAGGAGGGCATTTTTTATGTCTAAAATCACAAAACACACCGAAAACGTAACTAAAAACCAGAGCCTTGCAAGTGAAATCATTGCAGATCAGGCGGCAAAAATAAAACGTCTGGAAGTCACAGTTGTAGCACTGTCAATAGCTTTGCTTGCAACAGCAACAACAAAAAGAAAGAAGTGAGGGATATGAGAAAAAGAATGTATTTTATCGGAGCGATGGCGCAGGTTGGAACATTTTTCACGATTGCATTATTGCTCTGGGGGATGACGAAAATGGATGTACTTGAGCTGCTCTGCATAAGTGCAATGGTATCTTCAATGGTATCCCTTCCTATTTTATGCAGTTAGAAAGGTGGGTAAACGGAGTTGAATAAGCTTTTGGAAAACAATCAGGTCACACTGGTTGGAGAAATTAAAACAGAATTTGAATTTAGCCATGAAGTATATGGTGAAAAATTTTACCGATTCGAACTTAGCGTAGAACGATTTAGCGGAACGAAAGATGTTCTCCCAGTTGTAGCTTCTGAGAGACTCATTGATGTGAAGCAGAACTATACAGGAGAAATGATGGAAATTCAAGGGCAGTTCAGATCGTTCAATAAGCACGAAGAGAATCGCAGTAGATTGCTTCTTTTTGTGTTCGCAAGAGAAGCAAAATTCATGGACAAAGATGCGCTTCCAGTTAATCAGATTCTTCTGGATGGTTTTACTTGCAAGAAACCAGTATACAGAACAACACCTAATGGAAGAGAGATTGCAGATGTACTTCTGGCGGTAAATAGATCATACGGCATATCTGATTACATACCATGCATCTGCTGGGGCAGAAATGCAAGATACATGGGAACATGCGGAACTGGCACACATATTATTTTACAGGGAAGAATCCAGAGCAGAGAGTACAACAAAAAAGTCGGAAATCAGGTCGAGAAGAAAACAGCCTATGAAGTGTCGGCATATTGGGTGGAGGATAAGGAAGAATGAAAACAGTAGAATTGAAACAGCTTAACATTGAAAACTACAAGAAGTTTGAGTCTGCGGAGTATCAGTTTGCGCCACGAACGATGGTGTCCGGTAGGAACCGTCAGGGTAAAACAACGTTGATGGATGCCTATTTTGATACACTGACCGGAAAGCTTGCAGACGGTACATCTCCGAATAATGTCAGAAGAAAAGAAGACGGAGAAGAAGTTGAGGGTGTCGTATCCAGAGAACTCACACTTCTGATTGATGGAGAAGAAACCGTGATCCGTAAGGAAACGAAGAAAGGTAAATCTTCCAGCACCACAAAATATCAGGTTGATGGGTTTGATTACAATCAGACGAAGTATAAGGAATTTTTAAAAGGAATATCGGACTCAGAAACCATTATGATGTGTAGCAATGCCAGAGTATTCCTTAATGAACTTCGAAAATCAACAGCAAGTGCCAGGGCAATGCTTGAAAAGATGGCAGGGTTCAATGCGGATAAAGTATTACAGGACAATCCAGAAGTTTCGGAAATCATCAAGAATCATTCTGTCGAGGAAGTTGTGAAAAAACTCAACAAAGACAGAAAAGATATCCAGAAGAAAATTGGTGCCAAAAATGTCGAGATTGATACCGTAAAGAAACAGGAAATACCAGACACAGCAGTTCTTGAAGAAAAGAGAGGACAAGTTTTAAATCATCTGATCGAGCTGAGACAGAAAGAACAACAGCTGTGTGATTCTGGAAAAGCATACGATGAACTTTCCTATGAAATTGTAGGCCTTAAGAAATCCAGAGATGCGATCATTTCAAATGCAACAGAAGCATTACAGGAAGAAAAGAGAAAAATCGTTTCCTTATTAAATGACAGACGATTCAAGCAGAAACAGGAAGAAGACAATCTCCGTGTTCTGGAAAATTTCCTTTCTACTGCCGAAAAGTCGGAACGTATTCAGCAGAGAATTTCGGTTTTACAGGAGAAATACAAACAGACATACGCGTCCACATTTGATGAAACAGCTTTAAATGCCATACAGAGCGAAAAATTTGATCCTGAATCAGCTATTTGCCCGACCTGTGGACAGAATTTGCCAGAAGAACAGGTTGAACGTCTTAAAACTGAATTTGAGCAGAAGAAACAGGAAAGAATCCATGCAGAACTTGCGAAAAAAGAGCAGTTTAAAGCAGACAAACAGCAGAAACTTAAAGACATTACAGAAGAAGGCAATTCCGAAGTAGCCAGAAGAAAAGAAGTTGAGGAAAAGCGCAAAGACATCGAATCGCAGATTGAGCAGACAAAGAAAAATATTTCTACTCTGGCATCTGAGATTGCACAGAAAAATCATGAATTAGAGAAGCTTCCGTCAGAGCCAGATATGTCTGGAAACGAAGAGTATCAGGCAGTTGTAGCAGAAATCCAGAAGAAACAGGAACAGCTTGACGGACTGACCAATAATTCTGAGGAAAATGCAGCAGTTCAGGCAGAAAGAATGTCTGCCGAAAAGGAACTTACAGGAATCGAAACAAAAATTGAGATGGCAAAACAGGCAACTCAGAAACAGACAGAAACGCTCGAACAACTAAATGCGGACAGAAAGAAATTAGGTCAGGAAGATTCCGATATTCAGCAGAAACTTGACATGTTGAAAGAATTTTCCATCAAAAAAAATCAGGCACTTGCAGAAGCTATCAATCCGCACTTCAAGCACTTTCAGTTCCAGTTTTTAGACTATACGCAGGACGGTGAGCCGGTGGAAGTTTGTAAGATGATTTGTGACGGAATCGGATATTTTGATGGATTGAATCACTCCGATCAGATTCTATGCAACATCGATCTCGTAACTGGATTCCAGGAATTGAACGGCTTAAACTTGCCGATTTGGGTTGATGATGTTGAAAGTGTGAATGCTGACAGAATACCAGATACAGGCAGACAGATGATTCTACTTAAAGTTTCCGAAGATGAATTAAAAGTGGAGGGGATTTAATATGGCAACAACTACATATAACATTCCAGAAGCAATCAAAGCACAGGACTGGTACTGCAAAACAAAGATATTACCACATTTTGCACCGGGCAATGGTATCTGTTGGTCTTGCCACCAGAATATCTATTCCGAGAAAGGACGGACACGGTACGGAAAAGAAACGCACGGGTATTCCGTTGAAAGTGCAGCAGGGCAGTTAATTACGAGTTGCCCGTTCTGTAATAGAAGTTATTGCGAGTAAAGCGCAATAGATTGGCAGGGCTGGCTTTGCGATGGCAAAGTGGTGCGGTGCCGGGCGAGGCAAGGGATATGCATAGAACAGATATGAAATGCCACGGAATAGACAGGCATTGAACTGCAGCGTGAAGAAATGAAATACAATGGAAACGTTGAGAATAGAATAGCCTAGTAAAGCAAAGGCATAGCTAAGCACTGATTTGAGATGCAACGGCATAGAAGCACACAGAAAAGCCAAGGCGAGGTTGCGCGACGCAAGGTATGGAACGGCAAAGGAATAGCGTAGAATTGAATTGCAGCGGAGGAGCATGGCCTTGACAAGCAAAGCATTAAGCAAAATATAAAAATCGGAGGAATATGAAATGAAAGAATTAAAAGTAAGATTAACATTTTTAGAGGAAGTTCTGGGAACCGCAAATGCAGAAAAAGATATTCACGAGAAATTCATTGCATCTAAAGCACCAGATGCACCTTCCAGAGAACAGGAAGTTGAAGCCCTTGGAATTGAAGAAGTTGTCGAAAAAGGTCGAACAGTATTTCCGAAAGATGATAACGGCAATCCGTTCCTTTGGGACTACCAGATCAGAGGATTCTTTAAGTCAGCTGCACAGGCCGGTTCCTATATCGGTGGTGCAAAGAAACTTGCAGCTTACAAGAAGAAAATTGACTTACTGGTATTTGTTAATGAGCGGAAAATTCCATTTATTCTCCCGGAAGGTACATCACTTTCTGACTGTCAGAGACCACTAAGAGCACAGACAGCACAGGGCGAAAGAATTTCTTTGGCAGACAGTGAAACAGTACCAGCAGGGTCAACAGTAGAATTCACAATCAAAGTACTTGATGATTCACTTATAAAGTATGTAATTGACTGGCTTGATTATGGAGAGTTTAATGGCATTGGTCAGTGGCGCAACTCAGGCAAGGGCCGGTACTTATGGAACGAGCTTGATTCCGATGGAAATATTATTGGAGGAAATAATGTCGTTAAGAAGCGAGAATAAAAACATATATTGGGCATGGAAATCAATGAAACAAAGGTGCAAAAATCCACGTTGTAAAGCATATAAAAATTACGGTGCACGTGGAATTAAAGTTTGTGAAGAATGGGAAAGTTTCGAACCATTCCTACAGTGGTGTTTATCAAACGGATATTCCAAAGGTCTTGATTTAGACAGAAAAGATAATAACGGAAATTATGAGCCAGATAATTGCAGGTGGATAACAAGAGCAGAAAATTTAAATAACCGTAGAAATACAATCATACTATCCGCAGGAAATGAAACATTACCCGAAGTTGTGTGGTCAAGAAAAATAGGGGTTGATCGTGCACTTATAAAATATTGGATTCGATCAAATGGAAAACAATACGCAGAGGAGAGAATTAGTGAGATTATAAAGAATGGATATACACCCAAAGATTATGGATATAACCATAGAAAATCGGTAAAACATTTAGAATCCGGAAAGACATTTCCATCAGTGAAAAAAGCGGCTAAATATTTTGGAATTTCACCTTGTACGATTTCAAATGCAATTAGCAAAAAACGTTCTACTAAAAAAGGGACATTCATATGGAACAACAACACGAAATAAGCTACGGCATGGCTGCTGATTGTAGTTATGATAGGTAAAGCAAAGGTACAGAATTGCTGGGTAATGATTTGCTTCGGCGAAGCGTAGCAAAGTAATGTATCGGAATGGTACTGAGAGGTGCAGAAGGGCAAAGTTATGGAATTGAAAAGAGTTGATACGTTTTGGCAAAGTAAAGAGAGGTTCCGCATAGTGAGGTAGAGGAAAGGCGCAGCAGAGCAAGGTGAGGTAAAGAAATGTAACGCATTGGCGAAGTAGGGCAGGGCAAAGATACGTATAGGCGACGCACGGAGTAGAACAGTAAAGTATAGCAATGGTGCTGAGTAGAGAAGATTAGCGATGGATAGACAGAGCGTAGCTCGGTTATGATTTGCTTTGGTGAAGCGTAGAACTGAACAGAAATGCAAACAAAAATGAGTTGATTAATATAAGAAAAGGAGAATTAAAATGGCAAACAAAACACAGGTAGCAACAGTAGGAGAACAGCAGGCAGCAGTTGTGATTAACAATCAGTTTATTGACGGATTGACAAAACAGCTTGAAGAAAAATGTAAATATGGTCTTTCTTTTCCAAAAGACTACAACTTGAGCAATGCACTTATGGGAGCATATCTGGTTCTCAAGGAAACGAAAGACAGGAATAACAAACCAATTCTGGAATCTTGTAGCCAGATTAGCATCGCAAATAGTCTTATGAACATGGCGACACTAGGACTTTCAGTACAAAAAAAACAGGGGTATTTCATTGCTTACAGCGGCCAATGCCAGTTCCAAAGATCATATTTCGGAAATATGACGATTGCCAGAAGATACGGAATGAAAGATATTCACGCAGAGATCATCTACCAAGGAGATAAATTCAAATATCATATTGAAGACGGAAATAAGGTTCTGGATTCTCACGAACAGGATTTTATGAACATTGATAATGAAAAAATCCTTGGCGCATACGCAGTTGTGCTGATGGAAGATGGAATGAAACATCTGGAAGTAATGAATATCAAACAGATTAAACAATCTTGGTCACAGGGATTCGGATACAAGGAAAATGGGAATGGCACACACCAGAAATTCACTGATCAGATGGCAAAGAAAACCGTTATCAATCGTGCCTTAAAGCAGATCATCAACACTCATGGTGATGTTTTCGTACAGGAAGCGGACGATGATACAGAAACAGTTCCAAGAGATGACGCTTTTGCAGCTGATGTTGCATATGAAATCGAGCAGAACGCAAATAAAGAGGAATTCATTCCAGAACCAATGGCAATCGAAGAACAGCCTAAACATCCAACAGTCGCAGAAGTTGTACAGCCAGCTGAGAAAGAACCAGTTCCGGCAGCAGTCGTGGAACCAGAAATTCCGGATTTTATGAAACAGGAGGAAATGTGATATGAACAATAAAGAAATTTTAAAGAAAGCAAAGGAATTGGTTGAACTTCTGGAAAAGCAGGAAGAAACTGACAAGGTTTTACTGTCAACACTGAAACGTGGAGATGTTTTTCAGACCACTGGGAAGCGTAAATACAAGGTTCTGGAACAGTATGGAGATACAACGAAAATTATTTCGCTTGATCTGGTGAAAGAAAATGTAGAGTTTGGTGATACCTCAGATTACAAAACATCAAAGGTAAAGAAACTGTGTGACATTGAAATTCTAAAAGACTTCGAAGAAGAATTCGAAGCAGAAAATATCGAAACACACACAGCAGATATTATCACTGCGGATGGACAGAAATTGGGGATTGTTGATTGTAAAATTCGACCGATTACGTTTGATGAAGCACGAGAATACACAGATATTACACCGAACAATGATCTGAACGACTGGTATTGGACGTTGTCGCCATGGTCAACGGAAGAACGTGGATGGAAGAACAGTTTAGCCGTTGTTTCCCCTTCGGGCGATTTCCTCTGGGGCTTTTGCAGCGTTGAGGACGGTGTTCGCCCAGTTTGTATCTTAAAATCTAATATCTTTGTATCTAAAGTGGAGGAATGATTATGAAGAAAAATTTGAAATATTTCGAGAATGAGTTATCTCGATTAAACAAAGAGTTCGCTGATTATAAGAAAAAACACATCGGCACACCGAAAATCGGTAAAGTTATTGAGCTTGCTGGTATGGAGTGGATGATTCTGAATAAGACGGAGGACGGATATTTTGCTATTTTGAACGGATTTGATGGAAAAGCTAGATCATTTGACTCAGATTCAAATAACTGGATTTTAAGCAAGCTTCGAAAAGAATTGAACACAAACTTCCTGAAAAAGATTACGGATGAGCTTGGAGATGATGCGGTCATCGAATTTGATCGTGATTTGCTTTCTTTGGATGGTCAGACAGAATACGGACATTGCAAAGATAAAATTTCGCTTCTGACAGTGGATGAATACCGGAAATACAGAAAATTCCTTCCAAATATGGATAAATGGTGGTGGCTACTTTCTCCATGGAGTACACCAGTAAATGATTTCAGCACAACAGTTACCGTTGTTTCCCCTTCGGGCGATGTCTTCAGGTACTATTTCGGCCATGTAAGCGGTGTTCGCCCGGTTTGTATCTTTTCTTCTTCAATCTTTGAATCAGGAAATGATGATTGATGGCGAATGAAGATTTAAAGGTGATAATTAAAGCCAAGCAGCTTGCGAAACATACATTAATAGTTACGAGTAATGCCAGACGATACCCGAAGAAATACAGATTTTCACTTGTAGATAAAATGCAAAATAAAGCATTGGAAATTTATGAGTCACTGTTTGAAGCCAACCGAACTGATCTGAAAGATTATAAAAGAGAACGATTAGAACTTCAAACAAAAGCCATTACTTATTGTGATGAGTTAATGTACTTTATTGAACTTTCATATGAATTAGGAATTATCAATTCAGGTGGATTGGAAGCATGGTCACAAATGGTCAAAGATATAAAGTACATGACTGTTTCATGGAGAACAAAAGACAGAAATAGATAATTTCACAGGTTATGCACTGCGAATACCGTTGTTTCCCCTTCGGGCAATATCAACAGGAACAATTACAACAATGAAAACGGTGTTCGCCCAACCTGTATCACAGGCAGACAGAGTAAGCATAAAGCTGAAATCAGAAAAGATACAAGTAAATGCATAACCTTTCCACAATGGATAAATATAAAGGAACAAAATAAATGGATAAAGAAATTGTTGCAAATTTTGAGAATTTATATCGTTCTTACAAGAAGGTTAAGAGCGGTAAGAAATTTAATTCAGGCACTGCAAGGTTTTCTAATTTGTCTCTTGAAGGCGTTCATCTCTTGAAGGAACAATTGGAAAGTCAAACGTATACCATAAATCCGTATAATAAATTTCAAATTCATGAGCCAAAAGAGCGAACGATAGAATCATGTGCATTTAAGGATAAAGTAGTGCAGAGATGCTTTTCTGATTACATTCTGACACCGAAACTTGAAAAGATCCTGATTAAATGGAACACTGCCGGACAGCAAGGAAAAGGGCAACACATGGCAATGGACGGGATAAGAGATCAGATGTTAGATTTCTACAAAAGAAATGGGCTAAATGGATGGATTGTAAAATGTGATATTCATAAATATTTTTACAGTATAGACCATGAAATTATAAAAGATATAGTGGATTACTATTTTAATGATGATTTTACAGTCTGGTTAAATCATTTATTTATCGACAGCACAGATAATCCCGGACTTCCATTAGGAAATCAGGTGAATCAGAAATACGCTCTTTTGCTACTCCATTCACTAGATCAGATGATAACGATTGAGTTTGGAAATCCATATTACGGACGATACAATGATGATTTTTATGTGATTTGTAAAACGAAAGAAGATGCCAGAGAAATTCTTGAGGCAATCCGAAAGATGGTTGAAAGCCTTATATTGGAACTAAACCCTAAATCACAAATTGTACCATTTCGCATGGGCTTGTGTTATCTGGGCTTTCATCATTACGTGACTGATAAAGGAAAATATATCAGAAAATTGCGTGGCGATAAGAAAAGAAAAACACAGAGAAAAATCCGAAGATGGGTACGGGCAGTGAATGACGGGAAGATGTCGATAGAAAAATTCCATGAAAAATACGGATCATGCCAAAATCATATGCTTCATGGAAATTGCACCAAACTATGCCATAGTATGGATTTAGAAATTGAAAGGAGAATGAAGTGAGATTAATTAGTCAGAGCGGAGAATTTGATATTCCTTATGAAATCGCAGCATTAAGTAGAACAGGAAATATCATAAGAGTATATGTACCAATAGTAGGTGAAAAAGGAACAATTTGGCTCGTTATTCAACAGAAGAAAAAGCCAAGAAAGTCATGGAAATGATTTGCAACGTATACTCAGAATTTGAAAAAGCAAACATTGTGTTTAGATTTCCAAAGGATAATGAAGTATAAATCTTGATATAGAAAAGGAGATATTATGAGTTATAGCAGTTTAGTAGTTATCACTCCAGATTACTATGGAAAGGAAAAAGAAATTTTTAGAAACTCATGGTTGTTTTCACCTGTTATCTGGGATGTTTTAACTGAGAAGTATATTCCTTATGAAACGCTTTTTAAATATGGATTCAAGCGAAACATAATTTGCGACAGAAAACTTTCCAAAGAGCTTAACAGCATTATAAACGATTGTCAGGACACACCAGATCGTATCTTATGGGAATTGTCTAATCAGCAGATTTTCTTCACGAAAGACAAAGATTTTATCGAAGAGTGTATTTATGCCTTTCTTAAACAGAATGAAAACTACTGCACCGATTATGACAGCGAAAACCACATTCCAGTTCTAAAAATTAAACATATTCTGGAAAGGTTTTGTGATATTGCACATCATATCAAAACGCTTGAAGCAGAAGAAACACCATACTTTGTATTTAAGAACACATCGGTTGACGATAGTGTATCTAATTGGTTCTCTTGTTTTAATGAGAATACCGGGAAATGGGAATATTCTAAGTTAAGCGAAAACAAAGAGCTTTGCACAGAATTTGTAGTGATAGAAGATAATAAAATAAAGCAGTTTATCAGCAATCTGGATTACAAATATTAATGCAAAAACAATGTAGAAAGCGAGGCGATGAAGTATGAGAGAAATAAAAGAAGTAGACTTAAATCAAAGTATCAGAATTGAGATGACTTTAAAGGAATTAGATATTGTTAGATTATGCTTGGTAATAGCAGACAGTGATGATTTGAAATCAGGTTTTAGAGCAGCCGGAATAAAATTCGAGTTATCTGAAAAATATTTATTGATTAAGAGTTGCCAAGATATTTTACAAAGTTATGGGGTTCTAGGAAAGAGGGATGAAGTATGAAGAAAGTAGACAGCAAGAAAGACTGGGAGCAGGTAATAACCATTGAACTTCCGCTGAAACAGCTCAAATTAATACGAGACAGCATGTGCAAAGTAAGCTATGCGGAGTTAGAGAGCCTAAATAGAGGGAAGGACATACCATATGCCTATTCCGATTTAGAGAAAACCATAGATGAAGCTGAGAATATCTTAGAAGCATAAATGCAATACACGGAAAGCGAGGTGATGCCATTTGTTCATGAGAGTAATTTCAACAGGAAGTACTAAAGGAAATTGTTATGCTTTGCAGTCAAGTACAGGCGAGATTGTTCTTCTTGACTGCGGATGCAACTACAAGAAAATCCTTAGAGGGATTGACTACCAGATAAGCAATGTTGAAGCTGTACTTCTTTCACATGGGCACGGAGATCACACCGAAGCATTCAAAGAAATAATGAATGCAGGCATTCAGATTTACACCAATGATGAGACCGTTGAGGACATGAACATCAGAACAGGCGAACTGATGAAAGGCGTTCCGGAAAGGCATCCATTTAGAGTTGGTTCGTTTAACGTGATTCCATTTGAATTGCCACATACAACATATGATAAAGAAACAAATCAGCTTGTACCTTGCTCGAACTATGGATATCTGGTAGGGCACAATGAAATGGGGAAGCTTCTGTATATGACTGATTTTGAGTACAGCAAATATAATTTCCATAAAATGAACATACATCATCTGGTAATCGAATGTAATTACTGTGAAGAATTGGTGGACAAAACAGAAGCTAACTACAGGCATAGATTAAAAGGGCATTGTTCTTTGTCAACTTGTAAGCAATTCATTAAGCAAAACCGCACAGAATCGCTGCGAACGGTAACACTGGTACATTTAAGTGGTCAGGCATCAGATGCTCGTAAAATACAGAAAGAAATACAGAAAGTCGTAGGAAACAATGTTCTGGTTCAGATTGGACGGGCTGGACTGGAAGTTGACTTGAATTTATGCCCGTTCTGAAAGGAGAAATTTCATGGAAATGACAGATTGTAGCAAATGCAGGTTTCGTAACTGCTGTACGTTAGCATGGGATTACGGTTCCCTGTATTGCAATGATTATGAGGAGGAAGATATATGGAACATTTCTTAGAATCACTCAAAAAATTAAAGAAGCCGTCAACTCACAGTAATCCAGAAGACATTGACCCGTTGTTTTGTCGATACAACAAGGGCTGGAATGATGCAATCGAAAAAGTTGAGAAGCTGTTTACAACGATTTCTAAGGAGAAAAAACATGAATAAAGTAATTTTGATCGGACGTTTGGTAAAAGATCCAGACATCCGAATGGGAACAAACAATATAACAATTGCCAGATACACACTTGCAGTTGAGAGACAGTATCGCAAAAACAATGAACGCACATCAGACTTCATAAATTGCGTTGCACTTGGAAAGAATGGTGAGTTTGCCGAAAAATATCTGTATAAAGGAATGAAGATTGCGGTTATCGGAACTTGGCAGACTGGAAATTACACTGACAAGGACGGAAAGAAAGTCTACACAAATGATTGCCTTGTGGAAACACATGAGTTTGTGGAGAGCAAGAAGAGCCAGCCAGAAGAACAGTCGCAGCCACCAGTTCCAAGTCCAGAACAGGACACAAGTGGATTCATGGATATGCCGTCAATTATGGATGATGAACTTCCGTTTAATTAAGGAGTGATGAAATGATACAAACAGGACAGATTATTTTTTACGATAGTAGCAAGATGATGTGCTTTGACGTGACACATTTTATGGTCAAAGAGCCAGAAAAACAAATGATCGAAACAACATTCATTGGAGATGAAGAGAGACATTTTATTCAGTTAACGCCAGAGCCAATATGCATGTTTATTGAGACGGGTGAAGAAATTGTAAAACTTGATCCAACAACCATGAAACGAATCGCCAGATATAATCTTGAAAAAGAGAACGCAGCGCTGCTTAAAGAAATCGAAGAACGTAAAAAGGCAATCGCAGATCTTGAGCAAAAAGAAGATGTTTTACGCGACAGGTTTAGAAAAGCAATAGCTACATTTAAAGAAATCATGGAAAATGGTTACTATGATGATGGCGAAGAAGAGGATGAAGATGAATGGGAGTGATTAAATGAAACCAGTTTTAGAAACAAAATCTACATATAAAGGTTATCCATATGTAGTTCTGTTTATGCCGGGGGCATACAGATGTGGATGCGTTGGAGTGCCTTACAGTCACAAGTTAGTAAAGAGAAGAGTTGTCGATTTAGGTTATCTTAACTGTCATGGCGGAGTTACTTATGCAGAATCGCATTTATATAACTGTGATGATAAAGATACATGGTGGATTGGATTTGATTGTGCTCATTGTTTTGATGGATATGATGTTGATACAGCAAAACAGTATTTTGGAGATGACCCAGACTTTAAAAGACTCTTTCATACAATGGAAGACTTCTGGAGAGAGTCAAGCAAAGATTTCGGCTTCGAAACGGATTTCAAAATCTGTTCACTTGCTTATGTCAAAGATGAGTGCAAGAAACTTATTGACCAGATTGAAAAGGAGTGATTCCTAGTGGATTATAAAAAATTTCGTCAGGTCAAGGCTATCGAAGCAAGCAATAAGAAAAGACTTTTAAAAGTCAATGCCAAATTGGATGATGAAGCCGGGATATACATGTTGTGGCGAACGGAAACCCACGGGTACGTAGGACAGTCAAAAGGAATATTAACCAGGCTAGCACAACATATGACTGGATACGAGCAATATATTGACCTTTCTATGAAAGCTCATGGGCTGTATTCAGAAAGCAATAAGAGCGGTTATAAGATTGATTTCTTTCATTGCCCGATTGATGAACTTGACGAGAAAGAAAGAGAGTACATTCAAAGAGCGATTGATGCCGGATGGATTATAAAAAACAAGACAGGTGGCGGACAGGATGAAGGGAAAGAAAAGATCGCTGATTACCGACCAGCAAAAGGTTACCGCGATGGGTTGAAGCAAGGCAAAATAACCCTTGCAAGAGAATTGAAACATATCATTGATACTCACTTAGATGTGTCAATCAAACCAGAGAAATCAAACAACAAGGTGTCTATAAAGGCACTTGAAAAATTCAACAATCTTCTTGATGAAGAATCTTACAAATGATAAAATTGCCGGTTCTGGCAGACAAAATCCCAAATAATTACAACTAAATATGTGCACGCCCTCTGGGCTTGGATTGATTCACGCAACTTCCTTGGCATATGAACGCTATCTGAACCCAGAGGTTAAAAGAAATGAGGTAACTATGGTAAGTAAATATAACACCGAAAGAAAGTATCTCGAGGGACAAGAGAACAGAAAAGAAATTTATCTGTTTCTTATCAGATATTTTACAAAATATGGATACGCACCGTCATTTAAAGAAATTGCCGAAAGCCTTGGCATATCAAAAGCAACTGTGCAACGACATATGAGGCAGCTTGAACTTGATGGATTGATTGCTACTGCGCATCCGAATACTCCGCGAGCGTTCCGCCTTGTTGGATATGAATATCAGAAGGTGGAAGAAGTATGAGAATATACAGTGTTTTCGAGAATGAACAATGGATTGGCGATATGACCGCTGATGATATTTCACAAATGTTGAAATGCTCCAGACAAGAAGTTTTGAATGCGGTTTCATCCGCAAGACTGATTAACGAAAAATACGCAGTTGTCTATGATGGCGATAATACCGTGACCGGAAATACACCATTAGACAGAAAGCTCTTGAAAGAATTTGTCTTAATCACAAGCCAGCTGAAAGGATTGGTGAGAGCATGAACAGGGCAGAGAGAAGAAGGCATCAGAAAGCATCTGAGAAAATACGCTTAAATGCACCATACAATTTCAGCAATTTCAGCCTGGAACAAATTTCAAAGGTGACAGGCGCAAGAGTTGAAACACTAAAACTGTACTTGAAGCAACGGGAAGATGAAATGCGTAAGGAACTGATTAAAGAATCTCAGGAAAAGTTGTGGAAAGCAGAAGATTATATTGCGGTGGCAAATATTTTAATTAGTTTATACGCAATTAAAATGACATGGGGGTTTACAAAATCTAATCAGAGATTCTTAGAAAATCTAAATTCTGCCAAAGAACACATTGAAGAACTTGGAATTGAAAAAGCATACCAGGAAGCAAAAGAAACAATGGGAATTAAAATTGAATTTGATTCCATTGACATAAATAAAGAATTCGGTTTTGGAGAAAGAGAGGAATAATTATGGCAGAGAATTGCAATGAATGTAGCATCGCGTGGATTCGTGGTGGTGAGTACGCAGAAGTATCAGCGCATAATGGCAGCAAGATGAAAGGAAGAGTCATGAAGCTTGCAGAACAGCATCCAGAAGATGTGAAGATTCTGGCTACGAACAAAGATGGTTCCATATTTGCTCATGTCCCAGTTAAATACGTGAAATTACGAGCACCAAGAGAATTAACAGAAGAACAGAGAGCAGAACTGGTGGAACGTGGCAAGAATATGTCCAGAAATAAATCAGTTGATTACAAAGAAACGTCAGACTTCGATTCTGGCGATGAAGATGAGGAAATGTTCGGTGTTTAATGAAAGAATGGGAATTAATGTTGAAAATGGCAAAAGTAGGATTTGCCCTAAATGCGGGAATCGTTTTCGTGTTTTCGCAGATTATAACCGGAATTATGGAGGAGATTTATATTGGTGTGAATGCACAGAATGTAAAACCATAACAAAAATACATCACAGTAAGGAAACTGCAATAGTGGCTTTTAAGGAAGGATTGGTGCACAAAAATGAGCAAAGTGAACATATATGGGCTTAAAGCATATATATCCAATGCATTTGATTTGCATGTTGGAAAAAGAATCAAATACGCAGAACGTGGTGAGGACGGAATAGAACATATCTATGAAGTAAAACAGATGTTTCCATTTTGCATCTTGTTGGAAGATATTTACGATCACACAAGAATTTGCCCTTGCTACAGTAAATTAAGCATGATGATAAGAGAAATTGAATAAAAATCTGGTTAAGAAGATGGGAGTTTAAAATCATGTACCAACTGCACAATAGCGTGTCAGTTGCTTACATGGGGAAAGTGAGGATGAAAATGAAGAAATTAAAACCTTTTCCGTTTTGCGGAAAAGAGATAGATACAGAGAAAAATGTATACATTCCAGAAAGAGACTGGGCACCGTCTTTTTACGATCCTGACAGTGGGGGAAATCCAATAGCCATTCACTGTGAATGCGGATTAACATTTTGCACAGACACATGGGATTGGAAGGAAGCTGTTGAAATATAGAATAAAAGAGCAAACAAGGAGGGCACAAAATGAAATTCAAAAGTAATGCTAAGTATAACGAAGATCCCAAAACCGGGAGTATTTTCGCCTTGAAATACAATTCTTTAGGAATCGTTATCTACAAATACGTTGGTTGTGGAGATGCACTGTTTCTCAACTGCAGTACATTGGATATTCTCAACCACAATCTCGGAACAGAGGATTTTGAGGAAGCTGTCAGCAAAACGAAAGAAGTTGTCATGCGTGAAGTTAAGAAAATCAGAGAAGATGCTTACAGATTCTATTCAGACAGTAACATTGAATTTGATAGATATTAG
>ERZ1035027.367-NODE-367-length-26918-cov-7.768269_pt1 | contig 26918 bp, 26 predicted proteins | sample MGYA00520604_ERZ1035027 | MGnify/ENA primary metagenome ERZ1035027 (study PRJEB33766, sample SAMN09781743) | gut metagenome | biome: gut microbiome | host: Homo sapiens | place: Madagascar | study: EMG produced TPA metagenomics assembly of the PRJNA485056 data set...
GGACGATTAACTATTAACAACTAACTATCGTAAAAATGCTGAAACCGGGCGAACATGACCCTTATACTGAACCTTATCGCCCCAGAGGTAGAGGCCGTCGCTGAAGCCCAGACCCCACGCGCCCTGAGGACTGCCCTCGGTAGATGTCCAGTACCATGTGGTCATATCGAGCTGCGTGGCTCCCTTGATGAGTGACAGTGCATAGTTAATCTTGAGTGCATTGGCGTACATCATCAGGATCTCTCCTACGGATGGTAGCCACCAGTAGCCGGCAGTCAGACCCTTGCCCTTGCTATTCGCACGGCTATATGCGCGACAATATCCTGGAGCGTATGATGCCGTATTGGTGACGTGCGCAGAGGATGAAGCCTTGATTGCCGCGTCCGTATGCTGACGGCCATTGAAGTCGAGCATAGCTGCTAGACGGTTGTTTCCGGTAACCTCTGCGGCATAGTTATCATCGTTTCCGTAATTGATATTATCTCCCTGTACAGCCGCACTAGACCACGGCAGAGCCGTGGCTTCTGTAGGTGCTACCACGATGTGACGTCCGCCCTCGAAGACTACTACACCATCAGCCACCTCGCCAGATGCTTCGATAGATGGCCACTTGTATGGCTTCACCATCAGTGGATATCCGTCACTGGTGCGATGATACATGATGAAGATGCCGTCCTCGATAGCCTGAAGATTGAGTCCGTCGGCTATAGCCTTCTTCAGGACATCAAGAGACACGAGGGTGATATTGCCGCTCGGGTCCGTAATCGGGAATTTCTGATTACTGTTAACTGTACTTACTGTTGTCTGATCATTAAATTTCGCTTTTTCCATACTTTTTATGAATTTAAATTATTATCGATGTCTATACCTGCATAACTACGGCATATCTGGCTGCATATCTCGATAGAAGACATTACGTTTGAACTATCGATTACTCCGACACTAAATTCGTATGCTGGCAGAGAGTTGGCAGAACCATTCGCGCTGCTCATTGGAAGCTTGCCGATTTTTACGCAGGTTCCTTTTCTGATGTACTTCCCTTCGGCAAGATTGATAAGCTTCGTTCCGTTGCTGATTTCTCTAGAGGTGAACCATTTACCGTCTGCCTGTTTTGCCAGTTCGGCGGTAAGGTTTCTTTCGCTGTCTGCAAGAATCAGCTTATCTTTTCGGCCTGCTGTATATTGATACAGCTTTTTCCACGCCGTGATTCTGAAACCAGGCTCCCATCCCTGTAAAGGGTGCTTCTGTAGTTCCGTCCTGTCATCTGCGTAAAAACGCGGGAATAGACAGAGATTAACCTTGCTTACTGCTACCTTCATATCCTTCACCTCTCCGTCGACGATGAATCCTTTAAGCTCGTAGAGCTGCGAAGAAGCCGTGAAGCCGTAATTATGTATATTATTCAGATACTCATGCGCAGGTAGGTAGTCAAATTCTTCGAGCCTACCCTTGGTTACGTTCTTGTTATCCCATCCATTCGGACCGAGATCATAGAGCCATTTCCCGTTATTGTCGTAATACGACAGTATTGAATACCCAGTCTCAGAATCTACGCCGAATCGGATGTTGGGAACCACGGAATTTGCCGCACCGAAAATCTCGACCATGCCGTCATGCAGACAGACTCTGCTGTTATTATTCTGACCGTACACGTTAATAGACTGAGAACCGAAGAAATCTATCTGTCCGATTGCACTCCACATAACCTTCGTGGCGACGAAACTGTATTGCGTGCTGAGCGTCCAGTTTCCTTTTCCTGCGTATGCAGTATAGTCGTCGTAAGGCGTGGCGGAAGAATCCTTCACGTGCTGCTTGTTGCACTCGTAGAACTTGCCGTCATACTCAACCACGTCAAAAACGTCGCTTTCTTCGCTATTGAGCGGATAGAACGTATACCCGTCTCCAAGCTCTTCCCAGCTCTGCGGTCCGCGCATCCGCTTGCCGTTCTTTCCGTCCTTTCCGTCCTGGCCAGCTGCGCCATCCTTAACCGTTCGGATAGGAATGGTATAACTATACGTCTTTCCGGCTACAGTCGCCTCGTATATCATGTCCACATTGGCTGATAAATTGGCTGATATGCTAACCGTTATTGTCTCTATCTTACCCGATACAGACTTTTGTGGGATAACACCTACTACCATCGACTTGTTGAAACGGATGCTACTCTTGATATCCAGCAGTTCTCCATCCCTCATCGCCTTCACGGTAATGCTATACGTAGACGCATACTTGCTCTTCTTGTGCAATATTGCCGGCATCGACATCTGGATACTGACGGCACTATTACCAGGTTCTCCCTGCTCGCCCTGAATCTTAACCCACGTGTAAGCCGAGAATGTCTCCGGATCATCTTTCGTTGTATTGACGCACGTACCCATATAAGCGTACTGGTCTCCGTCGCTGCACGACGTAGAGAAGGATTTATCTGAATTATCCGGAGTATTACACCATGCGATGTGGTAGTAATACTGTACGGCATCCGTGCCATTCTTGCCAGGCTCGCCTTGAGGTCCCTGGATGTGTCCGAGATTGCGCCATTCACTACCATTGTTGTGATAGATATTTCCATTGCAGATATAGCACGCTCCCTTGGTTGCATTACTGATATTATAATATAAGGTACCGTCGCTCTGCATCTTTATCGATAAGATAGACGGAGTACTGTAACCGGAACTGTGAGAAACCTTCAGCATGAACGCATCTGACGAAGAATTCACCAGCATAGGGAAGTTTCCTACTACCCAGAGCTTCGGATTCCTATCTATCGCAACCTGCAGCGCAGTACAGTTGGCGTAAACTCCACTCGCATCACCATCTATGGAGATGGAGGTTCCGTCCTTGCCATCCTTACCCGGCTCGCCCTGCGGTCCCTGAGGGCCTTGCGCTCCGGTCACGCAGACAGGAGTAGTCTCCTCGGAGGTTCCGTCACTATAGTATATCACCGACTTGGTCCAGATATACCGTCCGTTTACCCATTCCGGAGCCTTCCCATTGAACCATGAGCCACCAGTGATAGCCGTAGGCGACGTAGATGAGTAATAGCATTCCTCGATTCGATCGATACTCTTCGCCGTAGAAAGGCACATCGGGGTTGTAATCTTCTCCTTGCCGTTCGTGTAATACACATGTGTTCGGGTCCAGATATAATACCCCTTGCGCCATTTCGGGGCGGTTGTCTGCCATCCGGCAGTAGGAGCCGACGTATTACTTGTCGACTCCGCATATTCCACATCGGTGTTGGATATTCCAACACCGGATCTGCGGAAATTAATGACTAAAGTAACAGATGCCATAAGCTACTTGACTGATTGTATTGTAAGAGATATATTACTATACCCTGCCTTGGCACAGTCCTGTCTCGTCACGGTAAACGTACTGAGGGCGTTCGTATTATTACGATTCTCCTCTGTATTGAGCACAACCCCAGATGCACTCTTCAGGGTAAAATAGAACTTGCTCTCTATCGGGGTTGCCGTTCCTCTCAGCACGAGCTGGGGAGTGACTGTCACCGAACCGATCCCACCATCATCCTCATCGATAGTTGCATCTTCAGGAGACGGATGCGGGTTTATATCGTAAGGGTCACTTCCATCAATAACCACCTGGAAGTCGTAGCCGAGAAGGTTGTCCTTGCTCATGCTGCTGTTGTTGTATACTTCCACCATGTAGTCTCTTGTGCAATCCACATCTTTAGCCGGTACCTCCAGCGTCTTTCCTGTAGCACTCGTAATCTGCTCCCATCCGGTAGGGGTATTAGCAGCACGGTACCATTTATAGTAGAGTTCTTTCGCAGGAAGGGTTTCGTTGCCCTGTTTGGCTACTGCTTCAAGCAGACAGCTATCCGTAGGGCTATTCAGGTTGAACGCCTTCTCGTCTCCGGCCTTGATGGTTACTCGGTAAGCCGTGCCCGTGTAAGGGTTCACCGGAATCGTATACGAAGCCTGATATCCGTTTTTAAGATCGGATACCTCTGCCCTTGCGCTCACCTGTCCTACCATTTTAATGACGATTGGTGCGAAACGGGATGCTTCGGCAAGGTTGTTGACGATACGTATACCCCAGTAGAGTTGTGTACTGCTTGGGCGAATCAATTCAAACAGACCGGCAAAAAGACCATCCGACTTACCTGCTGAGTTAAACGTGATCTCTGCCTCGTTAAAAAAGAACCTCATCGATGCCGGTGTAGTGAATCCGTCAGCCACTCTCGACGAAGTACAGACGAAATAGAGCTTAGGCTTCGATTTCGAGAAATCAGGATATATGGTCACCGTTTCACCCGCCTTCTGGTATTCCTGATACAAGTCCCCGTCCGGCGACTGGATAACTGCGGTATAAGTTCCTATCTTAGCGTTGAACTTAATCTCGAGCGATTTGCTTGCACTACTCATAATCAGCCCTCCTCTTCTTTGGTTTGAGCACTAGATTCTCCGTCTCCCTGTCCTGCGCTATCTCCACCTTCAGAGCCAGTTCCTTCAGAGTCAGAAGCACCTTCAGAACCTGTACCTTCAGAGCCGGAAACATCTTCAGAACCTGTAGATGAATCCTCCTGAGAAGCAGTCTTGATAATGAATCTCTCGTCCGTCGCCGTAGGCAGAGGACGGTTCGTTTCGCCATCCTGCTCCTGTCTTGCCTCTTCTCCTGTAAGCGGGATGGCTCCAATCTGGGAGAGAATGCTTTCAAAGTTCATGAGGTTTCCGAATACCAAGAGATCCTGCATCCAGAGCAGGAAGCAGCCATCCTTAAACTGAGTTCTGTCGTTCTGAAGACCGAGGAACTCCACTACCTTGCGGTTAACTTTTACATACTTTTCCATATCTTTTTTTTTGAATTAATGTTTTCTGAAAAACTAATGAAACACCAAAGGATTGCCATTGCCATCCGTCAGTACTCTCCCCTTACCATCAGTCAGAAGTGACCATGGCTTGAGTACCTTCACATCGAGCTTCACGATACCTCCGATGCTGGCATCCATCTTGTCGGTAGGTATAACCGGATTCATGCCGTGCCCAATCAGATCGTAGACGATGGCGCTGCTGTGACTGTTGGTTGCCATATACCAGAGCGGGAGCAGCTCCTTTGTCGGGTTAGGAATTTCGCCCACGTTGTCATATATATAGGCTACAGGAAGTACCGATTTTGTTCCTGGATCAATATCGGATACTGCCTCTTGGATATCGTAATCGAAAGAAGGGATTCTTCTTACGATATTGATGGTCTTGAACGGAGCTGAATCCGTCAGAGTCACGGCGGAAGGATTGCCGGTTGCGCTGTATTTAGCCCTGCATCTGATAGTAATCCGGTCGCCCATGATTGAGCGGTCGAGGGTTGCGGTGGTTCCGTCGGCAGAGATGGATATCTCCATATCATCGGCAGTTACCGCCGTGAAATATCCGTCGCTTCTGCCTATCTCCCAGACGAACGCCCGCTTGCTTGCCTCGCACTCCTTCGAGCTGAGACGGAGCGAAGCCACGATGGTCTGCATATCCGTGTCGCGAAGCGGATTGTAATATGTGGTTCCGCTGCTGAGAAGCAACATTGGGGCATACTGGGTGGCGTTGCGGCATTTCAGCGAATAGTCGATGATGATATTATACACCTGCTTGGTGCGTATATCAAGGAATTTCGCCTTGAACCTAAGGAGGATCGGATTCTGCGGGGTGGCATTGATATACCACTTCAGCTTTCCGTTCTCATCGCCACTGGTAGTAATTACGTACTTGTTGGCCGTAGATACCAGGGCATCCCTCTCCTCCACGCCATTAATCACTCTTCTCCAGCTTACGTCTGTAAGCTGGGCGTTCACATTGCCACTAGGCAGGATGCGGTCTCTGTCGATGATATTCACCTGCGGCTGGATGACGCAGGGAGTGAGCGAGTAATCCGGAGAATACTCCCCAGAATCCGCATCGTAGGTCTGCTCGTTAGGCACGCCGCCAACAAGCGACGCGCTATAGTTAACCTGCAAGGGCTTGTAGTTAAAATCAAATCTCTTTATTTTCATACCTTTATATATTAGAAATTACTGGCATTCATAGGATACCGATTGCTTGTCGGCTTCGTTGCCCATGCCGTCCCTCAGGGTGACGGTGGCGGTAAATCTGATTTTCTTGGGCATTCCGTCGCTATCCAGCGACAGGTCATCCAGTGTCAGCACGATGGCCTTTCCTGCATTTCCCCGCTTCTCTGCCCAGATGATATCAGATGATACCCGCTGCACTCCCTGAGAATTTTCGGTGTATCGGGTCCATGCTACATCCGTGTCGAGGATATCGTCTGTAATATCCTGTCCGTATAGGGTTGCCACGATGGTGAGGGGAGCTACGAAATCGTCTGGGTCGTAGATGGTCTGTGCTTCCTGAAAATCCACCATGAACGCCGGATTGCCTTCAATCATCGCCCAATGGGTGTTATTCCATCGGGGTTCCGTATGGGTCCCCGTCTGCTGGCATCGCCATTTGCAGCCCGTGAACCACACGTCTGACGTTTCGTACTTTCCGGTTTCCTCGTTCAGCGCAGCGCAGTAGTATTTTGCGGTCTTGTCGAACGGACCCCTATCCACGTATGTAACGATAGGCTTTCCCTGATAGTCCACCTGGATGAAGTCCTGCGCCACGATGCCGGCCGCATACATATAATCTCGATTCTTTACCAGCGGCAATTTCAAGTCCTTCAGGAAGGATGGCATATCGCCGAACACCATACCGTAGTTCCAGTTCTCCAGGATAGGCTTGGTTACTCCCGTAAGCTTCACGATTCTGCCTTCAGAACTCGATAGATAGAAACATTGCTGAAGGCTCTCGTCTGTCTGGTTTCCCCATCTTGCGATGTTCATCAGTTCGCACGGAGGGAAATTTTTCCCGGCAGGAACCTCATCGTCCGGATACAGGGAAACCTCGATATAGTTGGTCACGGCATTCACGCTGTTCACTCTCATCCACGATGTGTAATAGAGTGCTTCCGTTCCTTCTACAGCGGCAGTGGCGAGGTTGTTGACGATACCCTTGATTACGTTGTTCACATGCTGCGCCGTGAAATAGCCCTGATATTTCGACCGTAGTTTCAGTCCGTAGCAGTTATCGCCCAGATAGCTCACCTTCTCGATGGTATCACTCTCCGTGAAAATCTGGTCGCCTTCCAGCGCACTCAGACGGTTCACAATCAGTTCTATCACCTTCATGTAGGAGCGCACGGTAATCGATTCCACCTCGGCATTACCCTTTTCGTCTATCTGTGCGCCCTTGCCGCCAATCAGTCCGGAAACGAAATCTCCGAATTCGGCACCTTTGGCAAACCTGATCATTGCTTCAGCAATATCCTCAATATCCTTGCGGAGTATCTTCTTGCTCGCCTTTCCGTTTTCAGAAAAGTCATCTGCCACATCGGAAGTTCCTGCCTTCAGCTTGTTTCCGCGGTAGGTGAGATAACCGTTCAGTTCGTTCAAGGCTTCGAGCAGTTCGATATTGCTGTGCTTGTGACCCACGCCGCCACCACCAGTATAGGTATCCGACAAGTCACCCAGAAGCTGTGTAAAGATGAGCGAGAGCGTTGTTACTCCCCATTCCTCGGAATAAGGGTTCTGCACCGGGAACAAAGCCCCGCCACTAAGCGGAAGTCGCGGAAATTCAGCTAAGCGCGGGGCGATAGTAAAATTTCCCAGATCCGGCAGATGGATATTCATCTGCTTCATGCTGCTCTCGCTTACCCTCGATAGGTTCAGATAGGGTCTTGCATCCGAATATCTGTAGGTGAAGCTGTAGCTGGAAGGAAGTTCCTTCGCCTCATAGCTTACATCACTCTCGATGACGGTGATTTTTCTCAGCGAGCTGCCCTGGTATACGTATTTGCCCAGACTAGGGAAGAAATCGAGCAGCCACTGGCGTTCCTTCTTGTCCAGGAATCCCGTGTTCTTCTTGAACTTTCGGGTGGTATCTACACGGTATTCTTCGGAATCGTCCTCTATCTCTGCCACGTTGTGGGTATGCTCGGCAGTATTCTCACTGTTGCCGTAAGCCCTGAAGCAGTCAATGCCGCCCAGAGAGTTCTCAAAGAGGAACCATTCCTCTTCCTCGCTCTTCATATCGTCTGCATAATATCGCTGGATATAGGTAAGACGGTCGCCACCTTCCTGTTCTACCCATACGTCAAAGTAGGATGGCAGGATATCGCCGCCTACAGCCTTGGCAAGGGTGGCATACTGCACCGGAACCGTATAGGCATTACCTGCTTCCATCAGTGTGAGCTGCACCGTCTTCTCGTCATATCCCGTCCCGTTCCAGATGTAGGCCTTGCACTTCATCTCGCAGTCTTCCACTGCGTAATAGGTAAGGAATTCCGGAGAGTAGTAGGTCACGGCCTTCACCTGCGGCTGCCAGGTAAGGAAATTCGACTTCAGGAAGTTGTCGGCAGAATCAGATAACCTATCCACTCCTGCACGGATCGCGGCAAAAACGATAACCTTTGCCTCTGATTCGTGTCCTACCTCGTAGATTTTTGCCACGAAACTCTTCTTGATATCGGGTTGTTCATACGGGGTACTCTCATCCCTTATTTGCAAACTGAGCAAAGGAAGGATGATATCCTTCACGTCCACGGTAACTCTGCCCTTCTCGTTCGGTGAGTAGGTATGCTGCATGATGCTCCCTTCGTCACCATAATACTTGAGCACGAATACCACGTCTGTCTTCGAGCTGCTGTATATCTCGAAGGCATTCATGGAACCCACCATGTTCAGTTTGTCTGGATATAATAAAACCTGTATCATCTTATTCTCGTTTTTAATGCAAAAATAAGATAATACAGGTATAAAACAAAGGACTGAAAGTCCTCTATATCTCCACACACTCCAGCCACGCCGTGGTGCAATGGTACACCCATTTGGAGTGACGGAACATTGTCGCATGTCGGGTCTTCTGACTGATATACGCCTTCTGTAGGCCGTATTTCTGCCCCACATACTCGGCTGAAGGAAGAGGAGGATAGATAATCTTGAAGGTGCGGTCTTTATCGTCGCCCGAGTTGTTGTACGCACTCTCCGAAACTTCCACCGTTTCTTCATGGCCAACCCATTTATATCTACAGCTCATGGCTGGCATTACATCTATCATCCGCGAAGCTTCATGTATAGGGGTAGTCAGGGCGATGGTTCTCAGTTCGCTTTCCGCTGGCTCGCTTTTTCCTCCGAGGGTAAACTTCAGCTTGTTAAAAAAGAAACTTACGCCACGGATCACTACCTTGGCATAGGACGCCAGGTTCTGCTTCTGCGACTGGGTGAGCAGCAGTTTTACCTTGAGTTCCTGGAGTGAATTTCTCAGGAGGAGGTCATACTGGCGGTAGAACTTCTCGAAGATGCCATCGTCTCCGTTGTACACCAGAGCGTAATCGAATATTCTTCGATAGAGTTTCTCCTCTGAAGCGTGAGATGGCGGACCGAACCGGTTGTCGTATTCGTAATGGATATCATAGGCCGTGACGGTTCCGCAGGGCATGCCATCGGTTGATACGTAGGGGAAGGCAAGCATCACCGGAGTGGTAACTGCCTCTTCCTCGCTCTCGGAGTTGTCTTCCGTGGCCACCTTCATCGATGAGTTGAGCGTGGCATAGCTGCCTATATAGAGGTATCTGCCCATATCCCTGGTGATAGTCTCATCGTTTGCCGACTGCCTATACTGAAGGGTTCTCGTTTCCGGAATCATTTCCGGAATCTCCACATCCAGGGTATCGGTATCATCCTCACCGGTATCGTAGCTCTGCGAACCCTCTCCTATCTTCGATTTCACATGATAGTTGCCGGAATATCCGTCCTTATAGAAGCAGCCATCCACCTTGTCGAAATAGGCACCCGAATTCTTGGCCAGCATATCCTTCAGGTCGTCGTAGCTATCCTCGGCATCGCTGTCTGCCTGATGCTTCGCCCGCAGCACCACACGCTTGTAGTCAGATGCCGTCTTATAAGATAAGGTGGGTTCCTCGGTCATCTGGCGGGTGAGATCTGCCACAGGTGTACTGTCCACTACTTCACGGAGAAAGATAATATCGGCGGTATGGGTTCCCTCGTCAGAAACGAATTCGCAGAGGAACTTTTTCCGAAAAACTGAGAGGAAATCAGATACCGACACATCGGGAAGAAGGTCTTCGATGCGGATATGCCCGTTTACCATCACGTCTATCACGTTGTTCACCAGAACCATCTTGCTGAAGGGTTCTGTGCGGGTGAAGAAATTTTCCTTCAGCTCGTAGCCGAAGTAGCTGAATACGCGCTTGAGCACGTAGTTGGCACGGATAAACGGGGAAATGTAGTAACCCCTGGACAGGCTCACCGGTATCTCGTTTACATACTCGGTTCTGCTTGCCTCGCCCTGAAACATGGCATCGCTCTTGTTATACAGACAGAAATCCCACACCCATGGTGCATCTACATATTCATAGCCTCCGGCGGCCTTGAACCTCCAGTACTTGGCATCCTTCAGCTGCTTGATGTCGCCCCAGGCATTCAGTATCTTGTAGTTGTAGCCCGTATCCTTGCCAGAATCATCGGTAAGCAGCACGGGGAAGATATCGTAGTTCTCGTTGCTGCCACCGATGAGCGACCGGCAGAAGTCGATGCACTGGTCGATGTTGCTGCACCCCGGTATCATCTCGTCCTTGAAGATGCTCTTCAGCTTCACGTTCTGTATCTTCGAGTAGAAGGATCCGTCGTTGATGTAGAACGAGGAAGAGATATTTCCCTTGTGCTGCGCCGAGAGGATGATCTGCCTGCACTGGGCGAAATACTCTCCGTCCTCGATGCTCACGTTCGTGGCCACCATCTTTTCTCTCAAGCCAAAGGTGTCGGGGTATCCCAGTATCATGCGGTTGTAGTCGCTAGCCGGGATATCCAGCGGGGAGGTGCTCTCCCCGTAGTCGTTGAAGAACGGGTTGGTGCGTTCCACCTCCAGCTTGGCTCCTTCGCCAAGCTGGTAGGTCTTTCCTTTATCAAGATTCGTTATTTTCATGTTCTGAAGATTTTATTTCTTGGCAAACTTCCTTGCCTGGTTTCTCTGTTCCTGCTTGGCATCGAGGTCAGAAAGCGCCACGTAGGCACGGACTCCGTTGTCACGAAGCTCCCTGACCAGTGCCAGGAGCTCGTCATTACTGCGTCCGGACGTAGCAATTCCCGCGTCGCGATGTGGAAATTCCTGCGTCGCGACGTAGGAATCAGCCCCACTAAGACTTGGTACGGAGCGGGTACGGAGAGGGTACGGAGCAGGTTCTATGCTGCCACCCAATGCCCTGCCCTGCATGGCCATCAGATATTTGTTCATATCGAAGGTTCTTATCTGTCCGGCACGCTGGGCTGCATCCATCAGGTTGATGAGCGGGGCGATGGTCGGGTTCTCCAGGGCTGCATTCGATGCCACCCACTCCTTGCTCTTGCCTCTAGGACCCTCGCCCACGATTACGGTAGGCTTGTCGATGTACCCACGCTTGCCAGGCGAGAATTCGGCATTGAAGTGCTTGCCGTCCTGTTCTCGTTCCACATCGATGCGTCCACCGCTCTCTCGTCCGCTTGCCACACGGGAACCTACTGAAGAAGAACCGCTGGCAGATCCGTTAAGGGTCATTCGCTTCACCTTCTGTCGCTCGGCATTGGCCACGGCAAGCTGGGCTGCACCCGTCACGCCCATCAGGGCTGCGGCTACGCTACCAGCCACCGGTCCCATCTCGCTGTATGCCTTCATGATGGAGGTGGCTGTATTCGAGATGATCTGAGCTGCCTGCATGGCGAAGTTCACGTCAGCATACTTTTTCTGTATCTTCAGCTTCTCGTTGGCTTTCTTCTTCTCCAGCTTCTCCTGCAGCTCGGTGTTACCCTCTGCAGCCTTGATCTCTGCATCATACTTGGCATCCACGTTCGCCATCTCGGCATTCTGCAGCGCACCCACGGCATTACTGAAGAGGTCGGTGTAATACTGTGCCTGCTTCATGAAGGAATCCTTCTTCATCTGCTGCACCTTCTTTTCGTATTCCTCCTGGGTGATATACTGGTTGTCGAGTGCCTGCTGTAGCTGCGTCAGCTGCTGGTCGTATTCGCTCTGCTTGTCGAAGCCGAGAGCCTGCCTTGCCTGCTTCTCCTTGTCTGCCTGCTCGGCTAGCTGGGCTGCATGCTTGGCGGTATAGTCGGAGTCTATCTGCGCCTGGGCATCCTTGTATGCCTTCTCCAGCTGGGCAGTATCCTCGCCGTTCTGCTTGGCGAGGTCGAGAGCTGCCTGATAATATCCCTTCAGTATTTCCAGCTTCTGGTCGCGCTGCTGTTCCAGGGTCAGCTCCTGCTGCGTCTCCCCTTGCTCCATCACCTTGGCGAGTGCATCCTGATAAGCCTGCTCTGCTGCCACCTGCTGGTCGAAATGAGCCTGCTCTGCCTTGCGCTGGTTGTCCTGCTGCTTCTCCTGAAGTGATTTCTTCTTCTCGGCATCCTTGATGTCGATGTTCTGCGACTGCTCGCTGTAGGAGGTTTCGATGGCGAGGATGTTGGCGGTATGCTGGGTCTTTAGCGCCTGCATGGCAAGGTCGTACTTTTCCTGGGTGGTCTGCTTCTGGGCGAGAGCCATGTTCCAGTTGTTCACGTCCTGCTGGTAATCCTGGTTGGCGGCATCGATATCAGCCTGTCGGTTTTCTGAAAACTTCTTCGATGCGATATCGTCAGGGTTCGGGGCAGTCGATGTTCCGGTAGTGTGGCCGCTGCCTGTTTTTCCGCCACCCTTGCCACCTATGCCGCTGTCGGGAACCTCGGGCTCTGAAGCTTCCTTCACAGTCTGGTGTACGATATCTTTGCCGAAGGCGTTGCCGATGGTGTCAATCTGCTTGTCAAGCTGCTTGATTCCTTCGGCAAGCGATTCTACCTCAGAGTTGAGGTGAGAAACGGCATCCACCTGCGTGTTTCCGGTTGCACCCCACGATGTGGTATATTGGAAGCCACGGGCGTTCTTGGCATCAGTCAGGCGGTCCTTCGCCTTGTTGAGCTTGATGGTGAGTCCGGCACGCTGCTCGGCGAGTTCCTGGATCTGCTTCTTGGCGCCCTGCACCTCGTAGAGTCTTACCAGGCTGTTGATGTAAGCCTTCAGCATCTTATCCGATGCCTTGAATTTCTTGGTGGTCTGGTCGATGGTGGCATTGTAATGAGGAACTATCCTGTTGAGTGCTTCCACCGCCTTATATCTCTCGTCCATGGAGAGTTTCTCGTCCTTGGCTGCCTTTACCAGGTTATCCAGCTTCAGCTTTTCCTCCACCACCTGTCTCTGGGCTTCTGCCTTGATGGCATTGAGCGCCTTCTGTGACTGAGCTGCTGCATCGGCTGCCTTCCTCATATCCCAGAGCTTCATGGCAAGGAGGGCGACGCCTGCGGCTACCAGTCCGAAGATGTTGGCCTTGGTGGTGGTATTGAGGGCTGCCATTGCCGTCTTGGCCTTGCCCAGCTGAAGGGTCAGGCCGTAGAAGGCTACCTTTGCCACGTTGATCAATACGTTACCTGTTCCGAGAACCACGTTCCATGCCTTATGAACGAGGACGATTCCCTTGGTCATTGCCAGATGCAGCTTTCCGGCGTTGACCACGGCAAGCTGGGCTGCCTTGAATGCCGTGTAGGCTACCACCAGGGTGAGGATGGATTTCCGGTTCTCCACCAGCCAGGAGATGAGATTGATGATTCCCACCTTGGTCTCGGCAAAGAAGTCTTCATAGGATTCCGTGAGCGGAAGCAGCTGCTCTCCCAGCCGTCTCTGGGCGTTTTCCCACTCGGCTGTCTTCTGCGCTGCCTTGTCGGCCGCGCTGATGTAGGTATCACCTGCCTCTGCCAGCTGGGTATCTACTATCTTGGCCACAGCCTTCATGAAATCGCCCGTCTCCTTGGTTTTCTCTGAGATTTCCGCTGCTGAGATGCCGAGGTTATCGAGAATCATCGGAGACTTGCGGCCCAAACCGGTTACGATGCTGTTGGTCATGTAATCTACCGACTGTCCCGTCTGCTGCGCCTTCAGCTGAGCAAACTGAAGATACTTGCCCAGGTCTTCCAGCGGAATACGGAAGTCCTTCGCCTGCACGGCGGCGGTCATCAGCTGTACATCGTTCACCGTGCCCTTGGTGGCCTTGCGCAGGTTGTCCAGCAGGTTCGGATCATCCATGGCATTGAATGCCTTGGTAACACCATCTGCCTGGGCTGCCATCTCCATGCCTGCCTTGGCCGACTCTGATACGAATTCTCTCAGTTTGTCTGCTTGCTGACCGAGGAAGTCTGCACCCTTTGCCATCATGTTTCCGAGAAGGAATCCGTTCACCTGGTCGCTTGATGCAATCTCCTTGAAGCTCTTGGCGTTCTGCTTCAGCTCAGCCATGCGCCCGGAAACATCCCTGAGCCTCTGTTCCAATGCGGCGTAAGCCTCGGGGTTGAGCGACTGGGCGGTATCGTCGAGTTCTCGTTGCAACATCTTCTGCTGCTTGCGAAGCTGGTTCATCGTCATGTCCAGAACATCAAGCTTCTGTGTCTGGGCGGTGATATCCTTGGTGGTTTCCCTTATCTCCTTACTGGTGGCACGATACTGCTCGGCCATGTTCTTGTACTCCGCGGTATTCTTCCTGCCGGCTGCCTCCATCTCTACCATGGATTTCAGCTGCTGCCTGTTGGTGGTCTTCAGACTCATCAACTTATTCTCCAGTTTCTTGATTTCCTGCTGAGCCTTCGATGACTCCACGTTCACAACCAGCGAAATCTGGTCTTCTGATAAATGCTTGTTGGCCATAACTTATGATTTTTGGGGATTGAGTGAATTTTCGAGTTCCTTTCTGATTCCGTTTCTTACCTCATCGTTGAAGCCATAGCGGAGCTTAGGGAACGTTTCATGATACAATACGCCCCATACCACGCGGTTGTAGAGGGCGAGGTTCCTGCGCTTGAACTTGGCGATGCGGTCGTTGCGCTGGCGGTACTGCATATCCAGGAAACGGAGATAAGGAAGGATGCGCACGAAGATGGTGCGGTTCTCGCCCGATATCTGACTGTCGAACGAGTGGGCAGAGAGCGTGGTGAGAAGTCTTCCGGTGCGACGCTGGAAGTTATTGCGTACCACGTTCTCCTGTGTGGAGTATATCTTCAGGATACCTTCCTGAAGAGTCTCGTGAACAAATTTCTTTTTAACAAGACTGTCTGTTACCATATTCTTTGTACATTACTAATTAGCAATGCAAATATAGTAACAGACAGACAAAGGGCAAAGGACTATCTACAGAAAGCCTTATATACCGGAATACCTATAATAGGCGTAAGCACGGTACACAGGAACAGATAAATAAGCCACATTACCGGCATTCTGGAACCCACTACGAATGGTCCCACCATCAGTGCGATGACAAACGATATGAACATGATAAAATCAAAAAACTCCATAATCTCTATATTTTAATATGTTATTACTTCTCTGGGTGCAAAGATACACCGCTTTTTCTGAAAAACCAAATTTTCGGGAAAGAAAAAAGCGGCTACCCTCACGAGCCGCCGCCTTTCTGTCTCATCAATATTTATGTGTTTCCTAATAATGAGAATTATTCACTAAAAACATTGTTTATATAATGTATTGACCAAAAAATCTATTTCTTGCGATAGGCACGGAACTCTTCGTAATCCTCCTTGCTCACCTCGATACAACTGACGATGTGCGCATTCTCGAAATCAAGGTTCTTCGCATACATGTTGTTTGCGAGGAGTACATGTGATTGGCGAAGAGCATCCACCAACGGGAACTTGTCTCCATCCGTCTCTACCACGAAGTCTTTCTTGCAAAGCACATCGCCATTCTTGAGAGGAACACTCATCTCTGCATAGAAGTACTTGCGTGGCTTCTCGCCTGTGAGCAGCTCAGTAAGCTTCTCGTGCATCTCCTTCAGCTGGGCATCGGTAATGCCGGCTATGTACATGCCGTTCATGCTGAGCATGTGCTCGCGCTTTGTCACGCCGAAGTCGTTAACCTCGCACTCATCAAAGATAGGGTGCATTCTCTCCTCGTTCAATTCAGCAGCCTTCTTTGCTGCATCTGTATTCTGATCGTTCATAATTTACTAGTTTAATTATTGTTGTTACTGATTGGCCTGCTCTCTCAACATGCAAGCATCGGTTACCATTTTTCTGAGATTCTTGTCGTTCTCCAAGGCTCCGCACATCATTTTGGCGAGATCTTCATCATCGCCGCAGCAGCCTGATATCAGCCCGCAGCCTTTGTCAAGGCTATCGCACGTAGCTATCAGCAGGAAACCTCTTTTATCGCCCTGATTGCTCCATTTTCCCAGCAGCTTGAAAACTTTCTGTATGAATTCCAGCGGCTTGATATCATCGGGAATTACAGCGTCTGCTCCCTCGCCAACTTTCGTTGCGGTTGAAGCTTTCTTATTGTTCTTCATCGCTCACCCCTCCTTCCTTGATTCTGGTCCAACCTGGATGAAGGAGTCCTTCCTCGGCTCCCGTGAGTGCCCCCCCAGAATTTCTGTAACGCTCGAAGAGGTTGTGGCGCTCACTTTGGATCTTCTCGTTCGCAAGTGCCCAGAAGTTCTTGGCATGAGCCTTGTCCTCATTGCGTCTGTGCTCTGCCTCGTTGCGGCTTGTTTTCAGGTTGCGAAGATCCTGCTCGTATTTCTGCTTGGCATCCTCATACGCCTTTCTAGCATCATGAAACTCATCATTTGCCTGGTGCTCCAGTGCGAGGAGACGGTCCATATCATCGTCATATACACGCTGTACGGCTGCCAATCGCTTAGCATAGTCTACGCGAAGCTTCGACTGCTCTACCGTATTGAGAACAAGAAGCGAATGAAACTGCTCCGTGGTGAGCGGCTTGTCATTCGTTACGTCCTGTGCACCGTTATTAACTGATGCCTGGTTCTGCGCTGCCTGAGCAGCGGTATTCTGTACTTGATTGTTATTATTCTCCATAATCATTAATTTGGATTAAGTTGTTCTAATGTTTGCGTTAATAATTCTCTGGGTGCAAAGGTACGGAATTTCTGCCTTTGCACAAAGGACAGACTTATAAGCCGCGTATGGCTATTTCCCGTCCTCCTCTACCGGGCGCCAATACAGGGCGAAGGTGTTGCACTCGGCAAAGCTGCCGGCATCGCTGCCATCTGTCCAGACAAACGGGATGCCGCCGTCGTAGCGCATGCCGTCGGCAAGCATCGTGCTCTCGTGACACATAGCGGGCGTGCGAGGGTCGTGGAATCTTACCTTGGCTCCCTTCATGAAGCCCTCTGCCACCTTCAGGAACGCTCTCGACTTGAAGATGAACAGACTTTTGCCCGCTGTCTTGTATTGGAGCAGTCCGCTGTTGGTCATGCTGCATACCTTCCGGCTCAGTTCCAGGGCATCCTTGTCGCTGAAGGTTTCTCCAGAGTTTGAACTGATCGTTGTCAGCGTGGTGTCCGGGTAGAACATCTTGTATTCTGCCACGCGCTCTGCAATATCCGTTAAAACATCTACATTCTCCATAGCTACATCACCTCCCCTCCGAAAATGAATCCGCCTACTGCTGCCAAGGCCATGAAGCCCAGAAGGCCTGCCATGGTCATCGCTACCTCACCATAGGTAACCGTTTCCTCACAGAGGAAGCTGAAGGTCTCGCTCTTGGTAGCCATGAGACGCTTAGTCTCACGCTTGATTGCACACTTGAGGGATTTCATTCCCTCGTTCACATTCACGTGGATGCCCGCAGGCTTGGCCTGCATCGCATCATTTAATAAAATAGAATTCTGCATATTGCATCGTCTTTTAACCATGTGCAGCGCACTTGTTTCTGATAATAGAAAAGGGTGGCGGCTGCATTCCCCGTTGGTTAAAAGACGATGACTTATCCGAGAGGACTAATCAAATCTTACGGTTCATGCAGCCGCCATGTATTGGGCATATCTATTTTCCCAGTTGGGAAAAATTATTTTCCCAGTTAGGAAAAAGATTTTCCTAGGCATAAAAAAAGCCTGCGGCTGAGAAGCCATAGGCGAAACGGTCGCCCTGCCGGATAGTTTACTATCGTCTTTTAATCGGTGGCAAAGGTAAGAAGAAAATCTGAAACCGCCAAAAAAAAAGCGAGAAATTTTCTCACGATGAGAATAATTAACACTTAAATATGTTGTAGAGCATAAAAATGAGGGGTTTGGGGATGAAAAAGCCCCGGTGCGCTGCTGCACCGGGGCTGATGTGTTATTGTTCGCCTTTCTGATAAATTGGAGGAATCTTATTCAATACGAATACCACAGCAAGACCGATAACGGTGGTTACGCCTATAATGCCGGCCACGGTATCATGGCCATTCATGGCAAGGCTATAGGATATAAAACCGAAGAAGAGGATGAGTATGGTGGCAAGAACCTGCCCCAGCGTGCTCTGGAAAAACTTCTTCTTCACAATGGTCTTCTCCATATCGATGCGATGATCTACCTGCTTTTCGGTCATCGACATGATGCGGTCGGTAGAACCCTTCAGAGCCTGCTCGTATGCCTTGAAATCTTCGGGCGAAGGAAGAGGTCCGCTGTACGACCGCTCCTCAATGGCGAGCATCGTAGAAACAATCACCTTCCGCTTGTCTTCCGGAAGTTCCTCCAGGATATCGTTGATATTGGCAGGAATCATCTCTCCGCTACATTCTTTCTTATCTGACATAAGCCGACTTCTGCTTTAAGTTCATAACCTTTCTCATATCATTACCGATGGTCTCCCAGTCCTTTCTCAGATCTGAAGCATTATCTCCCTTCAGATAATCGTTGAACAGGCTGTTGTCCCCGCCCAGTCTTCCCAGGCTAATCAACCCTTCCAGTAAATTATTAAGTATTCTCATATCTTCCTAATTTTTGAGTGTCCACGTTCTGTTACTAATTCTCACGGTGCAAATATACTATTATTTTCTGAACAGAACAAACGAAAGCGGGTATTTAACACAAAAAACTTGAAAACGGAATGAAAAAGCCCCGGTGCGCTGCTGCACTGGGGCTGAGTTGAGTTATTGAACATGTTAGCTATGCTAACTGCAATGCGCCACAAGGCTATGGCGACTTCTGTCTTATGGGGAACGATGACCCCAGCCTCATTATATCCTGTCCGCTGCAGCACGCAAGCGATTGGAAACATCGCAAAGTGCTCCACGGAGCATAACCTTCTCCTCTTCGGTGAAACCGCCTACACCGCCATTTCCGTCAATGCCATCGAGCTTATGATAGAGCCATGATGCCGATTTTCCGAAATAGGCGTGTGCTATCTCGCGCCATGATACCATCATCTGGATATCCTGTATGCGCTGCTTTACTGTGCTGTCCTTAGCCTGCTTCATTGTTATTTCCATAATCTTATGCTTTTTAATGCCCTCCCCGAAGGGAAGGCTGTTGTTAATACTTGGTGTAATATTCAGGTGGCTCAATCATCTCATCAAACAGCTGCTGAGCGTACCATAATAACTGTGGATTACCTCTAGGGTATGACTTTCGGAAGTTTCTGATAGCTTCTATCAGTTCTTCCTCTTTTTCTGTTACTAAAATCTTTTTCATTTCGTTTTCTTTTAAGACGCTGCAAAGATACTACAATTTTTCGTAGTAGCCAAACATTTAATACGAAAAATCGTAGTATTAACTATGTTTAAGCATTCTATTCATGAAAAGATAGAAAATGAGCGGGAAAAAGTGTATCTTTGCAGGAAAGAAATGTTTCACCTATTAATATATATAAGGTATGGAAAAGATAATAAGTAACAAGGTTCGCAAGAACCTGAGCGAGCATACCGCCCGCATCATTCTGGAACGCTCAGACAGAATGGCAAGCAGCACACTGGAGCAGCTCCGCAAGTCCACCGACCGCGCCTACACCATGACAGGGTTCCTGCTCACGGTGTTCATCGCCCTCACGGCGTTCGTATCCTCCAGTCCGTCTTTATGGCAGCTTTCTACTGCTGCTGTTCTATGGGCAGGCATCTTTATTGCGCTATACATCATGGTAAACCAGGTGCTGTGGGTTCACCCCTTCCGGCATACGGGTAACGAGCCCAGGAATATGATACAGGAGGAGAATATCGACAGGCTCCTGAAGAACGGGTACAACCAGGAAGAGATGAACAATCTGTACTCCATCAATACCCTGCTCGATGCCATCAGTAACAACCAGGAAATCATCGACCGCAACAAGAGTATTCTTGCCGACCGCTGCGACCATATAGAAAAGGCGATGACGGTGATCAAGTGTACTGTTGTTGTCGCCACCGTCATCACCGTCATCTCGTTTCTAGCCTCTGCTCTGGGGATGTATCACGGTTCCGCCATTTGAGCGGTCGTCTCCACCTCCACGCTGAGGAATCCAGTCGTCATCGTCTGTTGGTTTCATAATCATAAAAAGGGCCCGCGCATCCGGAGAGCAGTCCTTCAGCACGAGCCACAAAGTATAGAGAGTGTTTCATATAACAGTCGCCACACGCAAGCCATGCCCTGCCCACGAATAGCTATCGTTTATTTCTTCATTCCGCCTGCAAAGATAACACTTTTCTTTGAAACCATCAAACATTTGGCTGATTATTTTCAGAAAACGGCAAAAAAGTCCCCGATGCATCACGCACCGGGGGACCGCAACCTAAAAACAAATTATTAATTTAAAATAAATCAGGCCGCCAGAACCGCTATGATAAAGGAATGCTGGCGGCATCTTAAGTGAGAAGTATTAACACACGCTTGTGAGTACTTATAACCATTTTCCTTTTAAATATAACATGAATATTTTCAACGTATGATCTATCCTCTATTTGGCAAAGAGTATAACCTTGGGATAGGAAAGCCGGGTGTGAGGATTCTGGCTCACCACATCCATGCGCACGCCCTTGGTTCCGTAGCGGAAGAAGAGAAACTTCCTGGGAACACGATGGATAATCATCTGAAGGGTGTCGCGGCTCTCGATGCGTGCCGTGAAGCTGTCACCCCTGATGGTTCCCCGCAGGCTCATCCACGGATCGCTCCAGGATACTTGCTGCGGGGACCTTGGATAGGAATGGTAGGATAGAAGCACATTAGAATCCTTATCAGCTTCATCATATATGGAGTCGGTGGTAATGGCGGCATGAATATCCGCAGTAGCTAAAGAGGAGGTCCTGATAGCCGCCACCATCCGACGGGGTTTTATCTTCAGATCCTTGCTTGTAACGGTAAGGAGGGAATCGGGGTTACGCTTTAGGCTGGACGGCTTCAGCGATATGGCTGAAACTGATGCCATCGGCTTACCTGACTGCGTCTGCCCTATCTCTACCCTGCCGTTGTGCATTAGAACATTCTGATCTTCATTCATGCTGAGTGCCTCCCGCTGCCGGTCGTGACACTCCTTGAGAGCCATGACCATTGCAAACGGGATGAGCACCAACATAACAACCTTAAGAAAACTAGTAAACCTACTGTCAATCATTTGTAATTAGACAATAATAACCTTAACCTATTTTTTATAAACTAAACATCTACGAAACCGTTTACCTGCACCCGTGCTACTTGCACTTCAGCTGCACCGTCTTGATGATGGAAGTGATTGTAGTGAGGTAGGCAGGATCGGTGGCATACTTGCAGCCCACGCCGTCGCATATCTTCCGGGCAAACACAAACGGGTCCTTGCGGTATGGCCAGGCATCCTTGTATCCAGGCTTCTGGAAGAGTCGCTCATGCTCCTTCAGGCAGTCGGCAAGGGTGTCGAAGTCCTTGAAGGCGCGTTCCACGGTGTAATACCAGAGGTTCTTGCCCTTTACCTTGCACACGGAGAGAATACGGTCGGGTGCTTTGAACTTCTGGTCCGGCGTCTTGAAGTACTCGTGGGTCTTCACCATGACGATGTCTCCGTCCCACTGGCTACCCTTGGTAATGCCGAAGAGGTTGGCCTTGCCGATAACCTTCTTGCCCCATCCCGTCTCAAGCATAGCCTGGGCAGTGACGAAGGCAGCATCTATCTCGGTGTTCGCCTCCTTGGCAGCAGAATACACCTGCTGGGCGAATATGATCTGAGCTTTTGTTGGCATATTATATAATGTATTTATTTATCCTTGGTAAAATCGATTGTCTTCCCGATGTACTCCCCGCTGTCGTTGAAGTCCTTCAGTCGCTTCACGAAGTTCTTGGGCAGTATGGGGTATATCGCCTGTATGTTCTCGATGATGGAGAATACCTCCCTTACCATCATGAACACGCACATATAGTCACCTATCCACTGCATCGGACCTACCACGTTACCGTTTACCGTGGCATGGCTGGCAAAGTTGCTGAGGATCATCAGGAATATGTATATTACTATCTTCTTGGTGAACCGGGAGAAGAAGGATTCGCTTGACGCATCCTTGTGGATGAGATGCTTCCACACGCCCAGGATGGTATCGATGGCTATGGCCACCGCAATCCACTTGGCAAACTCCCAATCCTGGAACAGATACTGGGTCCCTTCCATCACTATCGTGAGAGGGAGCGACGTGATTGCTATCATCGGTATATTGCGTTTATATTGTTTCATATCATTTCGGCCTTATGATTTTCGACGTTGCAAAGGTACGTAATTATTCCGAGGGCGCAAAGGACTGCTGACGCATCATCCTGCGGGCCAGACGGTGGGTGTCGAGAATATCAGCACCCTTGGCAGAGAGCATGAGCGTCCAGCCATAGCTCTGAAGCTCGGCAGAGACAAACGGGATGATCTCGCAGTTGGTAATGCTTTCGCGGTCCATCCAGTAGAGTCCTTCAGTCTCCACGTCTGCCATGATGCGTGCATGGATCTTGGAGAGCATCTGAAGGGTACGGTCGTTGACGATGACCCTCTCGAGCATATCGGCATTGCCGGATAGCTTCTGCGCTACGGTTACAGCTATGCGCTGGGTACACTCGAAGCTTCTGCGCCCATCGTCCTGCATATCCACCTCGCCGTAATCGACGAAGAGGAAGGAACCCGTAAGCTTGTCGATGCGCTGCTTCAGCTCGTCGAACGACTGGCCATATACGTAGTTCTGAATCTCGGGAATCAGTTCCTTCTCCTTCATCTTGCCGAGGATATCGAGGGTGGTGGCATATTCTTCCATGCTGCTCTCGCCCTTGGTGGCGATGCCCTTGATAATGCCAGACTTCTGTGGGAACTTGGCAAAGTATGTAAATAAATCCAATAACATAAGCTTTATAATTTTGTCGCAGGAAGGTTGTTTCCTGCCCTGGTTAAATAATCTTTTTCACTATCTCGAGCGGCAGCCCCACCTCGTTGGCAATCTTCACCACGTCCATGCCGGCGGTTCTGAGAGCCTTCACGCCATCGATGGTTTTCTTGCGCAGGATGCGGAGATAGGTGAGCACGTTCATGCGCTCCACCTGGGAAGCGTTCCCCAGCCCATCCTTGGAGAGGTCGTAGAGCGCATCGGTGGCATCGGTGGTAATGGCATTCTCTTTCGGGAGGTCGAACTTGGTAAGCAGGGAGAATTCCGTCTTTCTGAAGATGAAATTGTTCACGGCCGTGAAGTTCAGGGCTATCGCCCAGAGCGTGTTCTGGGGAAGCTTTCTGAACTCGGCGGCAAGCTTCTGTGCCTTTTCGGAGGAATACTCTCCCTTCCTGAAGTAGAGCACGGCAGCCAGCAGCGGAAGGCTATCCTCGCCCATATCGAGCAGTTGCCTTGCCTCGATATACTGAAGGGCTGAAAGCGAACAGGTGAGCGAGTTATAGTCTGTACTGACCTCGTAGCCGTAATACGCCTTCTTGTCGATGAAGACGATGGGCAGCATCTGGCGGCAGAAGCAGAGGTCGAGCACGAACTTATCTTCTTTCTCCTGGAAGATGAAGGTAAGCTGACTGGCTATCGCCATGAAGTTCTCCAGAGCATGCTCGTCGCGCTTGATCTTGTTGATATCCCACTTCATCAGGTGACAGAGGAACAGGCATTTGATGGCGCCTGGTGGATACTGCCCACTCTCCATGAGGGAAAGCAGGTCTATCAGCTTCAGATACTGCTCAGAAGTGAGCAGGTCCCATGAGTTCGGGATTTCGTATTCCTTCCCGTTGGCTCTTACGGATATCGACTTTTTCATAAGCTATGGCATTAAGTACATGTTATCATCCATGCGGTTCTCGGCTGAGAAGGAAAGGAAATCGTTGCCTTCCTGGGCATCGAGAAGCATATCCACATTATGCAGCAGATCTTCCACCTCCCCGTCGAGCTGGGTGGCTAGCTGCAGCGCACGGCTCGCCTCGTCACTACCCTGACGGGTGGAGGTGTTATCATCGAAGAGGTTCCGGATGGTGACAGGGAACTCCAGGATATCGAATCGTCTGAGAGCCTTCGCCACCGTCTTCTTCACCAGGGCACGCTTCAGCATGGGCAGCGCCTTCTGGGCAAACTCGGCAAACGTCTGGTCTTCCCCACCCTTTTCAAGGCGGTCGAAATAGGCACCAATGCTCTCGTCGAGCACTTCCTTCTGCAATGGCACACAGCGGAAGAAGAAGAGGTACGAGAGGTCGATGGGGTAAATTTCATCGAATTCATCGGCGGTATCCACCTTCAGCTTGCTGAGCATCTTGTAATAGTTGGTCTTGCGCCAATCTTCCATAACAAGACGGATTTCGGCGGTTTCATCGGAGACTATCTCCTCGGAAAGTTCCGAAATCAGCGAATCCATCGCATTGAAGTAGTTCTCCATGTAGGACCGCTTCATGCCTTCCAGTTCGTACTTGTAGAGGTTGATATCGTTCTTGCGGCGGTTCACGGCATCAAAAACAATCTGTGTGGCAAGCGTAAGGTTGGCCATGGCTGTGCGCAGAAAGTCCTTGATGCAGCTGTCCTCTTCCTGGATGGCTACGATATCGGTGAACGTGTTGCCGCCGATAATGGCGACAACACGCTTGCGTGCGGCTACGGCAGAACCCTGAAGGCTGTCGAAGTCGGCGCTGGTATCAGCACCAGGCGCGCAGTTGCAGAACTGCGCGTAGCTGCTGAATAACTGATTGAGTTGAAATTTCCTGTTCATGCCTGTTGCTGGTTAAGTCGTTGGGATGGTGTAATATCTTCCTGTCGCTGGGGAACCTCGCGGTAGAAGCCGAGTCGGTAGCCCTGCCTGTAGAGTTCCGGGAAGTTCATGCGCAGTGCCCAGTTGAGCGGTTCTGCACATACCTCATCCTCTGAGGTGAGCGACATGATATAGATGAGATAATTGTAATAGGTATCACTTCCACTCTTCGAGATGACTCCATCCTTATCTACGGCAGAGATGGCGGCATCGAGACCTACGGAAGATAGGAGGGCTTGCTCGGTGCGCTTGTCGTAGGAGATGAGCGCCTCGATATACTCCTTGTACTTGAGGTCGATGGTCTCCACCTTCCACGACTGCTCGTGTCCCTGGGCATCCATGAAGGAGATGGAAGAAAAGCCCTTGCCCTGATTGTCTGCTCCCGAGAGATAGGAACTGAACTTGCGGACCTCATCGCGGACGTAGCGAACCATGCACGACTCCTTGAAGTCGGTTCCGATATCGATGCCGTTGTACTTCAGCAGTTCCATATCCTTCGCCTTGCGCCGCTTGTTCTCCTCGCAGAGCTTGGTCATCTGGGTGCGCTTGCTCTGGATCCAGGCGTTCGGGATGATGACGTGCACCTTTGCGGCAAGCGAGTTTTTCAGAAAACTGTTGATGTACCGGGCGGTCTTGTTGCTGCCCTGGATGTAAGGTCGGGCGCCCTGATGCGTCTCGTTGGCTCCGTAATATTCGTCCACCGACTTCTCACGATGGTGGGAGATGGCGGCGAAATGGTAGTTATCTACCTCGCTGAAGCTGAACTTCGGGTAAATCTGGTAGCTCGATAGGCCATAGGCGAAACGTCCTACTACCACCTGCTTGAAATCGCCGTAGGAGATAAGCTCTGAAGCTACGTCCTGGCGGGTAGTTGCCAGTCGGCAGTATCGGTTCTCCATGGCTTCGAGGGCAGCCACGGGCTTACCCATGCCTATCATCTTGCCTCGGGTAAATCGCCACTTTACGAAGAAGTCGCCGAAATAATAGAAGTTCTTGATGCAGGTCTTGCAGAACTCTTCTACTGATGGAATGCCACGGGAACTCCAGGAGTCGAGCCATTCCATCACCTCGGGGTGTTCCTCGTACTTGCGTACCAGCTTACCGTCCTCGATGGCCTGCTTATATACGGCAAGTCCGTGACCATAGAGCATCTTGATTTCCTTGGAGTAGAGACGTGGAAGCAGTCGGTTCTCCTTAATCTCCCTGGTCACCTCGTCGCATTGCTGGTTGTTGTTGCCACGCATCAGCACCTGGTAGCCCTGTATGCCGAGGTAGTGGTGCTGCTGCATCCAGAGCGTGCCGCCGAACGGAGACTCCAGCAGTGGCGACTGGAAGAGCTGATCTGCACCCATGGCAGGGTCGCCCTCACCCAGCTGGAAGGTGAAGGTATTGCCATCGGCAAGGTAGATGCCGGCGTTGCCATACATGTCTATTTCATAATCCTTATTCATAGCCAATTTATTTTGTGTAGTTTATATCCGTCCTGAGGGAAGCCCATGAACCTGATGAGGATTCGGTAACACATCTTAGGTTCTCCGTGCTCATCGGTATAGAGGAAGTAATTCTCCCCATCGATGGCGAAGCGTTCCCTGGGCAGCTGGGTACGGTACTTGCAGTGGCGGCGGATCTGAAGCTTGGCACTTGCCTCTCCCCTCTGTCTGGAATAAGGGTAGAAGGCCAGAATGAACTCCCCATCGGGAAGCTTGCTTATCTCCCTTGCCCACTGCAATGCCGTGATACCATCCATGATGATGTTCTTGCTGTTCCTGTTCATGATGATGCGAAGATAGTGAAAAATTATCGCCCCGCAAAAGACCGGCTGCACCCTGGGGCGGTCATATTTCCGAGAATTTCAAGGGTTGCTCCTCTCTTCC
>ERZ1035027.369-NODE-369-length-26890-cov-11.600447_pt1 | contig 26890 bp, 24 predicted proteins | sample MGYA00520604_ERZ1035027 | MGnify/ENA primary metagenome ERZ1035027 (study PRJEB33766, sample SAMN09781743) | gut metagenome | biome: gut microbiome | host: Homo sapiens | place: Madagascar | study: EMG produced TPA metagenomics assembly of the PRJNA485056 data...
AACTTGTGACCCCTTCCGTGTCAGGGAAGTGCGCTACCTCTGCGCCAACCGCCCGAAGCGAGTGCTAACTTACGTGGATTCTCGGCGGAATGCAAATCGTCGGCGTGTCGCGATGTTCACGTGAAGTTCGCCGGCCGTTCTTCACGCGGTGGGTTCGACCTGCGGAAACTCCAAGGTTTCCGCGTCGTGGTCCACGCCGCTCATGGCGGTCGTATCCGCATCATTGGTACGCTCCGCGGTCTTGGCGGAGCCGTTCGCAGTAGGGTTTCCCGTGCCGGCGGCGTGCGTCAGCGTGAGCCTCATCTGATGCCAGACCACGTTGCCGTGCGTCGACTCGGACAGTCCTTCGTCCACGAATCCCAGCCGTGCGTAAAAATCGACCAGCCGTTCCTTGCAGGTGAGCACGAGGCCCTTGCGTCCGGCCTGTGCCGCGTCGAGAATCACCTGGCGCAGCAGATAACTGGCGCAGCCGCGATGCTGGTAGACGGGTGCCACATCCACGCCGAAAATCATCTGCCAAACGCCATGCTCGTCATGCATATCGGCGTCGTCATACATGGCATCGGCAAGATTCGGCTCGTTTGTGGCCATGCCGTCGACGAAACCAACCAACGTGCCGTCCTCTACACGCGAGGGGAACGGGGTATCGTCGTCATCGGTGTTGACCAACAGCCAGAAATGGTCCGGATAAGCGGCCACGCGTGCGGTAAGGCTTTCGTTGCTTGCGGCCTCCGCAGGTGGGAAGCAGGCGGCCTCCACAGCCTCGATCGCGTCCAGATCCTCCATCGTTGCATGTCGAATGAGCATGTGCATACTCTCTCGCAAGGCATACCCAATCTTCACATTTCGATATGCGCCGACGGCGCAATCCGCCAACATGCCATACTGTAGAAGAACCTTGGAGGGATCGCAGGACGACTGTTTCGCGATACCTGATAAGTCCTTATACGAAAAACCGATAACGAAACTGGCTCGTAGTGGCGAATAAAGCGATAGTATGAGCCGCGTTCGCCGGAACAAATACGAAAAATCCGTTGAGAAGAGAAGGAGGCGCGCGTGTTCGACTGGACGTTCATCTCGCACTACGCGCCGTTCTTCGTCAGCGGTGCCGAAATGACGCTGTTCATTTCCGTCTTCGGCATCATCCTGGCGATCGTGGTCGGCTTGGTCTGCGCCGGCATCGAGATCGCGCGCATCCCCGTCCTGCGGCAGGTCGTGCGCGTCTACATCGAGCTGAGCCGTAACACGCCGTTGCTGGTGCAGCTGTACTTCCTGTATTTTGGCCTGCCGAAACTCGGACTCGTCTGGTCCGCGGAACTGTGCGCCATCGTCGGACTCGGCTTCCTCGGCGGCTCCTATATGGCCGAAGCGATGCGCGGCGGCCTGGAGACCATTCCGGAAGTGCAGCGCGAATCCGCATACGTGCTGGGCTTGAGCAAATGGCAGACATTAAGCCGCGTGGTCATTCCACAGGCCATCAGCACCTCCATTCCAGGCGTCGTGGCCAATGTGATCTTCCTCATCAAGGAATCGTCCGTGGTGTCCGCCATCGCGCTCGCCGACGTGATGTACATGGCCAAGGACCTGATCGGCATGTACTACGACACGTACGAGTCGCTGTTCCTGCTGATTGTGGCGTATCTGGTGATTCTGCTGCCGATCTCGCTGTTCGGCACTTGGCTGGAACGGAGGTTCGACTATGAGCGGCGCTGAGATTCTGCTCGAGCCGGGCGTGATTCCGCGCCTGCTACAGGGCCTGTGGGTCACGGTGTGGATCGCCGGCGTGTCCGTGGCGTTGTCCGTGCCCGTCGGCCTGATCGTCGGCTGGCTGATGACGATGAAAAATCCCGTTGTGCGGGTGCTGACCAGGATTTATCTGGATTTCATCCGCATCATGCCACAGCTGGCGCTGCTGTTCATCGCCTTCTACGGTTTCGCGCAGGCATGGAATTGGAATTTGGATGCGACCGGCGCATGCGTGTTCGTCTTCGTTTTGTGGGGCGGCGCTGAACTGGGCGATCTGGTGCGTGGTGCGCTCGAATCGATTCCGAAGGCGCAGTACGAGTCGTCGTACGTTTTGGGATTGAGCGGCTGGCAGACGTTCACGAAAGTGATTCTGCCGCAGGCGTTGCGCCGGCTGCTGCCGGCTTCCGTGAACCTCGCCACGCGTATCGTGAAGACCACGTCATTGGCCGTGCTGCTCGGCGTGGTGGAAGTCATCAAGGTGGGCCAGCAGATCATCGACGCGAACCGTTTCCAGTATCCGACGGGCACTTTGTGGATTTACGGAACGATTTTCTTCATGTACTTCATCGTGTGCTGGCCGCTGTCCATCGTGGCCCGCAGGTTGGAAAAGAGGTGGAAGCATGACTGAGCAGGCTGAACAGGTTACGCAGACCGCGCAAAACAGCGGGAAAACGCAGACAAGCCTTGAAATCAGGCATCTGGTCAAGCGGTACGCCAATGCCGACAAGCCAGTGCTGGACGACATCTCCTTCGACGTGCCCCATGGCAAGGTGTTCGTCATCGTCGGCCCGTCCGGATCGGGCAAGTCGACGTTGCTGCGCACCATCGCAGGTCTTGAGCCGATTCAGGGCGGCACCATCGCGCTGAACGGCGAGATTATCGAAACCGGCAAGCCGGGCACCGAATCGGCCGGCCGCAGCAAGCGCGGCAGCGAGCTGCGCACGCGTGTCGGCATGGTGTTCCAAAGCTACGACCTGTTCCCCAACAAAACCGTGCTCGGCAACATCACGCTCGCTCCGACGCTCGTGCAGAAGCGCGACAAGGCGGAGGTCGAGAAGGAAGCCATCGCTCTGTTGGAACGCGTCGGACTCGCCGACCGCAAGGATGCCTGGCCGCATGAGCTGTCCGGAGGCCAACGCCAGCGCGTGGCCATCTGCCGTGCGCTGATCCTGCATCCGGAAGTGCTGCTGTTCGACGAGGTCACCGCCGCGCTTGATCCGGAAATGGTGCGCGAGGTGCTTGACGTGATGCTGGAACTCGCCGATTCCGGCCAGACCATGCTCATCGTGACGCACGAGATGCAATTCGCACGAGCCATCGCCGACCAGGTGATCATGCTGGAGGACGGCGGCATCGTGGAACAATCCGACGACGCCGAAGCGTTCTTCACCAATCCGAAAACCGAGCGTGCCAAGCGTTTCCTGCACACGTTCGAATTCGACAGGCATCGCAAGCCGGCGGAACCGACGGGAACTTCCGCCGAGTAATCGCAAGTTTTGATAGCAGTCATCCGTACAAGAGAGGAGTAACCATGACCGCATCAATCATCAACAAGACAATCAAGAGCATCGTGGCCGCATCGGCCGCGTTGATCATGGCCGCCTCCGTGGCTGCCTGCGGTCCCAACGCCGCCACCCCGAGCGAGGAGAACAACGCCTCCAACGGCGGCGCCACCACGTCCAAGGTGACCGCCCGCTCCCTGGACGAGATCAAGAAGTCCGGCGTGCTCAAAGTGGCCGTCTTCTCCGACAAGGCCCCGTTCGGCTACATCGACAAGGACGGCAAGAACGCCGGCTACGACATCGTCTTCGCCGAGCGTCTCGCCAAGGATCTGGGCGTGAAGGTCAAGTACACGTCCGTCGATCCGGCCGCCCGTGTGGATGTGCTCACGTCCAACAAGGTGGACATCACGCTGGCCAACTTCACCGTCACCGACGAGCGCAAGGAGAAGGTCGACTTCGCCAAGCCGTACATGAAGGTCGCGCTCGGCGTGGTCTCCCCGGAGAACGCCGAAATCACCGACGTGAGCCAGCTCAAGGGCAAGACGCTGATCATCGCCAAGGGCACCACCGCCGAAAGCTATTTCGAGAAGAACGAACCCGACGTCAAGCTGCAGAAGTACGACCAGTACGCCGACGCCTACAACGCGCTGCTCGACGGCCGTGGCGACGCCTTCTCCACCGACAACACCGAGGTGCTGGCCTGGGCCAAGATCAACAAGGGCTTCAAGGTGGGCATCACCAAGCTCGGTGACGAAGACACCATCGCGCCGGCCGTGCAGAAGGGCAACAAGGAGCTGCTCAACTGGATCAACGACGAGATCGTGAAGCTCGGCAAGGAGAACTTCTTCCACAAGGATTACGAGGAGACTTTGAAGCCGGTGTACGGCTCCGACGTCAACCCGGATGACATTGTGGTCGAAGGCGGCAAGCTCTGATTCTTACCTGACCTGACGGCGGCCTGCCGTCCGTCAATCCTGTTTCCAAGCCTTCCGTGGCACACGCCGCGGAAGGCTTTTCCATACCCTGATAACGCTCTATAGAAAAGATTTATTGCGATTTGCGCCTTCCATAAGAAGAGCGTATAGCCACGCCGTCATGGAAAGGATTTTTTGCCGATATCTTGTGATTATCGCTTGAAAGAAGCCATACGAAACACAAGAGAGAAGGAAGCATGGCTATGAAGTACGCAGTGATTGGTGCAGGTGGAATGGGCATCCAGTATGGTGTGCTGCTGCAGGAATTCGCGCACAAGGACGTTGACTTCATCGATACCTGGAAGCCGAACGTTGAAAAGATTCGTGAACAGGGAGGCGCCTATGTCTCCCAAGATGGCGACGACCGACACCTCGTACCGATCGATGTCTACTATCCGGAGGAATACACCGGTCAGCCGGACGTGTGGATTGTGTTCTTGAAGCAGATGCAGCTCGATGGCGTCCTCAAGCGCTGCGCCCATCTGTTCAATGACAAGCAGGTAGTGTTCTCTGCGATGAACGGCTACGGACACTTCGAGAAGCTCAATGAATACTTCTCCAAGGATCGTATCTACGGTGGAACTGCGCTGATTGGCGCCTATGTGTACGGACCGGGCGACTTCAACTTCACCGGCGGCGCGCATGCCAAGGCCATGAACTTGTGCGCGTACGCTGACACCGTGACCGACGAGGTGTCTGTAGTGGAGCAGGAGCTGTTCGAAGATTTCAAGGCAGCCACGTTGAACCCCACCATCGTGGACAACTTCATCGGCATGTGTATGGCGAAAATCGTGTTCAATTCCGTACTCAACACGTTGTGCACGATGTACCAGATTCGATTCGGCGAATTCCACGCGCATCCCGATTCCCGCTGGCTCACCGAACAGTTGGTGGACGAGGCCTACGGCGCGGCCGAAGCGGCGGGATTCAAACTGCTCGGCACCCGCGAAACGGAAGTCGAAACCATCCTGCACACCGCCGGAGTGGCACATCCGCTGCACTATCCGTCCATGTACCAGGACCTGACCAAGGGACGTCCGACGGAAGTCGACTACATCAACGGATACATCGCGAAAGTCGGACGCGAACACGGCTACGTGTGCAAGTTACACGAATTCCTGACTCGCGAGGTACATCTGGCTGAACGTGCGTTCGCTATCCATAATCCAGACATCGTCGCACAGGCCAAAGCCGATGCTGAAGCCAGCGAGCCAGCGGATAAGCAGTAAACAATCGTAATCATTCGAACATAATCAAGAGAAGGAAACAACCATGACCATCACCATTTTCAAGAAGGCAAGCGGCGTCAAACGCGCCATTGCAGCCGTCCTCGCTGCCACCACCCTCGTATCCGTTGCAGCCTGCGGTTCCAACAACAATTCTTTCGCATCTTCCGATACATTGAACGCGTCGAAAGGCAAGACCACCAAGATCACGGTTGGCGTATGTCCTGGACCTTACGGAGACATGGTCGACAAGGTCATTGCCCCGCTGCTCAAGGATGATGGATTCGAACTGAAAACCAAGCTATTCAACGACTATGTGCAGCCGGATAAGGCGCTCGCCTCCGGTTCTATTCAAGCCAACCTGATGCAGCACATCAACTACCTGAACAAGTTCACGAAGGACAACAACCTCGATTTGACCTCGTTGGGACAGGTCCCGACGCTGGGTCTAGGCATTTATTCGAAGAAATACAAGTCCATCAAAGACATCAAGGACGGTTCCACCGTTTCCATTGCGGCCGATGGCTCCAACCTCGCGCGCTCCCTTGGCGTACTTGAACAGCAGGGACTTGTAACTCTCAAGGGTGACGTCGATTCAACCAAGGCGTCCGTCAATGACATCAAGGACAATCCGAAGAACCTCAAGATTAAGACACTGGATGCAGCTCAGCTGGCCCGCTCCGTCGATACCGTTGATGTGGCGCTCGTCCCCGGCAACTTCGCATGGGCCGCAGGTCTCAAGCCATCCGAGGCGCTTGCCATGGAGAAGCAGGACGAAGGCGTGATCAACGTGTTCGTGGTCAACACCAAGGACGCCGATTCCGACTTCGGCAAGGACGTCAAGAAGCTGCTCGCCAGCCAGAAATTCAAGGACGCCATCGCCAAGAGCGAGTTCAAGGACTTCGGCAAGCCGAAGAACTGGTGATCGACGCCGCACGGTGTCATACATCGGGCCTGCATGAGCCGTATAGGCCGCATGCGGGCCTTCCGATTTGGACAACGACCTAAACGAAACGAGGAAATATGAGCGTCATCGAGCTGGACGACGTATCGGTAACCTTCCATGAGGGCAAGCGCACCGTCGAAGCGGTGAAGCATGTGAGCCTCAACGTGGAAAAAGGCGAGATTTTCGGCATCGTCGGCTTCTCCGGAGCCGGCAAATCGACATTGGTGCGCACCATCAACCTTCTGGAGCGTCCGACCGGCGGCAAAGTGCTCGTTGACGGCGCCGACATCACCGGTCTGAAAGGCGCCGCGCTACGCGAGCTGCGCAAGAAGATCGGCTTCATCTTCCAGGGATTCAACCTGATCACCAACGTCACCGTCGGTAAGAACATCGAATTCGCGTTGAAGGCGGGCGGATACCCGAAGGCGCAGTGGGATGACCGGATCCGCGAGCTGCTGAAGCTCGTCGGACTGGAGAACAAGATCGACAGCTATCCGTCCAGCCTGTCCGGAGGCCAGAAGCAGCGCGTGTCCATCGCACGCGCGCTCGCCAACAAACCGGAGATTCTGCTGTGCGACGAGGCGACCAGCGCGCTGGATCTCGAAACCACGGAAGGCATCCTGGCTTTGCTGCAGCGCATCAACCGGGAGCTGGGCATCACCATCGTGTTCATCACGCACCAGCTGGACGTGGCCAAGCAGATCTTCGACCGCGTGGCCGTCATGGAAAACGGCGTCGTGGTAGAACAAGGCAACACCTTCGACGTGTTCAGCGCGCCGAAGCACCCCACCACCAAGGCGCTGGTGGAACGCTACCTCGGCATCCAGGTGCCGCCGCAGCTCGTTCCATCGCTGCCGGCGGGCACCATCGTCGAACTGCGTTACAAGGGCGACGTCGCTTTGGAGCCGCTCATCAGCCGCGTCGCGCAGGATTACGGCGTGAGCATCGACGTGCTCCACGCGAACGTCGAATATTTCGGCTCGCAGGCCATTGGCATTCTCATCGTGCTGGTCTCCGGTGCGAAAGAACGTCTGCCGCAGGCGCTGGACGAGCTGCGGACGCACGTGTTCAGCTATCGCGAGCTGGACCGCGCGAAACTGGCAGCGGCCGCCGAATCGTCCAAATCCGTCGAAAACAAGGAGGCGTGACATGAACGAAACCCTTGAAATCCTTCAACAGAACCTCGGCAAGGCCCTGTTCGACACGGCCTACATGGTGGTGGTCTCCGCCATCATCGGCGTGGTGCTCGGCACATTGGTGGCGTTGCTGCTGTACTTGACCGAAAACCGCCTGTTCACGCCGAATCGCGCGGTCAACGTCATCATCGGCTTCATCGTCAACGCCATTCGATCACTGCCGTTCCTGATCCTCATGGTCGTGCTTATCCCGGTCGCCCAGCTGTTGCTCGGTGACCCGTACACGCCGACGGGCGGCGTGATATCCCTGTCGATCGCCGCGGTCCCGTTCTTCGCCAGAATCGCGGAAAGCGCGTTCTCCGAAGTTGATCCCGGTCTGCTCGAAGCGGCCATCTCCACCGGCGCCACGACCAGGCAGATCATCTTCGAGGCGATTTTCCCGCAGGCGCTGCCGTCCTTCATCCGCGGCGTGGTGCTCACCATCATCTCGATGATCGGATACTCCGCGATGGTTGGCACCATCGGCGCGGGCGGCATCGGCGATATGGCTATCCAATACGGCTACAACCGGTACGAAACCGGTGTGCTGGTGGCGATCGTGATCATCCTCATCGTCATCGTGCAGATTATTCAGTGGATCGGCGACGCCATCGCGCGCAAGGTGACGCACTGATTTCGCCCGATGCCTGGAATGGGTGTTTATAGCGAGTCCATAACGAAACGTCCGTAATGTAAACCGACGGCGTGCGTGGAAAACTGGGACTGATTCCGCGGTTCGCTTCCATGCATGCCGTTTCTATATAAAAGCAGGTGCTCTATGACTTCATATGTTTCTCCGGTCTCATTCACCACCATCGCGCAGTCGATTCCGCCGAACGTGTTCGCCGAGATGGACCGTAAGGTGGCCGCGGCGGTCGCCGGCGGTGCCGACGTGATCGACCTGGCGAAAGGCAATCCCGACGCGTTCCCGGCGGATTTCATCCGCGATGTGGCCAAGCGTGCCGTTGACGATCCCGCGAACGCGCGCTATTCGCCGTTCGACGGCAAGCCGGGCTTCCTTCAGGCGGCCGAGCACTGGTATCGCGACACGTACGGCGTCGACCTGGATTGGAAGACGCAGCTGTTCGCCGTGGAAGGCGCGGTCGACGGGCTGGCGGCGCTGTTCGCCGTGCTCGTCTCGCCGGGTGACGCCGTGGCCTATGCGGATCCGTACTATCCCTCCTACCATTGCATGATGGTGATGAGCCGGGCGGAGGAGATTCTGCTGCCGTCACTGCCGGAACGCGGCTTCCTGCCTGATTTGGACGCGGTTCCCGCGGATACCTGGGAGCGCGTGAAGGTGCTGGTGCTCAACTATCCAAACAATCCGACGGGCGCGCAGGCGCCGCGCGAATTCCTGGAACGCGCCATCGAACTTGCGCATGAGCATCATTTCGCCATCGTGCAGGACTTCGCCTACGCCGGGCTTGGCGTGCATGACCAGCAGATCAGCATTCTGTCGCTTCCCGGCGCGTTCGATGTGGCCGTGGAGGTGTGCTCGCTGTCGAAGATGTATGCGATGGCCGGCTGGCGTGCCGGATTCATCGCCGGCAACGACGACATCGTATCCCATGTGAAGCAGTACCATTACCAGATGGGTTCCATGATCACGGGCAACGTGCAGGACGCCGGTGCTGCCGCGTTGGAATCCGACCAGAGCTGTGTGCGTGAGCTGGCCGAACGCTACGCGAAAAGGCGTGAGATCGTGGCCGGAGGGCTGCGCGCCGCTGGATTGGACGTGTTCGATTCGGACGGCGGCATCTACGCGTGGGTGCATGCGCCGGAAGGATTGACAGGGGAGCAGTTCGCCGACCTATTGCTGGAACGCGCCGCTGTTGCTGTTTTGCCGGGGACGTGCTTCGGCAAGGTCGGTATCGATTATGTGCGGTTCAGTCTGCTTAAGCCGGAAGAGCTGTTGCGTGAGGCCGTGCGACGGGTTGCCGCAGTGCTGTAGTGCTTTTCCATCTAGCCTACCTATTGTGAATGTCGTTTCCTCAATTGAGGAAACGACATTTGTTATTGCGAAGCAAAAGCTAGGCGTTTTCCGCCGGCTGATAGCCACTCATAGTTTTTTGCTATGACGATTTGCGCGTCCTATAACCAACGCCGATAAGGCGTTGCGCGTGGCGAAACCGGAGACAGGGTTAAGTAGGAACCACCGATCGCGTGGACGGCACGCGGCAAGGAATCACAACCCGAGGGGGTGCGCATTATGACTAGATTCAACACTCAGCTTGTTCATGGTCTGCCGGTCGATGACAACAATACCGGGGCCGTGAACCCGCCGATCTACAATTCGTCAACCTATGCTTTCGAATCGGTTGACGCGATGCCCCGTTGGGATTATGCGCGCAGTGGCAATCCGACCCGTGAGTTTTTGGAGAAGCAGATCGCGCAACTGGAACATGGCACGCGTGGTTTCGCGTTCGGTTCTGGACTGGCCGCCATCCATGCGGTGCTTTCGATTTTCCAACCAGGCGACCGCATCGTCGCCGGCGACAACGTATACGGCGGTTCGTACTCACAGTTGAATGAGCATTTCAACCGTTGGGGACTTCTTGTTGACTCCGTTGATACCCGTGATCTCGAGGACGTCGAACGCGCCGTCGCTGGAGATGCGGCACAGGGCAGACTTCCCGCGAAGGCCGTGTATTTCGAAACCATCACCAATCCGTTGCTGAAGGTGAACGATGTCCATGCGATCGCTGAGATTGCTCATCGTCATGGAGCGGTTGTGATCGTTGACAACACCTTCGTGACTCCGTACTTGCAGAACCCGCTTGATCTGGGCGCGGATATCGTGCTGCATTCCGCCACGAAATATCTGGCCGGCCATTCCGATGTGATCGCGGGTTTGGCGGTCGTGAAGGATGATGAGCTCGGCCAGCGTGTCTACTTTGCGCAGAATCGTCTGGGCGGCGTGCTCGCCCCAAACGAGTGCGATTCGGTGCGCCGTGGCATCCAGACGCTCGCCTTGCGCTTGGATCGTCAGCAGGAGAACGCCATCGCCGTGGCTAAATATCTACTGGGGCATCCGCTGGTGAAGGCGGTGTATTATCCGGGGCTTACCGATGGCGAGGACCTGGCCGCCAAGGGACTGCGCGGCGGTGGCGGCGTCCTGAGTTTCGAAGTCGTTGACGGTGTCGATCCCGCTGACGTGTTGGATAACCTGAAGCTGTTCCGTTTGGCGGTTTCCTTGGGAGCCGTCGAAAGCCTGGCGGAATTGCCATGTCGCATGACGCATTTCGAACTGCCCCGTGAGGAACGCCTGAAGGTTGGTATCACCGACGAGCTGATTCGGCTGTCCATTGGTATCGAGGACGCCCACGATCTGACGGAGGATCTGGAGCAGGCATTCAGGCACGCGGAGCATGCCGACTCCGCAGCGCGGGATGGTGCGCTTGCCGAAAGCGTGTTGATCTGATCTTCGTCCGAACTATGACGATTTGAGGTGCATGGAATGATACAGATTCGTGGTGTGCGTAAAGCATTCGGAACGCAGTTGGTACTTGACGGTGTCGATTTGGACATTCCGCAAGGCGCAGTCGTTTCGATTATCGGCCCGAGCGGATCGGGAAAATCAACGCTGTTACGTGTGATTGATTATCTCGAATCCGCGGATGCGGGAACGATTGATTTCGGCCAAGGGTCCATCTCCCTGGCCAGTGCACAGCCGAAGGGCATCTTCTCCATTCGTTCAAGAATCGGATTCGTATTCCAAAATTACAATCTTTTCCTGAACAAGACCGCTTTGGACAACGTGTCGCTGGGTCTTATGCATGCCAAGGGCAAGAGCCGCAAGGAGGCCGAGCGCATCGCGTTGGATGAGCTCAAGCGGGTCGGAATGCAGGATTTCGCCGATCGTTATCCGAGCAAACTCTCCGGAGGCCAACAGCAGCGTATCGCCATAGCCCGGGCCATTGCTTTGGAACCTGAACTGCTGGTGTTGGATGAGCCCACATCCGCCTTGGATCCGGAAATGGTGGACGAGGTGCTTGCCGTGATCAAATCCTTGGCCGACTCCGGAACGACCATGCTTATGGTCACCCATGAGATGCGTTTCGCCCGCAACGCCTCCGACCATGTCGTCTTTTTCGAACACGGCAACATCGTGGAGCAGGGCAGTCCGGAACGAATCTTCAATCATCCGGCCGAATCCCGTACCGCACGGTTTCTGTCATCGATACATGATCCCAGTCTGATTGATGATTGGAAGCCGGAAGAGCTTACGGAATTGGCTTCATCGGCGCCGCGCCGACAGACTCTGGACCGTCTTCGTTGATATAGGGATTCAAAATCCTATAGCGCTTTAAAACTGAGAAGAATTTATACTAAGGGGAACACAATGGCTCATACTCATTTTGCATTGAAGAAAATCGCCGCCGTTGCAGTCGTCGCTGCCGCCATCGTCGGTTTCAGCGCATGCGGATCGTCAAATGGTTCCGCTGCCAGCAGTGAACTTGACCAAATCAAGAAGAATGGAGCAATCGTATTTGGGACGGAAGGCACGTATGCTCCATTCTCCTATCACGATTCCGACAACAAACTGACCGGCTATGATGTGGAGGTTGCGACGGCTGTCGCCAAGGAGCTTGGTGTGAAAGCCAAATTCGTGGAATCCAACTGGGATTCCCTACTGGCTGGAGTCGATTCCAAGAAATTCGACAGTGTGGCCGATCAGGTCACTCCGAACGGTGAGCGCAAGCAGAAATACGATTTCAGCGACCTATACACCTATTCCCAAGGAGTTGCGGTAACGAAGAAAGGCAATACCGACATCAAGACTTTTGCCGACATCAAGGGAAAGAACGCCGCCGAGACCAAGACTAGCAATTGGAACCAGACCGCCCAAGAGCACGGCGCCAACATCGTGTCCGTTAATGATTTCGCCCAAGCCGTGGATGCCATTACGGCCGGTCGTGCTGATGTGACACTCAATGACAAGTTGGCGGTCTTGGATTATCTGAAGCAGAAGCCGAATGCAGGTGTGCAGATTTCCGCGAAGTCGGAAGTGAGTCCGGCGGCGGCGTTCCCAATCCGCAAAGGCGAGGACAGCTTGGTGAAGGCGTTGAACGAGGCTCTTGCCAAGCTGCAGAAGGACGGCACGTTGAAGAAGCTTTCCATCAAATATTTCGGTGAAGACGTTTCCGTCAAGTAAGTCGCATGAGGGCTGAAGGTGGCTGCGAATCTTGGAATTCGCAGCCACCACATATTCGGCGTGGAAAAACGGAGAAAGCATGGATGAGAGACTCTGGGGAATTGTTGTCGATTCCTTCGGCAAGCTGCTGATTCCCGGGTTGACGGTGACTATTCCGTTGACTCTTATATCGTTCGCCATCGGTCTGGTGCTGGCTATCGTGGTCGCGCTTGTCCGGGTGGCGAAAGTACCGGTGGCGCAGCGCATAGCGCAATGCTACGTATGGGTGTTCCGCGGCACACCGTTGCTGGTGCAGCTGTTCGTGATCTTCTTCGGCCTGCCGTCGGTAGGCATCGTCGTGCCGGCTTTCCCATCCGCGGTCATTGCTTTTTCCCTCAACGTCGGCGCATACGCGTCGGAAACGTTGCGCGGAGCCATTCTCGCGGTTCCCAAGGGACAGATTGAAGCTGGTTTGACCACCAATTTGCGGTATCTGACCATTATGCGGCTCATCGTATTGCCCCAAGCATTCAGATCGGCGTTTCCGGCGCTGTTCAACACATTCATCTCATTGGTGAAGGATACGTCGCTTGCCGCGAATATCACCGTGGTCGAAATGTTCATGGCGGCGCAGCGCATCGTTGCGACCACATACGAGCCACTGGTGCTGTATTGCGAGGTCGGCCTCATTTATCTGGCGTTCTGCACTGTGCTGACTTGGCTACAAGGCGTGTGCGAAAAGCGACTTGCGGAGCATTTCTGACGCAATTTCGTGACACGTCGGTTTCATTTGCTCTGGAAGGTGATGCATCTCACGGGCCGGACAATGGGAATTGTCCCTCTTGCCCGGCTCGTGGACAGGGTGTGCCCATCTCGCGGACAAAATGGGCGGAAACGGTCGATGTGTTGGTAAATTTTTATCAAGGTTCGGCAATGGTTGCGGAACTTACGAAAAGGCATCGATAAAGCCTTGGGATAAAGAAACCAAAGAAGGGAGTGATGACATGGGCTTCCTTATCGCCCTCATCGTCATTGCGCTGATCATCGCGTTCCTGTTCCTGTCCACGTTGTTCATCGTGCCGCAGCAGCAGGCCTACATCATCGAACGTTTCGGCAAGTTCAACAAGGTGCAGTTCGCGGGCATCCACATCCGTATCCCGTTCGTGGACCGCATCGCCATGAAAACCAACATGCGCGTCAACCAGCTCAACGTGCAGCTGGAGACCAAGACCCTCGACAATGTGTTCGTCACGGTCGTCGCCTCCACCCAGTTCCGTGTGAATCCGGAGAACGTTGCCACCGCTTACTATGAGTTGCGCGATCCGGCCGGCCAGTTGCGCTCCTACATGGAAGACGCCCTGCGTTCCGCCATTCCTGCGTTGAGCCTCGATGATGCCTTCGCCCGCAAGGACGATGTGGCCTTCGACGTGCAGAAGACCGTCGGCAACGAGATGTCCCGCTTCGGCTTCACCGTGGTCAAGACCCTGATCACTGCCATTGACCCGAGCCCGCAGGTCAAGAATGCCATGGATTCCATCAACGCAGCCCAGCGTGAGAAGGAGGCCACCCGGCAGCGCGCCGAGGCCCAGCGCATCCAGATTGAGACCCAAGCCGCTGCTGAAGCGGAGAAGACCCGTCTTCAGGGTGAAGGTCAGGCCAACTACCGTCGCGAGATCGCCAACGGCATCGTCGACCAGATCAAGAGCCTGCAGGCTGTCGGCATGAACATCAGTGACGTGAACAACGTGGTGCTGTTCAACCAGTACCTCGACGTGCTGCGCTCCTTGAGCGAATCCAACAACTCCAAGACCGTCGTGCTTCCAGCATCCACCCCTGGCGGATATCAGGACATGTACAGCCAGATCACGCAGGCGATGGTGACAGCCAACGAAACCGCCGGCCAGCACTCGACTGTGCCGACACCGCCGCACGTCGCTCCGACGACGCCGCGTATCTGACACATGTTTGGTGATGCCTGCAGTCGTCGGGCATACGTTGATTGGCCGCAGGCATGTGGAACCGCAGGAAAGCGAAAACGAAAAAAAGAATCCCTTCTTTCGTCGGGGAGCCGCGTAGATGTGACGGAGAGTGCGGAAACGATGAAAGAAGGGATTCGTGTTGCAAGTGCGCCGTCGTACCACGACACACGTCTGTTATACGGAAGGCTTCGCTCGGACGTCAGGCCAGAGTGACAAGCTTCCCGGGAGAAGGCGCGTTGAGACATTCAGCAGCATGCGCTTCCATGGAACGGAGCTGGTCTTGCAGATCCATGACTTTCTTTTCCAACCATGCGATGGTCATGGATTGGGAGATGACGAGCAGGTCGCGCTGGTCAGCTGCGGCTTCGTTGGCAAACGATTGTGCTTCGGTCATGATTTGCGGATCTGCTTTCCACCGTGCGATGGCGCGTTCGATACGTTTACTACCAACGATTTTCGGGTTAAGGCCTGCGCTGGCGAAGATGCTGGTCGGCCCGTTGCCCCGCAAGTATTGCGCCATGCAACGCACTTGGAATTCCCTTGAATAGGTGATACGGTCCATTGATGCCCTTTCTACCGCGGGCAAGGTGTTGAGATAGTAGACTTCCGCCTGGGTGAAACGACGTTTCATATTGTTCCCCTTTGGTGTGAAACCGTTCGACATTCCACAATCTGAAGATTATCGCTGATGATTTCATTTTATTTTTGACATTTTGGTCGAAAAGGTCATTTGGCACGAAACAAGGGTTTCTGGCACGAAACAACATGTTCCATATCGTTCAGGCGGGGTTTCTTGAACGGTTTTCGAGTTTCAGCCACGAGCGGACCGTGGCTTCAGGGTGTTCCCTTAAGGGTAGCGAATCGCGGTGAAACACTTTAGACTTAGGAGCAATTATCAACCTATTCCCAGAAAACAAGGAGGTGAATGTGCCGGTAGGTAGCACATCCAACGCTGGGAAAACCGGTCGCGGTCCCATTATCGAGGTTAAAAACCTACGCAAGGAATATCCAGTGCTCGATGAGACCGTCGTAGCACTGGAACGTGTCAATCTCGCCATTCCGCAAGGGCAGATCTGCTGTATCTATGGCGAGTCCGGATCCGGTAAATCCACCCTGCTCAATCAGCTTGCCGGCATGGAAAAACCAACTAAAGGTGGTGTACGTATCACAGGTGTGCCCATCAGCAGGCTTGACGAACGGCAGCTGGCCGAATTCAGGCAGAAGCACCTTGGCTTCGTGTTCCAGTCGTACAATCTGCTGCCCAACCTCAATGCCATCGAGAATGTGGCCATGCCACTGATGTTCCGAGGCGTGCCGAAGCGTAAACGCGAGACGATCGCGCGTGCCATGCTCAAGCGGGTCGGCCTTGGCAAACGCATGAACCATTATCCGACCCAGATGTCTGGCGGTCAGCAGCAGCGCGTCGGCATCGCCCGCGCTTTCGCGGCACGTCCGCAAGTGGTATTCGCCGACGAGCCGACCGGCAATCTCGATTCCAAAACCAAAACCGAAGTGATGGATATGATTTGCTCGTTCGCACGCGATTTCAACCAGACCATCGTGCTCGTCACACATGACGACAATATGGCGCAATACGCCGATCGCATCGTCACACTTCTTGACGGCCGCATCATCGGCGACCGGCTTACGTAACATTCACGACAACGCATATCGACAACTATGACGACAACAGAAGGGCCTTCCATGGGCAACAACACAAGAATCGCAACACTGCTCAACGGGGCAATCTCACTATTGGCGGTGGTCGCCATCACGTTGGTATGCATTGTGCCGACGGCGTTCGCCGAAGATGGTGCCAATACTTCCGATGCTCCGGGTGCGGGAGCGGACAACAGTGTTGAGCAGATTGCTGGGCCGGTGCCGAACATCATTATCACCAATTTCACCTATGGCGACGGGTCGGTGGCGGTCGGCAGCACCTTCAACCTCGGTTTCACCTTCCAAAACATGGGCAAAGTGGCGGTGAGCAACATGGTGGTCACCGTGGACGGCGGTGAGAATTTTGCCATCTCCGGCGGTACGAACACGTTCTACTACGATGCACTGAATGCGGGAGCTGCGTTGACGCAGACCGTGCCGATGCAGACACTGGCCAGTGCGAAAAACGGCGCGCAGGGCATCGACATCAGCTTCAAATACGAGTATGTGGACGGTGCCGCACGCAGCTCCAACACTTCCGACATCAAAATTTCCGTACCCGTTTCGCAGCCTGATCGTTTTGAATTGAACGATCCAGTGGTGCCCAATATCGTCAACGCGGGTGAGGAAACTACTATCACCATGGATTACGTGAACAAGGGCAAGGGCGACGTTTCCAATGTCGAGGCGAGCGTTGAAGGCGACGGTATCACCGCCACGCAGGCCAAGCAGTACGTCGGCAATGTGGCGTCCGGCGCGTCCGGCTCCATTGGATTCGCATTCACTGCGGACAAGCCCGGCGAAACCGAGGCGAAACTGACGGTGACGTATGAGAATTCCGATGGACAGCCGCAGACCAAGGAATTTCCGGTGAAGATCAATGCCGTTGAAGCTCCTGTTCCGGATGATTCCGATACGGATGTTGACGTCCAGGATCAGAGCATGCCGGTCTGGGTGTGGATAGTGGCGGCGGCCGTTGCACTCGTCGTGATTGTACTGACGGTCGTATTGGTGGTCCGTCACCGCCGTAAGAAGGCAAAGCAGGCGGCCGATGATGACGATTGGGATTGGGAGCCTGCCGATCTTGGAGCCGATAAGCAGGGTAAATCTACTGCCATGGCTGCCGATGCGCCGACGCAGGTAATCGCCACGGCAGGTGGCACATCGGCCGCCTCCGTATCCGAAACGTCATCTTCCACTCCATCCGTCAAGGAGTAGGCATGCGATTTTCGGATATCGCACATACTTGCGCGCAGAATTTGCTGCGGCGCAAATCGCGTACGATTTTGACGGTGCTCGGCGTGATCGTCGGCTGCTGCTCCATCGTCCTGATGATTTCGATTGGACAAGGCATCAGCGAGCAGAATGAGCAGATGCTCAAGAGCATGGGCAATCTCAACGACATTACCGTCACAGCTGCCGGCGGCTCGGGCGCGTACGACAGCTCTGGCGTCGGTATGTCGAGTTTGTCTTCGTCGGACATGACATCATCGGATCATCAGGCCAAGCTTGACGATGCTGCGGTACAGACGTTCCGTGGCATTTCAGGCGTCGCAGCCGTGATGCCACAGCGGTCGGCGCAGAGCACCGTGGATCTCACTGCGGGAGCCGGATCCCGATACGTGGCTCAATATGCTTCTGTGATGGGTACGGATATGACCCAGCTTGAAGCATCGGGATACAAGCTCGTTCAAGGGCGTATGCCGAGGCGTGCCGGAGAAGTATTGCTCGGCAAATACGCGGCATACCAGTTTATGGATAAGTATCGTTCCGATGATGACTCCAGGCGTATCGCTCCCGGTGATTATGAGTGCGATGAGAACGGTTGCAAGGAGAGCGAGGGGGAGAAGCCGTTCTTCGACGTACTGACCACGAAACTCAATTTGATTACCGGAGCCGATTATCAAAGCCCTGACGATTACCGCAAAATAGGCAGCACTTCGATGAGTTCCACCGATTCAGGCGACGGCGATGGTACTGCCAGTTCGCAGAATCCTGTGGTTTCCATGCCTCTCACCGTGGTCGGCGTGTTGGACGCTTCAACCAATAATTACGATGCATTCAGCTCCGGTGTAGTCATGTCGCTGGAGGATATGGACACATTGCAGGCCAAAATCGACGGCAAAACCAATACCACCAGCCGGACCAAAACAAACTACGACCAAGTGGTGGTGCACGCTCAAAATATCAAGGATGTGCCGGGTATCGAAGCGCAGATCAAAATGTCTGGCTACCAAACCACGTCCTTCGAACAGACCCGCAAGGAGATTGAAAAGCAGAGTCGTGGCATCCAGCTCGCATTGGGAGGCATTGGCGCGGTGTCATTCCTGGTGGCGGCCATCGGCATCGCCAACACCATGATTATGTCCGTGTCGGAACGCACTCGGGAAATCGGCATTATGAAGGCGCTCGGCTGCTATGTGAAGGATATTCGCACGATGTTCCTATGTGAAGCAGGTGCCATCGGTCTGGTCGGTGGACTTATCGCCTGTCTGATTTCCGCCTTGGGGTCGCTGAGCATCAATCTGCTGTCGTTTGGTGGATTCAGTATGGAAAACGTAGGCAAAGCGATTATGGGCGGTGACGACGTGAACCGAATCTCCGTGATTCCATGGTGGCTGTTTGTCGTGGCCGTGCTGTTTTCAATTCTGGTGGGCATACTCGCCGGTTTGGGGCCAGCTAATAAGGCTGTGAAGATTCCTGCGTTGGACGCCATCAAGAACGAGCAATAGCGATTGCGATTGACAATAATGCCTATGGTCGGCCATGTGCTGTTCAGCGTGGGCCGGCATTTCGCGATTGTTCAACGTTCCCTGTCGATTTTTGACGGTGCCGGCTAGTTGCGTGATTAACGGGCCAAGACGCGGCGAATGCGATCAGCCACCGCTTCCACAGTCAGCCCGTAACGTTCATCAAGCTCGGCAAGGGGCACACGATCGGTGAATTCTTTCGATGCGCCGAAATTGAGCGCATGCACAGTGGCTGCTTTCGGATTAGTGGAATTCGCGTAGAAAGCGGTCACCTTCTCACCCCAACCGCCTTCCAGCTGGCCATCCTCCAAGGTGACGACCACACGATGACCGTCGGCAAGCACGTCCAGCAGCTCGCCATCCATCGCGGAATACTGCTGCGCGTCGATAAGCGTCGCATTGATATCGTCGTCGTTTTCGAGCGTTGCCGCCACCTCGGCCGCCAACGGCAGTGTATTGCCCAAGCCGAGAATCGCCACTTCACGTCCCGGACGCACGATCTGGTACCGCGTGAAAGGGCAATCGCCGGTAATATCGATCGTCGTCTCGTGCGCGGCGGCACGTTCGGCCGGGTCGAACGCCATATCGGCGGAACGCTCCATGGCAAGAATCTGCTCGCCGGGCATGCGGATAGCCGTCACACCATGATCAGACGGCCCCGTGGCCCATGCAAGCATGTCCAGCATCTGCTCTCCGCTGGTCGGTGCCAGACAGGTCACATCAGGCGTGTTGGCGAACATCGTCATATCGAACGTGCCGGAATGTGTATTGTCCGCGCCGGAAATGCCCGCTCCGAAAATCAGCAGCGTCGCCGGAACATGATTCAACGCCAGCTCCTGCTGCAACTGGTCGTAAATACGCTGGAAGAACGTGGCGGAAGTCGCCAGAACCGGCCGGCCTCCAGCCTTCGCGATGCCTGCGGCGAACGCGGCCGCATGCTCCTCGGTAATGCCGGTGTCCACATAATGCGATCCGGCACGTTCACGGAAATCACGGGTGATGCCATTCGAACCAGGGGTGGCGGGGGAGATGACCACCAGTCCCGGCTCGTTTTCGAAACGGGACTCCAACGAAGCCATGGCCATCTGACCGTAGTATTTGCGCGCGTCAAGCGGCTTGTCGAGCGCGCTGTCCGGATCCTGCCAATGATTCGCCTCGCATTGGCCGGCATGCGGCTGCGGATTGGTCTGGTTGCATCCGTCGGAACCATCCTGCGCCTCGGTCTCATCGCTGAAACCCAAGCCCTTGGTGGTGTGGATATGCAGCACGACGGGATGGTCGATATCCTTCAAGTCTTCAAGCGCCGCGACCAGCGTGTCCACATCGTTGCCCTGCTCCACATAACGGTAGTCAAGTCCGAACGCCTTGAACAGATTCAGCTCCGCGGTTCCGTTCGACGCGCGCAGACGGGCAAGATTGCCGTACATGCCACCGAAATCCTCGGCGATCGACATCTCATTGTCGTTGACGACGATGATGAGATTACCGCCCTGTTCGGCAGCGTTGTTCAGTCCTTCGAAAGCGATCGCCGAGCTCAACGAACCGTCGCCGATGATGGCGATGACGTTGCCGATTTCGCTTGCTCCCGCAGCGGTATGTTGCATATCACGTGTTTTGGCAAGACCGCAGGCAAGGGAGATGGACGTGCCGGTATGGCCCAGCACGAAGGAATCATGCTCGCTTTCCAACGGATTGGTGAAACCCGTCACCTCGCCGAACCGCGACTCGTCCAGATACGCCTCGGCGCGCCCGGTAAGCATCTTGTGCACGTAGCTCTGGTGGGAGACATCGAAAACGAAACGGTCACGTGGAGAACCGAACACGCGGTGCAACGCCACGGTAAGCTCCACCACGCCAAGATTCGAACCGATGTGGCCACCATGCTTCCGGCCGTAATTCAACAGCGTGGAACGAATCTCCAGACACAGATCACGCAACTGTTGCGAAGAAAGGGCATGCACATCCGCCGGAGAATGAATCGAACCCAGTATGCCAGCGGTCATTATGCGCAACTGTCCTTCCCTGAACCTGTCTTCTTTACCGCGGAAAATCCTATCCCACTGTATGCCTCTGCCGGGGTGTCGGTTGTGAAATACCTGCAAAGTCTTCTCAACTGCGGCACAATGGAAACGATGAAATGAATCGAACCACCGAAAAACCGCGAAGGAGCGCTGACCATGAAAGCCGTATACGCAGCAGGAACCGATTATGACAATCCGCTGTCGCAACTCAAGGTGGGGGAGCTGGACACGCCCGAAACCAAGCCGTTCTGGAGTACCATCCACGTGGCCGCAGCCAGCGTGAACCACCACGACATCTGGAGCCTGCAGGGCGTGGGACTCTCCGCCGAACAGACGCCGATGATTCTCGGCACCGACGCGTCAGGCGTGCTCGACGAGGACATTCCTGTTCGCAAAGGGCTGAAAGCCGGAGCCGAAGTGGTGCTCTACACCTTCGTCGGCACCGACGGCGCCGGCGTCATGCCGGGGGAGCGGCGCACCATCCTATCCGAAAAATACGCGGGCACCATGGCCGAAACCACCCAAGTGCCCAGCGCCAACGTGTTCGCCAAACCCGCCAACCTGACCCTCGATGAGGCTGCCGCGCTCGGCACCAGCTGGCTGACCGCCTACTCACTGCTGTTCACATCGGCCAACGTGAAACCGGGAGACACCGTGCTCGTCCAAGGCGCGGGCGGCGGCGTGTCCACAGCGGCCATCCAACTCGCCCATGCGGCAGGACTGGAAGTGTTCGTCACGTCACGCAGCGAAGAGAAACGAGACCGCGCGATCGCCATCGGAGCCGACGCCGCCTTCGAAACCGGCGCGCGACTGCCGCATAAGGTCGACGCCGTCATCGAATCGGTCGGCGCGGCCACCTGGAGCCATTCCGTCAAATCCGTACGCCCCGGCGGCACCATCGCCATCTGCGGAGCCACCACAGGAGACCAGCCTGGAGCCGAACTGACCCGCATCTTCTTCCAGGACATTCGCGTGCAAGGCAACACCATGGGTTCGCGTGACGATTTCGCACGACTGCTCAAATTCGTGGAACACGCCGACCTGCACCCCGTCATCGACTCCACCTACGCGCTTGCCGACGCGCCCGCGGCGTTCCGCAAAGTGGTCGACGGCGACGTTTTCGGAAAGGTCGTGCTGCACATCGAGCCGAGTAAGTAAAGTAGACGGTGTTCTGGAACACGTAAGTCTACGTAAATCCTTCGGAGGTTTTGATGGCAGACAACAAGCCTGAAGTCGCGGTGATCATGGGATCGGCAAGCGATTGGGAGACCATGAAGCACGCATGCGAGATGCTCGACCAGTTCGAGGTGCCGTACATGAAGCAGGTGATTTCCGCGCACCGCACCCCGGAACTGATGGGTGAGTTCGCACACAACGCCCGTGCCAACGGGCTGAAGGTCATCATCGCCGGCGCGGGCGGCGCGGCCCACCTGCCGGGCATGGTCGCGGCGCAGACCACACTGCCGGTCATCGGCGTGCCGGTACGCTCCCACGCGCTGTCCGGCTGGGATTCGCTGCTGTCCATCGTGCAGATGCCGGGCGGCATTCCGGTGGCCACCACCGCCGTCGGCAACTCCGGCGCAACCAACGCCGGCCTGCTCGCGGTGAGCATTCTGAGCACCACCGACGAGCGACTGGCCAAGGCGCTGCAGGACTATCGTGACTCCCTGAAGGAAAAGGTGGCTGAATCCAATGCCCAGCTTGTCTGAGGAAACCAACGGCCGTATCGAACGACTGATGCCCGGCGCGACCATCGGCATCATCGGTGGCGGCCAGCTCGGCCGCATGATGGCGCTGTCCGCGCGCTACATGGGCTTCCGCATCGGCGTGCTCGACCCGACACCCGACTGTCCGACCGCTCAGGTCGCGGATTTCCAAGTGACCGCCGAATACGACGACATCGCCGCCATCCGCGAACTGGCTGAAAAGTCCGACGTGCTCACCTACGAGTTTGAGAACGTGGACGCCGACGCCATCGATCAAGTGCGTTCCCTCGCGGCGGCCCCGCAAGGCACCGATCTGCTGCGCGTCACGCAGGACCGTGTCAACGAGAAGCGGTTCATCAACGACCATGGCACGCCCACCGCGCCGTGGAAGGCTGTCAACAGCGTCGAGGAACTTGAAGCGGCACTTGATGAGATCCACTATCCGGCTGTGCTCAAAACCCGTTCCGGCGGTTACGACGGCCACGGCCAGACCGTGCTCAAGTCCGAAGCCGACTTGGAGCAGGTGCGCGCCCGCGCCGACCATGACGGCAGCTTCCCGCCAAGCATTCTGGAAGGCTTCGTCGATTTCGCGTTCGAAGCGAGCATCCTCGTCGCCGGCAACGGCAAGGATTACGTGACCTTCCCGATCGTGCGCAACGAGCATCGCAACAACATCCTGCACATGACCATCGCGCCGGCCGAAGTGGACGAAACCGTGGCCAAGGAGGCGCACGAGCTGGCGTTGCGACTGGCCAAAGGCTTCGAACTCGCCGGCATTCTGGCCATCGAACTGTTCATCACCAAAGACAACAAGGTCATCGTCAACGAACTGGCCCCACGTCCGCACAATTCCGGCCACTACACCATCGAGGCCTGCTCGTTCGACCAGTTCGACGCGCACATTCGCGGCATCGCCGGCTGGCCGCTCGAACAGCCGCAGCTGCTCAAGCCCGCCGTCATGGTCAACGTGCTCGGCCAGCATGTGGCGCCGACCCGTGCGCTCATCGCCGACCATCCCGAATGGAACGTGCACGACTACTGCAAGGCGGAAGTGCGCCACGACCGCAAGATGGGACACATCACCGTGCTGACCGACGACACCGCCAAAACCGTAGCCGACCTTGAAGCCACCGGCTGCTGGGACGACTTGAAGAAAGCCTGACATCATAAGTAATGAGTGAACATATCGTGCGGCAGACCCGCCAGAAAGACGCCATCCGCGACGCGCTGAACGGCTGCGACGAATTCATCTCCGCGCAGGAGCTGCACCGCAAGCTGGAAGACCGTGGCGAACATATCGGACTCGCCACGGTCTACCGGCAGCTCAACGCCCTGGCCGAGGCGGGCCGCGCCGACACGGTCCGCCTCGACGGCCAGCAGCTGTTCCGCCTGTGCGGCGACGACGGACACCATCATCACCTCGTCTGTACGAACTGCGGCAAAACCGTGGAAATTGAATCGCCTTCCGAAAGCTGGCTGAAAGGCATCTCCGACAAGTACGGCTTCACCATCGAACGGCACACGCTGGAGGTGTTCGGCCTGTGCGAGGACTGCCGGAAGGCGGACAAGTAGCGGCTGTCTGCCGTATTTCCGTTGGAATCGTATCGCCATCGGCGCAATCCAATCGTAAAAATCGTAAAGAAAAAACGTTGGACGTTGTCTTTTTCAGACGCGTATATGACAATAGGGCATTGCAAACGAACTAAGTGGGGTTATGCGTGACCAAAGCAACATCGAAAAACGAGCCGATTGAGGAGCTCGACATCGCTACCGTGGACCCGATGGCCAAGAAAGCGGGCAAGGAGTTCCCCGGCTGGCTTTACGGCGTGCTATTCGTGCTGTTCGATGCGGTGGGCGTTGCCGCCCTGCAGATCGGTGTCAGCGAATCCGCCACTCGAGTCCAACTATCGAACAACATGTGGCTCACCGGTTGGGGATTCGTCGGCAAGATGTTCACCAGCGCTAATTTTGTGGCTGTGCTCAACCTCATACTGTGGGGCGTCCTGTACGTGATCCTGCTCATGCTCACCAACCGTTTCTGGGTGGCCACGCCGATATTTCTGGCGGTGACGTTCATCGTCGCGGTGATCGAGCATTTCAAAGTGTCGATTCGATACGAGGCGATTCTGCCAAGCGATCTGAACTTCCTCAAAGCCGACGCCGGCAATCTGATGAGTTTCATGCCGTCCGGCGCGCAATGGACCATTCTGATCGCGGTGGCGGCGTTTGCCGCGTTCGTGGCGCTGTTCGTCTTCCTGAACCGCCTCGACGCGCGTCACGGCAGACTGTTTCGCGGCTCCGACAAGCAATCCCGTTCCGTGAACGCGATCGCAAGACTGCTGCTGATCCTGCTTCCAGGCCTGTTCTTCACGCTGTATTCGATGCAGGTGAGCACCGTCGGCTCGTGGGCCAAAGGCTTCGCCACCGTCATGGGGGACAAGCCCTCCATGTGGGACTCCGTATACGACGCCCAGCGCAACGGGCCGCTGGTGGCGTTCACCCGTCAGCTCAACCCGAAAGTCATGGTCAAGCCGGACGACTATTCCGAAGAGACCATGAAGCAGGTCGCGGCCCGCTATGAGAAGGCCGCGAAGAAGATCAACGCGAAACGTTCCGCGAACATGACCGACAGCACCGTCATCTACGTGCTGTCCGAATCCTTCTCCGACCCGTCACGCGTGCCGGGACTCAAAGTCAACAAGGATTCCATGCCGAAGATCCGTGAGATCAAGCAGAATACCACGTCCGGCCTGATGCTGTCCTCCGGATACGGCGGCGGCACCGCCAACTTGGAATACATGGGACTGTCCGGCCTGAGCATGGCGAATTTCGATTCCTCCCTGACCAGCCCATACCAGCAGCTGGTGCCGAGCGAGCATTGGACGCCGACAATCAACCAGATGTGGGGCGCCGCAAAGAACTCCATCGGCCTGCACCCGTACGAATCGTCTATGTATTCGCGCGCCACCAACTACAAGAAGTTCGGCTTCTCGCATTTCTATACGTTGACCGGTCCGGACGTCATCTCTCATCAGGACAAGATCGACGATTCGCCGTACGTCTCCGACGAGGCCACCTACAAGAGCACGCTGGAACAGGTGAAGAAAACCAAGTCCAACCAGTTCCTGCAGGTCATCACCATGCAGAACCACATGCCTTACCACAAGTGGTACAAGCATAACGATTTCAAGGCGACCTCCACCACGGACAAACCGTTGAAGGACGACGAGCAGGAGTCCATCGAAACCTATCAGAAGGGCGCTTCGCTGACGGATGATGCGACCGCCGATTTCCTTGCCGAACTCGACAAGCTCGGCAAGCCGGTCACCGTGGTCTTCTACGGAGACCATCTGCCGGGCATCTACTCGTCGGCTTCCGCTGATGACGGCAACTCGCTGGCGTTGCATCAGACGGACTACTTCATCTGGTCCAACAAGGCTTCTGGCACGCAAGGCAACAAGATCGGCAACGCCGACTATTCGTCGCCCAACTTCTTTGTGGCGCAGGCCGCCGAGCATATGGATGCCAAGGTGTCGCCGTATCTGGCGTTCCTCACCGAAATGCACTCCAAGATCTCGGCCATGGAACCGCCGGTGGTCAACAACATCCAAGGTTGGGACCGCATTCCGGAGGGCCAGAACATCTATCTGAACGCCAAGGGCGAGCCCATGGCCGAAGAGGATTTCGACGCCGAGACCAAGCAGCTGCTGGCCGATTACAAGCTCATTCAATACGACATCACCACGGGGAAGAATTACCTGAAAGACACCTCCTTCATGGACCTGCCGTAACGAGGACGGCGCGCCTGCCGCACGGCTCGACACTCGACGTACCGTTGTGCGCCTTCGTGTCGTGCCGCACGGAATTCGCGCACGTCCTCGTCACGGCAGGCGTGTGGTGGGCGACGACGCGCCTGCCGCACAAATCTTAAAACATTGAGGGGCTGTTCCAAACTATTGGAACAGCCCCTCAACGGCTATTGGTTCAGCGCAGCCAACACACCATCATCACGCGTTCAGCGCTTTGAAACCGATGTCGTGACGGTAGAACATGCCCTTGGTGTCGAGCT
>ERZ1035027.377-NODE-377-length-26685-cov-16.552572_pt1 | contig 26685 bp, 19 predicted proteins | sample MGYA00520604_ERZ1035027 | MGnify/ENA primary metagenome ERZ1035027 (study PRJEB33766, sample SAMN09781743) | gut metagenome | biome: gut microbiome | host: Homo sapiens | place: Madagascar | study: EMG produced TPA metagenomics assembly of the PRJNA485056 data...
GTCCAGGCCCCTGCCGCCCCGCCGCAGACGCCCACCCCGCGCAGGCGCGGAAGGGCGCGTCACGGCTGCCTTTCCACGCTTCTGTGGCTCGTGATGGCCGGCGTTGCGGCACTTCTCGCGATACGAATGCTCCCGAGCTCGCTCGCGAACGGCCCCGCGGTGCCCGAGCTCGTCTCGTTCGTCCCGCTTGCCCTCGTGCCCAGCGTCGCTTGCCTCGCGCTCGCCGTGCTATGGCGCAGACGCGTGCTTGCGCTCGCCTGCGTGCTCGCCCTTGCCCTGAACGGGTACTGGCACGCTGGCTACCTCGTTGGCGGGCAGCGTGTCTCCTCCGAGGCCCAGGTGGCCACGGCCGCGAGCACCACCACGGCCGACTCCTACGCACGCGTCATGACGCTCAACACCTACAACGGCCAGGCTAGCGCCGCGCAGATCGTGTCGATCGTGCGCGAGAAGCACGTCGAGGTCCTGTGCCTTCAGGAGCTCACGGACGGAATGGTCGAGGACCTCGAGCGCGCCGGCATCGACGAGCTGCTCCCCTACCACGTCGTCTCCGAGGGCGCCTCCGCCATCAGCAACGGCGGGCGAAACGGCATCTGGACGGCGGCCGCGCAGGACAACGTCTCCAGGAACCTGCTACCTATCGACACGAGCTCCATGCCCGCCGCAAACATCCAGGTGGGAGGCACCACGGTGCGTATCGTGAGCGTGCACCCCAACTCCCCTGTGCGCGGCGCTCAGGACCTGTGGGACGAGGGGCTCTCCGTCATCGGGTCGCTCTCGGACTACGGGCACGCCTACCTCATCATGGGCGACTTTAACTCGACGTGGGACCACGCGCGCTTCCGCGAGCTCCTCGGCAAGACGTTCTGCGACGCCGGCGAGTCGTCGGGCGAGGGGCTCCACATGACCTACCCGGCAAACGGCATCATTCCGCCGCTCGTGGAGATCGACCACATCGTGTACTCAAGCGGCTCGGGCATCGTCGTGAGCTCGCTGGAGTGCGCCCAGGTGTCGGGCACGGACCACCTCGCGCTCATCGGGACGCTCGAGGCGAGGTAGGGACTAGTACTCCTCGAGGATCAGCGAGGCGCCACCGCCGTGGGCGATGATGCCCCTGAGCAGGTCGTTCTCGAACTGCAGATCGGAGATGAGTAGCTTGAGCCTAAACGGGTCGTCCGGCATGAGCGCCACGTCGGCATCGAGCGCGAGACGCTTGGGCGCGGGTGCCGGGCTCGACTCCATGAAGTCGTTCGCGAGCTGCCTTGCCAGGCTCACGGGACGCCCCCGTCGATTTCCTCCACGCTGTGCCGCCATCGCTGCCCCGTTTCTCCCTTAAAAGAGACTTAAAGGTAGGGTCCGGGCGCCAGAAAAATGAGGGAGACTCCCCTTATTGCAACAGGCATGTCACACTTCGCAACATATAAGTTGCATTCGAGCCGCCCGGGAGACTTCAGGCGGCATGAATTGGCATAAATACCCTTCGAGAGTGCGGTGGATGCCTGCCAGATGACCCACCGGAATCGGGCCCGCCGCTCAAAGCGCACATGCATGGCAGTGTTTCCGAACGAATTCAGAAATTCGTTCGGAAACACGAAACGGCCAACCGGAATCGAAGGCGCTGATCGTCACCTCATCGCACACTCGAAGGGTATTTCTGCCATCTTTCGCGTCCGATTCCCAGAGACCGGACATCTGAGGCGCGAATCTGCAAAAACCACCGGAGGTTTGTGCGCTCAAGACACCGAGCGAGGCCGTACGAGACTCATCGATCTCCCCCGTCGCTGCGAGCAGAGACTCGTTTCCGAACGATTCAGAAGAATCGTTCGGAAACGCACGCGAAAGCCCACTCGTGCTCGAGCCACGGTCGTTCGCCATCGCACAAACCTCTGGCCATTTTTGCAAGATTCCCCAGCGATACCGTCCGGCGACCCTCACGGGCCCTTCTGGCCCGCCAAAACAGCCGAAACAACTAATTCATAAATTCCTACTGGTTTAGTTGGTTTACAAGTGGCATACTATCGCCAACGAGTCGGGAGGCGGCCAGCCGCCACCCGGCACGCACCATGGACGGCATGCGCAAAGGCGCAACGAACCCGCCCGCCAGCCAGGGGCGTCCGCGCCCCACCACAACAAGGAGGCATCCCATGCACGTCGCCAACCACGTCGAGGCCCTCATCGGCTCCACCCCCCTCATCGACCTCTCCGGTCTGCTGCCCGAAGACGTCCGCGCCACCGGCGCCCGCGTCCTGGGCAAGTACGAGGCCACCAACCCCGGCGGCTCCGTGAAGGACCGCGTCGCCCGCTACATGCTCGACGCCGCAGAGGCGTCCGGCGAGCTTAAGCCCGGCGGCACCGTCATCGAGCCCACGAGCGGCAACACCGGCGTCGGCCTCGCCATGCTCACGGCCGCCCGCGGCTACAAGATGATCCTCACCATGCCCGAGACCATGAGCATCGAGCGCCGCAAGCTCGCCGCCTCCTATGGCGCGCAGATCGTGCTCACCCCCGGCTCCGAGGGCATGAAGGGCGCCATCGCCAAGGCCAACGAGCTGCACGATTCCACGCCCAACAGCATCGTCGCCGGCCAGTTCACCAACCCCGCCAACCCGCGCGCCCACTACGAGACCACCGGCCCCGAGGTCTGGGCCGACACCGAGGGCACGGTCGACGCCATCGTCGCCGGCGTGGGCACGGGCGGCACCATCTCCGGCACGTCCAAGTTCCTGAAGGAGCACAAGCCGAGCGTCCGCGCCGTCGCCGTCGAGCCTGCCGAGAGCCCGGTGCTCTCCGGCGGCAAGCCGGGCGGTCACAAGATCCAGGGCATCGGCGCCGGCTTCGTCCCCGACAACTTCAAGCGCGAGGTCGTGGACGAGGTCCTGCCCGTCGCCAGCGCCGACGCCATCGCCACGCGCGCCAAGCTCGCCGCCGAGGCGGGCGTGCTCGTGGGCATCTCCTCCGGCGCCGCCGCGTTCGCCGCGCTTGCCGTGGCCTCCCGCCCCGAGTTCGCCGGCAAGACCGTCGTCGCCATCCTGCCCGACACGGGCGAGCGCTACCTGTCCATGGACCTGTAGGAACTCCACCGGCGGCGTCCCCGCGCCACAGCACCGCCCCCTCCTCTCCTTCCCCTGGGGCCCACGCGCCATGTCGCTTGCGGCATGGCGCGTTTTTTATGCGAACGCATCAGGGGCAACGCGGCCAAACGAGCAGCTACGCTAGGCTGGAACGCAGCATATTCATAGGAGCGGGAATACGACGGGGCCCGGCCCCGGAGCCGCGCCACGCACGGGCAAATGGTGACCCGAGAGGTGATTGACATGGGCGACACGCAGACGCAGGGCCAGGCTCGCGAGTTCTTCGCGACCTGCCCCAAGGGATTCGAGCAGCTGCTGGCAGGCGAGCTTCGCAGCCTGGGGGCCGAGGGGGTGCGCAGCCTTCACGGCCAGGTGGCCTTCACGGGCAGCCTCGAGACCGCCTATCGTGCCTGCCTGTGGAGCCGCATCGCCTCGCGCATCGTCCTCGTGCTGGGCCACGCCGGCGCCGCGAACGCCGACGAGCTCTACGAGAGCCTCTACGAGCTGCCGTGGGAGAGCCACGTCGCGCTCACGTCCACGTTCGCCGTCGACGCGCACGGCATGAACGACGCGCTCAGGAACACCCAGTTCATCGCCCTTCGCGCCAAGGACGCCATCTGCGACCGCCTGCAGGCAAAGCTCGGCGGCCGTCCGAGCGTCGAGGTGAGAAACCCCGACGTCACGGTTGTGGTGCGCGTGCGCAACAACCGCATGACCTGCGGCATCGACCTGTCTGGCGAGCCGCTGTTCCGCCGCGGCACCACGAGGCACGCCGCGGACGACGGCCTGGGCGGCATGCGCCCCGACTACGCCGCAGCCATGCTCGCCGCCGGTGCCTGGCACCGCGCCGTCCGTCACGGCTCGCCCACGCTCGTCTCGGCGTTCTCCGGCTCCGCCACACTCGTCTCCGAGGCCGCCGGCATCGCCCTGGACCGTGCGCCTGGCCTGCTGCGCAGCCGCTGGGGCTTCACTGGCTGGCTCGGCCACGACGCCCAGGCCTGGGACGCCCTGCTTGACGAGGCAGACGAGCGCGCAACCCGCGGTGCCGAGAAGGCCGGCGAACTCTCTCTTGTCGCCGTCGACCCGCGCCGCGGCTCGGCATCGGCCGCCAACGCCGCGCTGCGCGCGAGCGGCATCGACGCCAAGGTCACGCACCTGAGCGGCGCGGACGGCGTTGCCGAGGCGCTCGCCGGCGCCGAGGCGGACCGCACGCTCGCCACCATCGACCTCTCGTGGCTCGAGGAGGGCGAGCTCGCCCGCGAGGTCGAGGCCATCGCGCTCGCGACCACCGTCGCGGACGCACTGCCCGCGGGTGCCGGCATCGTCGCGCTCTCGCAGGGACCCACGCTCGGCGCCGCGCTCTCGCTTGCGCCCACGGACTCCCTCGAGACCTTCCTCGGCCGCGACGCGGCAACCATCACCGCCTACGAGGCGGGCCATGCCGCAGCCGCCCCCGCCGCAAGCGGCGAGGTGCCCGCGCCCGCGGCGGCCCACGCCACCGTCACGCTCAAGGACGGCACAAAGGTCCCCGTGCTCGTGCCCCAGTCGGACCAGTTCGCCGCCCGCCTCGCCAAGGTCGCAAAGCTGCGCGCCAAGTGGGCGCGCCGCGAGGACGTCAGCTGCTACCGCGTCTACGACGCCGACCTGCCCGACTACGCCGTGGCCATCGACCTGTACGAGGCGAGCGCCCAGTCCCGCGGCGCCGACGCCCACGCGCGCTGGCTCGTTGTTCAGGAGTACGCCGCGCCCAAGGACATCGACCCCGAGCTCGCCCACCGCCGCCTGCTCGACGTACTCGCCATCGCCCCGCGCGTCATGGGCGTCGACGCTCGCAACGTGACCCTTCGCGTGCGCCGCCGCGCCAAGGGCGGCTCGCAGTACGCCAGCGAGGGCAAGGCCGAGGAGCGCCGCGGCCGCCGCGACAGGCTCGCGCTCGCCCCCGGCGCCCACCTCGTGGACGAGGGCGGCCTCACGTTCGAGGTCAACCTCGCCGAGCGCCTGGACACGGGCCTGTTCCTCGACCACCGAGACGTGCGCGCCCGCGTGCGCGAGATGGCCAAGGAGACGCAGGGCTCCAAGCGCTTCCTCAACCTGTTCGCCTACACGGGCACGGCCACGTGCTACGCGGCAGACGGCGGCGCCAAGAACACCACGACGGTGGACCTCTCCCGCACCTACCTGGACTGGGCCGAACGCAACATGGAGCGCAACGGCTTCACAGGCCGAGAGCACGAGTTCGTGCAGGCCGACGTCGTGCGCTGGGTCACGGAGCAGCGCCACACGTACAACCGCTGGGACCTCGTCTTCTGCGACCCTCCCACGTTCTCCAACTCCAAGCGCATGGGCAAAGACGTCTTCGACGTCCAGCGCGACCACGCCGAGCTGCTCATTGGCATCTCGCGCCTGCTCACGGCAAACGGCGTCTGCCTGTTCTCGTGCAACCTGCGCGGCTTCGAGCCCGACGTCGAGAAGCTCGCGCGCGCCGGCGTGGAGATCCATGACGTCACGGAGGGCACCATCCCCGAGGACTTCAAGCGAAACGCCAAGATCCACCACGTCTACCTCGTGAAGCGCACGCCCAGGCCCGAGGCCAGCGCCGCGCCCGCCGCCCCGGCCCGCACCGAGGGCACGCCGCAGGGCAGCCCCGCCCGCACGGGCGAGCGTCGCGGCGGCTACGGATCTCGAGACGGGCGCTCCCGCTACGGTTCCGGCTCCCGAGACGATCGCGGCGGCCGCGGTGGCTACGGCTCTCGCGGCGGTCACGGCTCGCGCAGCGGACGCGACGGGCGCGCCGGCCGCCCCTACGGCTCCGACTCCCACAATGACCACACCGGCCGCCCCTACGGCTCCGACTCCCACAATGACCACACCGGCCGCCCCTACGGCTCTCGCGACAACCGCGACCGCACCGGCCGCCCCTACGGCTCCGCCCCTCGCAACGACCGCCCGCGCTACGACGACGCGCGCCCGGACGGCCCGCGCCCGCACACCGTGCGCTCGCAGGGCCCCATGCGCCCGCTCATGGGCAACGGCCCCAGGCCCTCGCAGCACGCGGGCAGCGCCGCCCGCCCGCGCCTTCAGGGCAACGGCCCGCGCCCGTCGCAGTTCGGCGACGGCCACCGCGGCCGCAACGACGGCCCCACCGAAGGCGGCAGAACCAACCGGTAGCAGGTCAAATGCAACGCGTACACGCCACCGCCGCCCACCCACACACGGTAGGCGCGATAATGCTAATTGAGGCTGCCTGGACTTGGCTTTCAGTCAGGCCCAAGCAGCCTTTACATGCGCGCGGACGCTCGTTCAGAATGGAGTGAACGCCCCGCCACGCGAGGCAAGCCCGGGTCCACCCGGATACACAGGCACGGGGCGCAAGCCCCCGTCTCAAGGAGAGTCACGAACATGGGAGTTTCCCTATCGGCGGAGAAGCCCGCTTCCAAGAAGCGCTCCTCCAAGGGCGGCATTCCGCTGTCGGCCGCCATGATCCTCGTCACGCTCGGCGTGGTCTACGGGGACATCGGCACGAGCCCGATGTACACGCTCAAGGCCATCATGAGCGGCAACGGCGGCCTCACCACGATGAGCCAAGACGTCGTCATCGGCGCGCTCTCGCTCATCATCTGGACCATGACCCTCATCACCACGGTCAAGTACGTGCTCGTGGCCATGAAGGCGGACAACCACAACGAGGGTGGCATCTTCGCGCTCTACAGCCTGGTCAAGCGCTGCGGCCGCTGGCTCATCATCCCGGCTATGATCGGCGGCGCCGCGCTTCTCGCAGACGGCATCCTCACGCCGGCCGTCACGGTCACCACGGCCATCGAGGGCCTGCGCACCATCGACTTCTTCCACGCCATCATCGGCGACAACCAGGGCATCGTGGTGCTCATCACCATCACGATCCTGTGCGTCCTGTTCGCCATGCAACGCGCCGGCACCTCCACGATCGGCAAGGCGTTCGGCCCGGTCATGACCGTGTGGTTCCTCTACCTGGGCATCACGGGTCTCATCAACGTGGGCGCAGACCTCAATGTCTTCCGTGCGCTCAACCCGCTGCGCGGCATCACCTTCCTGTTCGACGGCAACCTCAACCGCGCCGGCCTCATGGTACTGGGCAACGTGTTCCTCTGCACCACCGGCGCCGAGGCGCTCTACTCAGACATGGGACACGTGGGAAAGTCCAACATCTACGCCTCCTGGCCGTTCGTGAAGGCCTGCCTCATCCTCAACTACCTGGGCCAGGGCGCCTGGATCCTCGCGAACAACGGCAACGCCGCACTCGCGGCCATGCCCGAGCTCAACCCGTTCTTCCAGATGCTGCCCGAGGGCGTGCGCGTCTTTGCCGTGGTGCTCTCCACGTTTGCCGCCATCATCGCCTCGCAGGCGCTCATCACGGGCTCCTACTCCATCATCTCCGAGGCCATTCGCCTCAACCTCATGCCGCACATGCGCATCGCCTACCCGTCCGAGACGAAGGGTCAGATCTACATCCCGCTCGTCAACAACATCATGTGGGTGAGCTGCATCGGCGTGGTGCTGTTCTTCCAGACCTCCTCGCACATGGAGGCGGCCTACGGCCTGGCCATCACCGTCACGATGCTCATGACCACGCTGCTACTGTTCACGTACCTCTCGCGCATCCGCAAGAAGCCCGTGGTGGCCGTTCCGTTCATCGTGTTCTTCGTAGCGATCGAGGCGGCGTTCTTCTTCTCGAGCCTCACGAAGTTCATGCACGGCGGCTACGTCACCGTGATTCTGGCGGCGCTCATCTTCGCCGTGATGTACGTCTGGCGCCGTGGCACGGCCATCGAGCGCACGCAGAGCGTCTACCTGCCCGTGGGCGAGTACATCGGCCAGCTCGCCGAGCTGCGCGCCGACGACGAGATCCCCTACCTCGCCGACAACCTGGTGTTCCTCACGAACGACTCCTCGCCCGACCACCTCGACCGCGACATCCTCTACTCGATCCTGGACAAGCGCCCCAAGCGCGCCCGCGCCTACTTCTTCCTGAACATCCAGGTCACCGACGAGCCCAACACCCACGAGTTCACGATCAACACGTTTGGCACGGACTTCCTGTTCAAGGTGCAGATCCGTCTGGGCTTCCGCGTGAACCAGCGCGTGAACGAGTACCTCTACCAGATCGTCGAGAAGCTGGTCGAGGACAACATGATCGCCCCGCAGCACCACAAGTACTCGATCTACAAGAAGAAGAGCTCCGTGGGCGACTTCCGCTTCTGCCTCATCCGCAAGGTGCCCTCCAGCTCCGCCGACATCTCCACGGTTGACCGCAACGTCATCATGGCCAAGTACATCATCCGCAGGTTCTGCGGCTCGCCGTCGCACTGGTACGGCTTGGAGAACTCCTCGGTCCTGTTCGAGTACGTGCCGCTGTTCGCCCGCACGAAGCGCCAGCACGTCCTCAAGTACGTCGAGCTGCCAGACGCCGTGAAGCGCGCGAACAAGGCGCTCGAGAAGGCCAACGACGAGTACCTGAGCCAGCAGAGCGGCAGCGAGGCCGTGCTCGAGGAGGGCGGCAAGCTCATCAACTCCGATGAGGACGAGGACGTCGACCTGTTCGACGCCGCGGTCCGCAAGGCCCACGACGACGAGGCCCGCTACGTCGAGGACAGCATCATCGGCGGCGACACGGCCGTGTTCCACCCCATCGTGCTCGACGACGAGGACGATGACGACGAGGAAGACTCCGACAACTAGTCCGCCTCGCAACGTGCCTAACGCAAAGCCGCCCGGCAGCCAATCGCAGGCTGCCGGGCGGCTTCTTTTCTCGCGGGCCCAAAGGGGACGTTGCCCTTTGGGATGCCTAGCGCCTCTCGAGCGGCTCGTACTCGTGCGACTCGATGACCGAGTTGTACGCGGGGCGGATGATACGGCCGCTGCCGTAGAGCTCCTCCATGCGGTGCGCCGTCCAGCCGGCGAGGCGCGCCATGGCAAAGATTGGCGTGTAGAGGTCCGCCGGAATGCCGAGCATGGAATAGACGAAGCCCGTGTACAGGTCGATGTTGGCGCAGATGGGCTTGCTCGTGCCGCGGGCGGCACGCACGATGTCGGGGCTCAGGCGCTCGATGCCCTCGATAAGCGCGAGCTTGTCCTCGCAGCCCTTCGTGGCCGCGAGCTTGCGCGCGTAGCGCTTCACGAGGCGGGCGCGCGGGTCGCTCTTGGTGTAGACGGCGTGGCCCATGCCGTAGACGAGGCCCGTGTGGTCGAACGCCTCGCCCGCCGCCACGCGCTCGAGGTAGCTCGCGAGCTCGTCCTCGTCGTCCCAGCGGCTCACGTGGCTGGCGACGTCCTCGATCATGGCGCCCACCTTGGCGTTGGCGCCGCCGTGCTTGGGACCCTTGAGCGAGCCCATGGCCGCGGCATAGCACGAGTAGGCGTCCGTGCCCGAGCTCGAGAGCACGCGGCATGTGAACGTGGAGTTGTTGCCGCCGCCGTGCTCCGCATGCAACATGAGCATGACGTCGAGCATCATGGCCTCCTCGCGCGTGAAGCCCTCGGCGCCGTGCAGCACGTCCAGGACCGTCTCGGCCATGGAGTAGCCCTGGCGCACGGGCGGCACGAGGAGCTTCTCGCCGTCACGAGCCGAGACGGACGCCTCGTGCGCGATGGCGGCAATGCGCGGCAGGCGCGCGAGCAGGGACAGCGCCACGTCCACCTCGTGCTGGGCGCCCGTGTCATCGGGGTTCTCGTCGAACGCGTAGAGCAGGAGCGTCGAGCGCGCGAGCACGTTCATGATGGAGCTTGACTCGGTGGTACGCGGGAACAGGCTCAGGTAGCCCGTGGGCAGCTCGCGACGCGAGTCGATGCGTGCGTTGAAGTCCGCGAGCTCGGCGGCGTTGGGCAGACGGCCCGAGATGAGCAGGTAGGCGATCTCCTCGTAGCCAAAGCGGCCCGCCCCGTGGGTCTGGCTCACGAGGTCGTCGAGGTGGTAGCCACGGATGACGAGATCGCCCTCGTCGGGCACAACGGCGCCGTCCACCTTGTTGTAGCCGTGGACATTGGAGATCTTCGTGAGGCCCACGAGCACGCCCGAGCCGTCCGCGTTGCGCAGGCCCCGTTTGACGTCGTACTCGCGGTAGAGCTCCTCGGGCAGGCGGTCTACCTGGGAAAAGCCGTCATACAGGCCGTCGCTGACGGCGGGACGGCCCAGGGCCTCGTCGCTGGAGGGCATGGGCGTGACGTCCGTGGCCGAGAGCAGGGCCGAGGTGTCACGCGAGCTGAGGATGCGCCGTGCCACGCGCTCGCGGGCGCTACGCGGCGTCAGGTGCGAGTTGAGGATTGCCATGCGCGCGTCCTACAGGCGGTACATGAACTTGAAGACGTCCTCGCGCTGGATCGTGATTTGCACGCCCAGCTGCTTGGAGAGCGCGTCGAAGCCGTCGTGGATGGACGAGAAGTCCGCACCGGCGAGGTCGACGAGCATCGTCATCGTGAACATGCCCTGCAGGATCGTCTGCGAGATGTCGAGGATGTTGACGTCTCGCTCGGCGAGAAGGCTGGCGACCGCGGCAACGATGCCGGAGCGGTCGGCACCCAGGACGGAGATGATGGCACGGTCGGTGAACTTGGTCTCGTCGCTCATGTGCTCCTCGCAATCCGTGGCACGCGCCCGGGGCGGCGCCACACGCCTCCTATGAGTTAGCGTGACATTGTAGCGCAGCAGGGTTTCCGTCTCGTGACGCCCGGACAATAGAGTCAGGCCCTATTGTCCGGCTTCCTGCCCGCCGGTGTCGCCGAGAATGAGATTTGAGACATTCTCAGCCCCATCTTCCCGCGTTTTGTCAGGCCATTTGTCCCAAATCTCATTCTCGCGAGCTGGCGACATGGCGCAGCCGGCCTCATTCCGCGCGCAGGGCCTCGATCTGCGGCAGCGTCATGAGGCGCGTGCCGCTTGCCCAGGCGTTGAGCAGCACGAGCGAGTGGCGGCGCACCTTGCACGCAATAATGTGCGCGAGAAGGCCCAGCGCCCAGGCAGCCCAGACGCCCCACACGATGGCCTGGAGACTCGCGATGCGGATGCCGTCCACCGAGCCGCCGGGGAACAGACGCAAGATCCAGCAAGGCAGCAGGTACAGGCCCCACCACGGCAGCGCCTGGCGGGCAAGCACGCGGATGCGGGGCGCGTCGGAGCCGTCCTCGAGAACAACACGCATGCGCAGCACGAGTTGGCCGGGCGTGGCGCCGTGAGCAAGCATCGGGACAACGACGAGCACGAGCGTCATGGCAAGCGTCTTGGTCTCGAGCGCCTCGTTGGCGCAGATGGACCCGCCCATGGCAACGACAGCGCGGCGCGCCGCCCACGTGAGGCCCACGCACAGCACGAGGTCGATCGCCAGCGCAAGGGCGCGCCTTGTAACGCTCGGGTAGGAGCGGCCGCGCTCACGGGCACGCGCGTTCACGTCGTCGATGCTCGGCAGCAGCCGACACACGGGCAGCGTGCAGACGTAGCCCACGAGCGCGCCCGTGGTGTTGACGATGAGGTCGTCCACGTCGAACAGCCGGTAGGGGTGCGCGTAGATGCCGTACAGGCCGCTCAGCTGCGTGAGCTCAAAGAACAGCGAGGTAAGAAAGCCGGCGAGCGTGGCCTGCCACCAGCGGGCGCCAAACAGGTAGCGGGCGTAGAAGCCCACGGGGAACGTGAGCAGGACGTTGAAGAGCGTCATGTAGACGGCCGGCATCGAGAGGAACCGGCGCCAGGAGCACGGGTCCGCGGGCGACAGGCCGCACGCCTCGGCGGCCTGCGCAAAGTCGCCCACGAACGTGAACGCCTCGAGCTTGGGTGTGGCGGCGTAGGCCACAAGCGCCGTGCGGCTCTCTGGCAGCGGCAGGATGACCAGGTAGTACGCGCACAGGGCATAGAGCAGCAGCGAGAACACCACGAAGCTCTTCCACGCCGGGATGGAGCCGTAGCATCGATACTCAAAGATCATGTACGGAACGAGAAGCACGAGCGCGGCAGCCGGAAACGTCACGGCGCCGGCCAGCACGATTCGCGCATATCCGCTCATGCCACTTGCCTCCCCCTAGCCGTTCTTGCGCGCCCTTAGCATACGCTTGGGGCCGAACGGCAAGGGCGCGGGGCGACAATGGCAAAAGGTGAGCAGATGAAACGGGGACCTCCCGAGTAGACCAAGATCGGTCAACCCGTCTACCAGGCATTTCCCCAGCGAGCGACACGCGTCTACTCGAGAGGCCCCGTTTTGCCCGCTCACTTAGCCGCCCCGTCCGCGTTAACGAAACGACTCGAACAATCCGGACGCAAATCGGCCCTGAAAACGTCCAAATAGTTCGTATCGTTCGCAGCGCAGGTGACAAACGACCCCGGCACCGTTGCCGCCGGCGCCGGGGTCACGCCACTCGCATATCACAGACCGAGAAAACCCTGCTCGAAGGCGTTCGGGAACTGGAACCGTCTCTCGCGGTCGCCAAAGCGCACGTTGATGTGGCCGCCTTCAACCTCAACAACCTCGCCACGGCCAAACGCCTTGTGAACGACAACGCTACCGGCACCAAGCGCGGAGAGCTGCTCCTTGGTAGGAGCCACGCGCTCAGGCCCGCGCTCAGGTTCAGCCGACGCCTCCGGCTCAGGCTTGGGCAGCTGAACGACCTCGACCGCCTTACGCACCCGCGGCCTCGCTGGCTCGCCGTCACCCGCACGCTCAGCCCCCGCCGCGTCCACCGTCTCGCTCACGACCACCACCTGCTCGCCGGGCTTACGCGCCAGCCCCTGCGGCGTGAGCAGCGAGTCCTGCAGACGCATCTGCTCGTAGTCGAGCTTGGAAAGCGCCGTGTCGAACAGGCCCACGCTCTCGTCGTACTTGTGCCGCTCCACACCCGTATACGAGAGGCTCGCGTCCTCATAGCGACGGAACTTGTACACAGCATCGTTCATGACCGAGTCATTGAACAGCCCCAGCGACACGAGCAGCTCAAAGTCACGCACCCCAAGGCCCGTCACGCGTCGGAACAGCCCAGGCTCAAGCTGCGTGATGACGTCCTTGAGGCACTGCTCGCGATAGTCGGTGAGGTACATGAACACCGGGATGTGCGTCGCGAACTTGATGAGCTTCTCCTGGATCTCCTTGCGCTTGCTCTTGAACTCCTTCTCCTCCTCGGAGAGCTGCTTCTTCTCAGCGGCGGTAGTGGCCGTACCCTCCTTCTTGGCCTTCTTCACGGCCTCGGACTTGTTGATGATCGTCTTGATGTCATCGTTGAGGCTGCGGAAGCCCTCGATGCTCATGAGTGCCCGCATGGCCTCGTCGTTGGCAAGCAGGCGACGCAGCGTGTCGTTGTCCACGTGCACGAGAATGGCGCTCTCCCACCTGCGGGCCAGAAGCGTGGCCGAGGTCCCCGCCATGGCAAGGTCAAGGATCTCCGCGGCGTTGACCTGGCGCATCGCGCTTCCGTCATAGGCAAGCACGGGCAGGAACTTGATGAACTCCCCCACCTTCTGCTCGGGACTGCGCTCCGAAACGGACAGTCGGCAGCTGTAGTCAGAGACCATCTTGAGCGCACGGTCGAGCGCGAAGTCGAACACGTAGCACTCGCGCTTGAGCACCAGCGTGTGGCCGCTCTCGTCCTTCGTAGTCCAGGGGCTCTGCACGCGAAACGCCGTCTGGAAGTACGTCTCCGGACTCTTGAGGTTACGCAGCATGAGCACGCCGCTCCACGGCTTCACCGTGACGCCCGTGGTGAGCTTTCCGCACGAGAGCGTGATCGACTTCGTGCGCAGGGGGTCTCCCATGGCGCGGCGCACGGGCTCCACGGCCTCGACGCCCATGCCGGCGGCCGGCCCCGCGGCAACGATGACCTCGTAGTCTTGGAAGAACGTGTTCTGGCGCTGATGTAGCAGGTTTGCCATGGCCTCGCACGACGCCACGCTTGGCAGGAACCACAGCATGTGCGTGAGCGAGGAGAGCAGGCGCGTATCCGAGAACGGCATGGGCGGTTTCTCGACCCCAAGCTTGAGGTCGTCCACGGCCGTCTCCTTGGACGAGCCACGGATAAGGTCGAGCCACTTCTGGACGTACTCCTCGTACTTGAAGCGGGCGTTCGCGCCACGCCCCTCGGCCGAGAAGAACACGTTGAGGTCAAACTCGTCGAACTCGCCCTGCCGGGCGATGCGCGTGATGGAGTCGGGCACCTTGTAGGTCATGAGTACCATGCGCGGCAGCGTCTCGTAGGGGTTGTCGGCACCCGTCCAACCGTCCTTGGCGGCCTGCTCGTCCGAGTACGTCCAGTTGAAGATCTGCTCCTCGATGAACTCGCCCGAGTTGAGTGCGCGGAACGGCGTGCCAGAGAGGTAGAGGTAGAAGCGGCTCTGGATGGGCAGCCACGTCTCGTCGAGCGCGTTGCCGCGTGCCGTGGCGCTGGCGCCCTTGAGGTCCACGGTGACGTCGACGTCGTCAACGGCGTCCTCGTCCTGCTTGGCGAACAGGCTCTTGGCCGAGCTCTTCCAGGCCCCGTAGTGGTACTCGTCGAAGACGACCATGTCCCAGTCCTCATGGTGCACCCACTCGTTTCGGGCCTTGATGCCGCCGGTCTCGCTCACGCCGAGAAAGTCCTGGAACGAGCCGAAGCACACGATGGGACGCGCCCTGTCGCATTCCTCGTAGAAACGGCCGTCGCGAGAGACGAACTGCCATCCCTCAAAGTCAGCGTGGCACTCAAGGTCCTCACGCCACGCGTCCTCCACGGCCGGCTTGAACGTGAGCACGAGCACGCGACGCATGCCCATGCTGCGAGCGAGCTCGTAGGAGGCGAAGGTCTTGCCAAAACGCATCTTGGCGTTCCAGAGGAACTTGGGCGCATTGTGGCTACCCGGGCGCTCGCAGGAACGGAAGTACGCCTCGGTCTTCTCGACGGCGGCGCGCTGCTCGGGACGCATGGAGAAGCTCTCCGTGCGGCGGCTCTCGTAATCCTTGCGGTCACGAACCTCGAGCCAGGCGTTGCGAACGGCAGCGGCGTCGCAGCGGTACCACTCGCCGCCAACGCATTCGATGCCGTTGCGGCGAAGGCGCCGGTGGACGTCATGGTCCGTGAACGAGGAGCCGTCCGAGCGCATGGCAGACTCCGAGAACACGATCTCGAAGGGCTTGCCGCCACCGGGCAAGATCACCGGGAACTGCTGCGCCACGCGCTTCGCGACGTCGAGTCCCGTGTAGCCCACCTTGAGCAGTCCCTCATGCTCGGTGTACTTGTCGCGATAGGCATAGATCTGCGGATGGGTGTCTGGGCGAGAAGGGAAGAAGTCGGGGTTAGGCATTGCGACTACTCCATCTCTGGGATTGACGACTCGATAGCCGCTATTTCTTCTTCAGAAAGCCCATACATGGCGTAGAGTTCCTCGTCCGCCCACGGTCTCGAGAAATCCAGAGCAGGCACGAATTCAAAAGACTTCGGCGCGATGTCTTGGGTCACCGTTCGAATTGAAATCAAGAAGCGCACGAACCGACTCTTCAAATACCCAATCATGTTCTTTGCCGCAGCTTCGTTATCGGCGATAAACACGCTGTACGTATTCGAGTTGCAGCTACCGGGCTCGCTTAGCTTGGGGCGTCCGATGATGGTACTTCCCGGATTTCCCGACCTTGGAATCAACACCTTCCACTTCACAAGGTCCTCCGCATGCCGGAGAACATCCTTGGCTCGAATCCAGCACTCCCCGCCCGCGATATACACGCGGACGTCAAACTCTCCCGAAGAAGCTCTTCGGACTTGGTACGAACTTGAACCGTCCGCAGTCTGCAGCTGGCCGTTTTCTCCATTCCAGAGAACTCGGGTATGAAAGCCAAAGTACCTTCCGGCGTTTATCTCATTCGAAAGACTTGGGAATGAGGTACTTCTCACCTTGTTGAGAATTGCCAGCTGACGCGACGTCCTGATAAAGACATCGAGCCCATCCTCGAGCAATGGCCGCGTATCGACCGTCTCACTGTCGCCCTCATGCGTATGTATCTCGCAAAGCCCTCGGTCGTCTCTTTTCCACAGGAAATAGTTCACGCCGCCCTTTATCTCAACACCAGGAAAGCAATCCGTTGAAGCGGGATAATCATGGATGACCCTAAGCCTATCGTCGTGAAGCATCTCGGCTCGAAAAGAGTCGAGGCCCCTTCCACCGACGAACCATCGCGAGGGGACAATCATGGCCAAATACCTTGGGTTTAGCTTCTTGGCCTGTTCAATAAACTTTTGATAGATGGGCATGGCGCTCGCCGCATTCCCTCCATCGCTCAGCTGGTACGGCGGGTTGCCAACGATGACGTCGAACTTCATGTTGAAGATCTCCTCGGGACGCGTGGTGTGGATGAGCTCATAGGCGTGGGACTCGAGGCTTGCGTCCCTGCGGTATTCCTTCTCGGAGGCGCCGCAGTAGACGCACCTTCCGTCCTTCCACGTGTGGCGGATGTTGCGGTAGCGGATGTTGCCCTGGTCATCATCGAAGTGACTCACGGAGAAGATGCCGTTGGGATACTTGCTGCAGTAGACGCTTCGACGACTCAGCAGGGCCGTGAGCTCGGTTATCGCGATGCCATAGAGCTGCTCGTGCATGATGTGGTCCACGCGCTCCTGCAAGTCCGGAATGACCGGCTCCAATCCCACGACGAGGCGCTTCGCCGCCTCGCGCAAGAACACGCCCGTCTTGCAAAAGGGGTCGAGGATCTTGGCGTTGGGGTCCTCCCACAGCTCGGCGGGCAGCAGGTCGAGGACCTGATTCGCGAGCTCGGGCGGCGTGAACACCTCGTCGTTGCTGAGGTTTGCCAGGCACGAGAGCACGTCGGGGTTGTAAGCGGCATCAAGGAGGCTAGCCACGGTGGCTCACCTCCCACCAGTTGTCCAGCGGATACTCGCGAACCGCGCTGGGGATGAGGCCGTCAATCTCCTCGTCGTACTCCCAGCCGCTCTGGAACAGGCCCATCTGGTCGCCGCGCTTGATGCCGCTTCCCTCGAGCAGCTCGCTCAGCAGGTAGTCGCGACGCTTCACCTTGTCGCCCGTGACGACGGACCACTCGGCAAACGTGATGGGCTCGCCCGCGGCATCCTTCATCGTGAGCGCGTCTCCGCACAGGATGTTCTTCTTGAGCACGTAGGAAATGGCATCAATAAACTGCTGGTCAGATGCCGTCTTGAGGACCTTGCGGGCCTCGTCTTTCACGATGCCGAGGAGGCGCTCGCGGCACTCGGCCACGTTGTCGGCCAGGATGTCGACGCCGTAGATACTCGCCACGGCCACGAACGCATAGCGGCAGTACTCGCCTGCGCTCTTGCGGTAGCGGGCCGCCACCACCGCGAGCTTTCTGCGCAGCACCTCGGCGATAAAGTTGCCGTTTCCGCACGCCGGCTCAAGGAAGCGAGAGTCGATGCGCTCCGTCTCCTGCTTCACCATGTCGAGCATGGCATTGACCTCGCGCGGGTTTGTGAACACCTCGCCGTGGTCCTGGACTCTCTGCCGGGATTTGACCTGTTCCGACACGTCGCCGCCCATCTTCGGGCACGGCGTGCCACGGAAGGGCTATGCGACGCGGGCGTCAGTAAAGTAGACGTTTGTGAACGGGCCCAAACTTTATGTCCCGAACGGGTGGTACCCTGATATTCACAACCGCTCAAATGCGGTTTTATGGAAAACGCACGGCTTGCACGCAGGGTTTTATCGCGCGGCGCAAACGTCTACTTTTTTGAACGCAAAAACCGCTGGTAGCGTTGCCTTTTCTCGATGGCTATTCCTTGCTGTCCTCCACCATCCATTTGTTGAGCGTTGCCACGCTGACCTCGAGCTTCTTTGCTGCCGCACGCTTCGAGAGCGCTCCCGAGCTTACGTGGCGGCAAACCTCGCCGTAGTTGTCCGGACGCTGCTTGGGCGGTCTCCCAAACCGCACGCCTCGTGCCTTTGCGGCGGCGATGCCCTCCGCCTGGCGCTGCTTGATGTTCTCACGCTCAACTTGGGCAACGTAGCTCAGCAACTGCAGAACGATGTCCGAGATGAAGGCACCCGTGAGGTCGCCTCGCGTCGTTCTCGTGTCGAGCAGGGGCATGTCGAGCACGACGATGAAGCAGCCCATCTGCTTCGTGATGAGCCTCCACTGTTCGAGGATCTCGTCGTAGTTGCGTCCTAGCCTGTCGATGCTCTTTATCACGAGGACATCGCCCGCGCGCATCTGGTCCATGAGCTCCCGGTACGCCGGACGGTTGAAGTCCTTGCCGCTCGCCTTGTCCGCAAAGATCATGCGCTCGTCCACCGGAAACGAGCGGAGCGCGTCCATCTGCCTCGCAAGGTTCTGGTCCTTCGCGGACACTCGTGCATAGCCGTACGTTCGCGGCCTGTGGCGCCTGGGCCTTAGCATGCCGGATTCCCCCTTAGTCTTCGGCACGGCTTGCGTCGTAGCTATATCCCGAAGACCGCTCGGGGAGCGCGACAATCTGCGGTGCGCTCGCGGAATCCCGCTACCGGGAACAGACGTTCCCCATCTCTTGCGACCATCCTACGCGCGCCGCCGGACAGTATTGGAGATACGGCGTCCACGACAAACGCTCTCGATAATGCAGTTGTTGGGGCCCGAGGAGCTCGTCAGCTGCATTATCGAGAGCGAACAAGAGCCTGCTGAGAAGCGCCGTCCGGGTGCCACCCCGGCACACGCGTAAGTGAGCGGGCCCCATCCGCGCCAACGAAACGGTTCGAACTATTCGGACGCAAACCAGCCCAAAAACGTTCAAATAGTTCGAACCGCCGCCGATGCCGGTGACAAGCGACCCCGTCCTCGATTGTCACCGCCGTCACATCGAGAGGTCGGCGGCGCTCACCGACTGCATCCAGGCGATGTAGGTGTTGGGGTAGTGGCCGCACAGCACGCGACCCACGTCCATGCGCTGCACGAGCGCCTCGGCCAGCGCCGTGACGCCGCCAACGGAGAGGAAGTCGGCCTGCGTGGGGACCTTCTCGGCCAGACCGTTCTCGACATTCGAGACCGTCGTCACGTCCGCGGGGTCATACGGGCTCTCGACGCCCACGTTCGAGAGGAAGCGCCGGCGCATCTCGTCATAGCCTGCCTCGAAGGCCTCGGTGCCATACGCGGGCAGCCACAGGTCGTGACCGTAGCGCGCATAGCCCCAGGTGGCAAGCGGCAGGCGCGCGTCCGCTTGCGAATAGATAGTTGACCTTAGCTAACTTTATGAGTAGGGTTGAGCAAGTTTCACTCGGTTAACTATCTGAAGGGCAGCGGCCATGACATTGGACGGAAGCGGGCTCGCGCAGGCCATCGTTCGGCACTGCTCGCCCACGCTCGTGGGGATTAAGCCATCTTGTCTGTTCAACGTTCCCGGTGCCTTTGCCGCCGAGCAGAAGACCGCAGACGCCCATGCCAGGCAGCGAGCGGGGCGGCGACGCGCACGCCTCGAAGCACTTGTCGCGCTTGCGAACGACGAGCTGCGGGGTGCGGGCGTGTGCGTGAGGGTCCTCGCATGGAGGCACTGCGGCGCACTTGTGCTTGTCTACCGGCCGCAGCTTCTGGCCCGTGCGCTCGGGGCGGGCCGCGTTGCGTCCAAGCTTGGCGAGTGGGGCTACGTCACGTGCGGCCGCGGCTGGCTCGAGGCCGCACTCGACCGTTTGGGTCACGAACTTGAGCGCTGCCACAGGAGCGACCCGAACGCGGGGTTTCCCCACGAGGTGGGCTTTTTCCTTGGCTATCCCTACGAGGACGTCATGGGCTTCATCGAACACGAGGGTCGCGACTACCTGTGCTGTGGCTGCTGGAAGGTCTACTCGCAAAAAGAACGGGCCGAGGCGTGCTTCGCGAGCTACAAGCGTTGCACCCGAGCGTGCGAGGCACTGCTTGCGAGCGGTATCTCCCTCCCCGAGCTCGCGGGCGTTCGCATCGCGGCCTAGCGAGGCGGACGGCACCCCGGAACCCCGGCAATACGTAAACCAAACCCGACACGAGGGTTGGCATAGGAAAGGACGAATCATGAGCAAGATCGCAGTTGTGTTCTGGAGCGGCACGGGCAACACCGAGACCATGGCGGGCGCCGTAGCCGAGGGAGCGCGCGAGACCGGCGCCGAGGTCGACGAGGTCCAGGCCGCCGACTTTGCCGCCGACGCCGTCGCGGGCTATGACGCGATTGCATTTGGCTGCCCGGCCATGGGCGACGAGTCGCTCGAGGAGGACGAGTTCGAGCCCATGTTCGAGGCCGCCGAGGGTGCGCTCTCCGGCAAGAAGGTCGGCCTGTTCGGCAGCTACGACTGGGGCACGGGCGACTGGATGGACTCCTGGCGCGAGCGCACCGAGGGCGACGGCGCTGAGGTCGTCGACACGGTCATCGCCAACCTCGAGCCCGATGACGACGCAATTGCCGCCTGCAAGGCCCTCGGCGCGGCGCTGGCGTAGGCAAATCGCACCGCCCGAGAGTTCGAATCCAACTTCGTGGCAGAAAATGGCTTCGAGTGTGCGATACAGTCGACTCAAAGTCACCGAGAAATAGCCCGAGGGGCCGGAATCCCATCGATTCTGGCCCCTCGGCGTCATATTGGACAGCTCGGGCAAGCTTTTGGCCCGGCCCATCGCACACTCGAAGACAAAAACTGCCACAGACTTGATTGCGAACTATCGAACCTACTGCAAATCGCCCTCGTAGGGCATGACCTCGGCCAGGTAGCCCTTCTCGCGCAGAGCCTCTTCGATCTCGTCGAGCTGCTCCTCGCTCTCGGCGGCGATACGGTGGAAGTGGTAGCCACTCGTCACCGTGAGCAGCGGGAAGCTCTTGCCGCTGCGAATGTTGTCGAGGTAACGCTCGACGTCACGGCGGTTGCGAATGTCCAGGTCGCCCGTGATTTTTCCGTACACGCGGTGGTTCACCATGACGTTGAGCACCGCGCCGCCCAGGTCCACGATCGTCGTGAGCTCGTCGGCGAGGTCATCGATGCCGTGGCACACCTTCACGAGGCGCGTGGGCACCTGGGGCTCCCCGTGCCCGTCAAGCAGGACGTAGCCGCGGCTCGTCGCCACGACGTCATGCCCGTCGGCGCGCAGAAGCGCGATGTCCTGGACCACGACCTGCCTGCTCACGCCCACGGCCTTGGCGAGCGAGCTGCCCGAGACGGGCCCGCCCGCGCCCCTGAGCTCGCGGATGATGGCGTCTCTGCGCTCGCTTCCCTTCATCGCGCGGCCTCGACATCGAGCATGCGCAGGTGCTTGAGCGAAAGGTCGAGGATGGGCGCCGAGTGCGTAAGCGCGCCCGACGAGATGAAGTCCACGCCAAGGTCCGCGAGCTCACGGATGTTGCCAGCGTCCACGTTGCCCGAGGCCTCCGTCTTGGCACGTCCGTCGATGAGCGCGATGGCCTCGCGCATGACATCATGGTCCATGTTGTCGAGCATGATGATGTCCGCACCGGCCTCCACGGCCTCGCGCACCATGTCGAGGCTCTCGCACTCCACCTCGACGGTGCAGGTAAACGAGGCGTGCTCACGCGCGGCCGCAACGGCCTTGGCCACGCCGCCCGCCGCGTCGATGTGGTTGTCCTTGAGCATGACGGCCGTCGAGAGGTTGTAGCGGTGGTTGCGCCCGCCGCCGATCGCCACGGCCGCCTTCTCGAAGACGCGCAGGCCCGGCGTGGTCTTGCGCGTGTCCACAAGCACGGTGCCCGTACCCTCCAGCGCGGCGGCCATCTCGTGCGTGCACGTCGCGATGCCACTCATACGCTGCAGGAAGTTGAGCGCCACGCGCTCACCGGAGAGCAGCACGCGCGCGTCACCGCACACGGTGGCAAGGCGCTGGCCCACCGTCACGGCGTCGCCGTCGGCCACGCTGGCCTCAACGCGCGTCTTGGGGTCGAGAAGCTCGAACGTCCGCGCGAACACGTCGAGGCCGGCGATGATGCCGTCTGCCTTGGCGATGAGCTGCACCTCGGCAGGCCTCGCCTCGGAGCACACGGAGGCCGTACTCACGTCCTCGAACGTGATGTCCTCGCGAAGCGCGCCCATGATGGCGTCGTCCGCCACGAGCCTCATGGCAATAGGGTCCATGACCTAGGCCTCCCTTGCAGTCGCGGCCTCGCCGGCCGCAATCGAGTCGATGTCGACGGGCGCCTCGCCAAAGGCAAGGGCGCCGTCCCGCGCCGTCGTGCCGTCCTGCTCGCACAGCGCGTCGATGGCAAGCGAGCCGCTCCCCACCACGCGGTGCAGCCCGTCAAGCGCGGGTGAGCCAGCCACCTCCACCGGCAGCGCGTCGCCGCCGGCCATGCGCCGCGCGGCGCGCCGTGCGAACACGAGTGACTCCAGCAGGCTGTTGCTGGCCAGGCGGTTCTTGCCGTGCACGCCGTTGCAGCAGGTCTCGCCCGAGGCGTACAGCCCGGGCAGGCTCGTGGCCGAGTCGCGATCCACCCACACGCCGCCCATGAAGTAGTGCTGCGTGGGCACCACGGGGATGGGTTCGCACACGATGTCGCGTCCGTCCTCGAGGCAGCGCTCGCGGATGTTGGCGAAGTGGCTCACGATGACGTCGCGCTCAACAGGGGCAAAGCTCAGCCACTCGTGGGGCATGTCGTCTGTGCGCATCTGCTCGCGGATGGCCGCGGCCACGACGTCACGCGGCTGCAGCTCGTCGGTGAAGCGCCGGCAGTCGCGGTTGAGCAGCACGGCGCCCTCCCCGCGGCAGCTCTCAGAGATGAGAAACGTCCGGCCCGGCTGGGGCGAGAACAGCCCCGTGGGGTGAATCTGCACGTAGTCGAGGTACTCGCAGGCGATGCCGTGCTTCGTGGCGATGTAGCAGGCATCGCCCGTGAGCTGCGGGAAGTTGGTGGAGTGGTCGTACATGCCGCCGATGCCGCCCGTGGCCCACAGCGTGGACGCCGCCCGAATCGCAAACGACGCGGCCGAGGAGAGCTCGTCGGCCGGCGTCACGGAGTCCTGCTCGCTCACGTCGGTTGCGCGCACGCCCATGCAGCGCACGGCGCCGTCGACGCGCTCGGTGAGGATGTCGGTCATGGCAACGTGCTCGAGGATGCGCACGTTGGGCAGGCGACGCACGGCAGCCAGGAGCTTCTCCGTGATCTCGCGCCCCGTGATGTCGGCGTGGAAGGCGATGCGCGGGCGGCTGTGCGCGCCCTCGCGCGTGAAGTCGAGCGACCCGTCCTCGCGGCGCTCGAAGTCAACGCCCAACGCGATGAGGTCGTTGATGACCGAGCGGCTCGAGCGGATCATGATGTCGACGCTCTCGCGGCGGTTCTCGTAGTGGCCGGCACGCAGCGTGTCGGCAAAGAATGCCTCGTAGTCCTCGGCCTCGGGCAGCACGCAGATGCCGCCCTGGGCAAGCATCGAGTCGCACTCGTCGACGTTTCCCTTCGAGAGCATGACAACGTCCGTGCTCGTGGGCAGGTTGAGCGCCGCGTACAGCCCGGCCACACCACACCCCACGATCACGACGTCGCAGCTCATGTCCTCGTGCTTGTTCTCGGCCATGTGGCACATCTCCCTAATGGCGAGGAAGGCAGCCGCGCCGCCTCGCCGCTCTCGCTACTTGGCGGCGTACTCCAGCATGCGGTCGAGCGTGAGCTTGGCGCGCTCCGCGGCCTCTGGGCCCACGCCGATCTTGACCTCGCCCGAACCGCTCGCCAGACACGCCACGAGCTTGCGAAGGCTGATCATGTCCATGTTCACGCAGGTGGGACGCGTGGCCGGGAAGTAGAACCGCTTGCCCGAACCCGCCGTGCGGCGCTCGAGCTCGTACAGCACGCCGGCAACCGTCACGATGATGAACTCGGAGGCGTCGCTCTCCTCGGCATACTTGATGATGCCGGCGGTGGAGCCGATGTAGTCTGCCTCGGCAAGCACCTCGGCCTTGCACTCGGGGTGCGCGAGCACAAGCGCGTCGGGGTGCGCAAGGGCGGCCGCCTCGACCTGGTCGGCCGTGATGACGTGGTGGCGGGGGCAGTAGCCGTTGTTGAGGATGACGTGCTTGTCCGGGACCTGCTCGGCCACGTAGCGACCCAGGTTCTGGTCGGGGATGAACAGCACGTGGTGCTGCGGCAGCTCGGAGACGATCTTCACGGCGTTGGAGCTCGTGACGCAGACGTCGCTCCAGCTCTTGATCTCCACCGTGGAGTTCACGTAGCACACGACGGCCAGGTCGTCTCCGTACTGCTCGCGCGCGGCGTCGACCGTCTCGCGCTTGACCATGTGCGCCATGGGGCAGTCGGCCGCGGGCTCGGGCAGCAGCACGCGCTTGTCGGGGTTGAGGAGCTTGGCGCTCTCCCCCATGAACTCGACGCCGCACAAGACGATGGTCTGCTGCGGCAGGGACTTGGCGAGCTTTGCGAGGTAGAAGGAGTCGCCCACGTAGTCGGCGACCGCCTGCACCTCGGGAGCCACGTAGTAGTGCGCGAGAATGACGGCGTCCTGCTCGGCCTTGAGGCGCTCGATGGCCTGAGAGAGCTCGCCCGGGATGAGCGCCGCGCGCTCGGCCGCCGTGGTGCACGAGCCCACGCCGTCTGCCACGAGCTGCGCCAGGTCCTCGGCATTTGCGCCGCTGGATGCATTGATGCTGGCCAATCTGGCCCCTCTCGTCCGCGAATACTGGGGGACAGTATGGCACGTGTCATGTCAGATGACAAGACACCTGTAAAGACAGAGTGACAAAGGTGCCGGGGTCGTTTGTCACCGGCTACAGCGTGATGCCGTCTGCCCAGTCTCCGTCCTTCTTGGCGGCGCGGTTTCTCAGGTTCTGGATCGTGGCCTCCATGCCGTGGGGCGCGTAGCCGTCATAGTTCGAGAGGTCCTGCGGGATGTAGGCCGCAAGGCTCATCTCGGCCGTCTGCACCGGGTGGACGGGCGCCGCCCCCGGAGTTGCCACATAGGCGCAGACGCGGGCGCCCTTGGCCCCGAGCTTCACCTCGTACTCGCTCGTGGGCTCGTCGGGGCGATCGGCCCGCGCGTCTCGGCTGCTCCACGCAAGCTCGTAGCCCGCGATGGGCACCTGCGTAAGTGCGAAGTCGAACAGCGGTTGGCTGTCCGTGCGCAGGCGCACCTGGCCGCCTTCCGCCAGCACGTCTCGGTAGTCCATGAGCCGCTCGAAGTTCACGAGGCGCTTGTGCGAGTCCTTCTTGCGCGGGAACGGCGTGGGAAAGTTGACGTAGATGCACGCCAGCTCGCCGGGCGCGAACATCTCCTTGATGCGCATGCCCGTGCCCGGCACGAACAGCACGTTGGGAAGGCCGCTCTCGCAGCCTGCCTGCGCGGCGTAGGCAATGCAGATGGGCTCGGAGTCCATGCCGACGAACAGCACGTCAGGCTCGCGGCGCGCCATCTCCACGGTGAAGGAGCCGCGCCCACAACCCAGGTCGAGGCGAACCTCGCGAAACTTCGGGCCGCCCACGGGCGCGCAGGCCCAGGCCCACATGCCGCGCCAGGCATACGGGTTTGGCTCGATGGCAGCGGCGTAGCGCTCGAGGCGCTCCTCGAGCACAAAGTTCTTGGGCAGGCGAATGTGCAGTCCGTGCGGCATGGTTTTCCCGTCATCTTGGGTGCGATAGGCGCCGCATTCGACACGTGCCACGCGGCGCATCTGACCATAGCAGCCATGGCCGAGAAAGGCGGCGACCCGCTCGCACGCCCACCAAAAAAGGACGCGCCCGCAGGCTCCCCCCTGAGCCTACGGGCGCGTTGCCTTATGGGTTGGGGACGTCGCCTCCTTGGCGGTGCGGCGTCCCCGGGAAAACGCTAGCGAGTCACGCTCGCGACAGGCGAGTCTTACTCGTTGTCGCCGGCGGTCATCTGGGTAGCGGAGAGCTCGCCCTCAGAGGCGGCAGCGGCGTCGGGCCAGACCCAGCTGGTGAAGGCGGGGTGGTCGTAACCCTCGTCGACGGCGAACTGGAAGGCCTCCTCGCGGAAGTTCTCCCACTCCTCGATCTTGGCGGCGAACTTCTCGGCGTCGACCATGCGAAGGGCGTCGGCAGCAAGGGCCCAGCGGTCCATGTTGTTGAGACGGAGCATGTCGAACGGCGTGGTCGTGGAGCCCTTCTCCTCGTAGCCGTGGACGTTCCAGGAGTCGTGGCCCGGACGGTCCCACACGAGACGACGGATGGTACCGGCGTAGGCGTGGAAGGCGAAGAGGACCGGCTTCTCGCCGTTGCCGAAGAGCTCGGCGAAGCGCTCGTCGGAGATGGCCTGGTCGTTCTCGGAGGCGTTCTGGATCTTCAGCAGGTCAACGACGTTGACGAACTTGGCCTTGACGCCCTCGCCCTTGAGCATGTCGAGGGCAGCGAGGGCCTCGAGCGCAGGCACGTCACCGCAGGTGCCGAGCACGATGTCGGCATCCTCGAGGGACTCGGCGCTGCTGGCCCACTTCCACTCGGCGACGCCCTCGGCCAGCTCGGCCTTGGCCTCGTCGACCGTGAGGAACGTCGGAGCAGGCTGCTTGCCGCAGAAGATGGCGTTCACGCAGTTCGTGGACTGGTAGCACTTCTCGGCCACGGCGAGCGCCATGTTGGCGTCGCAGGGGTAGTAGGCGTTGACGACGTGCGTGTCGTTGGCCTTGTTGAGCAGCAGGTCCACGAAGCCCGGGTCCTGGTGGGAGAAGCCGTTGTGGTCCTGGCGCCAGACGTGGCTGGA
>ERZ1035027.387-NODE-387-length-26233-cov-5.906830_pt1 | contig 26233 bp, 19 predicted proteins | sample MGYA00520604_ERZ1035027 | MGnify/ENA primary metagenome ERZ1035027 (study PRJEB33766, sample SAMN09781743) | gut metagenome | biome: gut microbiome | host: Homo sapiens | place: Madagascar | study: EMG produced TPA metagenomics assembly of the PRJNA485056 data set...
CGCACGCTGCTGAACGTGTTCCAGCACCTGGTCGAGCAAGGCGCCACGGTGGTGGCGATCGAGCACGACCTGGACGTTAAACAGCCCCCAAAACCACGGCAAACGCGAGCAACACCGCCAAAAACGCAATGTTCCAGGCCGTGAACACAAGCAGATAGCGCCCACGGATGCCGGGGCGGCCCACCATGACCGCCTTGAACGTGATAAGGCTTGCCATGGAAGCGATGAGCGTGCCCAAACCGCCCAGGTTCGTGCCCACAATCAGCGCCTGCCACTGATCGGTGAACCCTGAAAGCAGCACCCCCGCCGGCACGTTGCTGATAACCTGGCTGCCCCCTACCGCAGCAAGCAGCGCGTTGCCGCCCACCGCCGCGGAAAGCGCCTCGTGCAACACCGGAACTCGGCCCATGTTCCCCACGAACACGAACAGGGCCGCAAAAGTGGCCAACAGCCCCCAGTCGACGCGCCGCAATAAGCTTGCATCGGAAAGCGAAACGCCCACCAGCACCAACGCCAGCAAGACGCGAACATCCAGCACGCCCAAAACCGCAGCCAAGCAGCACGCGAACAACACGCCATACACCGCCAACCGCTTACGCGATCGGGCGGAAAAGCATCCGGGGGAAGCGGATTCGACCGACGAGGATGCCGGCGAAGCCCCGTTCGCTGAGCGGCCGGGCATACAATCAGGCACGGAACCTTCCGGGGGCGTCCAGCGCGCAGGCGGAACTTGCATCGCTGAACCATCGGCGGCGTCATCGGGCGCAAAACCACCCGATGATGCAGATCGGCCAACGCCACCTGCGCCGCGCGCTTCGCCGCCTCGAAAGCACAGCACGCACGCGAGCGCCAGCATCGCACCTGACGCAGCGGTATACGGCCCCATGAGCTGGAGAAACTCCCTAACACCCATGCCCGAGGCCGTGAACAGGTATAGGTTCTGCGGATTGCCCACGGGCGTGAACATGCTGCCGAGGTTCGCCGCGATGGTCATGAGCGTGGCAACCAAGCACATGCGCCCCTCCATGCCCGCGCGGCGCAAAACCACCAAAGCCAGCGGCACGAACGTGATGAGCGCGACATCGTTGGTCACCGCCATGCTGGCGAAGAACGCAAGCCCGACCAGCACGCCGGCAACAGCGCGCTGCGTCCGAGCACGTGCGACCAACCACGCCCCCACGGCGTCCAGAACGCCAAGCGAGCGAAATCCCGCCACCACCGCCATCAGGCAGAACAGCAGCGCCAACGTATGCCAATCAACGTAGGCGGCATACCCGGCATCAGGCGGCACAAGGGCACACGACGCCAAGGCCGCCGCAACAGCAACGACCAGCACGGTCTCGCGCGCCGCAAAAGCCTGAATCACGCGCACAACCGACCGAAGCGATATGTTTTCCATCCTGATCATAAGATGTCAGGGTATCACGCCATCCCGCTCGTCGCATTATCGCGATTCCGTCAGCTTTTCGCCGATTGAAACATGACGCCGCTATGCTAGATAACCGTACGCGCTAAGCGCAGTACGGCAATACCGTCCCAAAGGTGGTTCCAACGCATGTTATTCGCCAAGATCAAGCAGCATTACGAGGCCGTGGTGGCCGTGTGCTGCTTCCTGATATTGTTCACGAACGTGGGCCTGCCCTCCACGTCGTTTTCCGTATACCAGCCCTACCTGGTCGATCTGCCGGGCGTCGGGCATTCGGGTGGGTCGATCATCGTGTCGGTGCGCACGTTCGTGTCGCTTCTGGCCATGCTCGTGGTTGGACGCTACTATGACCTGGTCGATTGCCGCATCGGCGCGTTTTTGGCAACGCTGAGCGTCAGTGCCGGGTTTGCGCTGTACTCGCTCGCCGGCAGCAACTTCGGCATGCTGTGCGGCGCCTCGGCGCTGACGGGCCTGGGTTACGGCTTCGGCGGCATGATCGCCTCGACCATGCTGATCAATCGGTGGTTCAGGGCGAACGTGGCCACCGTGGCCGGCGTCGCCGCAGTGGGCTCGGGCGTGGCGGCCATCGTCATCCCAAATGCGGCGGTGGCGCTCATCAGCGCTTTCGACCTGCAGACCGCATTCAGGGCAGAAGCGGTGTTGGCCCTGGTTATCGGCGTGACCGTATTCGCTCTGCTGCGAAACGACCCGCGCGACATGGGCCTTACCCCCTACGAGGGAAGCCCGAAGGCGGTGAAACGCGAGCAAGAGAAGAGCGCCCAGCAGCTTGAACGCGTAAGGAAACGCCACGTCAACCGCGATCTTTCCCCGCGCACCATGCCGCTTCTGTTCCTGGCCATGATCATCATCGGCTGCGTGTCGGTCGGCGGCGGCAACTACCTGGCCGTGCTGTTCACCTCCGAAGGCTTCTCCGCCGAGCACGCCGCCACGCTCGTGGCCGTCAACGGCGCGTGCCTGACGGTGGCGAAGCTGGTCAGCGGCATGGCGTTCGACCGCTTCGGCACAAAACGCGGTTCGGCGGTCTTCTTCGCCCTGTATATCGCGGGCACGGCGGTGCTGTGCCTGTCGGATATGGGCAACACCGGGCTTGCCGGGCTCGGTGTGCTCATGTTCGGTATCGGCATGTCGCTTGGCACCGTGGGCATTTCGGTATGGTCGATCGAGCTGGCGCCGCGCGGCAAGGAAACGCGCACCATCAAGAACTTCCAGGTGTGCTACGCGCTGGGCGGGTTTATCTTCACGTTCCTGCCGGGCTTTTTGACCGAGACGTTCGGCACCTACCTGGTGTCGTACGCAGCGCTGCTGGCGATGCTGGTGGTGGCGGCCGTCATCGTAATCGGCGTCTACACCGCCACCGACAAGCGAGCAAACCCGGACACTTAGGGGACGTAGCGTTAAGTGTCCGAAACGCGCTCGGCGCATGGCATAGCCGCGAACCGTTTACGCGATCGCCAGCGCCATGGAGCCGCACTGCTCGTAGAGATATTTGAACCAGTCGTAGTTGACGGTCACGTAGCCCTGCGTGGGGTCCATGATGCACGCCCAGTGGCCTTCCACACCCAGCAACACTACGCAATGCTCCAGGTCATAGAATGAGTTCGCCTCAAGTGGCTCGTCGAAATACGGGTCCTCGAAATCGAGCGTGGTCCACACGAGCACGGGCGTTCCAGACGACGCCTTGCTGGCAAGCTCGTCGAAATCGGTGCCGGTGAGGTTGGCGAAGCGCTCGCTTGCACCCGCTTCCTCAAGGAAGGCGTTGCCCGCCGCCATGATGGCGGGCGGCATGCCCTCGCCCGACCAGTACGGGTCACCCCAAAACGCTGAGGCGTAATCGTCGCCCTCCACGTCGAAGGGCAGCTGGTTCGCCACGATGGAATCGGGGTCGGCGTCGTGATCCATTGCTTGCAAAACCGCGGCGAGGGAATAAATCTCGCACCCTGCCGGCATGCTAGGATACTGGAACAACTCGGGCACGCTCGCGCTCGCGCCGCTCAAGCCGGTGAAGCTTACCACCTGCATCACATTGGGGCGGCCGAAGCCGCTCGGAAGCTCCCGCTCCATCGCACCCAGGGCGTCGCGACGATTGCGGGGGAACCCGTCGGCATTATCGGGGCGCATGCCGGGAGCAACAGATTCTGCAGCCTCGGCGTCCTGGGACTGTTGGTCCTGCTGCGTTTCCATCGAGTCATCGGCGGCATATGCCGTCTCCAGCGTTTGGGCTTCCAGAGCTTCCTGCGCGGCGCTCTGATCGCCGTCGCCGCTTGCGCCGGCGCGCCCATGGGCCGCCAAAACGCCGACGATCATCAACGCAGCCATCGCCGCAGCGATCGCCGCCACCAGCGAACGCCTGCGAACAGACCAGCTGCTAGCGCCGGTCGCCATGCGCGCATGACGGCCCGAGCGTGGAGCCGTGCGCGCATGACGCCCTTGCGACGTCCCCCGCTTGTCGAAATGAGTGTCGATAGGTTCTCCCATCACGTTCTTCCTAGAATTGCGCACACGCAAAAGCGCGGCTCATGTTCGTTTCGGAACATGATACCGACCGCAGCTTAAGCCTTTCTGAAAAGCCACGGCCCTGCTGCAGTTAAACCACAATTGGGGAGCAAACGCTCACTCGAGCTTCTGCTGGACACCTACGTCCTCGGGCTGGATATCGCGCACGATGCGCATAGTGACAGTAGCGGTCAGGCGCACGTTGCCCTGCTCGTCGACGATGCGCACATCGGCGATGGAGCTCGTGCGGCCCGTGCGTACGTCGCGTGCCTCGACGAACACGTGCTCGCCCAGCATAACGCCCCTGATGAAATGCACATCGCAGGTTTGCGTGACCACGTACTTGCCCAGCGTCCAAGGCACCGCGCATCCGCAAACGTCCACCAGGCTCATAAGGTAGCCGCCGAAGGCGTTGCCGAAGAAGTTGCAGGCCTTCTCGGGCACGACGACGGAATTGCGCACGAAGCCCTCTTCCATGACCTCGGGATCAAGGTTGCCGAGCCACTGGCGATTCGTCTCGTACATCTCCAGCAGGCTCTCGCGCACAAACGCTTCCATGTGCAGCTTCCTCTCTTCAACCATCGCCACAAACGAGCATCTCAAATCGCCGGCAAAATCCGGACAATTAGTGCTACGTCCCCGAAGTGTCCGCGACCGCGCGGCGCGACGGACACTTCGGGGACGTAGGGTTATCTGTCCGGGTTAGCGTTGCTCGCGTTGGCGGTTCTTCTCGGCGAAGTGCTCTTTCGTGACGATCTTGGTGATGAAGGTGCCTTCGGAGACCACGTCGCCGGCGTCGTCTTTGGCTACCACGTGCCAGAACTGCTTGCGACCACCGTAGCTGGGATCCTCGTGCTCAAGGTCGGCGAAACCGTGCAAAACGCCGGATTTGCCCGGCTTCTTGTGACGAACATCGGACTCCAAGCCGAACGGCAGCTCCTTGTCGAAATCGGTGCGCGCCTCGGCGCCGCGGCTTGCACACGATTCCAGCAGGGCAAGCGTGGCACCGCCGTGCAAAAAGCCATGCGGCTGGTAAATCTCCTCGGAAATGGGCATGGACATCTCAACATGTTCGGGAGTGACCACGTCGTAGGTGATGTGCAGAGTATCCAGAAGGGTCATGAAAACCTCCGAAAACGAAGGGGCCGCGAAAACCGCGGCCCGCAGCCTATTGTTTATCCGTTTCAGTATACGTTGGCGAACCCGGACCTTCCCCGGGCAAATCCTCCGACGTGACCGAAGGCGAAACCTCCGGAAGATCGACAAGGCGATCGCCGACCCTTGCGTCGCCGACCTCGAACGGCACCGTCGCCGCAGCGCCAGCGCGCCCGGCCCCCTCCGCGAACGGCACGGTCTTGGCGGCGCCGCTCGCCGGGTGCGGCGCGTCCAGCGGCACCGTCACGCTAGCGCGCTCGGATCCGACTCCTTCCGCAAAAGGCACCGTATCGGCGGCAGGTGCGGACTCAGCGCTCTCCGCAAAAGGCACCGTCTGAGCAGCGGCACTCGCCACCGCAGCGCCGCCTTCCGGCACCGCACTTGCGGCCTGTTGCCCACCATGCGCCGCATGCGCGTCCGCCATGCGTGAGCGCAGCGCGGCCGCGCGCTTGAAACGAACAGCGTCGGCATGCGCCTCTTCCTGCAAACGCGCCGCGGTCGCAGCCGTACCGGCGACGGCGCCCATATCCTGGTCGTACGCCGCCTGCTTCACGTCGCCCTTGAACGCCTTCGTAGTGTTGATGAGCACGGCGCCGATGATGAACGGCATCCAGAACACGATGCCGCGATACACCAGGCCGATTGCCGTACCAGCCGCCGCCGACTCGCCGAAGCTGGTGAACGCCACCACAACGGCCGCCTCGACCACGCCCACGCCCTGCGGCGTGACCGAAATCATGGCGAACAGCGTTGCCACCACGTAACCGCACACAAGCGCCGGCGCCGTGTCGACGCCGAATCCGATGCCCACCAGCGCGAAGCACGAAAGCTCGCACAAGCTGGCGATCAGAGAGCATCCGTACGCCTGAAGCGTGGGTTTGGGGCTATGGCCGATCATGCCGGCCGCCTCGGAAAACGCCTGCGCGATGCGCTCGGCCCACGGCTCAAGCGGCTTTTTGCGCACACGTGCGACCACCTTGCGGCTCACGCGTTCGACGGGCCGCAAAAGGCGCATAAGCGAACCGGGCTTTTTGTGCGCCAGGATAAGCAGCGCCACCATGGTTCCCACCAAGCACAACACCACCATGCCCATAAGGAACCACACAGGCGACAGCCCCACCGTGACGGCTAGGAAAATGAACGCGCACACCATGAGCGTGGAGAACGCGCCGTCGATGGTGATCTGCATGAGCAGCGCCGCGCCCGTGGCCTTGCCGGCGGGAATGCCGCGCCGTCGCGCGTCGTCGACCACCAACGTGGTGCCCGCCAGGTTCATGGACGGCGCGATGGTGTTCATGAAAAACGTGCCGAAGACCAGCGGCAACGTGGATTTCGGCTCCATGCGCTCGCCCACGGCGGCGAAGCTGCGCGAATAGGCGAAGCTTTGCGCGAAGTACTTCCCCAGCTGTGTGAGGATGGCCGCGACCAGCGGCAGGGGGCTTCCCTGCTTCATGGTCTCGCCCAGCTCCACCAACTGGTCGCCGCGCAAAAACACCACCGCAAGCACGATGATGAGCACCACGCCCATGAAAAGGTTCTTGACGTTGAATTTCATGCGGCCGCCTAACGTTGGCCCGCGGCGTCGTCGCAGCTCAGGAACTCGCGCAAATCGGTATGCATCAGGAAATCGAGCTCGGCCTTGCCGCGTTCGTCAAGGTCGGTTTCCACGAACAGGAAGCCGTAGCAGCCGAACGTGGGCACGTCGAACTCGCGCAGCTCCAAAACCCTATCGAAGCGCTCGGAGAACGCCGGGTAATCGAACTCTTCGTTCCCCGTCACACCCTCCGGCGGGTTAAGCAGCGACATGGTGTACACATGGTCGCCCGCATAAGCGAACGCGGCATCGTAATCGGGCAGCGCGTCGGTCAAAAACGCCTCATAGCTGCGGAAACCATAAGCGTGCTGGGCAACATCGGTGCCGCCCAAGCCGGCGAATCGCAAGGGGTTGAACTCGATGGGCCGGATAACGCCGCCGTCCTGCTCGTCCACGCGAACCTCGACATGCACCGGGAAGTTCCGCGCCCCCACCAGGGCGTTCACGCGCGAAAGCCACTCCTCGAAGGCGGGCGCCTTCTCGCGCACGATCGCCGCTGACGTGGTGTACATGCGATCGGACGTATCATCAGGACCGGCGAAATCATGACGCAACACGTTAAGCACGTGCGCCGCACCCTGCTCGTCGAAAAACGCATCCAGGGCATATTCCTGCCCCGTGATGAACTGCTCCAGGATGAAATCGCTGCCAGCAACAACGCTGTCGGGGTACATGTCCGCCCAAGCGGCAGCGTTCGACGCGAAATCGGCCAGCGCCTCGTCCCAATCGGCACGGCAGCGCACCGTGTGCACGCCCATGCTGCAAAACCCGCGTGCGGGTTTCACCACGAACGGCATATGCGGCTCAAGCTCGGCGAAGTCGAGTTTCCCCAGCTCATCAGCTGTGCATGCGCGGAAAAAGAAGTTCTCACCCATCTGCGCCAGAAGCTTGCGCATGGCAACCTTATCCTTGAACACGGTGATGGCGTGCGTAAGGCTGGGATTGTCAGCATGCGAGCAGATCCACTCGAGCGTGTTCTCGGAATTGGTGTACACGCGCTCGCCTGCGGAAAGGCGCGAGGCCGCCTCGTCCTCGTCGACCAGGTGCAACGCCCGCCCGGACGCAAAAGCCGTGCGCTCGGAGAACGCATTGCGAAGCACGGGGTGTTGCGAAGATTCAAGCCATTCCAACAACTGCGGCGAAGCATACGGTTCGTCAAGGATGACCATGGCAACCCCCTTCTCTAGCGGCCGACGCAAACGCGGCCCTCTAAGCATAATAAGGAAGTATACCCCCATCAGCGCTACGCAGCACGACCAGCGCCCGGCCCTCACGCAAAGAGTATGCCGCAAGCCAGAAACGGGTGCCAGCTGCATTTGAGGAAGACAGCCTGCCGCGACGATGCGTTATTTGAAATAACTGCGCAAACACAGACCTTTTGATATGTAGGGACACCCCCAATAGTCCACATTTCTTCCTGGAGGATATCAATACTGGCGAAGGCCCCCGACACGCGCTCAATCGTTCTCGCAAATCAGATAGATCGGCGAATTGAACTATCCAAACATATCCGTTCGCCATAGCATTAAAAGCAGAGGCATAGAGCCACAACAACGATCTCGAGCGCAAACAACCCATACAACAGGCATAACGACCCGCGAGAACGCCATACTCCCAAACCTTTGCAAACAACACTGCAACGGCAAAAGCCTTGTTAATGCAAAAGGAGGTGAAACACATTGTCGCGATATGCCGAAATTCTCACATAAAGCCAGGAAAACGCGCTAAACTGGCAGAGCATGAGCTTAATAAATCAAAGTTCTGCGCTGGCGTTTTTCCAACCTGTACGCCATCTCGGAAACAGCCGACAAGGGGCATAAGCTCCGGAAAGCAAGCCGAGAACAGTTCGCGCAAGACGGAAAGCGCATAGGGAAAAGGAACAGGAATACGATCGCAAAGGGGTTCGAGAACAGCATGGCAAATCTGAAGAACGCCAAGCACGCGAAGATCGAAACGCGCGAGCCGGGCATCGTCGCCCGCGCCGGCATGGCCGCCTTAATGGCCTCCACCGTGGCGACCCCCGCCATCGGAGCCGCAACCGCATTCGCCGATGAGGTGAAGACGCAGCCCGCCGAGGGCCAGGACAAGCTGACGCAGGAGGGCGCAGCCCCCGAGCAGCAGCAGGCCCGCGACGAGAAGGCCGCCAGCGAGGAGAACCTCGCCGCCAAGCAGGAGGCCCAGAGCACGGCGGCGGCGGCCGAGAAGGCAGCAGGCGCCGAGCTCGCCTCCTCCAAGGCCGACGTCGCCGCCGCCAAGCAGCGCATCGACGCCTCCCAGGCGGAGGCAGACGCCGCCAAGCTCGCCGCCATCCAGGCGACCTACGACACCGCCCGCGCCGCGCTCGATGCGGCGAAGGCCGCCCTTGCCAAGTCAAACGATGCGCAAGCTACCGCAGATAAGGCTGCCAGCGCACTTGACGACGCCAGGAACAACGCCAACGCCAAGCAAAAAATCGCAAACGACGCCGCAGATGCGCTCAAAGCTGCTCAGGATGCCTACACCGCCGCGGGCGGCACCGCAGAGCTTGAGAAGGCGCAGGCAAACGCCGAGTCCGCTTCCAAGGCTCTTGCAGACGCAAAAGACACCCTCGCTGCCGCCGAGGCAGCCAACAAGAAGGCACAGGCTGCCCTCGTTACTGCTAACGAGAAGGCCGCTGCGGATGCTTCCGCGCTGAGCGCCGCGAAAACCCAGGCACAAACGACAGCCAACGCCCTGGCCTCCGCTCAGGCCGAGCTGGATGCAGCGAAGGCCGACCTCGCCCGCATCGAGGCCGGCGAGACCTCCGCAGAGGTGACCGCCGCCAAGGAGCGCATCGCCGCAGCAGAGCAGACCGTAAGCGCCGCTCAGGCAGCAAAGACAACGGCCGACAACGCACTCGCCACTGCGCAAGCATCCTCCGATGCATCGGCCGCCGCAGCAGCAACGGCAAAGGCAGAGTCCGACGCCGCTAACGAGGCAGCCGAGAAGGCTGATTTCGAGGCAACAAAGGCGAAATCAACCGCCGACAAAGCTGCCTACGAGCTGGCCGAGCTGAAGTCCCACCTTACCGTCGACGAGGCGTCGCTTGCCAAAGCAAAGGATGAGCTCGCAAAAGCCGAACAGGACAAGGCATCCGCCGACAATGTTGCCAAAGACGCCGCCGACCGCCTGAACGACGCTCAACGCGCCTACGACGGAACCGTTGCCGCGCTAAACGCCGCAAAGGCAGAACTCTCCCAATACCAAGAGAAGGCCAAGCTCGGGTCGGCAGGCTTCTTCCAAGAGGTCGGCGCCGATCTTGCCTATAAGTTCGTAACCGAGCCCGAGAAGTCGTCCGGAGTGGCGGACACGAACACGCACCTGGGCCAGACCGGCGATGCCACGAGCCTGGAGAACATGAAGAAAGCGCTCGAGCTCATGGGAAAGATCAACGAGATTCGACGGGCGAACGGGCAGGAAGAGCTCAAGGTCCTCGACTCCCTTGTGGCGATCGGCCAGGTGCAGGCGAACTACGGAGCGAAGAACTTCGATCATATGGGATGGGCCGACGGTTACAAGTGGGACACCGTATGGTCCGTCGGCGAGAACCTTGCCTGGGGATACCCCGACCCCTTCAAAGGGTGGTACCACGAGGAAAAGGCCCTGTTCGACAAGGCGGCTGCAGCTCTTTACGGCAAAACCGGGCTGGTCGGTGACGACGCATATCGACTGTACCACGCACATGCAGTTGAAATCGACAATTATATCCGGAACCTCGATCCTACGGAGACGGTAGGCCACTACATCGCGGTCATCGCGCCGTACAACACCTATTACGGCTGCGGATACGTTAACGGGTATCCGACATGCGAGCAGGCGTTCGGCGACGCAGCCATCCAGAAGCGCACCGGCGAAACAGCCTACACCGCCGGCGACTACTACGCTCGCTTCATGACGTACTACAACAAAGTTAACGGCAAGGTCGATCAGAAGCTTTACGACAACGTGGACAAGGCACTCAAGGACCTGAATGATATGAAGGCTCTCAAGGCACAGGTAGATGCCGATGCCGTTCAGAAGGCCCAGGCGGTCACGGATGCGACCACGAATGTCAAATACGCCGAAAAGGCTGTGAAGAGCGACAAGGCCCTCATTGCCCAAGGCGAAACCAACGCTGCTCAGGCAAACCAGGCTAAGACCGACGCCCAAACTGCAGCCAGCGCAGCCAAGCAGACAGCAACGGAAAAGCAAACCATCGCCACCAAAGCTGCCGAGACCGCCAAGGCCGACGCCAAGGCAGCCGAGGATGCCCGCGCCAAGGCCGACGATGCCGCTGCCGCCCTCAAGGCCGCCGAGCAGGAGCTGACGGCTGCGAAGGACCACCTCGACCAGGTGTCCTCCGACCAGCTCAAGGCCGCCCGCGACCGCGTGGCCCGCGCCGAGGCCGGCGTATCCAAGGCCCAGGCCGACAAGGACGCCGCCGATAAGACGGCCGAGGCCGCAGACGCTGCGGCATCAGCCTCCAAGGGCGCGGCGGGCGACGCCAAGGATGCGGCGGACGCCGCCGACCTCGCGCTCGACAACGCGAAGGGCGACCTCGCCAAGGCGGAGTCGGCCGACAAGGCCGCGCAGGACGCCCTGGCCCCCATCCAGGCCGCGAAGGACGCGACGGATGCCGCGCAGGCCGCAGCCGACAAAGCCATGTCCGAGCTGAACGCCGCGCAGATCGCGGCGCAGGACGCCCAGAGCGCCAAGGACGCCGCAGATAAGGCCGCCGAGGACGCGGAGGCCGAGCTCGCCAAGGCCGAAGAGCGCGCCGAGCACCTGGGCATCTACGCCGATCCGACGGCTCGCACCGCCGCCACAGCCGAGCAGGCCTTCGAGGACGGCACGTTCGGCGACGAGTGGATCTCGGCCAACGCGCCGGAGCTGGAGGCCCTCGTGGCAGCCAAGAAGGCGGCCTACGACAAGGCTGCCACCGCGCTCGCCAAGGCCGAGGCGGAGCTCGCCGAGGCACAGCTGTGGTACGACCGCATGCACCCCGAGGAGAAGAAGACCGAGGGCGAGACCAAGCAGGTCGACGACAAGATCGCCGGCGCGAAGCACGCCAAGGCCGACAACGCGGCCGCAGGCGAGACCAAGCTCGCGCAGACCGGGGACACCGACGAGGTGTTCTGGATCGGCGGCATCGCGTTCGTGGCGGCGGGCGCCGCAGCCGCAGGCGCGGCGATGAAGCGCCGTCGCGAGCTGCAGCAGTAAGATCCGCTCAGACAGGCCGGCAGGGACTTCCCTGCCGGCCTTTTTGCTGCCGCAAGCACGCCCCTTGCAAGCGGCGGTATACTGCTGCGCAGCAAGCTCGATTCGGACAGGGGGCATCAGTGCACGGCAATATCCCAGATGCGGTGGACCATGCGCTGCGCAGCCCTCGTTCCCTGGCGCCGTTGGTGCTGGTCATGGGCTTTTTGGGCGCCGCGGCACGTTATGCTCTGGAGATGCTCCTCCCCGCGCAGTGCGGCTTCCCCGTCGCCACGCTCGCGGTGAACATATTCGGTTGTTTCACATTGGAGATCATCAATCAATTCGTCGCACGGCGCACAAGCCTGCCGGCGCCGTTGGTGAAGTCGATGGGCATCGGGCTTATCGGGGCGTTCACCACTATCGCCGCGCTTTCCACCGAGAACCTGGCGCTTTTGCAGCAGGGGCGTTTCGGCATGTTCGCGCTGTACCTGGGCATCACCGTGCTCGCCACGTTCGGTGCCGCCTACGCGGGAAAGCGCCTGGCCGACGCCATGGGCCCGCGCTACAGTGCGCATCACCGGGCCGCGGCCCCGCAAGCGAACTCCCACCAAAACAAAGGCGGTGCGCAATGAGCCCGCTGACATTGATCATGGTCGGCCTGGGCGGAGCCGCAGGCGCGCTATGCCGCCATAGGGCGCTTTCGTTCATGAAACCTCGCTCGAACAGCTGGTTTCCTTGGCCGACGCTGCTGGTGAACCTTGCGTCGTGCACCGTCGCCGGGACGGCGCTTGCGGGAGCCGCCGCGCTCGGGCAAACCGCCTACATAGCGCTGACCATGGGGTTTCTGGGCGGCTTCTCCACGCTTTCCACCATGAACTGCGAGGCCGTCGATATGGCCACGGAAGGGCATCGCGGGGAAGCAGCCGCATATCTGGTGGTCACCTACGGCTCAACCCTAGGCGCCGCCGCACTGGGCTTCGCCCTAGCGCACGCCGTTCTGGGCGGCTAGCTTCGCTACAACCCCACCTTCGCCGCCTGGTACGTGCGGATGCGGTCGCGGAGGTTCTGCACGTCGAACAGCACCGACACCAAAAAAGCCACGGTGAGCGGAGCGCCCACGAAGCCATTGCGCGGCGCCAGCATAAAGATGAGCGGCGCGCCGAAGATCATGATGGGCACCAGCAGCATGACGAGCAGGCTTCCCATGCGCTTGTACAGGCCGTAGATGATGGAGGCCATCACATACAGGAACAAACCCGTTGCCGAGGAACCGGCGATGGAGAGCACCGCAAGCGCCATCACCTTGGCGGCGACCATGAGCGCCTCGTCGCGCAGGCCCTTCTTCGCACGGGCGAACACCTCTTCGCCGGTCTGCTGCTGCGCGCGTGCGGCGCGGAACGGCGCAAACGGGTCGAAGGGATCGTACTCAACGGTAAAGCCGCCGAACGGCCACTCGGCGCCACCGGTGCGCTGACCTGCGCCGTTCTGCTGCGAACCCGGGCGTTGCGAACCTGCCGCGCCGCTGAAGATGTCGTCCCAGCTGGTCCACACGTACGTGGTCTGGCCCTGCGCCGCGTCGCCGAACGGCCAGCCGGCGAACGGGTCGAACGGGTTGCCCTGGCCGGACGCGCCGCCCTGCCCCGCCGAACCCGTCGGGTGCGCGTACGGGTTGCCCGCATATGGACGCGGGTCGCGGCGCGGGTCGAACTCGGGCGACCAGCTGCGGTTGATCAGCACGTCGCGCGCTTCGTTGATCTGCTTGGTGAGCTCCTCGGCCTCGGCGTGCTCCTTCGAGTCCAGAGGGAACTTGTCGGGATGATGGGCGATGACGAGCTTGCGATGAGCCTTCTTGATCTCATCGTCGCTAGCCCCATCGGCCAAACCCAGTATTTTGAGCGCTTCTGATTTCTTCATAACGCCGACTATACGGGACGATGCCCACCGCACAACCAAAACGCCGGGGATGTCACGCATTCGTCAGAAAAAACCGGCGCGAAAACCGCACGGACTCGTCAAAATCAGCGCATACAGAAAGCGGCCCGCCGAAAAGGCGGACCGCTCACAGATTTCGTTCCCCACGCCCTGACGGGCACAGCGAACGCACACGATGCCGGCAACTCAGGCGCGAGCGCATCAGGCGGCGCACACTCGCCCGCCGGCTTCGCAAACTAATGGCGGAAGTGGCGATGGCCGGTGAACACCATGGCGATGCCGTGCTCGTTACACGCCTGGATGGACTCCTCGTCGCGCACGGAGCCGCCGGGCTGGATAATGGCAGTGATGCCCCACTCGGCCAGCGTGTCCACGTTGTCGCGGAACGGGAAGAACGCGTCGGACGCGCACACCAGGCCCTTGGGCTCCACGCCCATGCGCTCGCACGCCTCATGGGCGCGCTTGCACGCCAAAAGCGCGCTGTCCACGCGGTTGGGCTGGCCCGGGCCCATGCCGATGCCGGCGTGGTCGCGCGACACCAGGATGGCGTTGGACTTCACGCCCTTACACACGCGCCATGCGAACATGAGCTCGTGCATCTCGGCGTCCGTGGGCTTGCGATCGGTGGGAACGGTGAAGGTTGCCGGATCCTCGGAGACGTGGTCGACGTCCTGGACCAGCACGCCGCCGTCAACGGAACGGACCTCGACGGCAGCCGGGGCGTCGATGCCGCCGGTGCGCAGCACGCGCAAGTTCTTCTTCTGCTGCAGAAGCTCAAGCGCAGCGGACTCGAACTCGGGGGCGATGAGCACCTCGACGAACTGCTTGTTCTCGTTGATGTGCTCGACCATCTCCAGCGTGACCTGGCGATTCGCCGCGATGATGCCGCCGAAGGCGCTCTTCGGGTCGCAGGCGAAGGCCTTGTCGTAGGCCTCGGTGATGGTCTCGGCCGTGGCGGAGCCGCAGGGGTTCTGGTGCTTCAGGATGATGACCGCCGGCTCGTCGAGCTCGCGCACGAGCGACCAGCACGCGTCGGTGTCCAGGATGTTGTTGTAGGACAGCTCCTTGCCGTTGAGCTGCTGGGCGTTGACCAGGCTGTGCTCATGGGCGAACTCGTCCACGCGGTAGAAGACGGCCTGCTGATGCGGGTTCTCACCGTAGCGCAGGTCCTGCTGCTTCTGCATGTACAGGGCGCACTCGGGCGGGAACTCGCCCTGGGCCTCGATGCCCTCCTCGCAGCCGCAACCGCAGCCCTCGCCGTGCTCGTGCGGATGCGCGGCCTGAACCTGGTCGAACAGGAAGTCGGCGATGGCACCGTCGTAGGCGTTGGTGGTCTCGAACACCTCGAGGGCCAGCTCCATGCGGGTCTCGCGCGTGGTGGCGCCGCCGTTGGCGCGCATCTCGGCAAGGATGCCCTCATAGGTTTCGGGGTCGGTGACCACGGTGACGCTCTCGAAGTTCTTCGCGGCGCTGCGCAGCATGGAGGGGCCGCCGATGTCGATGTTCTCGATGCAGGTGCCGAAGTCCGCGCCGGACTCGACCGTCTTCTCGAACGCGTACAGGTTCACGACCACCATGTCGATCATCTGGATGCCGTGCTCCGCCGCCTCGGCCATGTGCTTGGCGTTGTCGCGCTTGGCCAGCAGGCCGCCGTGCACCATGGGATGCAGGGTCTTCACGCGACCGTCCATCATCTCGGGGAACTTCGTCACCTCGTCGATGGGCGTGACCGGCACGCCGGCCTCCGCGATCACGCGGGCGGTGCCGCCCGTGGAGATGATCTCCGCGCCGAATTCGTCATGCAGCGCGCGGGCGAACTCGACGACGCCCGTCTTGTCCGTCACCGAGATGAGTACGCGCTTGACCTTCGGATCTGCCACTTGCTCTCTCCTTACCTTGAACTGTTCCTTGTAAGTCCGTTCCTTATCGCAAAACGGGGCTTTGCGCCGAAGCGCCGCCCGCACGATGCCTGTTTCGGGGTTGCCTGCCGGGCCCTAACGGCCCAGGCTTTCCTCGTGGCGCGCCCGCGCCTCGGGGCTGTAGCGCTGCGTATATCGTACATCGACCAGCTCGGCCACGATGGAAATAGCCAATTCCGCCGGGGTTTTGGCGCCGAATTTCAGGCCGATGGGCCGCTTGATGCGTTCCCAGTCCGCCTCGGAGGCGCCGCGAGCCAGCACCAGGTCGTGCACGGTGGAGTTCTTTCCCTTACAGCCCATCATGCCAACATAGTGAACGTTGTGCTTGACGGCCCACACGCAGCCCTCGGGGTCGAACATGTGGCCGCGCGTGAGCACGCACACGTAATCGCCGGGCGCGGGGGTGAGCTTGTCCAGCTCGTCGAAGTTGCCGCCGTCGAGCAGCACGCGCTCGACGTCGGGAAAACGCTCGGGCGAGAGGTACGCCGGGTCGTAGTCGACCGCAGTGACGGCGAAGCCCACGTGCGCGGCCAGCGCGCTCACCTCTGCCGCGGCGTCGGAAGCGCCGAGCAGCCACACGCGCACCTGATCGAACAGCGGCACGGATAGCCAGGTCAGGCCGTCGAACTGCTCGTTATGCATGCCGGGGCCGCGCGTGATGTCCTTCATCTGGAACACGTCGCGCGGGCTGGGCGTGCGCGCGGAGACGATCTCCTTCGCGTCGTTGCAGAAGAACACCATGCCGGCGCCGTCGGCCGAGCCGGTGTCGCCGTACTTCTTCGTGACCTCGTTGTCGGTGTTGGCCTGCGCGGCGGCGGGGTCGAACACCACCTTGAAGCCCAGCCACGCCAGGTCGCCCTCGGCCATGGCACGGGCGGCGCGCTCGAAGGTGGGCGCGTCGGCGGCGGTGAGGGCGACGGAAAGTTTCCCCAGGTCATCGGGCGAAACGTGCATGTTACCCTTCAGCGCCTCGGCCGAAAAGCACGGGAAGTCGGCGGGCGAAAGCTCCACCGCGCGTCCCGCGCGCAGATCGGCGGCGATGCCTGCCAGCGTTTCCTTAGTCAGCAAGGCGCACCTTGCCCTCCGCGTCGACGCTCACGCGGCCGGCGGCAAGCCAGCCCAGCACGCGCGGGTACAGCTCGTGCTCCACCTGGTGGATGTTGGCTTCCAGGGTTTCAAGCGTGTCGCCCTCGCCCACGCGCACCGGCTCCTGCGCCACGATGGGGCCCTTGTCGTAGTCCTCGTTGGCGAAATGGACGGTGACACCCGTGACCTTCACGCCGGCGTTGAACGCATCGGCGATGGCGTGCGCGCCCTTGAACGAAGGCAAAAGCGCCGGATGCAGGTTGAGCACGCGGTTGGGGAAGGCGTCGAGCATGACGGGCGTGACCTTGCGCATGTAGCCGGCCATGACCACGTACTGCGCGCCGGCTTCCTGCAGCGCGGCCACAATCTGCGCGTCGGCCGCCTCGGGGTCGGCGTAGAGCTGACGGTTCATGACCAGCACGGGGATGCCGGCGGCGTTGGCGCGCTCGATACCGTACGCATCGGGACGCGACGCGACCACCTTCACCACCTCGACGGGCAGGCCCTTTTCCGCCTCATCAAGGATGGCCTGGAAATTCGTACCGCTGCCGGAGAGCAGCACGCCGATCTTCAACTTTTCGGACACGAGACAGCCTTTCATCAAGCGGCGCCCAACCAGCCCCGCGATTCGCACTATGCAACTAGTATACGTGCCGGCGGCGAAGCAAGTCCCCGCTCTCGGCAAGCGCCATCAAGTATTCAAGGGGAAGGAGAAAGGAAGCAGGCGCGCACCCGAGCAGCGTCGGCGGTTGGCGTGCTATCATGTTCCGATAACGCACAAGCGTTCGCGATTGCGGCGCAACCATAGGAAGGGCTCCTACGCGGAGCGGGGTGACCCAGGTAACCGTTATGTCCGCCGACAGCTTCGACGATTTCGAATATCGGCCGGCTTCCGAATACACCTCGGAAGAGCGGCGCAGGCACTATTGGGCCGTCGCCATCGGCCTGCAAGACGTCGATGGCCTGAAGGTGTCCGACTACCTGCGCGACCAAGCTCATGCCTACATCCTCGGCGAAAAGGGGCTCGACGAAGTTGGCGAACTCGTTCGCGAACGATACGCCGACGCCGAGGCTAGCGGCGAAAGCAAAGAGGCCGACCTGGTAAGCCAGCGAATCGCCGAGCTGCTCACGCGCGGCGCGTTCTTCCTTTCGCCCGACATGCTCACCACCATCCACGCATACCTGTTCCAGGACCTCGACCCCGCGGTATACCACCCCGGCCAGTTCAAAAGCGAGCGCTTGATCAAGCAGGAGGAGATTCTCAACGGCGACAGCGTGCTGTACGCCGACCCGCTGACCTACGAGATGTCCCTTCGCGGCGCGTTCGCGAACGAGGCCGCCGCAGCGTATACGACGTTCACAGACGAGGAGCTGCAGCGCTTCTGTCACACCATCGCGTTCCTCTGGCAAGTCCATCCGTTTTACGAGGGGAACACCCGCACCATCGCCGTGTTCTCGGAGTTATACCTGAACAACCTGGGATTCCAGGTGGCGAACGACCCCTTCGCCAAGCACGCGCGCTACTTCCGCGATGCGCTGGTGCGCGCGCAGTACCGCAACGCAGCGGCGAAGATATTTCCCGACGACTCGTTCCTGATGCGGTTCTACAAAAACGTGATCGGAGAAGAAGGCGGCGAAATGAACCGCACGGAAATGATCTGCGCCCGCCTTTTCGAGGACCCCAGCCTACTGCGCAACGTCGACCCTAAGGATGCGTTGCGCAAAGGGAAAGGCGAAGCGCGGCGATTCGACTAGAGAAGCGGAAGAGATGGACCCCGCGTGAACAGGGGGAAACGGAGGTGCGTTCGCGCGGGTGACGCATGGGAGCGCGAAGAGCCATCGCGAACACACCTCCGTCCCCTGTTCGCCGCCCCCCGCTCACGAACACATGCGAAGGAGGTTGAATGAACGCGCAGCTTAGCAAACGGCAGGAGTTGGCCGTTGAGGTGTTGCGGCTTGCGAAAGACAGGCTGCTGGTCTCGAATCCTTTCCTTACGCCTGCGGCCAGTTTGCTGCCTTTCGTTCCCTCCCCCGACACGCTTTCGCCGTTGTCGGGCACTGATGCGAAGGCTTTCTACTTCAACGCCGACCATGTGCTCGCTTGCTTTGCCGCAACGCATGAAGCGCCCGTGCATGACTACGTGCATACGTTGCTTCACTGCTTGTTCCTGCACCCCTTCGCCAACCCTGGGCAAAACCGGGCACGTTGGGACTTGGCCTGCGATATTGCCGCGGAATGCATTGCCGCCGAGCTGTGCGGCCCGCGACCAGGGAATGCGAGCGACGGCGCGGAGTATGCTCGCAGGCGCATTTGCGGCGCCTTGCAGCAGGCCCCGCTGACTGCGGAATCGGTGTTCGAGCTGCTGAAAGCCGACCGTTTCGTTGACGAAGAGAAAGCATGGCAGCAGCTGTTTTGCGTTGACGATCATCGCTTCTGGTACGGAAGGCCGGACGTTCGGTCGACGGCGGTCGCTGGAGCCGGTGACGATCGTGCCGGCGAGAGGCCCAATAACGAAAGCGAAGCCGAAACCGAGCCCGACGGCGCGCACGACGATGTGCCCGGCGAAGATGGCGCGCACGACAAGGGCAGCGGGCACTTCAAAAGTCCCAAAAACGCGTGGCAACTTGCTGCCCAAAGCATCGCCTCTTCCATGAAACACCAGCCTACCTCACCGCAAAACGGCTGGGGGCGGAATCTCAGCGGGCTGTTCGCCAACCTTCGCGTGGCCCCCAGGAGCCACAAAAAGCCCGCGCTTGACGAGTTCCTGCGCTCATTCGCCACCTTTGAGGAGACGCCACAGCCGTCAAGCGACGAATTCGACTACGCGCTGTACACGTACGGTTTTGCGCTCTACGGCGACACGCCCATGATCGAGCCGCTTGAAACCCGCGACGAAAAGCGCATCAGGGAGTTCGTGATCGGCATCGACGTTTCCGGGTCGGTTTGGGGCTCCACGGTCACGCGGTTCGCGCAGATCGTGCAGGGCGTGCTGTGCAACGAGGGGCTGTTCTCAAGCGCGCCGCGCATCCGCATCATCCAGTGCGACACCCAAATCGTTGCGGAAGACGTGATCGACATCCCCGAGCACATGCGGAAATGGATCGAAGGTGTGCGCATCCACGGCGGAGGCGGCACCGATCTTCGCCCCGTGTTCCAGCGGGTAGACGAGCTGGTCGAACGAAACGAGATAGGCAACCTCAACGGCGTCATTTGCCTGACGGACGGGTACGCAAATTTCCCGAAATGCGCGACGCCGTACAAAACTGCCTTCGTCCTCACACCGGATGGGGCGCAAAACCTGGTGCCGCCATGGGCGATGACGTTTATGCTCGACAAGGACGACTTTAGAAGCACGTAAAGGGAAACGTGCGTGGGAACGCGACGCCGCGTTTGGCGAAGAGTCGAGAACGCGGCACGACACGCAGCGCAGCGCCCAGCAAGCGGGAACACGACGCGGCACGGCACGCAACGAACGGAAACGCAACGCGACACGGCGCAGGCGCGCAGAGGCGAAAGGCAGGCACCTATGGATATCGAATCGGCGAAACAGCAGGTCAAAGATACCATTACGGCATATCTTTCGCGCCACGATAACGGCGCGTACCGCATCCCGTTCGAGATGCAGCGCCCGATATTCCTTGAGGGCCCTCCGGGCGTGGGCAAAACCGCCATTGTGAAGCAGGCGGCCCAGGAATGCGGCATCAACTTCCTGTCGTATTCCATGACGCACCATACCCGCCAAAGCGCGCTGGGACTCCCCCGTCTGGTTGAGCGCGAATACGAGGGCAAAACGTACACAGTTTCCGAATACACCATGAGCGAGATCATCGCGTCGGTGCACGATAGCATCAAGCGCACGGGCATCACGCAGGGCGTTTTGCTGCTTGACGAGGCGAACTGCGTGTCCGAGACGCTTGCCCCAGCCATGCTGCAGTTCCTGCAATTCAAAACGTTCGGGCAACACGCCTTGCCGCAGGGCTGGATCGTGGTGGCGGCGGGCAATCCCACCGAGTTCAACCGCGCGGCCAGGCGTTTCGATGCGGCAACGCTCGATCGCCTGAAGCGCATCGAGACGGAACCCGACGTGAACGCATGGCTGGATTACGCCGCGCAAGCGGGCGTGCACCCGGCGATAACCTCGTATCTGCAGTGCAAACCCGACCGTTTCTACCTGGTGCGCCCCGATACCGGCGGCACGCGCCTGGTTACAGCGCGCGGCTGGGAGGACCTGTCCCGTATGCTGCAAACCTGCGAACACGAGCGGCTGTCCACTGACGAGGCGCTTATGCGCCAGTACCTGCAGGACGGGGAAACCGCCATCGATTTCGCCACCTACTACAGCCTGTTCTGCGAATATCGGCAAACCCTGGACATCGCGGGCATCCTGGCCGGCACCGTGCAAGAGGGGGAACGGGAACTGCGCGACGCGCGCTTCGACAAGAAAATCGCGCTCACGGGCATGCTCTACGACGCGCTGCTGGTCAACGTGCGGGACGCCATGCAGCTTGAGGAGGCGCTGCGCATCGTGCGCGATGACCTACTGGCCTGCAAAAGCGCAGATAGGAAGGGTGGTTTGGAAGCCGCCCTCGCCACGCGCATAGCAAGCGCTAACGACGGCGGGGCCATAGCGCTGGCGAAGCAAAAGCTTATCAGCAACCCGCAAATGGTGGAGGCGACTCGCGTTGCGTTGCTGCAAGAATGCCTGAATGCCGTGCGCACGCACGCCGCGAACGACGGCGCCGCCGAAACCGCCTTCGACGCCGCAAAAGCGCCGTTTAACGCCGCGTGTGAGCGTCAGCGGGTCATGGCGCAAAACGCCGTTGCGCAATCAGACGCGGCGTTCGCCTTCATGGACCGCGCATTCGGACGCAGCCAGGAGGCACTCGTGTTCGTGGCGCGCGCATCGGCCGACCCCGCGTTCATCATGCTGGTAAGCGAATGGGGCGGCGACGGGTATTTCAGCCACAGCAAAAGCCTGAAATTCAACGAGCGCGGGCTTGATCTTGCCAGAAGGGTGGAGCTTGTCATGCGCGACACCGAGGGCGCTGAAGCAAGCGCCAACCTGGAGCTGGACGAGGAAGACCGGTAGCTATGACGGTAGGCGCATACATCCCCCGAGAACCCAAATGGCTGCAACGCAGATGGAGCCCCGTGCGGCCAACCTACGAGCACGGGACGACCACCAGGCCGGGCAGAGGGCCTGCGGGCAAAAGGCCCGATGACGGCATTGCCGTGTTCTTCCTTGAAGCCGACGTGGGCGGATGCGAGCGGGCCAACACCGCAAAACTCTACCAAATGCTGCACGTGGGCGATCGCCTGGACCTTGAGCTGAAGGACAACGGATCCGTCGCTATGAGCTTTCAGAAGGACGGCGAGCGCTACCACCTGGGGTTTCTCAACGAGCAGTACGCCATTACCGCTGGGGTTTCCATTCTGTTGCGCTACCCTTCGGCGTTCGGCGTGATCGGCGACATATACGCAACGGTCACCGAGCTTGACCTTAAGAGCCCAAAATGGCCGCGCGCCTACATAGAGATACGATGCTTGTCGGATGTGCGCCTGAGGCACGTGAAGAGGGGCTTTCTGCTAACGCCAGACGAAACCGTTGTCGTGAAGCTTTTGGAAACGCACGTGAAGATCACGATCCCCGATGGGGTCAAGGAAATCGCACCCTACGCGTTTTCGAACAACCGTCGGATACGCAGCGTCGTCCTGCCTGCAGGGCTCCGCAAAATCGGCCATCACGCGTTCGCGTCAACGAGCATCAGCGAAGTCAGCATCCCCGCAAGCGTTGAGGATATCGGGCGCGACGCATTCGCAAACTGCCCCTATGACCGCTGCCTCTTCGTCGGCAACATGAACAGCTCCCTTGTTCGCTTCAAGGTGGAGAAGGGAAACGCGCGGTACGAATCCAATAGAGGCAAGCTCAAAGACACGCAAGCACCCAAAGACCGCGAGAACCGCCCTTTTGAGTACATCGCATGCTGCACGACCATTTCCATGCCCTGGGCAAACTCCCGATATATGACGAAAGACGACATGCCGGCGCTCGCCGAACTGATAGCCCAGCGTGATGCGCGGCGCAAGGAAAGATGGGTTCACCCGACGCCCACCATGCTTGCCGACAAGTGCATCAAGGAGCTGCAGGCGCGAGGTTCGTCCCCCACGCTTGAAACCGTTTTGGCGAAGCTCAACAGCCTATCGGGCCTGAAACGCAATGAACTGGTTTTTGCGGTTGCAGAATACGGTGGCGAAGAGCAGTTCGACATGATGCTGGCAACGGCGGCGCAGTCGCCGGAGAGCTTGTCGTTCCTGCTTGCCAGCGCCATCTCGCGCAACGACCACGACCTTGCACAGCGCCTTGCCCTGGCCGGGACAAGGCTGCACAGCAAGCGAATGCGCATTCCCGATAACGCCCATACAGGGAAAACCATTCTGTGCAGCCCAGTTGACCTGGCCCTGCAAGACGTGCGGTACGAAACGCTGACGGAGGGCAAAACGGGCGCCGGCACGCCATACGTTGACAACAGCAGCTGCATCGCCGCCCTTGCCGAAGAGGATTTGCTCACGCGCGAAAACCTTCGCGAGCTCTATCAAGGCGCCCGGCAAAGCGCCGCCCCCTTCGCGCAAGAAAGGCTGCAAACCATCGTCCGCTTCGTCCACCCCGACGACGTAACGGACAAGCTGGACCTGTGCGAAAACCTCATCGCCCACAAAGCGCAAGCCGAACTAGAGCACACCTTCACCTGGCCAAACTTCCCCACCATCGACCAGCTAGAAACCCTCGTGCGGTTCGCGAACGAGAGCGGTGACACGGAGATGGCGGTTCAAATCCTTGAAGCCTACCGCAACCAGCAGCCAGCCGATCCAACTGAGGGTTTGATGCTGTGATGGAGATGCCCGTGTAGCTCGCGAGGATCGCGTGCTACACGGGCCGATTGGAAGACGATACCAGGCGCTCCAAACGAGGCAAATATCTCCGGCGAATTAGTCTCCTCCGAAAGTCACTTGGTAAAGTCAAGCGCCTCATGGGGCCACACATCGCATAGCTCGACCTTCTTAAGTTTGTCGAGGTTGTATTTCATGCGACCCCTATCGAACGACTATCGCTTAATAATGCATATGAACGCTGACATTCATATGCATCGAAACGGACTCCATGCGCGTCGTTTATATCCATATCACACAACAGCCTAAGGTTACATGAAGGAGTCACAGCGTATATCTTTCCTTAGCAGCCTCACGGACAATCTACCCTCTATGAGTAGTTTGTGGATAAGGTTTTTCCCATGATCTTGATTGTCCAAAGTTAATCCGTAGGCTGCAAGGAGGCGAATCACTTTATCCATCATCTCCTTTCGAGCCTGCCCCTCTTCCTGCATTTGCCCATTCGATAGCTGATGGGGCCTGAAATAGAATATGAGACGCGTATCTCCTTCATACAGTTTCACGGAATCGAATATCGCCTGAAAATATGAGTAGTCAGCCTCTCCGAGAGAGTGCCCGTAGAACTTAATCAATCTGGTCCCACCAGCAAGGGGGGCTCCAGATGAAGGTATCTGAACAAGCTTTCCAATATCGGGAAGGTCAAGCGCCATAAGTCTGTATGTTTTGGTAAAAGGAAGGGCGGTAGAATCATCCATCCTATTCGTTCCATCGATTCCGAAAATGATTTCCCCTCCAAGTTTTCCATGAATATTGACATACTCTATATCATGTTCGTCGGTCCGGAAATTCTTGACGGCCCTCGTATAATTGAAGCTCAGGATGCTTTCTTCTACGTCGTAATCTTCAATCGATGGTCTTTGGTCGAGAATAACTTCCGACATGAGTCTTCTGACATTTTCTTTGTAATCTCTTGAAGTTTTCACTTCGTTTAGAAGGTAGTTTCCGAAATCGGATTCCAACGTAGACAGGTCTTCACGCGTGATTTGCAGCAAGGTATCAGAATCCCACTGACGCTGATAAGGGTGATGGTTAGCCAGGAACAAGGCTATGGTATCTTCTGCTTTCGTGGTGTCATATGTTCCCGTAGGGTTCATTAGCTTATGGAGGGTTTTAGCGAACTTCGATCCCGAAGCCTTGCTTCTCCCCTTTTTAGGGGCAATCCATTCGGATATGGCTCCTTCTATATCGCACCAATCCGAGTCCTTCATGGACGACAGAATTGCGTCCCATATTGTTTCCGTAAAAGCTGGACCGCTTGCGTTCTGCTCCCTATTTAAATTGTCGAATTCGATTGTTCGGGCTTTGATAAAGCTTGAAAAATTCGAGGCAAGCCCGCATTCCAAGTCAAACCCGTTACCTATCACAATGAGCTGATGCCAGCTTTGCCTAAAAACCGAGGGCTCGACTAGCATAGGGTCGAAATGCGGAGTCACTGAGGGCATATTGTCCAAGACGCTTGCAATATTCAAACCTTTTAATGCATCCCCTATTTCATTTGAAAGACCGAAAGTATCGTTATCCAAAACGGAGCATCCTTCCTACTTCATGGAACAACCCGGAATCAGACGATTCCATTCACGAACTGCGTGCTTAAGCGGACCGTTCCCCCTCGACAGCGCAACATCCCAGTGCTTGCAGTTCAACAGAAGAAGACGATTCAAGAGTTCGGTGTTCAGAAAATCAAGTCGATAAGATGAATCAAGCGAAGCGTCGACAATGAACAGCGCTGCATACTCGCTACTTAACGGCATGCACACGAAGTCGAAATCATAGGAATCGTCCTCTGGCCCGATTATGAACATGGGCATTGACGTCGTGACAAATCCCGAGCCGATAGGCGCTTCGAGAATACAGAATCGCTTTTCAAGAAACGCTTCGTAGATGCGGTTGACCGGAACGGAACCGTCTTCGGAAAAAAGCAGGGTTGCGGAGACCGAAAGCTCAGCGAGAGCCTTATGGTCGCCGTTCCAGCCAGACCAATCTAGTAGCGCCTTCTCTTCTTCTGTCAAAACGAAGTCTTCCAGAAGCATGGAGGAATCTTCTCGCGCTCTGTTCCTATCGGCAAGCATCGTCGCAGGATGGCGCACTATGAGGTTTGAGGCCAATTTGCAGACCGCCTGCCGCCCCTGTCGAAAGGCGTCGCCTTCAAGTATCGCGTCCTTGCAGCATTGTAAAAGGCCTGAGTAGGAAACGGAAATCTGGCTTTCGCTCTCAGACAGCTTTGTCTCGATAAGGTTCTGCGCGTAGTACTTTTCGTCGCTATCGGCCTCTATATCGGAGTACTGGACTTCGTACAGATCGCGTTTGCTGCATACGTTTTCAACCTTTGTACGGTAAAAAACACCGTTGCTTTTGTTGTAAACATAAAGCTGCCCGGAGGAATCCGCAAAATGGCGCAGATAGAACTGCGGCACCCAGTGCTGCTTTCGCGTCATCTTTCCGGGCAGCTTCGACATCCTAAG
>ERZ1035027.389-NODE-389-length-26119-cov-15.952693_pt1 | contig 26119 bp, 22 predicted proteins | sample MGYA00520604_ERZ1035027 | MGnify/ENA primary metagenome ERZ1035027 (study PRJEB33766, sample SAMN09781743) | gut metagenome | biome: gut microbiome | host: Homo sapiens | place: Madagascar | study: EMG produced TPA metagenomics assembly of the PRJNA485056 data...
AGACCATGACGATGTAGTAGATGATAGCGCCGATAACGGCGGACAGCAGCTTGAGGGCAAAGTTGCGGAAGATACGGCTGAAGATGACCTCGCCGATGATGACCGCCGCCAGACCAATGACGATAGCACCACGGCCCATGTTGATGTCGGAGAAGCCCTGATACTGGGCCAGCAGACCGCCGGCCAGCGCGACCAGGCCGTTGGAGATCATCAGGCCCAGCACCTTGGTGACGTTGGTGTTGATGCCCTGGGCACGGGCCATGTTCTGGTTAGCGCCGGTGGCACGCAGAGAGCAGCCCAGCTCAGTGCCAAAGAACCAGTACAGCACAGCGATCAGCACCGCGCAGAAGATGGCCAGGATCAGGATGGGGTTATTGAGGGCCACATTGCGGACATAACGGGCCGAGACCAGCAGGCTGTACTTATCCACGCTGATGGGCAGGTTGGCTTTGCCGCCGCCCGTGCCGAAGCCCATGATGCGGAGGTTGACCGAATACAGCGCCAGCTGGGTCAAAATACCGGCCAAAATAGCCGGGATGCCGCAGGCCGTGTGGAACAGGCCCGTAACAAGGCCCGCCAGCATACCTGCTGCCGTAGCCGCCAGCAGGGCCAGCCCCACCGGCACCCCGTTAAGCACCATAACAACGCAGACCGCACCGCCGGTACCGAGAGAGCCGTCGACCGTCAAATCGGCCACATCCAGGATGCGGTAGGTTAGGTAGACACCGATGGCCATAATGCCCCAGATAAGGCCCTGGGCCACAGCACTGGGCATTGAGTTGATCAGGGAAGCAAAGAATCCCATGAATAAAACCTCCGAACTTTTTTGGAATCATGCTGGGGAAACGATGCACCAAAACAGCGGGGAAAGAGCCGTTTCAACCCTCTCCTCGCTGTTTATTCGTGCGTGTGATTCAGGATTTTTTAGTCGGCAATGGCCTCATAGCCGTCCGGCGGGGTGATGCCCAGTGCTTCGCAGTTGGCTGCGTTGTACTTTTTGGTAACGTTGGGGGCAAACTCAACAGGCATGGTGGAGACATCGGCGCCATCGGCCAGGATCTCGGCAGCCATCTCACCAGTCTTGTAGCCCAGGTCGTAGTAGCTGATGGACAGGGTAGCAACACCGCAGCCCTTGCAGATGCCTTCCTCACCGGCAACCACAGGAACCTTCTCCGGGATAACCACATTGGCGATGGCCTCGGTGTTGGAAGCAGCGGTGTTGTCGGTGGGGATGTAGATCACGTCAGAGGCAGCAGCAGCGGCCTGGGTGACGGAGGTGACATCGTTGGTATCGGTGAAAGCGTAGCGGGTGGTCTCCAGGCCCATCTCAGTGAGGTAGCCTTCAATGACATCGCACTGGTAGACGGAGTTAGGCTCGGCGCTGCAGTACAGCAGGCCAACAGTCTTAGCGTTCGGGAACATCTCCTGGATCATGGCTGCCTGCTGGTCCAGCGGGGCCAGGTCAGAGGTGCCGGAGATGTTGTTGCCCACAGTGCCGGTCCAGTCAGAGATGTCCAGCGCAGTGGCGTAGTCGGTAACAGAGGTGCCGAGGACGGGGATGTCGGCGGTAGCCTGGGCAGCAGCCTGCAGCGGGGCGGTGGCGTTGGCCAGGATCAGATCGACGCCAGTGGAGACAAAGCCGCTGACGATGGTGGTGCAGTTGGCGGAATCGCCGGAGGCGTTCTGCTCGTCAAACTTGACGTTGCCCTCGCCCAGCTTCTCGGTCAAAGCGTCCTTGAAGCCCTGGGTGGCGGCGTCCAACGCTTCGTGCTGGACCAGCTGGCAGATGCCGACGGTATAAACCTTGCCGTCCGCAGCGGGAGCAGCTTCGCTTTCCGCAGCAGAAGAAGCCGGGGTGGAATCAGCAGCAGCGGTGCCGGATGCAGTGCTGCCGCAAGCTGCCAGACCCATGGTCATGGCAGCTGCCATAGCGAGTGAAAGTGCCTTTTTCATCTTTGTTTCCTCCAAATAACGGCAACATGCTTACGTGCCGCACAGCGCGCCCCCAAAAGCAGTTGCTTTAGTGCTTTAAAGTATAACACAGTTTAATGCTTTAAAGCAAGGTCCATCTTGCCAAATCTGGCACTTTGCAGCAGCGAATTCTCGGCATTTTCACCAAAAAACAGCAAAACAGCCCATTGCTCCCCTTTTCGGGTTCCGCATCGGACTGTTTATATAGTTTTGAGATTTAGGTGGGTCAATCAGCAAAGCAGGCATTCTCTGTCTTGGCGATCAGCTCCACAAAGCGTTCAGGGCTGCTGGCGTGGCGCAAAGCGTCCACCAGCGAGTTGCGGCTGAGCAGGTTGACCAGCCGTGCTAAAATTTGCAGGTGCAGGCTTTCATTTCCCGGGGGCACGGCGATCATGAACAAAAGGTCCACCGCCCGGACGTCCGGGGCACCCCAATCCACGCCGTGGCGCAGCGTCAGGGCCGAAATGCTGGGGGCCGATACCCCGGCGTTGCAGGCGTGGGGCAGCGCGATGCCGTCCCCGATGGCCGTGGTGCCGCCGAAGTTTTCCCGCTGGCAGACAGCGTTATAGTAGGCCGTGCCATTGGTGATGGCGCCGGTCTCCTCCTGCAATTCTACCAGGATGCCCAGCACGTCGGCGGCCTCTTTGATGTTGGCGTACAGGCGCACGCCTGCGGGGTCCATCAGTTCGCTTACTTTCATCGTACAGCCCCCTTTGCCCAGATGGCGTCAGGATTTTGTTGCCCGGTCGATCAGTGCGTACAGGTACTCACCTACCGCGCCCTCGGCGCAGGTGCAGGTGGTCACCTCGTCGGCAGTGGCCTTGACCTCGGCGGGTGCATTGGCAACGGCCACAGCGTGGCCTGCGGTGCGCATCAGTTCAAGATCGTTATAGTAATCACCGATGACGATGGTGTTTTTGATGGATTTGTTCATCAATGCGCAAAGGTCCTGCAAGCCGGTGGCCTTGCTGACGCCGCCGGGCATGATCTCTAAGTAAATGTTGTTGGTTGCCAGGAAGTAGTTATCCCGGCCGTAGTACTTGGTTTTGGCGTACTGCCCCAGCTTGCGGATGGCCTCGGGGTCAGCGGCAAACACTACCTTGACCCAGCCGTCCGGCACACAGTCAATGGGGCAGGCAATGCTGCCCAGGTGTTCGTCCACCTGGTGGGCGTGGGTAGTCTCGTTGGCGTGGATGACGTACATCTCGCCGTTGCCGGCCATGACCTCCACACCCATGCGCGGGAACTTGTTCAGAATGTCCTTGATAGCCGTGGTGGCCTGCTCCCGGTTGAGGGTCGAGCGGTGCAGCACCGTCTCGGTGGAAAAATCATACAGCAGCGCGCCGTTGCAGGAAATGGCCGGCAGCGAAAGGCGTATGCCTTCCAACGCTGCGCGGATCGACTCCGGCGGGCGGCCGGTAGCCACGGTAAACAGGCCGCCCAGGCTGGTAAAGAGGTTGATGACCGTGCGGTTGCAGGCCGGCAGCCCCTCTTTGGCGGTGAGCAGCGTGTTATCCATATCACAGATGACAAGGGTATCGCTTAGCGCTGATTTCATGCGCGATGTTCCTTTCTTAACCGTGTCAGAAACTCTGTAAAATAGGCAGGCAGCGGCGAGTCAAACTGCACCCACTGCTGCGTTGCAGGGTGAATAAAGCCCAATTCTTTAGCGTGCAGGCATTGGCCGTTCAGGCTTTTGATGCAGTTGCGCGGGCCGTAGACGGCGTCCCCTGCCAGCGGGTGGCCGATGCTGGCCATGTGTACGCGGATCTGGTGGGTGCGGCCGGTCTTGAGCTGGCAGGCAATGTAGGTAAAGTTGCCGAAGCGTTCCAGCACGCGCCAGCCGGTGTAGGCGTAGCGGGCACCCGAGGCTTCCTGCGGAACGACCGCCATCTTTTTGCGGTCCCGCGGGTCGCGGCCGAGGTACGTTTCCACAAAGCCCTCATCCTCTTTCAGATTGCCGTAGACGATGGCATGGTAGACCCGGTGGATGCTATGCACACTGAACTGGGCGCTGAGCGCCTGGTGCGCGGCATCGTTTTTGGCCATGACCAACAGGCCGCTGGTGTCCTTATCGATACGGTGGACGATGCCGGGGCGGATAGCTCCGCCGATGCCGGAAAGCTGCCCGGCGCAGTGGTACAGCAGCGCGTTGACCAGCGTGCCGTCCGGGTTGCCGGGGGCAGGATGCACCACCATGCCCTTGGGCTTGTTGATGACGATCAAATCGTTATCCTCGTAGACGACATCCAGCGGGATGTTCTGGGGCTGGGCCTCGATGGGCTGAGGTTCCGGCAGATCGATACAGTAGGCAGCGCCGGGGACAACTTTGTCTTTTTTGTTGACGCAGCTGCCGCCGCGGGTCACTCTGCCCTGCTCCATCAGGTTTTGCAGGGCGCTGCGGGAAAGCTCGGCGCACTGCCCTGCCAGCCAGGCGTCCAGGCGGCCGGAGGCATCAGGCCCAGCGGTGAGTTCAATTTTTTCCATTAGCATCATCTGCGGGGGCGGCCGATTCCGTTTTTACGCTTTTCTCGGCTTTTTCTTTAAAGTAGGAGTCGAACAGCACCCACACCATCAGCAGACCGACGCCTACGCAGACGCAGATGTCAGCGAAGTTGAAGATGGCAAAGTTCATGAACAGGATGTTGATGTAGTCGACCACCACGCCGGTAGCGATGCGGTCGATCAGGTTGCCGATGCCGCCGCCCAGTACCAGAGTCCAGGCTACCCGCTCCAGCGGGGTCAGCTTGCGGGCAAACAACATCCACAATACGCCCAACAGCATCAGCGAGGTGACGGCAATCAGCAGTTTTTGTTTGCCTGCCAGCATCGAAAACGCCATGCCATCGTTGAGAAAGTAGCGCAGCTCCAGCACGCCGGGGATCAGCGTCATGGCCGTTTTGGGCAGCAGTACCACCGTGGCCCAGCGCTTGATAAGCTGGTCAACGCCCACAAGCACAGCCGCCGCCAGCACAGAAAGAACACCAAAAATCATGGTTACTCCCTTATTCAAAAAAATCAGCGGTGCTTATGCAATTATAAGCACCGCTGAACGGTAGATTAAAGACCCAGCACCTTAGCGCAGCGCGGGCACAGGCCGTTTTCGCCAACGGCGGGCTCATACTTCCAGCAGCGCAGGCACTTGTTGCCGGCTGCATGGGCAGCGGCAGCGCCCAGACCCTCGACGATGCCCTTGACACCGCCCTCGCCCTCAGTCAGATCGACCTTGGAGACGATGAACAGGTCGGCCAGCTCATCCATGGGGATGGTGTTCAGGAAGTCATAGACCTCCTTGTTGCAGTACAGCGTCAGGCAGGCTTCCAGAGAAGATCCGATGGTCTTATCGGCACGGGCCTGCTCCAGCACCTTCTTGACATCATCACGGATGGCCATGATGCGGTCCCACTTGGCAGTGAAGGCTTCGTCAGCAGCGGCCTTGGCTTCGGGCATCTGCTCAAAGACGACATAGTCCTTCATGCCGGGCATCTTGGGCACATAGCTCCAGATCTCCTGGCTGGTGAAGCTCAGGATGGGGGCCAGCAGCTTAGTAAAGTCGACCAGGATGCGGTACAGCGCGGTCTGTGCGCAGCGGCGGGCATGGTCGTCAGCGCAGTACAGGCGGTCCTTGATAACGTCCATATAGAAGTTGGACATATCGATGACGCAGAAGTTGTACAACGCATGGTAAGCGCGGCTGAAGTCGTAGTGGTCGTAGGCATCGCGCATGGTGGCGGTCAGCTGGTTGCAGGCTTCCAGCGCCCAGCGGTCGATCTCGAACAGCTGATCGTCAGCGACCATATCCTTGTTGGGATCAAAGTCGTTGATGTTGCCCAGCATGAAGCGGGCGGTGTTGCGCATCTTGCGGTAAGCCTCGGACAGCTGGCGGAATATCTCCTTACCGGCGCGGACGTCGACGGTATAATCGCTGGAAGCGACCCACAGACGGACGATGTCGGCACCGTAGTCACGAATGATTTCGCTGGGTTCCACGCCGTTGCCAGCGGACTTGTGCATCTGCTTGCCTTTTTCGTCGACGACCCAGCCATGGCACAGCACCTCGCGGTACGGAGCCTGGCCCTGGGTGGCAACGCTGGTCAGCAGGCTGGACTGGAACCAACCACGGAACTGATCGGCACCTTCCATGTACATATCAACAGGATAGGTCAGCTCCGGGCGCTCGCGGCAGACAGCGCTCCAGGTAGAGCCGGAGTCGAACCAAACGTCCATGATGTCGGGATCTTTCTCCCAATCGGAAGCGCCGCACTCGCAGACTTCGCCCTTGGGCATGATCTCGTTGGCATCGTACTTATACCAGGCGTCGCTGCCCTCCTTGCGGAACAGGTCGGAGACAGCCTTGATGGAAGCATCGGTGATGTGGTACTTGCCACACTTCTTGCAGTAGAAGACCGGGATGGGCACGCCCCAGACGCGCTGACGGCTGATGCACCAGTCGCTGCGGTCACGGACCATGCCAGCCATGCGGTCATGGCCCCAGGCCGGCTGCCAGTGTACACTGTCAATAGCCTTGTAGACATCCTCTTTGAAAGCATCGATGGAGCAGAACCACTGCTCGGTCGCGCGGAAGATGATGGGATGGTGGCAGCGCCAGCAATGCGGGTACTGGTGGGTGATGTGCTGCACACCCATCAGGTGGCCGCTCTCCTTGATGTGCTCCAGAATGACCTTGTTGGCATCCCAGACCTTGAGACCGGCAAATTTCTCACCAGCTTCGGCGGTCAGGCGGCCGGCGTCATCCACGGGAACAACGACGGGAACCTGCGGGTAGTGGTTAACGCAGACTTCAAAGTCCTCAACACCATGGCCGGGGGCGGTGTGGACGCAGCCGGTGCCGCCTTCGAGGGTGACATGGTCGCCCAGGATGACCAGGCCCTTGCGGTCCAGGAAGGGATGCTGATACTGCATCAGCTCCAGCTCACTGCCCAAAACGGTGTCGGGCAGGACTTCGTACTCGTCGATGTGGCAGCCCTTCATCGTGGACTCGACCAGCTCGCGGGCCATGATGTGGTAAGCATCGCCGATCTTGACGAAGGCATACTCCAGGTTGGGGTTCAGGCAGGTGGCCACGTTGGCGGGCAGGGTCCAGGTGGTGGTGGTCCAGATGACGATCCAGGCCTTATCCAGCGGGATGTTGTGCTTGGCCAGCACGCCGTTGGGGTCGTCGGTCAGCTTGAAGCGGACGTAGATGGAATCGCACTCGTCCTCGGCGTACTCAATCTCGGCTTCAGCCAGAGCGGTACGGTCCTCGGGGCACCAATAAACGGCCTTCATGCCCTTGTAGATGTAGCCTTTCTTGGCCATCTCGCCGAAGATCTCGACCTGGCGGGCCTCAAACTCGGGGCGCAGGGTCAGGTAGGGGTTGGCGAAATCGCCCTGGACGCCCAGGCGCTTGAACTGGGAGTTCATGACATCGATATGCTCGGTGGCGAACTCTTTGCAGATCTTGCGCAGTTCTAGCTTGGAAACGCCGGACTTTTTATCGCCCAGAGACTTCAGGGCTTTCAGCTCGATGGGCAGGCCATGGGTATCGTAGCCCGGCACATAGGGGGCCTGGAAACCAGCCATGTTCTTGTAGCGCAGAATGATGTCCTTGATGATCTTGTTCAGCGCGGTGCCCATGTGGATGTTGCCATTGGCATACGGAGGGCCATCGTGCAGGACCCAGCGGGGTTTGCCCTCGTTGTTTTTGATCATCTGCTCATAGACGTGGTTCTGCTCCCAGTCTTCCAGCATTTTCGGCTCTTTTTTCGGCAGACCAGCACGCATTTCAAACGGGGTCTGCATCTTGTGGATGGTGTCGTTGTAATTCTGCGCCAAGATTTCCTACTCTCCTCTATAGAAATAGTTTTTGACCTTATTGGTTTATCGGACATCAGCTGTCAAAGTCAACGCCCTCAAAGTTATCGAACGCCGGAGAATTCAGCTCCTCCTGCGGTTCGGCACTTACTTTTTTACGGGTGCTGCGCTTGGCCGGGGCTTTGCGGGTGCTGCGTTTGGCAGGCGCCGGGGCAGCTTCCGGCGCATCGCTGTACAGCCCTGCACCGGGCTGGAAGCGGCTGCCGTCGATCGGCATCGGCTCTGCGGCGGGGGCGGTTTCTTCCGGTTCCTCCGGGTGCGGGGCGATAGCGAACTCAACGGTGTCTATCTTTTCCGGGGCGGGCTCGGCCACAGGGGTCGGCTCCGGCGCGGGGGCAGTTTCAGCGGGGTTATAGTAGCTGGTGGCCTGGGGTTCCGGCTCCTGCACAGGCGCGGGGGCCGGGACAGGCTCGGTATAAGGCACAGCCTCGGGGGCGGGCTCAGCATAAGGCTGGTCAGCAGCGGGCTGCGGGGCAGGCTGCTGGGCTTCCTCCTGCGCAGGCGGGTTATATTCCGGCATCTTGCTGATGAGGTTGATGTGCTTGCGGTACATCTCCATCAGCGAACGCTTGAAGCTGTCGGCTTCGCTTTTCAGCGTCACGATCTCCTGCTTGGCCAGTTCCACATCGTCGCGGGCGCGCTGCTCGCGGTCGTCGGCCTTCATATTGGCAGCACGGATGATTTCCGCAGCCTTCTGCTTGGCTTCACGGATCACGTTCTCACCCAGGCGCTGGGCGTTGATCATCGTTGTGCGCAGAGTGTCTTCCTCGGCACGGTACTGGTCGATACGCTGGGCCAGAACGACGAGGTTTTTCTGCATCTCGTCATTTTTAGCAGCCAAGGCATCCATGCTTTCCGCTACCTGCTTGAGGTAGTCATCCACATCATCGCAGCGATAGCCGCGCATCGCTTTGTCAAATGTTACGCGGCGGACATCCTCAGAAGAGATCATGGCTTTCCTCCTGTTTGCGGGCAAAGCCCGTTATTGCCGGATTTCAGGGTCCTGCATTTTATACGAAGAGTCCGGGACTCTTTGTCTCAATACTGGTAAAAGGATATGAACTGGCGATTTTTTTTGCTTTTGCCGCCGATCTCCGCTAAGCGGAAGCGTCCCACGCCCCGCACGGTGATAATGTCGGCCTCATACATGGCCTCGTGGGCGGCGCGCAGCGGCAGATGGTTGACCTCTACCCTGCCTGCGGCGATATATTCCGCTGCTTTGGTGCGGGAAGTGTGCATCATGGCGGCCAGCACCGCATCGGCACGCAGAGCCGAAACGGTGGCTTCGTGCAGTTCCCGTTCGGGGCCGGTCAGCAGGCGGGGCGGCAGTTCGGTGCAGGTTTCCACATGCACGGGGCTGTGCCCGGCACTTGTAAAGTTTACGGTGATGAACTCCGCTTTATCCGCCAGCACCACCGCATAAAACACAGCGGCATCGTCGGGGTCCTGCAAAAGGTCACCGATGCAGGCGCGGTCCAAACCTAAGCCTAACAGTGAACCGAGGTAATCCCGGTGGGTTGGCAGTTTAGCGCCGCTGTCGTAGGTCTGCATGCGCAGGTAAGCGGTGGGCTCCTCCTGCCAGGCGTCCGGCGGCTCGATGCAGAGTACCTGCCGCTCGGCTCCCTCAAACCCGCCCCAGAAGCGGAAGCTCTCACAGCCCGCTTTGTGGCAGGCGGCTTCGGCCAACATCTGTTCCCGGTCAGAAAGAAAGCCGGTATACCGCGGAATCCCGCGGCTTTCGGCAACGCGGCAAAGTTCTTCCGCCCGCTTCATTAAGCGGCTTTCCTCGTCGTTCTGTGGCGGGATATAGCCCCGCGTTTTGGCGGCGGGATCAGAAGAAGACGCCATTATTTTCTAACTCGTCGATCAGATCCCCCATAATGTCAACATTATAGGGGGTGATGATGAAGGTGCTGGTGGCCACGCGCTTGATCTGGCCGTTGTTGGCATACGCCACGCCGGACAGGAAATCGATCAGACGGCGGGAAACCTCTTTGCCGGTGGATTCCAGGTTCAACACGACGGTGCGCTTGGCGTTGAGCTGGTCCGCGATGGTGGAAGCATCCTCGAAACGCTCCGGCTTGACCAGCACGACCTGCAGCTGGGTGGTAGCGTTGATGTTTACCACTTTGTTGCTGTGCTGTTTGACCTCCGGCTGTTCGTAATCCTGCTGGGGGGCACCCTGCCCGCCAGCGAAGATCTCGTCCTCGGTATCATCGATGTAGGAATCGGCTTCCGTATCGATGCCGAGCTTGCTTTTCAAATTGTCAAACATGGACATGGTCGTTTACTCCTTTGGTTACGCATATCGTTTTGGCAGTGGATATGCGCTATTACAGCGATATACACTAAATATTATCTTCTTTTTTATAGCGGTTGTCAATACGGGGCCGCAAGATTCTTGCTAAAACGCCGCTACAACAGCTTGCCATCCTGCAGATTGGTGCCCTGCACGATGATCTCATCGTACAGACGTACCTCATTATCGGTGCCCTGCTTGCCGTTATCGGGGATCAGGATGTAGTTCTCGTCCTCGTACAAAGTTTCGATTTTCAAGAACCGCTGCAGGTTGCCATACTTGACATAGACGCCGCGCTGTCCGTCCACGATGTGGAGCGCCGCTTTGTCGATGCGGATGCCCTCGTAGGTCTTGAGGTCGATCTGCGCGGTCTCGACGCCAAAGCTCAAAATTTCGGCATTGACGGTCTGGCAGGAGACCACCAGCTTGGCAAGGCCGGTGTCCTCGTCCCGGGTCAATTCCTGCACGGTAGCAGACAGCGGGGTATTCTGCTTGCCGGGCACACTGATCTTCACACTGGAAATGCCGTCCAGCCGATCCGCCGTGGCCAGGTCGCAGACAGCGTAGAACTTCCAGCTGAAGCCTGTGGCGATCTGCCCGGCGCAGTTGGTGGCGTCTGCCGCCGGAAAGCCGTTTTGCAACAGTTCGTTCAGCTCCGCCGGGGTGGCGGCATCCAGCTGAGCAGCATCGGTCACGATGGTGGGCGATGCTGATACACTGCTGAAATAGCCGTTGGTGGCGGCGGTGATGGTCTGCAAAGTGTCCAGCTGGGCCTTGATGCCGTCGTACTCGGTCTGCAAGACCTGGATGGTCTGAGTGAAGCCCTCGGTCTGGCCGGTATTGACCTGCATGCGGTTCTGGGCCAGCAGAAAAGCATCCTCGGCATCGGTGATGCCGCTGTACTGGGCGGTGTCCAGCTTATCCAGCAGGTTGTACAGCGCCTGCCGGGTTTGGCTGGTCAGCAGCGAAAGGTCGCTGCCGGAGGAATTCTGCGACTTGCTCAAGAGGTCGATCGTGCGGCCCAAGCGGTCAAGACGCTCTCGGAGAAGACCCTGGGAATCATCGGTGTAGCACTCGGCCAGGACGGTGCCGTTGGTCACACGCTCGCCGTCCGAGACGAGATAGCCCAGATCTCCGCTGCCATCCACCCGGACGGTGTCAAACGAAACAACGCCCTGCAGGCTGATGCTGTCGGCCATCGTGTAGGCGATGGCTGTCTCGGTCTTGTAGCCGCGGTGGAAGATGATGATGAACTGAATGGCCAGGTAGATGCCGAACACCGCAATGAGCAGCATAAACAGGATGCGGAATACTTTTTTCGCCATGGTGCGTTGAGTTTTATGCTCCATGCTGTGTGTCCATCTCCCCTCTTATTGCAAAACTATTTTCCCAGGAAATCGCGTACCAGCGCGGTGGCCTTGGCGAGGACATCGTCCTCGTCCACATACAGCCAGACGGCGTCGTTCTGGTTGCGGAACCAGGTCAGTTGGCGCTTGGCGTAGTTGCGGGTGGCCTGTTTGAGTTTTTCGGTACACTCGGCCTGGGTCTGGGTGCCCTCGAAGTACGGGAAATACTCTTTGTAGCCGATGGCCTGGGCGGCGGTGCGGAAGGTATCCCGGTTGCGCCAGACCCACTCGGCCTCCTGCAGGATGCCCGCATCCACCATCCGGCTGACCCGCAGGTCAATGCGGCGGTAGAGCACATTCCTGTCCCGGCAGGTCAGGCACAGGCAGAGGGCGTGATAGGGTGCTTCGGCGGGCAGGGCATCCTGCTGCTGGTCGCTCATCTTTTTGCCAGTCACGGCGATGGCTTCCAACGCCCGCAACACCCGCACCTGGTTGTTGGGGTGGACCTTGGCGGCGTAATCAGGGTCCAATTCTCGCAGCTTCGCGTACATGGCGGCGGGACCGTTGGTCTCGGCCTCCTGGCGCAGCTGCTCCCGCAGGGCAGGGGCGGTGTTCTGCGTTTCAAACGCTACACCTTTTAAAAGGCTCGAGATATACAGCCCCGTGCCGCCCACCACCAGCGGCAGACGGTTTTGGGCGTTGAGCTGGGTGATGAGCGGGGCCGCGGCGGCGGTGAAATCCGCCACGCTGTAAGGCGTTTCCGGCGTGAGGAAATCCAGCAGGTGATGCGGTATCCCCTGCCGTTCCTCCGCGGTCGGTTTTGCCGTGCCTACGTTTAAGTTTTTGTAGACCTGCATCGAGTCGGCGTTGATGATCTCGCCGCCAAACTCTTTGGCCAGGGCCACGGAAAGGGCGGTTTTGCCGGTGGCGGTAGGCCCGCCGACAGCGACAACGCGCGGTTTAGACAAGGCGTCCAAACTGTTTTTCCAGCTCCTTCCGGGTGATTTTCAGCACGCAGGGACGGCCGTGGGGGCAAAACGGCGGGATGGTGCCGTCCATGATGTGCTGGGCCAGTGCCAGCATCTCGGCCGCACCGGTCTTGTCGCCCGCCTTGATGGCCGCGCGGCAGGCAATGGAATGGAGCACCCACTCCGTTTTCTCCCGCAAGGCATCGCGGGCGCCATCGATCAGGCGGGTGGCCAGTTCGATGATCATATCCTCGACATCATCCACCGGGACGTCCGCCGGGACAGCGCGCACCACCACCGTGGCACCGCCGAAGTCCTCGACTTCAATGCCCGCATCGGTCAACAGGTCAATATTTTGCAATACGGCCTGCTTTTCGGCGGCGGTCAGGTTGACCTGCACCGGCACCAGCAGCATCTGGGCGGGCACATTGCCGTAGTCCTTGGCCAGCTGCTCAAACAGGATGCGTTCATGCGCGGCGTGCTTGTCGATGAGGCACAGCTCGCCCGCACGCTCGGTAATAATGTAGGTCTTGAACACCTCGCCCACCAGGCGCAGGGGTTCGGATTCTGGCGGCGGGGTCATGGCAGTCTGCTCCGGCGTGGTGTTGACCACATCCGGCAGGGCGCTTAAGGCGTGGGGGTCGTTGACGACGTAGTCCGGCTCTTCCGAAACCGGGGCCTCGGCCTCCGGCTGGGGTGTGGTCTGTGCGGGCACTTCCTGCTGTAGGGCGGCGGACTGGGCAGGCTCCCCTTCCGGTTCCGGCAAAATGTCCAGCACCGACTCGTTGGGGGCCTGGTAAGTCACCGGGCGGGGCGGCTGGCCCTGCAAAGGCTGAGGCGCAGCGCCGGCCGAGGTTTTGTAGACGGGCTTCGGGCTGTCCACCGCCGTCAGGCCGGGAACTTCTTTGGCCGGGATGCCCGCTGCCAGGCCCGCCAAGGCGCGGTACTCGGCCGCTGAAAGCGTTGTGAAGCGGTTTTTATCGGGTGCCGGGCGGCGCTGTGCGGCAGGCTGGGTCGCAGGTGCCGCCTGGGCAGTGGGCTGCATGGTGGTCTGTTCGGCCTCGGAGGCGGTGTGGCCCATCTCAAAGCGGCACTCCCCGCTCCCCGGCGTAGCCAAAGCGGTGCGCACGGCGCGGTAGACGGCATCAAAAACATCGCTCTCTTTGGCAAAACGAATCTCCGTCTTAGCCGGGTGAACATTGACGTCCACGAGGTCGGCGGGCATTTCCAGCATCAGCACAGCGCCGGGGAATTTACCCTGCATCATCGTGCCTTTGTAGGCGTTTTCCAGCGCGGCCATCATCGTGCGGTTCTTGACATAGCGTCCGTTGACAAAGAAATGCTGGGCACCGCGGCTGGCCCGGCAGGCCCGGGGCGGCGTGACCAGACCGGTGACTTTATACAGCTCACTGCCGCCGTCCACAGGCAAAAGGTCGCGGGCAAACTCGCGGCCCAGCACCGCGTAGACTGTGCTGCGCAGGTCTCCGTCGCCGGGGGTCAAAAACTGCTGCTTGCCGTCCCGCAGAAAGCGGAAGCTGATCTCCGGGTGGGAGAGTGCGGCGTGCAGGACGGTCTCGGAGACGAAGGTTCCCTCGCTGGCGTCCTTTTTCAGGAACTTCATGCGGGCGGGGGTGTTGTAGAACAGGTCGTTGACCGTGATGGTCGTGCCCACGGGGCGCGCGCCCGGCTCCATGCCCTGGGGCTCGCCGCCCTCGATGCGGTAGCAGCAGGCGTACTCGTCCGTTTCGGTACGGGTCAGCACTTCCACTTTGGCCACGCTGGCGATGGACGCCAAGGCCTCGCCGCGGAATCCCAGGGTATGGATATGCCCCAGGTCATCCGCCGTGGCAATTTTGCTGGTAGCATGGCGGATAAACGCTTTATCGATATATTCTGCTTCGATGCCGGTGCCGTTATCAGCAATCTGCAGTTGGGCAATGCCGCCGCGGGCCGCCGAGAGGGTGATCTGGGTCGCCCCGGCATCGATGGCATTTTCCAGCAGTTCCTTGGCCACACTGGCCGGTCGTTCTACAACTTCACCGGCCGCGATCAGTTCGGCGGTATGCTTGTCCAGCACACGAATTTCCGCCATGGGTCTCACCTGCCTTTATTCTTTATCTAAAACGGTTTTCAGTTCGTACAGGAAGTTCAGCGCTTCCAGCGGGGTCAGCGTTTCAATATCCACGCTGTGGAGCTTGTCCACCACCTCGCTGGGCACGCTGGGGTTGTTGTAGGCTTCTACGGTCTCAAAATCCAGCTGCATCGTGTTGCTGCGGCCGGGGGCGTTGGCCTCCAACTGGCGCAGCACGGCGTGGGCGCGCTTGGTCACGCTGCCCGGCAGGCCCGCCAGTTTGGCGACCTCAATGCCGTAGCTGTCATCCGCCGGGCCGGCGATGATGCGGCGCAGGAACGTGATGTCCTCGCCCCGCTTTTTGACGGCGATATTGTAGTTTTTGACGCCGTGGATGTCCTGGTCCATGCTGGTCAGCTCGTGGTAATGGGTGGCGAACAGCGTTTTGCAGCCGATGTTCTCGCAGATATACTCTACCACAGCACGGGCGATGCTCATGCCGTCAAAGGTCGAAGTGCCGCGGCCGATCTCATCAAGAATGACCAGGCTGTCCCTGGTGGCATGCTTGAGGATCTCGGCCACCTCGGTCATCTCAACCATAAAGGTGGACTGTCCGGCAGCCAGGTCGTCCGAAGCACCCACGCGGGTGAAGATCGCATCCACAACACCGAGATGAGCACTGGCGGCGGGCACGAAGCTGCCGATCTGAGCCATCAGGGCGATCAGGGCGTTCTGGCGCATATAAGTGGATTTACCGGCCATGTTGGGGCCGGTGATGAGCAGCATGCGGTTCTCGTCCTCGTCCAGCAGGGTGTCGTTGGGGACAAATAAGCTGCCCTTGAGCATCTGCTCAATGACCGGGTGGCGACCCTCTTTGATCTCGATCTCGCCGCTGGTATCCACCACCGGCAGGACGTAGTTGTTCTGGAGTGCGGCCTCGGCAAAACCAGCCAGTACATCCAGCTGGGCCACCGCCGAGGCGGTGCGCTGGATGCGCACGATCTGGTCGGAGATTTCCGTCAACAGATCGGAGAAAAGCTGATGTTCCAGGACGAGCAGACGCTCATTGGCACCGAGGATTTTATTTTCCAGCTCTTTCAATTCCGGCGTGATGTAGCGTTCGCCGGTGGTCAGGGTCTGCTTGCGGGTGAAGGTATCAGGCACCGAGTCAGTGTAGGAGCGGCTGACCTCGATGTAGTAGCCGAACACCTTATTAAAGCCGATCTTCAGCTTGGGGATGCCGGTCTCCTCGCGGTATTTGGCTTCCAGATTGGAAAGATAGCCTTTGCCGCCGTGCATGATATCCCGCAGTTCGTCGACCTCGCTGTTGTACCCGGCGCGGATGGCGCCGCCGTCCTTTAAGGTAGCGGGCGGGTCATCGACCAGCGCGGTCGTGATTTTGTTCAGAATATCTTCCAGCGGGTCGATCTGGTCAGCCAGGTCTTTCAGCAGCGGTGCACCGCAGGCGGCGGCCTGGCTGCGCACTTCCGGCAGCATAGCGCAGGTATCGCCCAGGGCCTTGACCTCCCGCGGGGTGGCCGATCCGTAGAGAATACGGGTGGTCAGGCGCTCGATGTCAAAGACGTGGGAGAGCGCTTCTTTCAAATCGGCGCGGGCCATGTTGGCGGTGTAGAGCGCCTGCACAGCAGACAGGCGGCGGTTGATAGCCTCGGCGTCCACAAGGGGCTGCTCGATCCAGGAGCGCAGCAGGCGCTTGCCCATCGAGGTCTCGGTCTTATCCAGTACCCACAAGAGGGTCCCTCGCTTCTCGCGGCCGCGCATCGTCTCGGTCAGTTCGAGGTTCGCGCGGGTCACAGGCGACAGGCGCATGTACTGGGCGTCGGCGTAGTTCTGCACGGTCTTGATACGCTCGACGCCGTGCTTCTGCGTTTCGTGCAGGTAGTTGATCATGGCGGCCACAGCATAAGGCACCAGGGCATCCTTCTCGTAGCCGAGGGCATCCCGCCAATCGGGGCCGAACTGGTTCGCCATGGCAGCTTCCATCACGCTGTCCTTAAAGCAGGCATCCTCCCGCAGTTCCACCAGGGCGTTGGTATGCTGCTTGATGTAGGCAGTCACATCCTTAAAGTCCAGCATCGCCGGGCAGATCAGGATCTCACTGGGCATGTAGCGGCATAGCTCGGTAATGATCGCACCGCCGATCTTTTCGGCGTTCAACTCGGTGGCGTAGGCCTCGCCGGTGGAGATGTCGGCAAAGCAGATGCCAGCCTTCCAGCGGCCGCGGGTGCGCTTGGTGTAAACGCTGCAAAGGTAGTTGTTTTTGTCCTCGGCCAGCATGCTGCTCTCGATGACAGTGCCGGGGGTGACCACGCGGATGATGTCCCGCTTGACAAGGCCCTTGGCCAGGGCGGGGTCCTCCATCTGCTCACAGATAGCGACCTTGTAGCCCTTGGCGATGAGGCGGGCGACGTAGGTCTCGTAGGAGTGGAAGGGCACGCCGCACATGGGGGCGCGCTCCTCTTTGCCGCAGTTTTTGCCGGTCAGTGTCAGTTCCAGCTCTCGGGAGGCCGTTAAGGCATCGTCGTAGAACATCTCATAAAAATCGCCGACACGGTAAAACAGAATCTCGTTCGGGTGTTGTTTCTTGATTTCAAAATACTGCTGCATCATTGGGGAAACTGCTTGTTCCGCCATGGTTCACACTCCTGTGTTTTCTGCAAAAGTTGGTTGTACGGGTCAGGGTTTAATGGCAGCCGCCGCAGGTGGAGCAGCTGCCGGTGCAGCCGCCGGAGGGGGCCTGCACGGTCATGGGGTCGCCGCCATTCATGGCGGTGTTGATGATGGCGTCAATGTGGCTGACCATGGCCTCGCACTCAGACTTGGCGGCATTGTAGCGGACCATGCCCTCGCTGGCCATGATCTGGCTGTACAGGTCGTTGACGCGCTGGTTCAGCTCGGCCACGCGGGCGGCGTTGGTCTCGGTCTTGGCGCTCTCGTTGTTCAGGTCCAGGCGGGCCAGGTTGAACTCACCGATGAGGTTCTGCAGTTCTTCGTCGCTGTCGTTCTCGCGGCGGGCAGCGTCCAACTCCAGGTAGCGCGGGTCGGTCTGCAGGGCAGCGGCGGCTTTTTTAAACAGATCAATGCAATCCATGATAGGTTCTCCTTATGAATAAAAATGTAATAAAGCGTGAAATTTTTGCGGTTTAGTCCTGCACCAGCTCGCCTACCAGCAAGGCGGCGCGGGAGCCGGTCAGGTGGACGTTTGCCCACTGACCGATGAGGGATTCCGGAGCCCGGAACTCGACCACCAGGTTGTTGTCCAGGCGGCCATTGACGGTGCCGGCGGTGCGGCCTGCGGCTTCGACCAGTACGCGGACGGTCTGGCCGGCCATGGCAGCAGTGGCCGCAAAGGCAAATTCATCCTGCGTTTTCAGCAGGCGCTCCATGCGGGCGGCTTTCTCGGCATGGGTGGTGGGGTCGTCGAACTTCGCTGCCGGGGTGCCGGTGCGCTTGGAGTAAATAAAGGTGAACAGCTGCATATAGCCCACCTTGCGGACGAGGTCCAGCGTTGCCTGGAAGTCCTCCTCGGTCTCGCCGGGGAAGCCGACGATGATGTCGCTGGAGAAGGTCACGCCAGGGATCTTTTCCCGGGCGTAGTCGACGAGGTCCATATACTGGGCCACAGTGTAGTGGCGGTTCATCTCTTTCAGCAGGCGGTCACTGCCGGACTGCACCGGCAAGTGGATGTGCTTGCACAGATGCTCCTGCGCGGCGATGGTGTCGATCAGCTTGCGGCTGGCGTCCTTGGGATGGCTGGTCATGAAGCGGATCTGGTAGTCGCCGGGCACGGTGCAGAGCAGGTTGAGCAGGTCGGAAAAATCGATCTTTTCCGCAAGGCCCTTGCCATAACTGTTGACGTTCTGGCCCAGCAGGGTGATCTCCTTGTAGCCTTGGGCAATCAGCTCCTTGAACTCGGCCAGGATGGCGGCGGGTTCACGGCTGCGCTCCCGTCCGCGGACGTAGGGCACGATGCAGTAGGTGCAGAAGTTATCACAACCGTACATGATGGGCAGCCAGGCGCGGAAGCCGGAATCGCGGCGGATGGGCATTTCCTCGACGACGGCGTTGCGCTCCTCGGGGTTTTCGAGGTAGCGCTTGCCGCGGCTGATACGTTGGGCCAGCATGGCGGGCAGGCGGTCGATGCCGTCCACGCCGAAGACCAGGTCGACGTAGGGGTAGCTCTGGCGCAGCTTCTCCACGATGTGGGCCTGCTGGGCCATGCAGCCGCAAACGCCGATGATGAGGCGCGGGTTCTGCTCTTTCAGCTTTTTCAGCGCACCTACGTTGCCGAAAACACGCTGCTCGGCATGTTCGCGCACGGCGCAGGTATTGAAAAGGATGAGATCGGCATGTTCAACGTTATCGCACAGGCCAAAGCCGACATCCTGCAAAACGCCCTTGATCTTCTCGCCGTCATTGACGTTCTGCTGGCAGCCGTAGCTGCGCACATAGGCCAGGGGCGGCGTATCGTAAAACGAGGCCAGCACCTTGGCGGCGGCTTCGTTGTGGGTATAGGTCAGTTTTTCCAAGTCCAGTTCTCCTTGCAGGTGCCTGCATACAGGCACAAAATCCAGATATACCATATTAGTATAGCAAATCAGGCGCAAAAGCACAAGCGCTAGTTCTGTATTTTTTGCGCTTCGGTCCGGTTTCTGACCGCATCACAGTTTTTGAGGGGCAGCACACAGCAAAAAGCAGCAGCACCGCATAGTGCAGTGCTGCTGCTTTTATTCGTTGGTACGTATGTTCTTTAGTTATCTTTTTCTTCTTTGTCAAACTCGTTTTCCAGCTGTTCATGGCGCTTTTTGTAGGCAGCGCTGCAAAGCTGGAGTACCACCAGCGCCAACACGAAGGTGGTGCCCGCCGCAATACCGGCGCCAGCCAACATAATAGACAGAGGCGCATCATAGGCTGACATTTTGATAAAGACGAACACGCCAACCACAGCGCCAGAAATAAGACTGCCGACCAAATTTGCGCCGATGGTAGGTTTGATGTTCCGGCTCCAAAGCCCGGCACGCAGGCAGGCGGCGACAATGTAGACGCAGCTAATCATAAACACAGCCCAGGTGCCTGCCATCTCCCGCATGGTAAAGCCGAGCAATCCCTCCCCCAGCAAGACAACCAGCAGCAGCGACCAGACCAGCCAGAAGCCGCGGCTTTCGATGGTAAGCATGGTGCGTTCCTGCATTTCGTCCAACTGATTTTTGCCGAAAAGTTGTGCTAATTTCATAGTTATTCCTCCCAGAATAGATCATCTAAGGTTTTGCCCAGCACCTTGCAGATGCTGCGGCAAAGGTTGATGGTGGGGTTATACTCCCCTTTTTCAATGGCGTTGACGGTCTGGCGCGATACGCCGACAGCCTCCGCCAGTGTCCCCTGCGTCATGTCCTTTTCGGCGCGGGCGGCTTTCAGTTTCAGGTTTTTGGCCAACTTCCCTGCCTCCTTTCAGATGGTGTAACCAGTATAGCACCGTCCTCCCGCAATGTCAAGTATATATTACATTTTATCTTTTATATTTTTCTTTTTGTCGTTTTGCTTGCGATTGGCCCTGCGCCGTGTTATGATAGGCCTATACTACTTTATAAAAAGGAAGTTTGGCGAATGAAGTACAGCTTTCCCGCTTTTGAAAATGGATTTGTCCGCGCAGCCGCCGCCACCCTCGCCCTGCACGTGGCCGACTGCGCCTATAATGCCCAGCAGATCATTGACGCCATGAGCGTGTACGCGGCCCAGGGCGTGCAGCTGGTCTGCTTTCCTGAATTTTGCCTGACCGGCTACACCTGCAGCGACCTGTTTTTGCAGCAGACCCTGCTGAAGGGTGCCGAAGACGGCCTGGCTGCCATCCTGGAGGCAAGCCGCGGGCTGAACCTGGTGGCGCTGGTGGGCCTGCCAGTTGCCCATGACGGCAAGCTGTACAACTGCGCCGCCGTTTTGTGCAACGGTGAGCTGCTGGGCCTGGTGCCGAAGCAGCACCTGCCTAACTATGGCGAATTTTACGAGAAGCGCCACTTTGTGCCCGGCATGGCCGAGCCGGAGTGCATTGAGTTTGCGGGGCAGGAAACGCTCATCGGCACGCGGCTGCTTTTCAGCTGCAAGCAGCTGAAAAGCTTTGTGCTGGGCGTAGAAGTGTGCGAGGACCTGTGGAGCCCCATGCCCCCCAGCTGCGCGCTGGCACTGGCCGGCGCGACCGTGATTGCCAACCTCTCCGCCAGCGATGAGACCATCGGCAAGGCCGCCTACCGCCGCCAGCTTATCAGCGGGCAGAGCGCACGGCTGCTGTGTGCCTATCTCTACGCCGACGCCGGCCACGGCGAAAGCACCACCGACATGACCTTTGCCGGGCATAACCTGATTGCCGAAAACGGCACCCTGCTGGCCGAGACTGCCCCCTTTGAAGGCGGCACCGCTATGACCGAGCTGGACCTGGACCGCATGGTGCAGGAGCGCCAGCGCAACACCACCTTTATGCCGGAGACCGCCGGGTACACCCGCGTGGAGTTTGAGCTGCCGCCTGTGGAACTGGCCCTGACGCGACAGGTCTCCCCCACGCCGTTTGTGCCCCAGGATACCGCCGCCCGTGCCGAACGCTGCGAGCTGATCCTGCGCATCCAGGCAGAGGGCCTCGCCAAGCGCATCGAGCATACCCACGCCAAGTGCGCCGTACTGGGCATCTCCGGCGGGCTGGACAGCTGTCTGGCTTTGCTGGTGGCCGTGCGTGCCTGCAAGGTGCTGCACCGCGACCCGAAAGAAATTGTAGCCTTGACGATGCCCTGCTTCGGCACCACTAAACGCACCCGCTCCAACGCCGAAATTTTGTGCGAGGCGCTGGGTGTCAGCTTTGCCGAGATCAACATCACCAACACCGTCAACAGCCATTTTGCGGACATTGGCCAGGACCCGCAGACCTACGATGTCACCTTTGAGAACTGCCAGGCCCGCGTGCGCACGCTGGAGCTGATGGACTACGCCAACAAAAACGGCGGCTTTGTCATCGGCACCGGCGACTTGAGCGAGCTGGCCCTCGGCTGGGCCACCTACAACGGCGACCACATGAGCATGTACGGTGTCAACGCGGGCGTGCCAAAAACGCTGGTGCGTCACATTGTGCAGTACGTGGCCGACACCTGCGGTGATAAGCAGTTGAGCGATGTGCTGCTGGATATTCTGGATACGCCCGTCAGCCCCGAACTGCTGCCCACCGCTGAGGACGGCACCATCGCTCAGCAGACCGAGAAGCTGGTTGGCCCTTATGAACTGCACGATTTTTATTTGTACTACGTGCTGCGCTTCGGCTTTGGACCTGCCAAAATTTACCACTTGGCCCGCACCGCCTTTGCAGGCAAGTACGAGCCGGAAGTACTGCTGGCCTGGCTGAAGAATTTCTACCGCCGCTTCTTTGCCCAGCAGTTCAAGCGCAGTTGTCTGCCCGACGGCCCGAAAGTCGGATCGGTCACGCTGTCCCCCCGCGGTGACTGGCGCATGCCCAGCGATGCCTGCAACGCTTTGTGGATGGCCGAGCTGGAGAAGATCACGCTGTAATATAAAAAAGGAAGTGCTGTTATGGCCATGTGGAAAAACGACGACGAAATGTTCGCCCTGATGAAGGAGAAGCTGTACACCCCCGTTGTGGGCGATATTCTGGATCAGATGGGGTACAAGCACCAGTTTTTGCCTGCCTCCATCCGCCCGCTGGCGGCCCAGGTGCCCACGGCGCCCTACATCCTGCCCGGCGAGACCGAGGACAAGCGGCTTAGACTGGCCGGTTACGCCTGCACCGTGCTGGAAAATGACGTGTACGAGTACCAGGCACAGAAGCCCTTTGGCTATATGACCGAAGCACTGGACGACTTGAAGCCCAACGAAATTTATATCGCCACCGGTGCCCACAACAGCGCCCTATGGGGCGAGCTGCTGACCGCCTGCGGCAAGGCCCGCGGTGCGGTAGGCGCCGTGCTGGACGGCTACACCCGCGACACGCCGAAAGTGATCGAACAGAACTTCCCGGTTTTCTGCACCGGCACCTGGGCGCAGGATTCCTCGGTACGCACCTATGTGTTCCAGTGGCGGTGCCCGATCGAGATTGGGCAGGTCACGATCCACAACGGCGACATCGTGTTCGGCGATATTGACGGCGTGCTGATCATCCCGAAAGAGATCGCGCCCGAAGTGCTGGAAAAGGCTCTGGAAAAAGCCAGCACCGAAAAGACGATGCGCAAGGCCATTGAAAATGGCATGCTGGTGACCGAAGCGTTTGCCAAGTTTGGCGTGCTGTAAATTTACACAATACTAAAAGCGGAGGATGCCCGGGTGGGTGTCCTCCGCTTTGCTTTTATTTTGGTTTTATAAATGGGCGTTAATACTCCACACCCTCGCGGGCGGCAATGCCCTGGGTGTAGGGGTGCTTGTGCATCTGCATTTCGGTAGAGTAGTCGGCGGCGTCCTGCAGCCAAGGGGCCGGGTCGCGGCCTGTGACGACGACTTCCCTGCCGTCCTTGGCAAAAGCTGCCGCTTTGCGCAGCAGGGCTTCGTCCAGGATGTTGCTTTTTAACGCAGCGCAGGCTTCGTCCAGCACCAGCAGGTCAAAGGGCTGTGCCAGGGCTTTCTCCAGTGCGTCCGCGGATACGGCCCGTGCCTGGGCCTTGTCGTTCTCGTCCATCAGCCAGGTGAATTTGGCGTTGGGGCAGGCGTAGACTGTGGCCCCGGCTGTGCGCAGCGGGGCAATTTCGCCGCTGGTGCCGTCCTTTAAAAACTGCACGATCACCACGCGCCGACCATGGCCCAGCGCCCGCAGCGCCAGCCCCATGGCCGCCGTAGTTTTTCCCTTGCCGTTGCCCCAGTATAGATGCAGCATGGAATTTTCCCCACTTTAGCCGTTGGCTTTTTCAGATGCAAAAAATTCTTTGGTCAGGTTAACTACCGTGCCGGAAAGCAGCAGCAGGGCAATCAGGTTCGGGATACTCATCAGGCCGTTGAAGGTATCGGCCACACTCCACAGCAGGCCCAGGTCCACCGTAGCGCCCAGGATGGACACGAAAGAGTACACCACAAAGAACGGACGCACGACCTTGTCATTATGGCACAGGAACGCCAAAAAACGCGAGCCGTACAGGCCCCAGCCGATGATGGTAGAGAACGCAAAGCAGCACAGCGCCACCGCCGTAAAGATGGACGCCCAGCCGCCGTAGGTGGTAGTAAAGCCGGAGATGGTCAGTTCGGCGCCCGCGGCGGTGCCGTAGTTGACAGTGATGCCGCTGCACAGGATGACCATCGCCGTCAGGGTGCAGATGACGATGGTGTCAGCGAAGACCTCAAAAATACCGAACATACCCTGCTTGACCGGCTTTTTGGTGTCGGCGCAGGCATGGGCGATGGAGCCGGTGCCAAGGCCGGCTTCGTTGGAGAAGATGCCGCGGGAAACGCCCTTCTGCATGCTGATAAACAGGCTGCCGATGGTGCCGCCGGTGAACGCCGCCGGGTTGAAGGCGCCGGCAAAAATAGCTTCCAGCACCAGCGGGAAACGTGGGAGATTCAGCACCACAACGCCCACCGCCAGCACGATGTAAAACAGCGCCATAAAGGGCACGAGACGCTCGCTTACGCTGCCAATGCGCTTGATGCCGCCCAGCAACACCATGGCGACCAGCATGGCCACCACGATGCCGACCACGAGGTTCAGTGTGGAGAGCGCACCATTGCCGACAACGTTGTACTCCAGCAGGGCGGTATCGATGGCCGCCACGATGGTGTTGACCTGAGTGGCGTTGCCGGTGCCGAACACCGTCAGCACGCCGAACAGCGAGTACAGCACAGCCAAGAACTGCCAATGCTTGCCCAGGCCGTTTTTAATATAGTACATCGGGCCGCCGACCCACTCGCCCGCGGCGTTGCGCTCACGGAAATGGACGGCCAGCGTGACCTCGGCAAACTTGGTGCACATGCCCAGCAGTGCCGAGCACCACATCCAGAACACCGCGCCCGGTCCGCCGATGGCGATGGCACCCGCCACGCCTGCAATATTGCCGGTGCCTACGGTGCCCGCCAGCGCAGTGCATACCGCCTGGAACGGCGTCATAGCGCCGTCCGAGGCATCCTTTTTGTGGAACATGCGGCCGATGGTGGTTTTGATGACATACGGAAATTTGCGGATCTGCAAAAAGCCTGTCCGCACGCTGAGCAGCAGCCCCACGCCAATGATGCACACCATGGCCGGGACACCCCAGACAAAGTTGTTGACTGCCTGGTTGACAGCCGCAATCGTTTCTAACATAATCCTCCCCATTCCCTCTCGATTTAGGAATCCCGCAAATACAAAAAGGTCACGAGCCGTGCGTACACATTGGCTCATGACCTGTTTGCATCGTACTGATTCAGTATAGCATTTTATGGGGAGGTTTGCAAGGGATTACTTGACGTAAAACCCTTACTTGTTTTCCGGCAGATGCCACTTCCAATCCAAAATTTCGGGCATATCCTGGCCGATCTCGTGGATGTAGTTCTTGTGAGCGACCAGCTTGTCGTTCATCTGCTGGATGAGGTACGCACCGCGGTTGCCCAGCTAGGGCAGATGCAGCAGCGCATCCTTGACCAGATGGAAGCGGTCGATCTCGTTCTGCACGCGCATATCAAACGGCGTGGTGATGGTGCCTTCCTCCTGGTAGCCGTGGACACTCAGGTTGCGGTTGGTGCGCTCGTAGGTCAGCTCATGCACCAGCGTGGGATAGCCGTGGAACGCGAAGATGATGGGCTTATCCTTGGTGAACAGCGCGTCATAATCGGCATCGGTACGGCCTGCACTTGCTGGCCGGTGGTGTCGCAAATGCTGGAGCAATGAGCATATATATCGCGACCCGATATTTTCTTTGCAGGGTAGAGTTCGTAGCCATCTTCACGAAGTAATTCATTAAACTTCTGAAGATAGTCTCTCCACTGCGAATTTTCTATCCGAACTGACGGATGCAGCATCATACACAAAAAATGTAATAAAGCTTCGTCACCATCGCCTTGGCGCAAAGAAAATCGTTCATCCTGAAAGATCCAGTATTCATCTTCGTAATCACCAAATCTGAGATGACAACTTATGTCTCCATGCGCATTAGAATAGCGACTATCATTCGAGGGCATATTGTCTAAGTCATACAGCCTTTCCAAAAATCCAAGCTCGTCCAGTCGGCCATGATAGGATATTTTAGCTCTGTAACTGACAATATAGTTACCACTTATACTATCATATTGTGGCTCGTCAAAAGACACTACAAATCCATTGCGGATAACGTCAATGATGTCTTGCCGTGTCACATCCGAAATTTTATCCATCATAATTACTCCATGTTCATTAGCAGATAATCTCTCGCACCTTATACTGCCTCAGTAGGAATCATTTCTTTCCTATACTGTGCCGGTGACTTTCCTATCTCCTTCTTAAATACCCTGCTAAAATACAGTGGGTTCTCATACCCTACGATTTCGGAAATTTCTTTAATGTTGTAGGTCGTCCGCTCCAGCAGGCTTTGCGCGTTGACCATGCGCAAGGAGAGGATGTACTGGGCCGGGGACATACCTGCGTACT
>ERZ1035027.393-NODE-393-length-25901-cov-5.945407_pt1 | contig 25901 bp, 18 predicted proteins | sample MGYA00520604_ERZ1035027 | MGnify/ENA primary metagenome ERZ1035027 (study PRJEB33766, sample SAMN09781743) | gut metagenome | biome: gut microbiome | host: Homo sapiens | place: Madagascar | study: EMG produced TPA metagenomics assembly of the PRJNA485056 data set...
TCCCTTCAAAGCCATCTCGATCCGCTTCGCTTACACCAACTTTCCCGACACGATCATAAGAGACGGCGAGCAAAAGCAATAAGGCCACCTTCAAACAAACCTTGCGGGTGGCCCACAACAAGCACTCCGAATGAATTGACTAGCTCTAGCTAATAAAATACCGAAATACTAGAAGCCGTTATCCAAGCTAAATACTAAAACTTCCCTTCATCAAGCTCTTTGATTCGCTCATACGTACGTTCGCAGCATTTCCCATCTCTAAAAGCAAAGAAACCGCTCATTCGTTTCGCGTATTCGTCTTCAGGAACAAAATTCCGAGCAGCGCAATCCTCAAGACATTTCAAAAGGGCTTCTTCGGTATCAACAACAGGTCCAAATCCGTCCCTCCTGTGATCGAAGTAGCCTTTCGAATAAGCCTGCATTCCCGAGAAAAACTCTTCGGAATCAAACTGGTAATAGAGACACTCTTTACCTAAATATGCCGTCTCGAATGCAGTTGACGAATAGTCGGTAATCATTATCTCCGCATCAACAAATAGCTGCTGGATTGATGCCCCCGTCTGATTGCCTGCGATTTCAATGTAGTCAGGAATAGAAAACGTGCCGTTCTCAATATAAGGAAATGTATTAGTATGCGGATAAAAGACGATATCCACATTTGCACTTTGGGCAATAGAGCGTAAAGTCGAACTGTTCAAAAACGATTCCCATTTCTTCTTATATTCAGATTTACCAAAATCATCGTTCAAAACACGAATATTGCCAATGCCAATCTTCTCGCCACTCAATTTATTTCTCCAGGTAGGCATAATGAGAATGCAGCGCCTCTTCGCAGTACGCCTTAAAAGAGCATCGTGTCTCGGAAAACCCGAAAGACACACCTGCCTAGGGGTCAGGCAATATGTAGACCCGGTATCCCGAATCGACGAATATTCTTGTTCTGCTGCAGCAATTAACAAATCAATGGGTTTGCCATTGATCCAACCCGAAATATTATTATGAGTAACACCATGTTGCAAAAAAATAAAGCGCTTAGACTTAAAGAAATTATCACCAAAATATGAGTGAACGAAGCCATCAGCATGGCTGCTGATAATGGTTGAGCATTTCCTTAAAATAGCCTCGTGCTCTTTTGTGCCAAAAGCAACAAGTGCAAAACCTTCATTTGAAAGTCTCTGCCAGTCCTTTGCTTCTTTGCGCAGCACAAAATATGCTTTCTGCTCAGGATGGTTATTCTTTACCCAGCGATACAAATGCTCGGCATTATCATCAGCCTGAGTATCCCTATCCATAAATAGCCAGATACTGCTGGAATCTTGCTGATATTCATTCCAACCTGTGCGATAGATGGTATTAACTTGAGTCATTTGGACATGATGCCCAGATTGCTTTCCCCTAATTGACAGCCTAAGCCCTCCTGCACCGTCTGTGACCTTATAGGACAAAGTACTGTTCGCTGCAGGTAAGGAAAACCAAGACATATATAGCGAATAGAATTCATTGCCAAATAAAACGCGACTGACTCGCTTGATCTCAAGGGGCTCTAGCTGTTTTCCGTTACTATATAATTCGTAATCCATATTCAGAGAACGAATCTCGATCAATTTTGATTTGTAATCGATGCGCTCCACGTACATAATCTGCTCTTTTGGCCGAGCGCCCTTAAATGCAGTTGCACAAGCATATTTCATTTCATAATTAAGCCAACCGCCCGGCATGTCTTCGATATTTTCAGCGTCAATGTAGCTAAAAATCTTCTCGAGATCCTTCCAAAAAGTATTCTTTAATCCCTCGTCTTTAAAATGCTGAGTCCTCTCTTCGTGTCCGACCAGCTGCTTAAAATACCACTGCAAGTCATACAGAATAGTTTTTTGGATATAAAAAGGAACATAGCCGTATTCCTTTTCAGCATATTCAAGAAGGCCAATATAACCTTTTTCCAGAACAGTAGAAAATTTATCTGGGGTTTCCCAGGAAGAATCAAGAGTTGAAGTTCCGTTATCTCGCTTGCGATAATAGTAAATAGGTTTTCCCAGATAAGCCACACGACCTTCATGGAGAGAGAGCAGATAGCAATTGAGAAAGTGGGCATCTTCAAAATTAGGCTTTATCTCTTCATCGAACAGAGCATTCCCATCTCCGATCTCGCGCATTCTAAAAAAGGATTTACTAGCAGAAAGAGTTATCGGTAAGTAATCATCGGTAACATTATACAAAGAGACGTCATTCTTGAATTCCCCACGCAGAGGATGTCTGTCAAAATACTCATCTTTAGTCTCGTTGTAAAAAACAATGCGGCAGGTTACAAATTGAATATCAGGATGCGCCGACAACGTTCTATCTACTTCTTCGAAATAAGTTTCCGAGACAAAGTCGTCAGGATCTATAAAAGTAACCCAATCCGTATCAACATGAGCCAACCCCATATTGCGCGCACTAGCCTGGCCACCGTTTTCTTTGTGATAGTAATCAATAAGCTCAGGGAACCGTTGCTTCCATTTAGCTATGACTTTCGCAGAGCCATCGTTAGAGCCATCATCGACCATGATGAGTCTAATCCGCTTTCCATCAATCGTCTGTGAAGTTAGGCTCTCGAAAAAGGCGTCAAGATATTTCTCTGCATTGTAAACAGCAGAAACAACGCTATAGGTATACTGTCCTTCGTAACTATTCGGCTTGCAGCTAACGCCGAGCCCACCCTCAAGTCGCCGCCTCTGAATACGAAGTACGGTCGTTTTTGGAAGAACCTTCTTGGCTTTCTTGAATGCGGTCTTCTTCATTTTTTTCGCAAAAGCGTTCATATATCACACCTCGTACTCGGCAAAACACATTCAGAAATCGCTGACATATAATTCAGCAGCTAATGCAGTCAGCTACCAACATTGGCAAAGACATCCTTCAGCTTCTGCATAGTCAATTGTTCACCCTTATCAAGCACCATCCCAGTTTGCTCGATTACGCTTTGGGTTCGGGGGATGTCCCTGCTAAATAGCCTCTTCCACACGACCGCGAAGTCGTGGTCGGACCTCCCGAACTCTTCCTGCAAGTCCAAAACTCGCTGGTAGATCCTTATGCTCGAATGCGGGTTGTCCCAGGACGTTACTGAAGCCTGCTCATCTGCCGAATCGAACGAGACGTGGTAGTACGCGTAGTCTGCCGCCACTGAGATGCACTTCGCCCTTAAGTAAGCCTCGAGTACAAACGGGATATCCTCTGGCATATCGTTCGGGAATCTCATGTCGGCAACCAAATCGCGCCTAAACAGTTTAAGCGGCGCGAACGTCCAGCAGATTTTTGAGGTTGTGATGTCGGCGTTTGGCTGGTTGCGGTCGAACATGGACTTTGGTACTTCGCGGCCGTTTTCGCCCCACATCTTTACCAGCAGCACATCGCTTTCCCACTCCACGGCGTGATCGAGCATGCGTTCGATTGCCTCGGAGCCCAGCCAGTCGTCTGCGTCAAGGAAGAACACGTACTTCCCTTGCGCCTTCTCCAGGGCAACATTGCGCGGCTTCGCGGGCGACCCCGACGCAGCCCCCAAGCGTTCAACCTTGAACAGCGCAGGATAGCGTTCCTGATACATGCACAGCGTTTCCCACGTTGCATCGGTGGAGCCGTCGTCGGTAACCAGCACTTCCATGCGCTCGCGCGGATACGTCTGCGCTAGCAGCGAGTCGAGCGCCCTGGTCAGACGAGGCATAGCGTTATGCGCCGGAATCACGATGCTCACATCGATGCCGCTTGCGTCATGCACCCGCAAAACGTCGGCTGCTTTCATATTCGTCGCTTCGTTAAGCGGCGGCGCAAACACCTCGTTGTAGATGCGCACGGTAGCTTGCCCATCGCACGCGCTCATGAACTTCTTGCGGAACGCCGCCACCTGTTGCGCGTCAAAGCGCTCGTCAACGTGTTTCACCCAGTCGATAAGCGACTTGTTGTCGCGGAACACCGGCCCCGGCGTCAGCTCCTCGTACGGGTAATAGAAGCCGCGCCAGTCGCAATAATCGTCCAGGTCATAGGCGAAAAATGCCATGGGCTTGCCGAAAAGCGAGTACTCGAACACCAACGACGAGTAGTCCGAAACGCACACATCGGCAACGCACAGCAGCTGATCGATCGGCAAGTTGCGCGTAACATCGAATGCAAAGTCTTCGCAACCTGCGGGAATGGGCGGCAACTGTTTCACGAACGGATGATGCTTGATAAGCAGCACGAATTCGCCGCCAACTGCAGCCTTCAGGCCGGCGATATCCAGATGGTCGGGCCCTTCGGCAGAGACAACACGACCGCGAAACGTCGGCGCGTACAGCAGCACGCGCTTGCCCCGCACCTGCGGAACAACGCTTTCCACGCTTTCGCGCGCGTTCGCCAAAAACTGCTGGTCGAAGAATACATCCGTGCGGCTTACGCCAAGCGGCTTGATGATTTCGGGGCGATCTTGCAGCACCATGGCCTCTTCATACGCCCAAGCCACATCGGGGCTGCTAACGGTAACAAGCGAAAGGTTCTTGTAGAACGGATGGCGCAAAAGCTCTTTTCGGGTGCCGCCGAATTTCAGGTCGGCCGTGCTCATGCCCCACTTCTTGAACGCGCCGCATGCATGCCACAGCTGCACGACGCGCGTTTCAGGACGCAGCTTAACGCAGCTGACCAGATCGGAGGCATCCGCCAGAAAGACCACTTCAGCGCGGGAAATCTCGTGCAGCGCCCAGATGCTGTTCTTCAAATATTGCACGTACGACACATGATTTTGGTTGAGCGTCATATAGCGCGGATGCTTACCGGCATCCAGCTCGAGCCGCTGGTACAGCAGCTCGAAGCTGTCGGGCATGTCCGTTTCCTTCGTCTCGAAAAACAGCACCCGACCAGCTGCAACCGGCTTGCGCGCAAAATACTTATAAGCAATCGGGAACGCAAAACTCAACGTCGCGTTCTTTATGAAGCGCTTTGCAAAGCGCTTGAGAAAACGCTTCATGCTCCTTCTTCCACATCAATCCCACAGCAACGAATCGGGGCCGCTTTACTGCGCACGCTCCGTGCTTCCCTTCGCGCACTGAATGGCGAATGTCGCCAACTCGCCGGCCGGATCCTCGGCGCAATTTGCAAACGAGTCTCCCACGAATCGCTGCAACTGCTGGTGCGGGTAAGCCGACGGCTCGGCCGCCCATGATGCAAGCATGGCGGCAAGCTGCTCCGGCGTATCGGCCACAAGGCCGGGACACAATTCCAGCGGATCGGCGTTCAGACCTGGCGAAAGCCGATAATATTGTATGTCAGGAACATAGAAACCGACCAGCTTGCCCAACAAATATGCTTCATAAACTATCGATGAGTAATCGGTGATTACAATATCGGCATCGATAAGGCTAACCGGCACGTCCCCACCAGCGTCTTTGCCCGCCGCAAGCGGATGCAAAGACCACGAAACCCGGTAGCTTCCAGACTGAAACAGCTTGCCAGCCGCGCCGCGCAATTCGGCAAACGGGTCAGCAGCCTTGTCGTACTTCCTGATGGTAGGTGCAAACAGCACCGTCGCCTTCTCGCTTACGCGATTGGCATCAGCCTGAGCCGCTTGACGCATATCGCAAAGCTTGCGGTATTCGGGCCTCCCGATGGGAAGCACGCGTTCAACCGGGCACGCAAACGCTTCGGCAAACGCCGTCCGCGCGCCTTCGCCAGAGCAAATCACCCATGAATTGTTCCGGTGAATCTTGAACGCGGCCGCCTCTTCCGCTGTATGACCCTCGGCAACGTCAATCGCCTGATAGCCGAACTTCTTGAATGCGCCGAACGCGTGCCACAGTTGAATCACAACCGGAACCGCAGGGAACTCAAGGTGCTGGGCACCGCGCAACGCAGTGGGCTCGCACGCAAAGTCAAGCAAGCTGATTACCGGGTCGTAGCGATCGATTACGCAAACCTTGCAGCGCGCAAGGTGATACAGCTCCCGAAACACCAGACCCGCATAGGCAAGCACCGACGATTTCTTGAAGTGCTGCGATAGGTAAACCGGCTGGTAGCCGCGCACCTGGAATGCTTTCCCGCATTCCAGGTAATCGTAAGAAGGCTCACCCGACTTACGGGACACGAACAGCACCTCGTCCCGCCGCTTGGCCAGGCAAAAGACGCCATACAACCCGCGAAACGCAACACGAGTAACGCCTGCGGCGACCTTTTTCGAAAAACGCAACGACATGGCCTACATGTCCCACTTCATGATGGTTTTGCCGGCGCTCTTGCGTAAATCCGCCTCGAACGCAGTGCACATGTCGGCAATGGAGCGTACGGGGAAAACGCCGCCGATAAGCGACTCCAGATACCTTGCCATGTCGGGATGCTGCTTGTACATTTCCACAACGCTGACGAAATCCGCGCGACCGCTGCGACTGCTGCCGAACAGGCGCAGGCCCTTTTCAAGCACCATGCGCGTGTTCACCGGCACGGGGTTTTCCACCACGCCCAGCAACGAAACGGTTGCCTCGGGCCTTACCGCGTCGATAATCTGCTCGATGGCAGCCACCGAGCCGTCGCCGCCGCAGCACTCGAAGGCATGATCGCACGTGCACTCGCCCGGCGCGTCGTAGGTCAGATGCGTTTCGTCGGCGAACGTGAAGTCGTTCAGCTTGTACTCGTTTCGCCCATACACGCAAATCCGCGCTTGCGGATAGCGCATCTTCAGGATAAGCGAAACGATGAACCCCAGGTTACCGTCGCCCCAAACACCGATGCGGTCGCGCTTTTCGTGTGCGATGGAATCGAATCGGTTCACGGCATGGGCGGCAACGCTTACCAGTTCGGTAAACGCTGCAACTTCGTTGGGAATGGAATCGGGCAAGGCAACCACGCGTTCGGGCGGAAGCACCACAAGCTCCTGCATGAAGCCGTCGAAGCCGCTGCCGCAAAACTTGCTGCTGCGCAGGTAGTTTTCCGCAATGTAATCGCTGGTCTCGCAGGGCGCGTTCGGCACCATGACTACGCGCGAACCGCGAGCAAACGTGCCCGTTGCGTCCATGACCACCACGCCGATGCCCTCGTGGATGAGCGCCATGGGCAGCTTCTTGGCAAGCACCTGCGGCGAGCGCGACCCCTGGTAGTAGCGGATGTCGGCATTGCACACGGAAAGATACGTGGGACGCACCACCACGCCCGCCGATGCATTCAGCTCCAGCTGAACCGGCTCGAAAACACGTGGAGCAACCAAACGATATGCACAGCTAAGCACGACAGTGTCCAATCAACGCGGAAGCAACTCGTAAATCCTGCGGGTAGGTGATCTTCATGTTCGACACGTCTCCGCGAACAAGCGCGACTTCAATACCACGAAGCGTAAAAATTTTACATGCATCAGTTAGCACGGCTTCTTCATTAGCCGTCAAACTCTCCATTAAAGCCTTGAGCTTCATCAAATTGAACGATTGCGGCGTCTGCCCCTGATAAAGCTCACTTCTGTCAGGAATCGCGCTAATAATGTGCCCATCCTCACTTCGAACGATGGTATCGGTAGCAGGAATCACCGTATCGCAAGCACCATGCTCGGCAGCGGATTGAATATTATCCTCAATAATCCTATGCGACACGAAAGGCCGAACCGCATCATGAGTAACCAGAATGCTATCTTCATTAATGTTGCAATTTTCGCAAAGATGCGCAATTGCGTTTCTGATAGTGGCGTTTCTTGAAGAGCCTCCGGCTATCACCGATACCGATTCGCAAAATTCTGGGCAATACCGCCTCAACAAATCATTCGTTTTCTGCACCCAAGACTCAGGACATAGTACGACCACTTTTTCGAAATAATTCCCAGCGCAAAACTTCTCAACCGTATGCGCAAGAATAGGCTTGTCGCCCAGCATGAGGAACTGCTTGGGCTTCTCCGGATTGCCCATGCGCGTTCCCGACCCGCCGGCAAGAATAGCTGCATATACGTTGCGTCCATCCGCCATCTGCATTGCTCCTTAATAGTTCTTCTCGTAATACGCTGTTGCGTCTTCGATGGTGTCGTCGAACACCTTCTTGCCGTGGTCCAACACGATACCGCGGCTGCAAAACTCCTTCGCCGTGGCGCTTGTGTGGGTGACGAACAGCACCGTCACGTTCTCGTCCATCATAATCTCGCGAATACGGGCAATGCACTTGCGCTGGAACGCGCGGTCACCCACAGACAGAGCCTCGTCAACCACCAAGATCTCTGGGTCGATCGCAACCGCGAACGCAAAACCCAAGCGCGCCTTCATGCCGCTTGAGTACGTGCGCATCGGCTGATCGATGTACAGGCCCAATTCGGCAAAGTCGATGATCTTGGGCTCGAGTTCCTTGATCTCGGCACGCGTCAGACCCAGGATCTGACCACGTAGCGAAATGTTCTCGCGCCCCGTAAGCTGCATATCGAAGCCGGCAGTGAGCTCCAGCAACGCGCTCACGCGCCCTTTGACCTCAACCTCGCCGGACGTCGGATGCGTCACACCCGTCACCATCTTCAACGCGGTGCTTTTGCCCGCGCCATTGCGACCCAAAAACGCTACCGCCTCGCCTTTCTTCACCTCAAAGGACAAATCCTCACTGGCATTGACGCTTCCCAGGAAGGTACCCTTCTTCTTATAGTTGAAGATACCGAGGAACCTTCCCCGGTCGTTTTTGTAGAGGTTGTAGGTCTTCGTCACATGGTCGAAGCGGATGACCACCTCGTCGCTCACGCTGGTCTTGTGCTTCGCCTTCGCATCGCCCAACGACTCCTGCTGACCGTTAGAGGACATCGGCCACCTCCTCGTTAAACTTGCCGTAGACGAACAGCGCAAGCGCCAACGTCACCACGAACACAACCGCGAAGCCAAGGCACAGCGTCGGGTCTTCCCAAAACCACGTTTTGTCGTAGAACGCCCCACGGAACGAGGTAACGAAAAACGTGATGGGATTGAAATACAGAATGACCTGGATCCAGTCAACGGGAACGCTCTTCACGTTGAAGATGACGCCGGAAAGCCAGAAAAACGGCGTGGACATGGCGTTCATCAGGTTCTTCACGTCTTTGCTGATGGCCGAAAGCTGGCTGAACATAATGGAAACGATGTCCCAGAATATGAACATCATCAGCAACAGCACGGGCACTTGCAGCAAATACACGTCAAACGACATGCCGCAGGCGAAATAGATGACGAAAAGCGCCGCCATGAGCATCAACTGCACAAGCATGGTAGCTCCCGTGAAAATGGTAGAGATACCGCTCAGCGGGAACTTGATTTTGTTTACCAGGTATGGGTAACGATGCATGACGTCTATGCCCGCACCCAGCATGTCCTGCATGAAGAACCACGGAATCAGTCCGGCGCACAGCCACAGGATATACGGCGGGGCACCGGCTTCCCCAGCCCCGCTGCCCACGCGCAGCCCGATATCCAGGGCAAACCAAAAGCAGAAGATATACATGGCGGGCTTGATGAAGAACCACGACCACGACAACACCGCGCCGCGGCTTTTCTTCACAAGCTCGAACAGGGCAAGGCGGCCGATTTGCTTACGCCATGCCCAGTTGTCCTTCAATATCGTCCCAAGAGTGCTCAAGCGTTACTCCGTTCAAAACACCGTATTAGTAAACGTTGATATTACCATAAGCGAATATGAGGCCCGGCGCTACGGCATTGCCGGCTCGGCAACGATGCCGGACGGGTCGCCACCGGAAGACACGACGTCCATAAGCTGCCCCCATGCATCCGCATCGGCGCTGACCACCCACAAACCGCTATCGTTCACACCGCCGGAATAGGGCCCCGTGCAGGAATACAGCACGACGTCGTTTTCATGCATGGCGAAGTCCATGGCAAGATAGCCAAGTTTGCCCATGTCCATATTGGAGGTGGTGTTGTTGCGCAGGTCGATGAGCGCCTGATCGATTTCGCTCTCGCTGGACATGCCAAGCACAGTGCGAATGATGCTTTGCTCAAGCTGTCGGACATTCACCTGACGCACGGCATCTTGGTCGTTGGCATACTCCTTGCGAGCTCGGGCGAACACCAGCGCTTCGGAGCCATCAAGCGTTTGGTTGTCGCCTTTAGTTACCGTCACGTTTTCCGCGGTAGACGGGTCAGGGACTTTGACGGTTTTGGGCACGTCAACGGTAACACCACCAAGGGCATCAACAAGGTCCTCGAACGCCGTGAACGTGGTCATCAGGTAGTAATCGATCTCGACGCCCGTAAGGCGCTCTACGGCATCCACGGTTTGCAGGGGATCGCCGTGCACCAGCGTGTCGTTGATTTTGCTCGACTCGCCCGGCAAAACCGTGTCGCGCGGGACCGTCACCAAGGTGAGCTGATAGTTCGCCGGGTCAACGCGCACCAACGTGATGACGTCGGCGTGCTGATCAAGCTGAGCATGGTCGGAAGCCTTGCCCGTGTACAAAGCCGTGCCCTTCCTGGAGTCGGACCCGATCAGCAGAACGTAGAAGGGGTCTTTGTGCTCGACCACGGAAAGCTGCAGCGAGTCTGAATGCTGCCGAGAATCGGCGAACGCGCCCAAGGCGGAGCACAGTGCGACGAACGCGATGGCAAACACAGCAACGCCCGCAACCGCATAAGCGGCCATGCGCACAGACCTGCTCTTATCTTCTTCGCTTACATTTTGGGAATCAGCGGCCATGTTCTACTTCACCTGCTTTCCTTGGCTGTGCGGCAAACGTGGGCCGGATTTTCCCTTGTTGTCGTAATGGTGGCGCAGCACCGGCTTGAACAGGCCAAAGTGCGAGATAACCGCGAAAAGAGCCAAGCCTAGACCCACGATAACCACAACCTGGATCGGGCCCGAAAAGCTGCCGATAACGCAGCCCGCACCTGCAAGGCACGCCGAGCACGTCCAAAGCACGGCCACCGAACGCTTCTGACTAAGGCCCGCGCGCATCAGCCGATGATGGATATGGCCGAAATCGGCATGATCGATTCGCTCATGATTGCTCATCCGGCGAATCACGGCCGATACGGTATCCAGAACGGGAACACCTGCGATAACGAGGGGTGCAAGCATGACCACGACGCCTTGCGCACGAGCAACGCCCGACACTGCGATAATACCTACCATAAGCCCCAAAAGATGGCTGCCGGAATCCCCCATGAACACCGATGCAGGGAAGAAGTTGTAGCGAAGGAACGCAAGGCAGACGCCGATGACCGCCACGCACACAAGCGCCATAGTCATACTTCCGCGCTGCCAAACCAAAAACAGCAAGCTTGAACAGGCAATTGCAACAAGCCCCAATGCCAGCCCGTCAAGGCCATCGATCAAGTTCGTGATGTTAACGAAAACCACCAGATAGGCCACCGTCAAAGGGAAGTCGAGCCACCCGAGCGCATAGTAACCACCTGTGCTCGCGAACGCGGTATGCACCATGCCGATGGAAACGCCCGATGCAACCACGATGCACGCAGCGATGATCTGCCCAAGCAGCTTCATCTTCGGCGAAAGCCGCGTAACGTCATCGACAAGGCCGACGGCGAACATAACGGTGATGCCCACGAACAGCTCGATGTAGTTGATGCCGTTCAAGGTATACAAGTCGCGCAGCTGCCACCCAAAGAACCGCAGGCCCACGTACGCCACAAGGAAAGCCGCGCACAGCCCAAGGTACAGTGCGATTCCTCCGCAACGGGGGACGGGGCCCTTGTTAATACGACGATAGCCCGGTTGGTCGATCGCCCCCAAGACAACGGCGATCTTCCGAGACAAGGGAACCGCGCAGAACGTGACAAGGAACGCCGTGGCGAAAACTATGGCAACCTGAAGCAAAGCCACAAACGAAACCTCGACCTTTCCCGAACGACTACATTGTCTCTATGTGTAACAAGTCATTATACTGTAAAGCCACTGTAACCCATACGCAGCGCATCTGCGACAACCGACCCGCGAACAGTCATACTGATAGGGTCACAAACACGAAAAACGCGCGAAAGGACGATTCCCTTGTGCACGAAGCCCCATAACGCTGCAGTAGATGTCGTGATAACCGTTCACAACATGGAATCCTGCGTTGCCGCATGTCTGGATTCGCTCATTCGCCAAACGATACCCCCCCTACACATCATCATAGTCGAGGACGGATCAACTGACGCAAGCGCAGCGGTTATCGACACCTTCGCGAAGAACGATCAACGATTCACCGTCATCTCAACCAACGGCATCGGAGCGGGCGCCGCGCGCAACCGCGGCATGAAAGAAGTGAGCGCACCTTACTTCATGCTCCTTGACGGCGACGACGTGTTCCACCCCACCATGATCGAATCCCTATACCGCGCGGCCGCAGACGGCAACGCCGATATCGCCATTTGCGACATGCAGGAAATGGACGACGCAACGGGCGCCTTCACGCACCCCCTCTGGGCGCTCAAGCAAAGCCAGCTGCCCCCAACCGCCACCTTCGATGGCTGGCGAGCAATGAGCGGAAACCTGTTCGCCGCCTTCATGGGCTGGCCTTGGGACAAGCTATACCGCACCGAGTTCATCCGAAGCGCCGGGCTCGCCTTCCCGGAAGACCTGGCCAACAGCGAGGATATGCTGTTCACCTATCAAGCACTGGTGCTCGCAAAGCGCCTGGCAGTGGTGAACGAGGTGCTCATCGACCACCGCATGGGCCGCGGCAACACGGTTTCAAGTTCGCGGGAGAAAGCGCCTATCGCGTTCTACGATGCCATCTGCCGCATGAAAAGCTTCCTACAGCAACAGCCGGACGATACCTGGATCAAGCTGCAACAAGACTATCTGAACTGGGCATTCGACTGGACGCTGTGGAACATCGAGACCATGGCCAATGAGGGGATTCGCAGGATGCTGACGCAACGGCTGCACGACGGGGCCTTCCCCGGGCTGCAACTCGACTCCCGTCCGGCATCGTTCTTCACGCTGTACCCACGCAGCATGGTGCGTTACGCTGTGCTGATGACCTGGCTCGATGCCAGCACGCGCGACGAGGGCCCCCTGGGCAACCTGAAGCGGCTGCCCTACGGTAAGCACAAATTCTGGGACTTCATGAACCCCGTGGAGAAAGCGCTGACGGTATGGAGGGAGAAGCACCCACAGCCGAGCGAGTGGTAAAGCGTTACTCCCCCGGCTTCGCCTGCGGAAGCTCCACAAGACGGCGGATCTTCTGCGGTATGGCGATCAGCGCGTGGCCGATGCGGTACGCATGCGAGTTCTCATACTCATCGTAGACGTGCTTCATGCTGCGCCAAAGCCCCAAGACGTGCATGTCGAAAGCAGCAAGATCCGCCGGCTCCAGTCCGTCGCGATAGGCTTCGACGTCTTCCTCATCGATTTGAAGAAGATAGCGCGCCGCAACTTCCCGCGTGTCAGCGGTTCGCCACGCATAGGCTGCGCAAAAATCAGGCGAGAACTCGGCGGCATGGGCCATCAGCCACTCCTGCATATGCTGAGTCGTCACCGTCAGTCCATGCACGTTTCGCATGGTGGGGCGCGTGGTCATGATCGAGCCCTCGCGCATACGGCGCTGATAGAGCGGCTCGCACAAAAACGCCACTCGCTGAGGATGCGGGATGAGCTGCATCTGGAACAGAACGTCCTCGTGCAGAATGCCATCGAGGAAGCGCACTCCGTTATCATCGAGCAGCTGCTTGCGAACCGTGTACAGGCACGCCGAAGGGCGAAATGCTTTCGTGCGCTCCATCAGCACATACATCTCGGGGCCGGAGTGGACGCCTTCGATGCTTTCCCGCACTTCCTGGTTCTCGTAATGCTCGCGGCGGAGTTTGCGGCTTTCATAGAACGACGCGGCGCCGAAGTACAGCATGTCGAGCTTGTCAGCGTCGATGCGAGCCGTCAGGCGCTCAAGCGCATCGACAGCATAATAGTCGTCGCCATCGAGGAACATGATGAATTCACCCTGTGCAGCGGCGATGCCGGCGTTGCGCGCAGCGGACAAACCGGAGTTTTGCGGCAACGTCAGCACCGAGAATCGAGCATCACCGGAAACGGAACTTTCAATAGCGGCAAGCGTGCCATCTTGCGAGCAGTCGTTCACCACGACGCACTCGAAATCGTCGAAAGTCTGGGCTCTCAGCGATTCAAGGCATTCGCCGATATAGCGTTCGACGTTATACGCCGCAACAATGATGGAGAACTTCAACAAGGGGCCGTCCTTAGTATGAATCGGGGTGAGCCGCCGCGAACGCTTCGGCACCGACGTCGAGCAGATTGCGCAGCAAAGCGGCGTCTTCGGGTTTGAACAGCGAATAGTCCAGCTCGTTCGCATCCTGCGATGCGCGGTACTCATCAACCATACGCCGCGCAAAGGCAACGTGCTCGCTAGCGGAAATGCGCTCGTAGTTCCAGCGGTACTTTCCCCACTTGTCAACGGCAAGCCAAGGCAGCAGGACACGGGCTCGCTCAGGGCGCTGACGCAAAAACGCCTCGGCTTCGGCAAGTTCTTCGCAAACCGTGAACACCTTGTCAGTGGTTTTCGACGACGACCCAGGATTGTCCATGCGATAGTGCAACAGCGGCTTCTTCACCAGCGCGCACGTGCGGGCCGCAAACCACACCTTCAAGCTGAAGCCCGCATCCTGAAACGCCGCGCCCGGAGTTTCACGCAAGCTGATGCCCTCGCGCTCAAGGAAGGTTTTGCGGTACAGGCCGGTCCAGATCGACGGAATCGAGCACACCACCTGGGGGTAGTCGACCGGATCGAACGCGCGGCGATACGGCAAGCCGGCGAAGTTCTCGACCAGATGGTCAGAGCCCTCGAAGTAATTGAAGTAGTTGCACTTCACCACATCGGCATGGGTGCGTTCGGCAACCTTGAGGAGTTTCTTGAACATGCGCTTATTCGGGAAGTCATCGGGCTCGATGATGCCAATGTATTCGCCACGGGCCTGGGATATGCCCAGGTTCAGCGAATGGCCATAGCCGGTGTTCTGCTTATCGATCACGCGGACACGCGCGTCGCGAGCAGCATACTCGCGCAATACGGCCGGAGACCCATCCGTAGCGCCATCGTTGATACAGACGATCTCGATATCTCGAAGCGTCTGTCCGCAAAGCGCATCCAAGCACTGCGGCAAAAACCGCTCCACATTGTAAACCGGAACCAGAATCGAAACTTTTGGACTGGACATACGCTACTTCAATCCTCGAACAGCTCGCCCGATTGATTTCAAAACCTCACGGCGCCTCGACCCAAACGGAGCGATTGGGTCAACAACCTTACGCAACGGGCTATCTTCCGATACTGCGCTTTCGTGGTCATCGATTGCAGCTTGCTCCGCTATCATCGGCTTTACAACTTCCGCATGCAACATACTGCTCAGCTGAACGTAGAAGGGAGTCTCCTTCGCATACTCCCAATATAGGTCGAACCTATCACTGCCCATCACCTTCCACGGCTTTTGCGCACCCGCATAATGAACAATCTTCTCGTGATTTCGCGAGTCGTTAAAAGCGTCGAAAATCGCAGCCGGAGCGAACGAGAAGATGCGGCCAATGCGGCCATAGCAATCCGTCATAACATTCCAGTCATAATCAAGGTATTTCACGCGACCTTGGCAATGCACGTTGAGAATGTCCTGATCGTTATAGATGTAGCGATCATCAGAGGCAAACTCAAGCCACTTCTCCATAGGATGTAGCTTTCTCATCGCCTTCGTGTTCAGGACGAGCACGCCAGCCTGGAAGTAGTCATACGGCTGATGCATGCCAAGCACTTCTTTTGTGTAACGCATGCGAATGCCGTCTTTCATATTGAGGTTTCCGCAGTAATCGACATCTCGCACAGCAGCAAGCAAATTGTCGCCCAAATCGACCGAGAACAGTTCGGAAACATCTCCCTTGACGATCAAATCAGAATCAAGATACAAGACCTTGCTGTAATATGGCAAAAGTTCCTGGATAAGGAAACGATAATATGTTTCGTTGCTGATATGCGGGTTATTCGTCGTCAGCTCATATTGATCGACAAATCGTGAAACATCGCAGAACTGCAAACCGGCATTTTCAAACTGTCCGAGGAACGTCTTCATCTTCTCTTGGTTTTCCCATTCGATGCCCTCGTGAAGCACCACAATGTCGTATCGGTAAGCATCAGAGGCATTTTTAAGCATCGAGTATATCGTCGTGGTGACCATGGGAACGTAATTGTTGTCCGATGCGAACACCACCGGAATCACCGGCCTATTGTCGTTTCCGCAGCTCAAAGCCATAGGCAAGTAATACCTATCAGGCTTTGTGAAGTGCACGCATTGCAGCTGCTTCATGCTCCAACCGGCACCTATACGCTCATGATGCAACAAGTAGATATTCAACAGTCGTTCCGCCAAATGGCCCGGCGTACGAAGCCCCTCTTTGCTATACAGGCTCATATCCGCAGAAGCAACAAACTCTTCCAGAAGAGGGAACAACCACGCGCAATAATCGTGGAAGATTTCCTTCTTCATGATGAACATATTGCAGAATCGCCCGGTATGGCCGGCAAGAAACGCCTTTGCATCCTGCTCATATTCGGGATGGCGAGCAACCAAAATATCGATTACCCGATCAAGGTCCTCAACGAACAACTTCGGGGCCGCATCATACTGAGAGCGAATAGTGGAGTTTTCGCCCATGTAGGAGCGGATATCCTCCACAGGGGTTGTAATCACATCGTAGTTTCTCACGATTTCTCGAACGCGAACATCCTCAAGCATGTATTCACGCTGAGAAACGACATTGATGTAATCACCCATGACTTCACCGTATGCATTCTCCTCGCGAGAGACATCGGAAAAATCAAAGTATCGCCGGTAGTGGCAAAACCCAATATAGTCAGCATCGACATTTTTCCATGCCCAGTACTGCGTCGTAAGTTCACAGTACATGGGGTTCAAATCTGATATATTGTCACCTTCATCGTCGTGCAACGCCCATGTGAAGCGCTCATTAGTACGCGATGCGCCAACTTGAACGGGCTGAAAAACCTGACTATCGAAAACTTCGACTGGCTTATGCGCAGAAACAAAGATGCGAATCGGCTCATCTTCGAATCCGCTAACACGCTCCATTTTACGGACCGAACGAATGTGATCATCGGCGGCAGACAGATACGAAGGGAAATCAACACCGACCATGCCGCCTCTGTCCGCAATACGATACGCAACATCGCGCCAATCCTGAAGAACACCAGCATCAGGCCCGGTACCTGTCGTCAAGGTCTCATAAGAAGCATCCCGAACGCAACGCATAACCTCGGAAAACACCACGGAAGTATCAAGCACCGAAGATACTTTCTCGATTGAGGCCATCTTCTCATCGTCCAAGACACGGGCGCGCCAATCATTAAACAAAAGTTGCATGAGCTTTCGCTTGGCGCCCTTTGCAGCAGCAAGCGAATCACGCGATCGGAATGAATCGGCATATTGCTGGATTTGGCTAGAACACGCCCAGAACGATTCCGCAACGGACGCAAACTTATCCGCAGTCCACGGCGAAGCACCGTTCAGGCCACGGCCCAAATGATATCGAATACCGATAATGTCATTGCGCGTCACCTCTTTCGAGGCCAGCGACGAGATCACGAACATCTCGAAAGCGTCTTCCGCGCAATCAAGACGCTGAACGGGCATCTTCGAGAAAGCATCCTTGAGCAAGCGTGCCGAGAATGCCCTTTGCGGCATCCTCCAATCCTGACGATACGAGCCGCGGCCCCCGAATACCGACGAAAGGATATCAACGCCCTCAAGCGTTTCCACCGGTTGGTTCACAAACGACTCGAAAGAAGAGCACGACTCATCCGAGACGCCTTCCCCAATGACGCGAATTCCGAAGTGAAGCATGTCGATCTGCTGGTCTTCGCGCAAAGCGCCATCGACCTTGCCAAGCAGCCCCTCTTCGAATTCATCATCGGCATCCAAGAACAAAATGTAGTCACCGGAGCATTTTTCTATTGCGGTCCTATGCCCAAGGTGCAAGCCTTCGTTTTGGCTTTTGCGAACAACCGTGATTCTCTTATCGTTTTCGGCGTACTCTTCAAGAATCGCCGCAGAACCATCGCTGCTCGCATCGTCAACGATAATGAGCTCGTAGTCGGAGAACGATTGATTCAACACGCTATCAATACACGCACGCAAATAGCGCTCGCCGTTGAAAACAGATATGCAAATCGAAAAGCGGGGCACCGTCCGCTCCTTCCAGAATGATTAATGGACGTCTATCTTTACGCAGTCGCAACACAATCATATCAGCATCAGCGGCGCGACAACTTATCCTTCACGAAGCGCAAGGGCTTGGTCACAAACTTACCAACACGCCAAGTAGTCGAAGCAGTAACCTCGTTCAAAGCCGCAACAGCCTCATCCCTTTCGCAAGAAAGCCTGCCGAAGGAAGCTTCCGAACTGGCACAAGTAGCCAACTGACCTTCCACAATAAGATCGAAAGCGTCGGCAAGATGGTTGCCAGACTCGCAATTGCAGCCCCCGCGTTCAAGACCAGCTACGACATCGCGCCACGCCTCTTTCCAACCGAACGTCGAGAGCTCACTCATATGAAGATACGCGTCAGCCCCAAGCTTCTTGCGCTCCTCTTTACAGTTAAGCAACCCGCAAATCTCGTTTGCGGCCGCCCGTTGGTCCCCCTGAGGAACCACGCGCATTCCACGTTGATTCTCAAATAGCAGCAAGTATGGCAGCGAATAAGCCACACAGGGAACGCCCATCTCCTTGCTCTCGCCAAGAGACAGGCAATAACCTTCATACCGCGAGGTCAGCAAGCAAACCGATGCACACTGCAAAAGTTCGCGAACGTCATCGGCGGGGCCATAGAACTCAACGGAGTCGGCAATCCCAAGACTGCTTGCCAATTCGTTCAGCGATGCCAATCCAGCATCCGATTCAGCAGGACCAACCATAAGAAGGGTCGCATCCGGACAGCGTTGCAAAACGTTCGCCATTACCCGAAGCGCTTCGCTCGGCCTTTTATCTTTTTCAGACAAGCGACCAATCCACACTACCGTGTTGCCATCCAAAGAGGCTACGTCTTGCTTATCGGGAAGAGGGAACGTCAACATGTTGGGAATCAAATGCACATTCGAATTGAACAGCGACCAAAAAACCAGGTCAGCCTTATTCAAAACGACAATGCTATCTGCATAGCGGTAGCACCTCGACAGCCTGATGTTATAAGCATTCCCTTCGTTGAAGAACGACACGAGCGAGCTTTGTTGCATAAGAAGAAACGGGATGTTCAGGCATCTGCATAGCAGCATATCCCACGGCAAGGTATTGCCTTGGTATTGAAACGAGAAGAACGCATCCACGTCTTCATTGTGAATGATGGATTCCAGGCGCTTCAATCTGTTGCCCATGCTATCGAATCCATAAGTCTGCCCCGGTGCACGAAGCCTCTTCACGCTAGGCGGCACATGAAAATAATCATCGCCAGAATTCTCGTCAGTCAAAACTATAACCCTGTAGCCAAGGTCATCGAGCAATGCGGCAGTCTTCGCAACAACGCGCTCGGCTCCACCCATTCCAAGCGAAAAGTAATAGATGCAAATCGTTTTCACCAAACGCGGCTCGCAGTCATTCAGGCGGGGATACGCCGAAGCCCAGAAGCTATCTGCGCTATCCCAAGATTGCTGAGCGGCAAATGTCACCGCTTCCAAAACCGCCCCATACTGCAGCTTGGCAAAAAACTCTTCGATGACGCAGCACATATCGTTACACGCATCACCGCAAAATGACTCTTTCAAAGCAGACCATCCTAGCATGATGAAAACAGAGGACCGGTTCAATAACCTATACGGCACTATACCCTAACGGCATTGTTCTGCTGAAGTTGCATGATAATGATGCCCGCTTCGCAGATACGGTAGAATACGGCAAGCAAACAACGCTTTATTAAGCGAGAAAGATAAGGACGAAAGATAAGGACTATGGCTCATAAAGTAACCGCACAAACCGAATTACAACGAAATTGGTTCACTATATCCTCCCTTGTTTCCAAGGATTTCAAACTCAAATATCGACGCAGCGTCTTAGGCGTTGCCTGGTCGGTGCTCAACCCATTGCTGATGATGTGCGTCCTCGCAGCTGTTTTCACCAACGTGCTGAAGTTTGGCGACGTTGCCAACTTCCCCATGTACCTGATTCTGGGCAACGTGTTATTCGCTCTGATGTCCGACTCAACAAGCACGGCCATGACTTCAATTCTGGAATCAGCGCCCCTTATTAAGAAGATTAAAATCTCGAAGATGATTTTCCCTATCGAGAAAGTGCTGTTCCAATTAGTCAACTTTGCTATTTCCCTTATCGCAGTAGTCATCGTTATGGTGTTCTTCAGGATTGCGCCTACCGTTAATCTGCTTGCCTTACCGTTGCTTCTCGTATATATGCTGCTGTTCTGCAGCGGTTTGGGTATGTTGCTTTCCGCGCTGGCCGTTTTCTTCCGCGACATCTGCCATTTTTGGAGCGTCATCATCACGGCATGGACATACGCAACGCCGCTTTTCTACCCCGTAAGCCTTTTGCCCGATTGGATGCAGACCGCCGAGGCGTTCAACCCCATGTATCACTACGTCAGCTACTTCCGAGACATTGCTATGTACAACACGCTTCCGGGTGTCCAAGAAAATCTCGTATGCCTTGGCATAGCCGCCATCACTTTTGCAGTGGGATTCTTGGTTTTCCGCAAAACTGAAAAGAAATTCATTCTCTACGTATAGGTCGCCATCATGCCAGAAATCGTTAACACCACTCCCCTTGCAATCAAGTCGTCTTTCGACGAAGCAAACGACAATCGCCCCATCATGGTCGACGTTGATCACGTGTCCATGATCTTCAACATGGCCAGCGAGCAGCTAAACAGCATCAAGGAATATATGATCGCCCTCGCCAAACGCGAGCTCATGTTCAAAGAGTTCCGCGCACTTGACGATGTGTCGTTCACCGTCAGAAAAGGCGATGTGTTCGGCATCTTGGGAACAAACGGATCAGGCAAGTCTACGGTGCTCAAGGTTATCGCCGGTGTGCTTGAGCCGTCAAAAGGAACATGCACGGTAAACGGCAACATCGCACCGCTCATTGAGCTTGGCGCCGGTTTCGACATGGAGCTTACCGCTCGCGAGAATATCTATCTGAACGGTGCGCTGCTTGGTTATTCGCGCAAATTCATCGATGAACACTTCGACGAAATCGTTAGCTTTGCAGAAATCGAAAAGTTCCTAGACATGCCTATGAAGAATTATTCTTCGGGCATGGTTGCGCGAATCGCTTTCGCTATCGCCACTGTAATCATTCCCGATATCCTTATCGTTGACGAGGTGCTATCTGTTGGCGACTTCATGTTCCAACAAAAGTGCGAGCAACGCATCCAAAAGCTTATCAAAGAGCATGAGGTTACTGTCCTCATTGTTTCCCACAGCAACGACCAAATCGAGCGCCTGTGCAACAAGGCAATTTGGATCGAAAAAGGCCATGCTCGCATGATGGCATCAGCAGCAGAAGTTTGCCGCATGTACCGCTTGCTTGGCGGACACGTTGGAAGCCAAGAAGCGGAGTCCAAAGTAGTTGAGATGCTGAACCGGGACATCACGTATCCCGATAGCACTATCACGACCGTTTGCGGAGATGACAAATACAGCTCAGCCGCGAAGTTGATGAGATCAGTGACCACCGAGCAAGCTGATACCGTTGTCCTTGCGCCAGGGGATTCGATTTCATCGTGCGCGCTTGCAACTTCATTTGCAGGGTTACTGGAATGTCCGCTGCTTCTAACGAAGGCCGATACAATTCCAAGCAGCACCGCTGACGCAATTGCTCTCTACAAGCCGAATCGCATTATCCTTGTTGGCAATGCCAATATCACCTCAATTGAAAGCTCGATGCGAGAGCACGGGCTAGAAGCCAAGATTGAACACATCGACGGTGCTGATGACCAATCTTTATCTGCCGCTATTTACAATTACGGAAAAGCGCAATCAGATTGCTGGAGCCATTCTGCTCTGCTTATCAAGGAAGATCAGAATGGGGATTATCTGACAGTTCTTCCATACTCATACGCAACCAAAACACCCATACTGATTGCCAGTTCTGAAGGTCAATTGTCCAACGACGAGCTCTCGATATTGAGCGATATCCAAGGCGGCGAGCTTATCTCACTTGGTATTAGTTCTCGGCAGATTGAAAGCCAGTGCGGCGACAATGCTCTTGATATCAAACTTCACACGTTTATGGACGATGGCCCATACAACACCAATTGCCACTTTATCAAATGGCAATTGGAAAGAGCCGACTCCAACATCTCACTCGATGTTGCAGCAGTCGCATCTGTTTGGGATCCCTTCGATGCGCTTCTTGTAGGACCTTATGCGGCGCATAACAGTTTAGTATGCATCCTGGAAGATCCCCAAGATCTCGATAGCGTAAACAGCACTTTCACGCTGTTCGAAGTACTGAATGGAAAAATCTCCAAGTTGGTGTTTTTAGGCAACGCAATGATATACACGAACCTAGACAAGCAACTACTCGCAAAAGCAGTGGTGCACGCAAAGAGCGATCATCAGCAAAGCGAAGCAGTATAGATACAAGAAAGAAGGGGGTCGAGATATGATCTCGACCCCCTTCTTTTGAAGATATACGATGCCTACCTCGAATACCTGACTAAGGTATCCCAACTATTTCTCGATACAGCCAACTCACCGCCGAAAACGAATCCGTTAGATATAGCCGATTTGTTAGCAGATACAAAATCGGTAATCGCGACTCGGTTCCAGTCACTCACAATGACCAAAACAGAATTGTTTTTACCACATAGGGCGGCGCCGGCCAATGCATCGAAATACTGCGTTCCTGTGGCTACAGCCATATTATTCGCGGTCATCCCATGCTGCACGCACCACTTTGCGATTGAATTGCTTGTTTCGTATTCAGTCTGGCCATAAATCCGTTGAACATTCGTTATGCCAGCGCTTTTCAATTTCGATTCAACACCAGAATCAACTGCAATCGGACCACCAACAATGATTGCGTTTTTGAATTGCTTGGATTTAATCGACTTCAACGTATCCGAAGAAACCGAATTCGTGCCGCCTTCGCAAAGGTAAATAGGAATATTGTTTGCATATGCATAAGGGGAAATCGACAAAGCATCCTGGAACGACTGAGAGGTCGCAATAATGCAGGTCGACAAATCATTTGCCTGAACCTTATCGGCGATTGCCCTTGAAGTACCTTGATGATCTTGACCATAAACGCGAACAACATTTGTGCAGCCAAGAGCTTTAATTCGGGCATCAACCGTCGTGCTTATCGCCAAAGGGCCTCCGCAAATATAAGCAGTCTTCGCGCCCAGTCTCTTAATCTCTGTAGCGGTCTGCGAAGCCAACGAATCGGGATAGGTCAGCAAGACAGGACAATCCAGGCTACCAGCAAGGGAGCTTGCGGACAATGCGTCCCAATACGCCGAATCAGTTGCAATCACAACACTGTTGCTACTAGACCACCCAGTTTTCGAAATCGCCTGCATAGTGTCAATTTGCCCCTGGCCATACACTCGGTTCCAAACTTCACTGCTTTCAGAGCCCAATCCCGTGAAATCAAAGTTAACGTCAACATTGGTGGAGATGCCGGGAACAGAACCATCGCTCATGCACTGCCACATATCATAAGGTTTGCTATACCAGCAACTCGAGTTGTATTGCGCAACCCATTTGCTCCAGTTATCGAATACGCTGCTGGTTAAATAGCTATTCCACCAGTTCAGATTTGCATACACACCTGCTCGGTAGCCAGCATTCTCAATTGCACCGCAAAATGTGGACGCCATAGAGGCAAGAGTGCTGTTGCTAATGCTGTGGCCAGAAGCACCAGGTCGTCCGTTTGATCCCTGATTTTCCAAATCAAAGTAAATTGGATATGAAACCTTTCCTGGCGTTAAACCGGCCGCATTTAGCAAGCGAAGAACATGATTGGCCTCGCTCTGAGCCATGGAGGTGTTATATGCATACGAATAGATATACACACCGAAAGGAATACCGCGCTTCATGCACTCAGATACGTTCCTGAGAAACTGAGGGTCATCCTGCTCACTATAATCGGAACCGTATCCACAACGGATAATCGCATAATTAACGCCCGAAGACTTTACCCTGCCCCAATCGATTTGTCCTTGATGCATAGACACATCGATGCCCATGGCCTTTGCGCCGCTAACTCGCGTTCCGTCAGCGCTAACCCACGTGCTTCCTTCTTTCCACCAGGAGTTAACCCCCGAACGGCTCATAGATTGTGCCGAGCAATCCGATTCCGAGGTTAAAATGCCCTGACTATATCGCCAACTTTCAGCGTAAGAGCCGCTGCCCCTGTCATACTCCGGCTCTATGCCCGCATCGGGAGCCACATCATTCGATTGCTCGCTTACGACGACCACTTGGTCATCGGCAATTGCCAAAGCATCCTCGTCAGCGTAGGCGGCGACTGAAGAGACACCGACCATGGCTAATGCTAGCGTTGTACAAATCAATAGATATTTGCTTGAAAAACGCATAGAACCATCCTTCGATCGCTTTGACATGTTAATCGACCTACGATTATTTATCTTACTATCTTGTATAGCTTTCGCGTCCCGTCCTAAAGAACAAGGTCAAAATCTTCAGTCGAATTATCGATCCGTAAGATGCCCCGCCAATCAGACTCGTTCATAACGCCATCCATCGACCAAAGGGTATCTCCGTCTCGCACAAAACCATTCCTATCGAGCATTAGGACATATTTCGCATCCGTATTGCCGACTGCAGACCTAACAGCATCATTGAAATCTAGTAGCACTACCGCTATTCAATAATTTCATACAACCTCATATCACCTTCCTGCTCAACAAGCCTGAAACCTTCCATTGAGTCATTTATCAACTGAATGCCATCCCAATCATCAAGTTTGTACGTATGAAAAGCGCCTTTGCCATCAGAGTTAGTTAGCTGAAGAACATACCTGATGTTCCATCGTTCAACTATTGATTGGACCGATTCATTCGTTCGTTGCGATGTTTTTCAAATTATGACGAATAATCTTGCTGTCTAACGACTCACCCTTAGCATCTGCGTAATTGCGCCTATACAAAACATTCGCATCGTCATCGGCATAAGCAAATGCGCTTCCGTCATCGGGGCAATTGACTATTACGGAATCGTTATCAACTTCCTCGAGCACCCGCGCAACAAACGCTTTCTCATTTATGCTGTAAATGCCAGCATCGCCAGAGCCGATAAGCTCGTCCACGCTTTGGCATATAACACCGTTAAAAGATTTGCTTGCATTTGTCGACAGCGTCAAAGTAGGAAGCGCAATAACAGCTGCACAAAACACCGTACTGACAAACGCTGGAATAATCAGCGACTTTTGATGAACTAGTGAAGCAGTCTTCTGCAACATCGCATCGAAACCAATGCACAAAATCGGAATCAAAGCGATGCACGTCAGTGCACCCAAACGAGCAGGTTCCAAAGATGCCATTCTTTGACATTTCGAATCGAAGACGCGAACATAATATGCTCAATCTACGACATCGATGCTAAACTCGTATTTAACTTCAGGTGATTCAACTAATACAGTTTCTTGTTTCAACTTTCACTTATAACCATTCACGAGAGAATCATCCTTTGATTGAATTTGAAAGCACAAAAAGAATAGTAATTGCACCTATGAAAGAAGATTTTTCGCAACCTCCCGCAATCCAGTAGATGATTAGAGTGGGCCATACAAGACCGGCACCCACTTCACAAGAGACGCACACGCGCAACGTATTATCGCTAAGCAACGCGTGTTCCGCGCGAAGGACGCGGCGACCGCCCGCGACATGTACCACGTCGCCTGCGACATGCTGCGCGAGCGCTGCCCCAAGGCCGCCGACGTGGCCGAGGAGGCCGAGCCCGACGCGCTGGCCTA
>ERZ1035027.397-NODE-397-length-25733-cov-12.617494_pt1 | contig 25733 bp, 48 predicted proteins | sample MGYA00520604_ERZ1035027 | MGnify/ENA primary metagenome ERZ1035027 (study PRJEB33766, sample SAMN09781743) | gut metagenome | biome: gut microbiome | host: Homo sapiens | place: Madagascar | study: EMG produced TPA metagenomics assembly of the PRJNA485056 data...
GTAAAATATTCAGCCGAAGATATTGAAAAGGTCTTTAATTTCCTTATGGCAGATAATTTTGAGGGTGATTTGAATTTTAATGTCATCCTTAGTAGTCTGGAACATACTGCTGAAAAAGGGATTAAATCTCAAGGAATTAGAAGTATTGGAAATGCTTACGACGAAAAGAAATTTGATGTGAAATATTCTGATGAAGATTTTGAAACAGTTTTTAATTATCTTTTAACTCCTAATTATTATGGAATTGTGCCTATGGATAAGTTGCTGAATTATTTGGAATCATTGAAAACTTTTGTTAATAAACTTGCTGAAACAACTCCATCTGATGATGAAGATAAGTATGACGGTGAGGATTGAATAAATGAGAGATTCTTATTATAAAATCAGTGCTGTTTTAAAATGTTTAAACAAACTGGCTGAAAGTCCTGTTTTCGATGACTTGATTTTTATTAGTATGTCTGAAAAGAATTGGAATGAGTTTGAAAAAGAATTGAAAATGACCGTTGACAAGTTTCTTGTGGAAAAAGATTTGAATTGACAAGCTTCTTGATGATAGACTCTCCATGAGACCTTTTTCTTACCTTTTCTTAATCTGGTTACTTTTTAGGGAGAAGAGAGGGTAGAATTGATAAAAATTTTTGCTTTTTAAAACTTTTTTAAAATTTTCACTTTTTTACAAAAAAATAAGCCCATTTCAAGGTTTTCTTGAAACAGGCAAAAATTTGTTTAAGTGAGATGGATGGAGTTCTTGAAGAAATGGAGCGCAAGCGAACATTTATTCTTAGAACTCCCCATACATTGTAAATATTATAAGGTAGGTAAAATTATGTATAGTAGTAGAAAGTTAAACACACTCGCATTGACAAAGCAGAGAACATTTCCCAAGTTGAAATGTATTCTTTCACCCACTCATAAGATTAAGGATACAGAACTCAACGTTGAGAAAGATGTACCCTCTCTTGAAGTAGGAAAAGAGTATGAAATTAAGAGGACAGAATTAAAGGAATCAAACCATGACTTATATTTGATTGTAGGTTCAATTGATGGATTGCTTTTTATGAATGAGGAAGAAATCAAGTCTCACTTTGATGTATCTGTTTTAAATTCGCTTGGTTTAAAGGTATGGGACGCACCGTTCTTTAAGACAGGTATGCAGATTGAAGAAAAGGAAGAGAAGGAAGATTTGAAAGAGGTAAAGAATCTGGGATGAAAAATATCTCAACCTGACGCACCCCCTCAGTTTCACACACTTTTGTAACATTGTTTTTTATCAATAAAATAAAGGGAAAAATCACTCTTTTTTTAAAAACAACACCCCAAATCTGTTACCTAATATATAATAATTTTTAATATTATTAGGTAACTAAAATGGGGTGTTATTGTATAGAAAAAACCTCTCTAAGCCCAGAAAAAATAAGGGTTTAGAGAGGTTTAAAAAAATGTGTGAATATTAACCCCCTCGTCAGGTAGGTTTATAATAATGGCTCGATTAATTTTTCCAATTCAGCTTTTTGCTTATTTTTCTTTTTAGATTCAAGATATTCGATTAAGAAAATCATATAAGATAAAGAATCAGCGGAATTGCACAAATAATTCATACCAGATATTTCAGCAATAGCTTCTTTAGGAATTGTAAAGTTAGAGGGCGAATCAATTTTATCTTCAGATAAAATTTCTCTTTGATGGCAATTATTTAGAGAAGTATTAATATCAATGTTAGAATTATTGTTAGAATTATTTAAAGAACGAAGACGGCAAGTATTTTCATAAGAATAAGTATTCTCGTGTTTCTTGTCACTTCTATTAAATAATTTAGACCAAGTGGCATATTGATATTCTTCTAAATTTTTCAAATTTGAATTTTTAGGGAAAAATTTAGATATATCAATATCAATAAAAGAATCATTAAAAGCTCGATTTAAATATAATTCTGTTTTCTATAAATTTTCAAGAATCTCTTTTTTAGAAGAGTTTTCTTTTTTCCCAAGGATGAATCTTTCATCAATAGTTTCTTTAGATTGTCTATTCTTTTTATTTTCTATATTGTTATCTTTAGAAAAAGCATTTATATTTTCTAAACTGTTTTGAATAGAAGTTAAAGAAAACAAATCTTGATTACGTTTTAAGAAAATTTCTTGAGAATGGCTCATAAAAAATGGGTCAAAAATAATTTTGTAGGTATCATAAATAAATAAAGCATTTAAGACATTTTTGTATTCTGGAGCAACTAAATCGTCAAATTTTTTTAAATTAAATTTACCTGAGTTAGCAAGCTCGTTAAAATTTAAAAAACCTAAATCAAGAATTGCTTTACCGTCTATGTTTAATTGTTTAGAAAGCTCATTTGTTGTTAAAATTCTTTCTTCATAAGGCACCAATAAAGAGGTTTTTTGTTTTGTTTTTTCATCTATTACGTCATAATAAAAGTTACCATCTTTCTGGTAAATTTTATCTAATTCAACATTATACTGTTTAATAAAATTTTGGTCTATAAAACCCCCGATGCGTTCTTTTTGGACATAAATAATACGCATTTGTTCCATTTCTTCTAAAAGGGAATCAATTTTGTTATTAATATTTTTATTTTGGTGTAAAGAAAAATCTTCAAATGCTTTATAAGTAATAGAAGTTATATCGTTATTATTTTTCTTATTACGGATTTCTTCCTTATATCCTTTTAAATAATCATATTTACTTCCATATTTCTACAGAGTATTATTTTCTATTTCCACCAATTTAGTTTTTTTACCAAAACGAGCAGCTTTAAAATCTTCATTGTAAAAACCTAATGCTATAGCCAATTCAGACTTAGTTGCCAACAAAAAAGGTTTATCAGAAGTCTTCCCGAATTGATTTAACAAGGCACATAACATATAAAAAGCTGTGTTGTAATATTTCTTTTTCAAAATATTATATAAATATTCCTCAGAAGAATACAACTTAATACGGGTAAACTTATGTTTACTCATAGTCCAAGAAAAGCATAATTTCCACATTTCAAGCTATCTCTTTTTAAGGTCAGGATGTTTACTCTAATCTGGCTCTTCCAATAAGACACACATTTCTTTATAAGAATCTACAGTTTTAATTTTTCCTAAACCGAAAGCCATAAAAGCTTTTTCGTATAAACAGGCCATAAATTCCTCCCCTCATAATATAATAGTTAAGTTAAGAGTACAGATTGTCAATTATATTTTGTCAATTATATTTTGTCAATTCTAAGAAGCGTAAATACAAATAGGTATAATATCTCAGCCTATTTCAATTTCTAATATGATTATATCATATTTAAATTCATTTGTCAAGACCTTTTTATAAATAACTTTAAAAATATTTAGAAACAAAAGTAACAAATTGGTAACAGAAATTTTCACAAAACCCTTGACTTTCTCCATCTTCTGTGGTATTATAATTATGTTCTTAAACGAGAACATCTTAGTTACATTGAGAGCCGTGTGTCAAGTCGGCATCGTCATCAAGATGACGCTGAAGCGCACATATTATTATGTGTGTTAGGTAGGGCACTAAGTATGTGTTCTTCCGAAAATATGAGACAGAGTTATGCTAAAACCTAAACAGGCTCATTACTCTGTAGTAAAAAGATAGGAGATACAAATGAAAAACCAAACTAACACTACAACTAAATATAGACACACAAACCTGAGCACAAACAAATATTACAAGCGTTTTCTTCTCAAAGCCGTGAGCTTGATTGCTATTCCTATTATGACCGTAAGTATGCTCCCAAGTTTTGCGCTTGCGGATGACGTGAATACAAACGAAAACGTGAACTATGACAATCTAATTGATACCCAAAACCTGAGCCAGACGGTACAGGACATTGATTCCTCTTCAACTCACACCATCTCCGTTAACCTGAGCACAATCACAATGGAGAATCCCTATCAGAGTGTGAACCTGAATGATGAAGACCTTATTCCTGAACCTACTAATGATGTAACAGTTTACAACATTAAAGCGGAAAGTGTTCAATATGATAGCGAATCTAACACTGAAACTGAGAACAATTCTCAAATTGAAGTTGAAACCAAAACAGAACTTATTTCTACTTACCGCTACGCTAATCTGGTTTCACTTACGAACGATGAACGATATTTAGCTTACTGTATTATCGCAGGAGAAGTTGGGTCTTGTTCTTATAGAGATAAACTCTATGTTGCTGAATGCCTTTACAACGCCAAAGTTCGTTGTAAGCTTTCTGACCACAAGTATTCACTCTCTCATGTTCGTTCAGAATATGGTTATGAAGGTTATAAAGATTTTAACGCCTTTAAACAAGAATGTATTAACTGTGGTGTAAACTACTATGAAGATATTGTTAAAGCTGTTAATGAAGTTTTTGATAATTTCAATATGCCTTCTCAAGAATTTGTTCTGTTCTTCCATGCGGGTTATTCTAAATGGCATCAGAACGCAAAAACAATTTATCTTGTTGAAGATACAGGCGCTCATAAGTATTATGCTTTGAAAGCTGTTCCTGAAATTGATTAAGCTTTTTATAACTGACAAAACCTTTTGCGTAAACACTAAGTAAACTCGTGATAGATTTAGTTAAAACATAAACAATAAATTAATCACAAAATAATAAAACAAATCGGCATCGTCTCCTGACGGTGACGCTGAAATATCCACGAAAATATAAAATAAATAATTAATAAATACAAACAATTAATATTTAATTGTGCGTAAATATTAGTTATCTTTTGCTTAAGTGTTGCGTAACTACACACAGCTTGAAATGTAACTCTATTTTGCAAGCAAAATAGTGAAATGTAACTGATTGTAAAGCACAAATCTGACTGAATGAAATAAACTGAAAAGAGGTTGACATAATATGCCAAGAGGTAGACCGAGAAAGAACCCTTTGCCTATTGTAACCGAAAACCCAATTGAGACGGTCACTGTAAACGTAGTGGGAGAAAATGCCACGCCCACCGTAACAGAAACTTCCCAGCCAACTGTAAATAAAAAGTCTCCCGTTATTGACCCAAACCAAATCTGTATGGCTTGTGGTTGCGTTATCCCAGATACGCCTAACAAGCTTGACCTTGCAATGTGGCTGGATACTGCTCCTTATAGGTTTAACACAAAGCTAAATGATAAAGGTAGAATTATCCTTTGTCATAAATGTGAAAATCATCTCATTGAAGCTATTGATGGGGAACTAAAGAAAATGGGATGTAAGCAAAAGTTTGAATCTGAACCTGAAACTGCCATGGCTGAATATCCTAAATTGAACCCGGATGCTTTTCAAACCTTTGTTGAGAAAAACAGAGAATCCTTAAGTTAACCACTCAGGGATTTTTCTTTTAAAAATTTCTAATAATATTATTAACCTCTTGACATTCTAATCTCAATCTGGTATACTTATATTATCAAAAGAAGCTAAAACAATTCTTTAAATAACATTGGAGGTTTTAAAATGAACGAGAAACTGAACGAAATGGAACTGGACACTGAGCTCGAAGATATTGAGCTTGAGGATACCGAGGATGGAAACACCAAGGTAATGACTCCTATGAAGGCTATTCGTGCAAAGTGCTTGGATTGCTGTGGGGGACAGTATTCTGAGGTAAAGATGTGTCCTTGCGCCAACTGTCCTCTGTATGATTTCAGACTGGGTAAGAACCCTAATCGCAAGCCGAGAAACTTGACTGAGGAACAGAGAGAAGCTCTGAGAGAACGTGCAAGAAAGGCTCAGGAGGCAAGAAAGAAGAAGTAAAAAGAACAACTGAATTATTGGCTGATTTTTTTCTTGAGTTATTATTAATCAGATTTCACGAAAATTTATTGGTAAAAGTATACTGGTGAATCGGGTGAAACAAAAACGATTAATAATAACTCAAGGATTTTTTGCGTGGTGGGGATTAATGGCGATTATCCCTGAAATAAATTTATCGGTAAACGTGGGCATTAACGTAGTGGGGAGTGAAGGGAACGCCTGTCGAGGGGCGAATGAAAGTGAGCGAATAGCGAACGGGGTCATGAATTAACAAAGTATAGTATCCCCTCCGAACCCGGCGGACACAAAAGACCCCTGCACTTATGCAAGGTTGAAAACACTGGCGTTTCGTGTTTTCATAGAACTATGATTTATGCGGTCATACGGCGGAGAAAAATATCTCCCCCTGTTTGGATGGAAAAATTCCCCCGAATGGAAGGGAAATATTCCCATGTTAAACTAACCCACCCACCCTGCCAATAGAAAAACGGGACAAATTAAGTTTTAATTCCGTCTATAAAAATTAGGCTTATCGGGATTTTTGTCTTTGTAAGCATTCATCTCACAGTTCACCTCCGTTCTTGTTTGTTTGACAAGCGTTTTAGATTGCCTGTATAAACATCGACACTCTTTAAGAAAATCGAATTTATCTCCAACCCGTTTTCGCTTCTTCGGAATTTGTCCTTCTGGTTCTGGAGAATCTTGAGAAGAATCAGGTGGAGAAGTTTCCCTCTCCACCTTAATCCCTTGTAATTCCTGATACCAAGATTCGTTATCTAAATATAGATACTTACCTCGTTTCAGTTTTCGCAATCGTTCAATCTTCTCTTGTTCTTGCTTCTCTTTCTCTTTATCTTCCTTATCCCACTTCCAACCTTTAATAAAAAGGTCAAGCCAAATAAGAAAGAGGCAGAAAGCTACGACTCTAACAGGAGGAATATCCCAAAATAGAACCGTAAGAAAGATATAAATTGCAACGCCTATAAAATCACATCCTTTCTAAATTACCAGCTCACTTCATATATTTCCAACTATCCTCCTCTCTAATACGTTCAACATTATCAATGAGGCTTGCACTATAAGCATTATCGTAGTCGATAATGGCAAGATTCTGCTCGTAGTAGATAGAATTGGCAATGATTTCCTGACCAGTTGTAAGAGTAATCTTTACCATAATTGTTCTCCTTTCTTATTTAACGAATACGAGTTTCTTTCTTAAGGACTGCGAAGTTCATAATGTAACAAAACACAGACCCATCGAAATCCTTTTCAGCCTGAATGGAAACCGAATCAGGGTCTTTCAACTGAGAAAGGACGGCATCCACTTCATCCCATTTATAAAAATAACGTTCATCGCCATCCCGAAGACGGGAACGAGTCGTGTTGAAATGGGAGACAGCCTCAAGAATTAAAGAATTAGAAACCTCGGTCAGCAATTCGTTATCGGACTCGTGAACCTTTTCCAACTTTTTAGACATAATAAAACTCCTTTCTAAATTAACAAATGTGGAGACGTGGGAAGAGAGGTTTTACCCTCTCCTCCCATTCGGCTTACTTCACGGATTTTCCAATCAAAAGAAGAACAATGAAAACCACATTGAAGCAAAAGAGGTATCCTTCGAACGTCATCCACCAACCACCTCCTTTCATGACAAGCCTTGAATATAATATATCACTCCTTTCTGTATTTGTCAAGGCTTATCGGTAATTAATGCTGCTTAAAGACAACAGCACCCAAATCCTTGCGCCAACATTTGCCGCACATGGAACAGGTGATGGTCTTATCTTTCTGATTGGGACAAGTCTGATACTTTTCAGGGAGAACAGGAGTCTTTTCAGAATCCTTGAAATCCACATAAGCAACAGGCATATGGTGAGGATTCAGAACTTCCCAATCCTTGTCCCAAGCCGAGAAGATGATGTTCAGGTTATCAGGGAGATTACCATTGTTGTCAATCCACTGATTCACCAAAAAATACTTCTTCGTGAACGCCATAAACTTCATCTCCGGGAACTTCTTTGCAGTTGCGACCATGCCATCAATGAAAGCATAATCGGGGAGGTCGCCAGCGTCAAAGTATCTCATTTTAGGCAAACCACAATGGGCCAGCTTGAACTGAAACTGATTCCAGAAATCAACAGGGTCTTCATGGTACAAACGATAATTGCGATAATACGCACCCTGAACAGTTGCCATCTGCTGAGTACCCTTCATGCAATAGCAACCCGTCTTTTTGCACGGAGCATCCTCACGACAAGTAATAACGGGAAATGCGAGGTCAATCACCCCGCATCCCGTCTTGGAGTTTTTAGTGGTCATGTGAACCTCGTTGGATTTCATGGACAGATGTTCGATGTATTCCTCACGGGTCATAGTGAATTCCTTCTTCTGAGCGTTCTTCTTAGACATAATAGTTACTTCCTTTCAAATAAATATAGATTGTGGATAGGAATGGATTGCTTACTGATGAATCAAGGGAACAATATTATCAAGTATCGTGCGATACTTAGATACAAACTTTTCAGACTTGTGATTTCGCATCCGCCAATACACATTGCGAATATCATATTCATAAGGGTGAGTATTGGTAATCTGAACCAGAATGGAAACCGTTTCTGGAATATTTTCATCAAGGATGTCTACTTTAGGAACTTTATATTCAACAATAAAACGAGAGTTGATATTAACTAAAGGAGCATAAATTCTGTAATTTACGCCCTCATAATCAATATCGTGCTGAAAGAAGTAAGTCTGATTGATAGTAGTATACTTAGCCATAATAATTCTCCTTTCTTATTTCAGCAAATTCTTAACGTTGATGTTGGTAATAACACCTTTCTTGATGTCATCTTGAGAAGTGAAAAGATAATGGTCAAGGGTTTTATTCCATTGCCAACAATCTTTCTTAGTTTCTTGCCCAATTCCAGATTTGTTGCCCTCGTACACGGTAATAAAATATCTGTTGTGAGCTTGATAGCCTAAATAATGAACCAAACTGGAAACCCGTTTCACTCCAGTCCACCAAGGGATAACATTCAAAACGTTAGAACAGATAACTGCGGCAAGACCTCCTCCATTAATTTTAGAAATCTGTTCGATTTCCTTATCAAAGTCGATATTGTTCCAGTAAGGGTCATAACCGATGTAATAGAACCCCTTTGAGTTAACAAAATCCTGAATGTGCTGGGTATAACGACCACAGCCATAATCCAGAATGATACCGATGGGATTTAATCCTCCGTTTTGAGTTACCCATTCCACCCAAAGTTCCTCCCAATCAATCTTGTTATAGACAGCGGGAAGCTTGGAAGAATTAATAGAAGTGTTCTTAGAGGTAATCACCTGAGCGTCAGTTCCCAAAGTAGTCATAATTAAATCTCCTTTCATTTTAACAGATGTTTATTTAAATGTCAATGATAATAGTTTCAACAACAACAAGGAAATCTCCCACGATGGTAAAACCATAGGAAGAATATCTCAAACCGGGAATGGGCTCACAGGGGATAGGGTCATCGTGATACCCAAGTTCCGCAAGATATTCGGTTTCCTTCTCAGGGTCGTGAGATTCAGACACCTCCTTTGCTTCTTCGTATTCGTCCTGAGTTTCAAAAGCGTAAATGTGGAGTTGAGTAGCGGAATCCGCATAATCGTCAAAAGAATTGAACAGGGTAGAAGTGACGTGTTTCATAATAAATCTCCTTTCAAATTAAACCAAATTGATGACTTTCAAATTTTTGGAACCGCATTTAGGACAATAATAACGTTTGCGAAGATTACCATTAGCAATCTCTCTAACAGAGTCACTTATTCTCTGTCTGGGGCAACTCCATCCACACTCACAAACAATGTTATACTTGTATTTTGCCATCATAATCTTCTGATATTCAGGAGTGATTTCGCTTTTTTGGACAGTGCGGTTAATATCAAAAGGAGTACGATTGGTGATGTCAATTGCCCTGCTTTTCCAAAGACCTGTATGGCTCCAACCATCACGACCATTGTATTCAATGCAATGTAGACACTCATGAAGAATTGTAGAGTGAAAGCCAACCGGAGTCGTTGCATTTAAGAATTCTTTACTAAACTCAATAGAGTATTTATAAACTCCACCGACTCTTCTCCGAGAAGCACGACCAACGGTTTTAGTAGAACGTTTCATCCAAGAAACTGGAATGTGTTTGTCAACCATAGATTTGTCAAAAGGCCACATTTGGTCAAACCAGACGCAAATTTCATCCACCTCCTTCTGAATATCCTGAATGGTCATGGTTTTGGTATCAGTACGGGATAGAGAGGGACAAAAGTTCTTGTAATCGAAAGCAACAATCGCAGAGTAGGTCATAACAAAATCTCCTTTAAATATTTATTCCCCGTATAGCCGATAGGACAGCTTAATTTTATTTATTCTTCTTCCAAATCTTTACGGGAAATGGCTTTGAGAACATAATCATCGGTACAGTCCTCAGACATTTCATTTTTCCAAAGATGACATTTGAGTTTGCCATCCTCTTCCTGACAATGGAACAAATCCTGTTCAGGCTCAATAACACCATCATGAGAATCACGCTGGAAAGAAACGAACACTTCATTGTACCCTTCTTCAACTCCAGCATTAATGACAAAACGACCAATAGGGGTGTCAACGAAAGCAGAAGTGAAACCGTCAGTCGTGCTCAAATCAATCTTATTATACTGCTTCATAATATAAATCTCCTTTAATAAAAATAATTTTTAAAAACTCTTGACAATATGGATAAGATATGTTATACTACAGTCAAGAAGTAAGAGTCCTATACCTCTTACAACTTGAATTCAGAGAGCGGGCGGCAATAACTCTCTCTGTAGGTATCTTTAAGTATTACACTTAAATCTCAATCATTCCTGCCAGAATGAAAGTAGAAGCATAAACGTTAAAGAAATAATTAACGTAGATGATTTTCTACATATAGGACACCTCTTTTCTCAAATGAGTTGTATCTATATAAACAGCTTATAGGAGCTGGAATTTTCTTTTTAAAAAGGAGAGAGTCCTACACCTCTCTCCTTGTAAAGCCTTTAAGACCTGTTATCTTTCAAAAAGGCTGTTCAACAAAACAACGACCTAATAGACGTTGAAGAAGTAGTTTATCTATTTGATTTTTGTCATATGGCTTTCACCACCTTTCTTCCTTAGACAAGGGGAATCTATATAAACAGTTTGTAGGAACTGGGATTTTTAAAGAGCAAGTAAGCTTGTGGACTTACTTGCTCTTTTCTTTTTACCAACCGTAGACATTCTTGATACGCTTACCAAGAGAACGGGTATATCTGGTAATATCCTTTGAGGTTGCTTTACCTCTATACAATTTCCAGCAGAAATTATCAAGCTGGTCAGAAGAGATTTCGGGTTTCACTTCTCTGTAAAGAATATAATGAGTTGCATCATGGTGCGTTTGAGAAGAACGCAAATTGTTATGAGAATCAACCCACCATTCGCCGTATTCACAACCTCGTTTGAGATTAAGACAAGCTCTGATATTATGCTCATTAAGAAGTTTGTACCCTACCCTACGCCCATCCCAAAGGCCAACATCCGCAATTTCAATGATACGGCCTTCAGTGGGAAGATTAAGGTTGCACTTTTCATCTTCAAAATACAAATCATTTACCTCAACCATTTCCTCATAGAACTTGTTTTCGTCCCATTCAGAGCAATCAACTCCACATTCATTGAGTCTTTCCTTGAGGTCATCAATCCAATCCTCAAGGTTTAGGTTGTAATTGCTCCAAATAATGTGCTTATTAGTATTCTTCTTAGACATAGATATACTTCCTTTCTAAAATAAAAATGATATTTTATGGGGCTGGAGGAATTAATCCTCCAACCCTCTAAATCTATCAATGGCCTTTTGTTCACGATGGTCTTCATCAAGAACCCTGAGAGTGTTCGCACACTCCCAAAGCTCAAAAATGTTCCCACAGTCTTCGCAATACAACCCTCCATGAGCGGGAATAAGATGACTTCCACACACAGGGCACAAATAATCTTCGTTATACATATTCATTCTCCTTTCTTATCTTTTATCCCATTTACCATGCTTCTTATAGATACGCTTGGGAAGGTCTCCATATCCAGCTTCATACAAAGCTGTATCTTCATCCATAATGACCATCTCTCTTACATAATAACCTCCTTCTCCATAATGCTTCTTTGCACTGAGATACACACCAATGGTTTCATCAATGTCATCATCGTACCAACCTGCTTCCAAATCCCACAAAACGTCTTCATCTTCATCTTCATCGGGGATGCCTAAAGCCAGAGTATAATCATAATAACACTCGTCATTTGCCAACTTCGCCAACTGCCACTCACGATACAGGATAGCTCTCTTCTCAGCGATAGTCTTCTTCATAATTTGTTCCTCCTTAAAATTGTTAGTTTATATTTAAATAGTGATTTTGCGATAATCACCGGGCTTACGAGTAGTTTCCCAATCTTCCCATTCATCACGAGAAGGACAAAGGATATAGAACCAAGTGGTTCCCATCTCAGTATACAGAGATTTATCAGGAAGCACACGTTCATCCATATACATGAAATTAGAATTCATGTAGTCATAGAGATACCCCTCAGAAGAGATACAGATGATGTTATCATCGGGAGCATATTCACAGTAGTCAATGGGATAAATATCCTCCTCAAGAACCCAATTGGATTCATACATTTCAGTTTCGGGATTCCAATCTCCAACAGTTTTGTAACGCTTGCCATTGAAGTAAATAGCAACATCATCGCTGACCTCTAATTCATCCATTCGATAACGAATCTGATTAACGATATTTTCGATGTCCTTCTTGGTGTGAGCATATTTCTTCTTAGCCATAATTATACTTCCTTTCTTAATTCAAATCAATTGTGAATAGGTACAAATAAAGAGGAAGCTGGGAATTACTTCCCAGCAATCTCGTCATAATTTTCTCGAACAGAACGAATTTGGCCTTCGTCAATGATGATTCTGCGTTGAATTTCTCTCATAAGAGCGGAACGGAAAAGATTATAAATGTCATATTCATTCCACTTAACGAGCCAACCGTCTTTATCTTCACCCCAACGGGGGGAATAATACTTTTCATCGGGGTTTAAACAAATGGAATTGGGAGTCCCTCCTTCCGAATAATTAAGAGTATAAATTTTATTATTAAAACTATAAGAAATCCACATTCGGCAACGTTCGCCAGTATCATCTCTGCAAAAAGAGATTCTCAAAAAATTGCTAATTGTACCTCTTATACCAATGCTTTCAATTGTCTTGCACAGCCCAAGAAGCTGGTTGCAGATTTCAGTCCACTTAGCAGCACCAATCGCCTTAATACGAGGAAGATAGAATTCCTCTGTACGTTCACGAATAGCCTTGGTGTCGTTCATCTTTTTAATAAGCTCCATCATTTCAGCATCTTCGTTTTCCTTGCAAGTAACGGTAACGGTCATGTTTTCATAAGTCTTAGTAGTCATATTCTACTCCTTTTCTCCCCGTATAGCCGATAGGACAGCTTTGTTGGTTTGGTTAAAAGTTAAATGAATTGGTTATGTTCAATCAGTCACGAGGACTGACACGAACTCTGAGTTCTGCTTTCTTTGCATACTCACAAATAGCAGCAAATTCATCTTTAGAGATAGAACGGTTAGAAGCACCACGAGCTTGAACAATTGCCTTATCACAAATCTCAATGGTAACAAGAGACTTAGCGGGAGTTTTTTGATAACGCAGGAAGATAATCTTAGAAGAACCATTCAGGATACGGCTAATGTAAGAACTTACACAATGATTAAGAGTATAACCTTCCTGTTTAACATCCTCAGCACAAGAGGGATGGGTAATAATATAATTACCATCTTTGGTCTTGTAATCCTTAAAATCTTCATAGCGCTTCTTAAAGAGTTCTTCCTGTTCTTCAGTCAATCTAATCTTGTAGTTACGAGCAAGAATGTCATGAGTCTGCTTAAGATAACTACTATAAAGAGTGGGTTTAATATCCATGGTTTCACACATGGACAAATAATCCTTAAGCTCCTTAATGAAATCAGAAAGACTCTGGAACCCCTGATTGCAACTTTCTTCGCAGACGTAATCCATGAATTTGCCAAAGCTGTAATACTTATAAAAGTTTACAGCAGAGCAACCCCAGAGCTGTCTCATGTAGCCATCCAAACAAATATAAATGGGATTTTCGCCATTCATATTCACCTGATTGAAACGACATTCTTCCTCCCAATAACGAGATTTTTCCAGAATATCAATCCATTCAGAATTGGTATAATGAAAATAGTCTTCCAACTTCAATTCCTTGTTGTATGTTGTTTTAAGATTACACTTGATTTTACTTTTGATTCTAATAAAATCACTCAAATATCCTTTTTCGACAATGGAATCATATTCAGCCTTAGGCAATTCCAGAATTTTATGGATGGGTTCAGCCTTATCGACTTTCATATCCAAAAGTTGCTTCATGCAATCTTCGGGAGCGGTTCTCAAGATGATTTCAGTGGATTTGTTATTTTCAAGTTTACCACAAAAATCTCTAAAGGTGATAGGAGTTTTGAAATCAGGCAAATCGTACATTTTCTGAATGAATTCAGTGGCGCTTTGAGTCAAATCATATCTTGGAATATGAACTCCATTATCAGATACGATAGGAGCGCTGTAGTCCATGATAGGAGCTACATATTCGTACAACATTTTGAAAGAACATCTGCTGTTATTGGTACTAATTTTATAGCTATATTTACGAATGATTGCAGAGCCAAGAGGGAAACAATAGCCAACAAGAATAGTAAAATCACCCGCCTTTCTTCCAGCAGTTACAAAATGAGTAATACCATCAATAGAATTTCCGTCAACAGGAGCACCACTAAGAATATCAAACTGACAATCCTGAGCACGTCCACGCTCAGGCTCATAAGAGAGAATAAATGTACCCTCAATAGGAGTAAACTTGTCATTGTAACGCAGGGTATACAGACGAGAAAGTTCCTCTTTCTTCAGGTCAATCTGTTCATTCAAGGATTTAATCTCCTTGTTGATTTTATTCATCTTTTCATCAGCAACATAAGAACCAAAGAAATCCTCGTAATTGTGGTCAGCAGTTTTGTAGAACTCAGCGATGTAATTAGTAGACATAATTCAAATCTCCTTTAATGTTTTATAAATGATGTGTTGATAGGGACTTTATATAAAGGGGAGGTTTCCCTCCCCAGATGTTAGATAAGCTCACCAGTGTAGTTGTAAAGCTTACCATCAACCTTCTCACGAAGCTCATGAAATTCACGAGATTTCAAGACTCCAAGAATTTTTTCCTTGTATTCAGGCTGATTACGATAATAATCACCGTTGTAACTCCAATGACGCTTATAGATTTGCATAGAATCCTTTTCTTTAAGAGCCTTAACAGGAGTATAAAGGGAAATGGTAACATCTTCTCCCTTGTTGTTCTTATAGGTAAGTTTAATGTAAATTTCGGGACTCGGAGTATAAGAAGGAACATAAGACTCAAATTTATAATCCTTCAAATAAGGATAATCACGAAGAAGAGCTTCTTTGTAAATAGTCTTAAGCTTACCAACCTGCTGATACTTGTAAGGAACACGATAACCAATAGCAGGAAGATAAACAGTGCGATGGAAATCGGTATTACCCTGATATTCTTCAAAGCTATGGCAACGTTCGATGCACTCACGTTCATAATTTTTCTCCCAATAACTATCAGGAACAACACGGTCTTGAGGAACATAATGAATAGCACAAATATCTCCGATAGAGAGATTTTCCAACACCCATTCAAGAGTAGACTTGGAAAAACATTCTTCCCAGACATTCCAATTGTTGATATAACGACCAGCTTCCTCCCAAGAGACACCCATTTTGTCAGTATGGATGGGAGCGTCATAAGTATCATAAATAGGATTACGAGAATTAGTAGTCTTACGCATAATAAATACTTCCTTTCTTAAATACAAATATGTTTGAATGATGGACAATTAAATGGATAAAATGCGAGTTTTATTAGTGTTTGTTTCTTACCTCCCAAATGACCTTTTTCCCAATAATTCTACTGTATTCAGGCAATTCCCAAAGAGCATCAAGTGACTCTCTTGTGAATTCATCCTCCGCAATTGGGTAGGAAAAATAGAAAGATTTCTTTCCTACATAGGTGTTGGTAGGTGTAAACTTGTCAATCACGACAAGATAGTAGCGATAATTACCAGAGAACATCGCTGTATCATTGTAACTGTTGACATTGTACACTCCAATTCGTTTCATTTCTAAGCTCCTTTCAAACATCAATTGCAAAATTAGCTACAGAATAGCCATAGGTGTTTTCCAAGTCCTCGCAAATAGCATCATACAAATATTCATTGAACGGGCCTCGAAAATCAATGCTAACTTCATCGTAATTGAGGTCAACCTTGGTGGGGAGGTATTCATCGGGTTTATCATCCTTATCAACATCCCATTCAATGTCTGTAACGTGAACAATCATCTTTAATCTCCTTTCTTAAATGAGAGGGAGAGATATTTCACTCTCCCTCATTATTGATACTTACTGAACAGGCTTGCCCAACCACTCAATATTATCCAAACAGATACTGTAGCAACCAGTATCATTCTTGTTCGTAAAGAAACTCTCAGGGACATACCCAGTAGTACGAAGATACTCCTTGGTTACAGGAGTGGAATCAATATAATACTGGACTTTGGGCTTGTTGGGAGTATCGTACACACGGAGATATTCCTTATACTGTCCAGCCTTATTGGTGTGGCAGATGATTCTGCAACTATCATCCTTCCACTGACCCCAAGGAAGCTTGGTAACATCCTCCATCTTCACTCCCTTAGCTTCAGCACGAGCGATTGCCTTTTTGGTGTTCTTGTAACTAATACCAACTCGGTAGGTTCCAATAACACGCTTAAGAACGTGAACACCCGCCTTTCGACCAGCGGCACTCAGGGTAACATCGGATACATAAGACATCTTGAAGAAAGTACCCGGCTTCAGAGTTGCGACCTTGATGTTAGCATAAACGTTATTCATAATGTTTCCTTTCTGCCCGTAAACCCGATAGCTCAGGATAATAAATTAAGTTATGATAAATGAGATTATGCTATTTGAGAGTTAGATTTCAACTTCGATGATTTTACCATCCCAGTCATGAGACCCGAACATCTCACACCATGCAATTGTGTAATCATAATCGTTCTGGTCATCAATGATTTCTTCCTGAACAAATCTTTCAAGAATTTCTCCCAGTTCATCCATGTCAGAAACTTCAACATCCCAGTTGTCTGTGTCAACATAACGGCAATACTCACACCACTTTTTGAACAGATAGATTTTTGCTTCATCGAAATCATCGAAGAATTCGGGAGTACCAATCTCACGCTCACAGCAGTCAATGTACATATACTTCTTCATAATGTTTTACTTCCTTTCTTAAATCACAAATGTTTGTAATTACTTATTCATCTTCGCCCTTGCAGATTTTCTCAAGTAAATTGAGAACCATTTCATCTCTTTGCTCGATGTCATCAAACATAACCGTGACTTCCTTAAAAGTCTTATCGTTGGTCAGCTTAATCATACCTCTTGAACGAGGAATATACTCAATAGTAATCATTTTCTCACCTCCTTAATTGTTATTAGCCCAAACAACAAGAATCTCGTCATCTTCCAAAGTTGCTGTTCCCTTGCTATCCATTGTGAGCATATAAGGGACATCTGGATATTTAGTTTCATACTCACTTACCCATGTATAAAACCGATTATCTTTCAGGTTAACAGTTGCGAATGTGACTACCCCATCTTTTTCAGAAGTTTTTTCTGCATATACAAAGTACACATTAGGTTCTACTTCTATTTCGGGAGTCGTTGCAGGGGGTTTCATCCCTGTGAAAACCAGAACCATTATCATAAATGCTAATGCCCAAATAACGGAGAATGTCCAAAGGAATTTGGGATTATCGTATTCACAATAGAATACACCAGCTATTAAAATTATAAAGAAAATAACAACGATAAGCATAATAGTAGACATAATTTTTACTTCCTTTCTTAATCACTTGGCTACGCCAAATATATCATGAAAACAACCACTTGTCAATAGGTTAATAAAAATCTTTCACCTCCTTTCTCTTGTCTTTGTACTTACGATTGTTTTCATACCTGAATTTTCCATGCCTTTTAGCTACGGCATGACGGGTTTGAGCTCGAATGACTTCCATGGTTGTCAAATAACTCAAGTCTTCAATCTGTTTATTCATGTTAACCTCACACTGAACTCCTTTCAAATAAGAAACAAATTAGTTGTTAACAACAGGTTTGTAAGCATAGGAAACTACTTCCCATGTCTTACCAAACTGAATAACATGAATCATCTCAGGTCTCATAACCCTGAGTTCTTCAATCATGGTTTTTGCTTTTGCCAAAGACTTGCAAGAAAACCGAGAATATTCCACATAATCCTCACAAGATTTTCGAGTTTTCTGAGTGTTCATAACTGTACCTCCAAAAATATTTTTATAAAGTATTGACAAATGGTTTTAAGTGTGCTATATTATAATCAAGTCAGGAAAAGAAAATCCGTGTTCTCCTCCTGAACTCATAACTAATGTCGGTTAGTTACGATTCTTGATTACGAAAACAACAATAATAGAATTTTTGAAAGTTTTATTAGATACATGAAGAACTAAAGAGAAGCAATTACCGTGTACTTCTCTTTAGCACTTAACTAATACGGCGAATATTAGTTACGATTTTTAATCATGCGTACAACAAGAATGTTATACTTATAGTCAATGGCGATTATTTTCTACATAATGTAGTCCTCCTTTCATAAGGAATCAAAACCAAGTTAATGGTATCTATGTAAACAGTTCACGGTAAACTGGAATTTTCAAATTTAAAGTAAAGGGTAGGAGCTTGTGGACTCCTACCCTTTATCTTATTGCTTAGTTTTTATCTTCAATTTTGATGATTTCTTTTGCTTCTGGACTCCAATAAAGTTTTACTTTGGAATCTTCAACTGGTTTATTAAATTGATGCCATCTTTTGTTGTCCTCATACGCATTTATTAACGCTAAAACTCCTCTTGTTAAGCCATCATGAACAATAGAGATTAACTCTGCGGTTGTAACAACAATAAAGGATGTTGCAATAACGTTATCTGGAATAACCTCACACAATCCAAAGAGTTTAAAAACAGCTAAAACAAGAATAATCTTATAGGTAAAAACAAACCAACCAAAGATGGATTTGTTATTTTTCATTTTCTATACTTCCTTTCGTTTTAAAAGTGGAGAGGGTATATTTCAACCCTCTCCTGTTTATTGTTTAATTGACCTTTGAGATAGCGAAGAGAGAAGAATTACTCCTCGTCATCGTCATCCTCATAGTCCTCAGTGTCATCTTCCATCTCTTCCAACTTGTGAAGCTTGGCCTGAGCACGAAGCTTAAGAATCTTCCGGATGGCTTCCTTGGGAGTGTTATCTCCAATGTCAGAAGCATCAGCAAGTTCCTTGCCAGCCATGTCGTAAATCTTCTTGGACTGGTAGCTGATAACACAGTCCTCGTCTTCGATTTTTACCTGTTCATCAGGCTGAATCTGCTTCTCGTTCATGTCAGCCTCAAACTTGACCTGCGCCATCACCTCACGAATGAGGTCATAGCCCTTCTTGTTACTGTTATCCACAATCTTCTGGATGCAGCGGATACCAGCTTCACGGTCTGCCTCAGAGACAGACCCCATGTAGCCGCAAGGAATACCATCAATAGAAAGATATTCCATGTTGGAGTTGCTGTCCTTGAGCATCTGGACACGGTTGAGGGTAGCGTTCTTCTTAGTGTTGATAGTAGCCATAAATAGCCTTTCTCTCGTGGGTGTTAATGTCTTTTTCCTTGACAAATTATTGAACCTTAAAGGCTCAAGTGGGATGCAAGATGTATTTCAATCTTGCACCCGGTCAACCTTTAGAGCTTGTCAATCAGGTCTTTTGCCTGACGCTTCAGAGCAATTAAAACGCCAATGTAGAAGTATCTATTTTCAAGCTCACTGGCAGGATAAATTTCGAGAAGTTCATTAACCTCTTCAGTTTCCACGTTAATTTCATGGGCCAATAAAGTGTTGATTTTTCCTTCAACATATTCTTTTTTCGTATAGGTTTTCATATAAGTTCTCCTTTCACTTCTATAACTTAAAGCTTTTCAATCAGGTCTTTCGCCTGATTTTTGAGCGCTACCAAGATACCAATCTCGGTGCAATAATGACTGACATCTGCGTTTGCATCGTGCGCCATAGCTTCTTTCATTTTTTCAACTTCAGACTCAATGGCTTTCTGGAGTAAGTATTCGGTTCTACGCTGAAGATAAATCTTATCGTTCATGTTAATCCTCCTCTTCCTGAGCATTGGTGGCTTCAAAGTCATCCGACCAACTAATATCTTCTTTGCCATAGCCTTCAACTTTGGCAAAAGCATCCGGTTCAGATTCAGCTTCAACCTCAACGAAGCCATAATGGACAAAGGTAACAGTGTACTTTTTCATATAATATCATCCTTTCTTTAATATGTCAAGTGGTTATTAAATTATTTTATAAAACTCTTGACAACCTCAAGCTTATTTGATATAATACAATCACCAAGAGAAGTTGACCTGTAATCCTCTCTTGATGATTGTATGAGTAGCAATTACTCACATAACTAACTGTGGATTAGTTACGATTGTAAATGACTCTGATTGCAAAGACCTATGCAACCATATCAATGAAAATATATTTTTTCATGTGATATACTCCTTTCATATTTAATTATATGGAAACAAGCTTTACAGGAGCTTGGAATTTTCGAGAGAACCGTGGGGACTTACTTCGGTTCTCTCTTGCTTTTTGTTTACTTGATAAGACCGTTCAGATAAGCACGAACCTTTTCTGCGGGATGTCCTTCATACTTATCAGTACCCTGAGCTTCATCAAGAAACTGCTTGCAAGAACCACAAGCCTTCATTCCATGAACAAGCAAGGATTCCTTTTCGGGATTGTCCTGAATGGGCTTGTATACGGAGCGCAAACCAGCAAGAATGCGCTGAGTATAAGCCATTTCCTGAGAACCCCATCCAAGGCGCTGAATTACAGAAAATACAAACCGGAGAGCATCTTCACCTCCAGTCTTCTCAATTCTATACAGTTCTTCAATCGCATTAACATTTCGATTGCGATTGATGGAGGTGTTGTAATTAACCTTTGTGGTTAACCCAAACTCCTTAAGAACTCTGTCGATGTTCAAAGCGTTCTTATGTTGAGCACACAAATCAGCTTTGTAACGCTCATAACCCCGAATGTTGGTATGACCTTCGTTCTGGGTTGCGAACAAGTCAGCTTCCTGAGCCTGAGTGAGCCCAACAAACAGCTTAACCACCATGGAATCTACAGGATAACCCATAGCTTTCATGAACAACAAAACGCTCAAAGTATGAGCGCCATCCATCAGGAAAATTCTCCATTTTCCATTAACCTTGCGGATAGAAGCAGACTTTACTTCTACTTTATTGATGTCAAACTTGTTGACAATCTTGGCAACCTCGAAGTTTCTTACTTCTCTCTGGTAAGCCAAATCTACATTGGGAATAATCAGAGGAATTTCTCTGATAGCCCAATTGCGGTTGTCGTTGCGCTCTTCGATTTCTTTCTCAACAGAGCGCTTAAACGTCAAGACCAGATTATTCTGGTCATCTGTGAGCTTTCTGGGCTTCATGCAATCAAAAACGATTTCATCAATCGTTTCCATCTTTGCAGAGAAACCTTTTTCGTTCATCATCTTGTTGTTAGTAGCCATAATAGACCTCTTTCTCCCGCTGTGCGGGTATAAAATATTGGAGCTCTGAGAACTCCATGATGCCCAAGAGTCGAAACCCTTGGGCATGAGCAATCCTCAGATTACACCTTCTGAATCGCATCCCAATAGAGGATGTCGTGTTCGGTACTCAATTTCACCGTGTCCTCATTATTGAGCACTTCTGCAAGACCTCCACAACTCAGATGGAAGCCAAAGGAATTGTGAGAGGTGAAGAACAGATAATAGCTTTCTGTCCCTTTATTAAGGTACAGACAATCTCTAAGGGTTCCATCTTTAATCAAAATCCTCACAACTCCGTTGTCCTTAACGAAGTTGTAGACATAGGGAGCAGTGGATTCAATTTCGTCCATGAGAAGATACCTAAGCTGATTCACCTCCTTCTCATTGAGCTTACGAGCGTTCTCAAGAATCTGCTCTTTTGCTTCAGAAGAAGTGAACCGACCACGTTCATCACGGGGCTGAACAAAATCGGGAACAACGTTCACGGGGGTGGTGGACTTCTTGGAATCGCTGGACTTAGTGATGTTGATAGACATAACAATTTCCTTTCTGCTCATTTGAGCTACAAAAATATTTATCCAAATTTGCCAAAAACTCTTGACAAACTTGAATTACTGTGCTATCATACAATCAAAGAGAAGCCCTACAACTTCTCAATGATGTATGAGCTATCGCTTACAAAGCTTAGTTACGATTGTAAACGATTCTTACAACACGGATGTTGTAACAGTAGGAAACATGAAAGATTCTCTACATGATTTTCACCCCTTTCACAATTTAATACCTGAGTGTTAGCTGTGTAGGTTACTAACACCAAGCAGAGTTTTAACCATCTACACTGACCGTAGATGCCCACAAGGTTCGTGTGGGTTCATTAAACACTCTATTGAGCCCTGAATGTATTTGCAAATCGTGAATGTATTCAGGGCTCTAACAATGCTTAATTAGAATTTGTTAACATCGACCAAGTACGGTCTTGCCAGTTTCCAGTTATAGCTGTTAACTAACCATCTTGGCTTGCGTTGGTCTTCATTCAGGCGCTTTGCCAGTAACCGAGCGAAATCCTGAGTTTTGAATTGCTGTTGCTCAACTCCCTTAAGCTTTACGGTAATCGCCTTACCGTATTTATTTATGACTTTATAATAAGCCATCTTACTTCACCTCCTTATTCAGAGGTGCTCTCCACACCTCAGTTTTGTGACCCTTTCCGTCAAAGTGTCTAAATGCACCATAACTGGGAAGGTCACAGTTCTGATATTCTGGACGGCTTCTCACGCCATCCTTGATTTGCTGAATTGCCGTGAGATATGCCTGATTAACAGGACAATTCTCACAAGTGCCACAGTATCTGCCTTTGCAAATTTGAGAACAAAAGTTCCCAAGAGTAATTTTGCAGAACTTGATTGACCAAGCCCCATTGAGCTTATCAATCGTTTTCTGGACAGGGACTGCTAAGGTCATGGTGTAATTCTTTTTCATAATACTGAACTTCCTTTCAAAAATAGTTTTACAATTAGAATTTGAACGTTTCCCTGATAACTACCAAGTAGCGTTCGTCAAGTTCTACTTTTGCAGAGCTTGTATAGCCTCTCAGCTTTTTGTACTGAAAGGCTATGTTCGCCAAGGCTTTCTTTTGTGGATTTGGAGAGGTCTTGGCTACCTCAGTAAACAACTTAATGTTGCCTACTGTTTCTCCAAATCTCTTTACCGGGCCTTCATATTTGAAGACCAATAGGTACTTTCCTATGTCATTTCACCTCCTTTAAAGGTAGTTCGAGGAAGGTTAGATACCTCACAACACCTTCAGGTGTCATATCAGAGGTAATTATCGTATGAATGATATTACCAAATCTGATGCGTGTGGTTCTCTTGGCAATGATAGTCAAGAGTTCTGTTACCTCTGGCCTTGTCCGCCAAGTGACTAAACCAAGCTCCATCAGGAGTTCTCTCTTAGATTTTACCAACTGTTTATAAACCTTCATAACCGTTCTCCTTTCAAAGAACAAAATTCTTTATAACCCCTTGACAAATGCAATCAAGTGTGTTATAGTTTAGAAAAAGAAAGATATAGTTGACCAATCCTATATCTTTCTTTGCAAGAGGGTTTTATTTATCCAAGTTTAGCTTGGAAATGTCAATTCGGAAGAATTCAATCAGCTAATCAACACTCATGTGCTGCATAAACCAATTAAATTCATGCTCTGAAGTAATGTTCTACTTCAGAATCGACCGAATCAACATCTTGTTGTTGAGACTATCCTACATGAATTCCTCCTTTCTTATAACTGTTTAATCTGTCACATTAACCAGTTAGTTGTAATCCTGATTGGTCATTTCAGGATGCGAGAGATAATTGTGTGTGGACTATTATCTCTCTAATCTATATGAACATCGTCTACGAGTGGAAATAGACAATGGAATTTTTATACAGAAGAAAGAAGACCTGTATCCTCTTTCCTCACTCCACTTTATTTTACTTCGTTAATTAATTGAGTCTGTGGATAACGAAGGTTGCTACGAGACAAAGCTCGTAGTCAACAAACAGTATTTTCTTCATTATTTGTTGACCTCCCGAAGATTATACAAAATACAATTTAATACAGGTTAAGTTGTATTAGACCTCCTTCTACGAACGGGTAGTTGGAGGTCTTCTTGGATAGGGCTATTTGTTTATACTCGCTGACCCTTCAGGACGAGTTACTGGAAATTACCAGTTATATACCATGGGAAGACACATATCCCGGATAGCTTCAAAAGCCTTGTCGAAAGAAGTAATCTCTATAGGAGTTACTTCTTCGTTACCACGGTATTGTTTAATAGTAACCGTGGTAGGTTTTTCATCATTCTTATAGAACGTCTGATACTGTGCCCCGTCAAAGAGCCAATTCATACTCATAATGACGGACTGAACATCTTCTGCATCAAGAGGGGAAGTTTTTTGGAAATGCTCATAAAGAGCAACCAGAAAACAGGGAGGATATTCCCAATTGTTAGAAATATCCTCACGATTATAATAGGCAGTTCTAATCTTATTGAACTGCTCAAAAGCAGCGTGGGACATTCCATCGAGTCCACTAACGATATAAGAAGTGGAATTGCGATTCCTCTTGGAGTTGTTGATAGTGGTATTCATACGAGTAGTCATGGCTGATGCCTTTCTTTGCCTGTCCCATACAGGTCTTTAAATTTAGTGCTTGGGGATGTTGGGATAGCACCTGTTTGAAGGTACAGATGCTTCAGGAAACCTTTAAAATAAATTACTTCTCTACAGCTTCATCTGCGTAGAGAACCCATTCCTCACCTTGTCCATCAATGATATGAACAGCATAATCGGAACCATTGCTACCAACAATGACCTTTTCGGTCTTAGAGAACCATTCTTCCATCTCTTCATTGTTGGGGTAGGTGTGGGTTACGGATGCTACACCAGCTTCGTAGCCATTGTTGTAGGCTTGCTGGGTATCCTCCAAGGTCAGGTCGTTCTCGCTGTGGTAGATAAGCACCATTGCGAGGGTGCAACCAAGAATGATAGTGACCATCAGGAGCACCCAATTCACATTGATGTGCTTCTTCTTCTCAATAGCCCCGATGATGACAAAGGTGGAGAAAGCAATGATAGAAGCAATGATTACAGCAAGGATGATGTACAGAGTGGTCATAACGGATACCTCCAAAAGTTATTTGCTACCAGATTCTTCGACCTTTTAGTAGCTTCAAGGCCATCCACTCAACCTTTTCTCATGACGGGCTTGTGACCATCCAATGGCAGTTTTAAATGGCGGACAGGGGAGAGGATTTTGCTCCTCTCCCCTTTGAGACTTAACGAAGACTTACGATAAGCTCAACAGCTTCTTCGTAAGTGTCGGTAAATCCGACCGGATTGCTACCTTTGTAGATAGCAAAACCACTGAGAGACATGGAGATGATGGTGAAACCGTGATAATTGTAAGTCATATGAATGACTCCTTTCTGGTTTTAACGACTTTTCCTTGTCAATAATAATTATAATTAAAGCTGATTGATGATTACTCACCAACCAGCTTAATTATTTATATATAAGCATCGAAATTACATTTAGATTGTTTACTTTTATTTTATTTTATAT
>ERZ1035027.403-NODE-403-length-25586-cov-5.199640_pt1 | contig 25586 bp, 18 predicted proteins | sample MGYA00520604_ERZ1035027 | MGnify/ENA primary metagenome ERZ1035027 (study PRJEB33766, sample SAMN09781743) | gut metagenome | biome: gut microbiome | host: Homo sapiens | place: Madagascar | study: EMG produced TPA metagenomics assembly of the PRJNA485056 data set...
GTCGAGCAGATTCTGAGGGCGAACGAAGCTGGGGTGACCAGTCAATCGATTTCGCTGGTGCTGGGAATTCCGGCCTCAACGGTGAGGTCGATTGTGAACGGGCAAGCGCGTCGGCAGGAACCGACGGTGTGGAGGAAGCGATGCCGCAGAAGCGACCGGTGAAGGAGGCATTAACGGCCGCCGTCAAAGCCAAGCGCAAAGTGGCAAAGCGGGACGAAGCGCCGAAAGCCGCCGCGGTGGTCGTATCGCAATCGAGCGAGCAGTTTGAGGTGATGATGCCGGACCTGTTTGCCGCATTGCGTGACGGCCTTTCGGTCTCCAAGGTCGCCAGGCAGTTGGGCGTTTCAGCCGGTCAGCTTCGCAGCTATGCGTGGCGGCATCACCGTGACGAGTACGAGCAGGCACAGAGGGACAGCGCGGACATCCTGGCCGAGAAGGCACTGGAGTCAGCGGCTGAAGCCCACCTGCAAGAGGACGTGATTGAGACGACTTACGCGGATGGGAGCGTGACGACGGCGGTAAAACGCTTCGACAACGTGCCCCGCTCGAAAGTCGCCGCCGACACGCTCTTAAAGCTCGCCGCGGCGAAGGACCCCGAACGATATGGGTCAAAGGCGGCGTCTACCGACTCTACGGCGATAGCGGGTGAAATCGCTGCCGCCCGCCGTCGGGTGACGCAGTCCTCCTAGGTTTGAGGGGTTGTGGAAGAACGTGCCTCCCCGGGGCACGCAAAAATCCGGGACCAAATTCTGAAGTCGGAGGCCATGGCCGCCGACCTAGGTAGCGCAATGCCCGACGAACTGATAACCGTTGAGTTTTCGTTCCTCCTATTTCGCGGCATACGAGCCCTCACGGAGTAAATTCCGTGGGGGCTTTTTTTATCGAGAGAAATATACGTGTTTATTCGCTATTGATACTTTTAAGCGGTACTGTGTTGACTTTAGGCGCTACGACGCTATAATCCGCCGTATAGCGCATTAGATGCGCCTAATAGGAGTCACACATGACGATTTATCAATTCAGCGCCAAAGAACTTATCGCCCTGCTCAGAGAGTACGGGGTTACCCAGCAGGAGATTGCCCGGCAGACCGGGCTTAACATCTCCACCGTTAATCGTGCTTCCACCGGGGAACAGAAGCCCCGCGAGGCCTCCGTGGACAAGCTCATTGAGCTGGCCAAGCACAAGTCAAGCAAGATGTCCGCTCTGCGCGATGACCTCATTGCCATGATTGACGGCTGGGGGGTTGCGTGATGACGACGTCTTTCATTCGCACCGTCGGCGCGGAGCTCGCCGAGAGCGGCTATCTCGTGTGCGCCATTACCCCCGGGGAGAAGCGCCCCATGGGCAAGGCGTGGGCCGAGCATCCGCTCACCCGTGAGCAGTGCGCGGCGTTTTCGACGCAGGCCGCCGGAGTGGGCATCATCTGCGGCAAGGGGGCAACCCCCGTGTACGCCATTGACGTTGACGTCATGGGCGACGTCGAGTGCTCCGACGCTCTGCGTTGCGCCGTCGCCACTGAGCTTGGCCTTAAGGCCGAGGACATGGTTGTGCGCGTCGGCAATGCGCCGAAATTCCTGGTGCCCGTCCGAGGGGACGCCGCCGGGTGGCGCAAGCTGACGTCGCCGTGGTACGAGAAAAACGCCGTGCGGAGCCGCATTGAGTTCTTGGGGGACGGCCAGCAGTTCGTCGCGGCGGCGATCCACCCGACGACGAACCGCCCCTACGATTGGGAAGGCGCGGCGCCGATGATCAACACCGTGCTCGATCCCGTGGATTTTTTGCCGCTCGTCTCGTACGAGATGGCAAAGGGGATTGTCGAAGCGTGCTGTCGTGTCCTTGAGGCCCATGGTTGGGCGGAGGCGGACGGCGGCTCTACGGTGCAGGGGACGGACGACGCGCTGATGGCGGAGATGATGCCCCAGCACCCGATGGGCGCGAGCATTGCCGAAGCCCGTACGTGGCTTGATGGCTTCTCTGGGAAGGACGACTACGACGTATGGCTTCGCGTCGGTATGGCGCTGAACCACGAGTTCGGCAATCGCCCTGAGGCCGAGGAGGCGCTTGACCTGTGGGACGAGTGGAGCCGAGACGCAAAGAGCTACAAAGGGCGGCAGGACCTGGAGTATCGCTGGCGCGGGTTTGCCCAGAGAACCCGCCGTTCGGTCACCTGCCGATGGTTGAAAAGCGAGTGGCAGAAGCGAACCTATGACAAGGCCCGCGAGTTTACGGAAGAGGGGCGCGTCGCCCGCTTTTCCGAGTACTTTCGCGGCTCCGTGCGCTACGCCGTAGACGAAGGCTGCTGGTACCAATACGACGGTCTGCGGTGGGTGCGGTTGTCCGCCGTCGGCAGCACGGCGCTTGCCGCCTACGTTTGCGACGACTTGCTTCGCGTGGATATCGGGGAGGCGGCCAAGGACGGAAGTATGGGCAAGGAGGAGTACGCCGCCATGCAGAATTTTTACAAGCGTCTTCAGCAATCCGGCAGAGCCGAGCGAATTGCGCTCTCAGCGAGAAAGAACGCCAATTTGTGGATCAACGGGTCGGAGTTCAACTCTCAGCCCAGATATCTTGGCGTGCGCAACGGCGTTGTGGACCTTGAGACGGGCGGGCTTGTGGAGCCGTCGCCCCAGCAGCTGGTGAGCCTTCAGATGGGCACCCGCTTTGAGGCCGGCGCGGACTGCCCGGTGTTCAAGCGGACGATCAGCGAGGTGTTCTTTGGTGACACCGCTATGGTCGATTACGCGCAGCGCCTTTTCGGCTACGCGCTTCTTGGGGAGCCCGTGCGGGAGATCATGGCGATTTTCCATGGCAACGGGTGCAACGGCAAGTCGACGATCGTCAACGTCATGCGTGACCTCTTTGGCGAGTATGGGCATACGGCAAGCGCGGAGCTGATGACAAGCGTCGGCTCCAGCCGCTCCAATGTCGGCGGCGCCCGAGCCGACTTGATCGCGTTGAAGCACAAGCGACTGGTGGTGATGTCGGAAATCGATCAGCGTGCCCGCCTGCAGGAGTCGGCGATGAAAGCGTTGGTGTCTCAGGATGAGATCAGCGCCCGTGGCCTGTACCAGGCGGAGGTATCAACCTTCCGTCCGTCGTGGGTGGCGGTGATGCTCACGAACTACCTGCCGCGCATCGATGGCGGGGACGATGGGGTGTGGCGGCGCATTCACGCGGTGCCGTTTGACCGCAACTTCGACAAAGACACCGCGGTGAAGAAGGATGTGAACCGCTCCCTTGAGCTGAGGAAGGAGTTGCCCGGCATCCTCAACTGGGTGCTTGAAGGCGTCAAGAAATACCGCGAGAAGGGGCTCGATAGGCCTGAGCGCGTGCAGAGGGAGTCGGAGGAGTACAAGCGCGACAGCGACATCCTGGCCGATTGGATCGATGAGCGGTGCGACCTGCGCGAGGACGCACGCACTCCGACCTCTACGGCCTGGACTTCGTGGGATCAGTACTCCCAGGCAAACGGCGTCAGCCACGCAATCAGCGACAAGACGAAGCTCACGAAGGCGCTAAAGCGCAAAGGGATTGCCTGCCGTGCTTGTCGCATCGACGGGCGCATTGTGAAGTGTTACATCGGCCTTTCTTTGGGCGGCGAGTTCTAACGGGACGACGAGGAGGACGAGGAATGAAGGAGTGCTACTTCGACCCAGCAATGCAAGCGCACCGCGCACGCATGCGGCGGGTCTACAGAATTCAGGCCAGACGGGATTTTTTCAAAAAACACCGAGCACTGATTTTCCTTGCCGCGGCGGCCGTGGTCGGCGTTCTGTCGCTGGCGGCATGGAGGATTTGCGAATGGTTGAACGTGTAGTCGACCAAGTCGTCCGATCGGCGCGCTATGCCATTGACTTCGGTTGCTACCGCTTGTTTGACGATTGACGCCCTACGCCCGTAGGAAACTGCCTCCCAAGTTTAGTTGGGAGGCTTTTTGATGGACAGACGAACCGCGCAGGAATTGGCGGAAGATTTGGCGGCGTGCTACGACGATCCGCTTCGGTTCGTCCTGTGGGCGTTCCCTTGGGGCGAACGCCCGGAAACTTCTCTCGTGAGGCTTCCCGACAAGTGGCGGGCGCAGTACCCAAACTGCGAGTACGGTCCGGACGTATGGGTGTGCGAGCTTCTTGAGGACATCGGCCGCCAAGTGCGCGCCCGCAGTTTTGACGGCCGCCACGCGGTCGATCCCATCCGCATGGCGGTTGCCTCAGGACACGGCATCGGGAAAGCGCTCCGGTGCTCCGAACTCGTTGACACCCCGGAAGGCCACCGCCGTTGGGGCGATATCCGTGTGGGCGACCATCTCTTTGGTCCTGACGGCAAACCGACCCAAGTCATCGCCATTCCCTACCGTGGGCGCCGTAGGCAGTACCGCGTGACGTTTGACGACGGCTCCCACGTGGATTGCAGTGGGGAGCATCTCTGGAGCGTCCGCGGCCGCCAGCATCGGCAGAACGGCATTCCCGGCTATGCCACGATGACGACTGAGGAAATTCTTGCCCGAGGGGTAAAACGCCCCAACGGCGTGGAGATGGCACGCCAGTGGGAGATTCCGCGACAAGCCGCAGTCGAATACCCGGAAGCCGATCTGCCCGTTGCGCCTTACCTGATGGGGCTTTTCCTTGGCGACGGCGGACGAAGGAGCGGGCGTATTACGACGATTGAGATCGACGTACTTGAACGATTGGACGCGCTGGGCTTTGCAGGCAAGCAGGGCACAGACGCCGCAAGCGTTACGGTTTATGGCCTGTGGCACGAACCGCGGGAGCTCGGCATTCCGGAACGGTTCAAATACGCGTCTGCCGAACAACGCGCTGAACTTTTCCGCGGGCTTGTCGATACTGACGCAGAGGTGACAAAAAGCGGTTCTCTGCTTTTTAGCACGACGAGCCCCCGCTTACGGGATGACTTCGTTTGGCTGGCGCGTTCTTTGGGCGGCAAAGCTCAGGTTGCCCCGGCGGTTAAAAAAACCTTCTACTACGACGAAAATGGGCAAAAGGTTCCGGGGCGCGATTGCTACCGCGTCACGGCTACGATGCCCCGCGGGTTTAAGGTTGGGTACGTCTGGCACAAAGAGGGGCGCATACGCGAGGAAATCGAACCCCGCTACCTGACGCGCTGGATTGACAGCATTGAACCGATCGGCGAAGACGAGTGCATGTGCGTCACCGTAGCCCGGGAGGACGGGCTTTTCCTCGGGCCCAACTTCACCGTAACGCATAACAGCTGCCTCACGGCGATGCTCGTTTGCTGGATCATGGCGACGAGGCCGAACTGTAAGGGCGTTGTGACGGCAAACACCGCGTCTCAGCTCGAAACGAAAACGTGGGCTGAAATCACGAAGTGGATGAAGCGCTCCGTCGTCCGAGAGCTTTTCGAATGCCAATCGACGTCCATCACCTCCAAGGAGTCCCCCGAGACGTGGCGTGTTGACGCGCTCACCTGCCGAGAGGAAAACGCGGAATCTTTTGCCGGCTTGCACGCCGCAAGCTCAACGCCGTTCTACATCTTCGACGAAGCCTCGGCAATCCCGGAAGCCGTGTACGACGTGGCCGAAGGCGGCCTTACTGACGGCGAGCCGATGATGTTTCTTTTCGGAAACCCGACGCGAAACTCAGGCCGCTTCTTCGAATGCTTCCACAAGCGAAAGAAATACTGGGATACCCGCACGATCGACAGCCGCTCGGTGGCGATCACGAACAAGGAGCAGATCGCGAAGTGGGCCGAGGAATACGGCCAAGACAGCGACTTCTTCAAGGTGCGCGTCAAGGGTGAATTTCCGAGTCAAGGCTCGGACCAGTTCATTCCGGCGGAACGGGTTCGCGCGGCTATTGCCCGCGGCGCGCCTTCGACGAACTCGGCTACCTGCGCGGTAGTGGGGGTGGACGTGGCGCGCTTTGGCGATGACGACACCGTGATCGTGACGCGTATCGGGCGGGACGCGGCCTCAATTCCTTTGCGCAGATACCACGGCCTTGACACGGTGCAGGTTGTAGGCAAGGTCAAGGAGCATGTGGCGATGCTCAGAAAGACGATGGGCGTGCCGCGTGTGCACGTTTTCGTTGACGAAGGCGGCGTGGGTGGCGGCCCCGTGGACATTCTCAAAAGTGACGGCTTCCCGGTGCGGGGCGTCAACTTTGCCCAGTCTCCCGACGACAAGGACAAGTTCCCCGGAAAGCGCGAGGAGATGTGGGATCGCATGTCCGAGTGGCTCAAGGAAGGGTCTATTCCGGACGACAAGGAACTGGCTGAGGACTTGGTATCCCCAACGTACCAATTTGACGTTCAGGGGCGCCGAAAGCTCGAGAGCAAGAAGGACATGAAAAAGCGCGGGCTTCGCTCGCCAGATGCCGCGGACGCCTTGGCGCTCACTTTTTCTTATCGGGTGAACGAATACGCCGGCGAGTACAGCGGGCGGCGAGAGAGCCGCATTGCTGTGAGCCGACGCGAGTTCAACCCTTTTGCAAGGTATATGCGATGACGAAGGAAAACTTTCCGGTGACGGATGATTCCAACCGCATGGGGGCGGTATCCGAGGCTTGGTCGAAGCGCGTCTATGAGCTTGGTGAGTGGATGGAATCGACGGGTGAAACGGTCGACCTTCCGATTGAGCAGCACTTGCACGCCGGCATGTATTCGCGAACGGTAATGCAACCCGCGGGCATTTTGTGCACGGCGGTGATGGTTCGGGTGCCCACACAGCTGATCGTCCACGGCAAGTGCCGGATCTTCTGCGATGGGGCGTTCTTTGACATCGATGGTCATCGGGTGCTTGAAGGGCTGCCGGGGCGGCAGATCATCGTGTACACGATCGAAGACACGTGGGGAACGATGTGCTTTGGCACAAAGGCCACAACGATCGAGGAAGCGGAAAAGGAATTCGCAGGTGATGCGTATCGCCTGCTTTCAACACACAGGAGTGAATAATGTCGGCAGTGTATACGGCGATGGCCGTCTTGTCGTTTGCTGGATCCGTTTATTCCGCAAATAAGACGTCGAAGGCGACGATGAAGGCGGCGCAGATGCAGAACGAGGCATCGAAGGACGCGCTTCGTCAGCAACAGCAGGAGATGAACCAAACCAATCAGCGCCATGCGGATACGGAATCGATTCTCGAAGGGAACACCTCGGGCGATGTGCCGGCAACGATGCTGACCCCCGGTGGGGCCACGATGAGCTTGGATGACTTGATTCTCGGCCGTGGTACGTCGCTTTTGGGAGGCCGTCAATGAACGAAGAGGAAATCAACGGACTGACGCTCGAAGAGCCGAAGCCCGAACCGGAAGAAGTGGAAGGCCTGACACTCGAAGAGCCGAAGCCCGAATCGGAAGAAGGCAAGCCCAAGGAATTCTCGGGGCATGACGACGTACCCGACGCGTACGAGGTGGAGGGCGAAAGCCCGGCCTTTAACGAAGGGGTCGGCAAGGTCGCTCGCGAGATTGGGCTGTCTCAGGATCACCTTGAGCGCGTGACGCAGGCCATCGATGACGTGCGGCAGAACGAGGCCTACGCGGTCGCAAAGCAGTGGGTTGAACAGCTCAAGCAGGACCCGGAGATCGGCGGGCAGAACTTTGATTCGTCCCTGAAGCTGGCGCGACAGGTCTTTGACGAGTTCGCGCCGTCAACCGAACTGCGCCAGCTCTTGGCGTATTCGGGCGTCACGAACCACCCTGACTTCATCCGCATGTTTACGAACATCGCCAAGCGCCTGGGAATGCAGACGGCTACGGCGTCGCGGTTCCCCAACAGTCGCATGGAGGACTGAGCATGGGTTTCTTCAAATCGATTGGACGCGTGTTCAAAAAAGTTGGTAAAGCGGTCAAGAGCATCGCGAAGCAAGCGTGGCAGGGCGTCCGAAATCCGGCGGGGTTTACGAAGGAGCTCGTAAAGAACCCCTTCGGCAAGATCGCCCAGACGGCGGGTTTGGACGTGCTTTTCGCAAGATCGTACGACGGGGCGAACCCTGAGCACGGGTCAACGTGGACGCAGGATGAGAGTGATGACGCTAAGGTGCAGGAACGCGCCCGCATGCTCAGTCGTCAGGGCATGCAGGGCGCCACCCCCATCATGCTCTTGGGACAGGACGTCACCGACGATGAGCTCACGAAGGACAGCAAGCTCGGAGGGGATGAGCGATGACGCAGAGCCTCAAAACCCGATGCGCGCAACGCTGGGAGGCGCTCAAGTCCGAGCGCTCCTCGTGGATGCCGCACTGGCAGGAAATCAGCGAAGTGCTTACGCCCCGCACGGGGCGCTTTCTCGTGAGCGACACGAACCGCGGCGACAAGCGCCACCGCGCCATTCTTGATAACACGGGGACGCGGGCGCTTCGAACTTTGGCGGGCGGCATGATGGCCGGCATGACGAGCCCGGCACGCCCGTGGTTCCGCTTGACGACGATGAACCCCGAACTCGACGAGAGCTATGAGGTGAAGGATTGGCTGGGGAAGGTCACTGCGACCATGCAGATGATCTTCAACAAGTCAAACATTTACCGCGGGCTCCATACGGCGTATGAGGAGTTGGGGGCATACGGCACTTGCGCCGTCCTGGTACTTGACGACTGGGATGACGTGGTGCGCTGTGTTCCGCTGACGATCGGGGAATACGCCATTGCGACGGACGGTCGTGGTCGCGTGAACACGCTGTACCGCGAGTTTCGTATGACGTGTTCGCAGATGGTGCAGGAATTCGGTTACGAGCATTGCTCCGGCGCCGTGAGGAAGGCCTTCGATGAGCATCTGTACGACGAATGGTTCACGGTGGTGAACGCCATTGAGCCGCGCAACATGCGTGATCCGGAAAAGCTCGATGCGAAAAACATGCCGTATCGGTCGGTCTATTTTGAGCCTGACGGTGACGACAACAAACTGCTTCGCGAAACGGGCTTCAAGACGTTCCCCGCGTTGTGCGGCCGCTGGGTTGTTTCGGGCGGTGACATCTACGGTACGTCTCCGGGCATGGAGGCGTTGGGTGACTTGCGTCAGCTGCAGGACGAACAGCTCTGCAAATCGAAAGCAATCAGCTATCAGGCCGATCCGCCGGTGTTGGTGCCCGCGGACTTGAAGGACGATGAAGACTCCATGGTGCCGGGCGGCACGGTGTTCGTGGATTCCACGGCGCAGGCGCAGATGGTGCGCTCGGCGTTCGAAGTTAATTTGCGGTTGGACTTCCTGTTGCAAGACATTCAGGAAACGCATTCGCGCATCAACGAAGCCTTCTACAAAGACATTTTCCTGATGCTCACGGAGCAGGGCGGAAACCGCATGACGGCCACCGAAGTCGCGGAACGCCATGAAGAGAAGATGCTGATGCTGGGGCCGGTGCTTGATCGACTCAACAGCGAAATGCTTGATCCGTTGATTGCCTTGGTTTTCGCGCGCATGCAGGAGCTGAACCTGCTGCCGCCGCTGCCCGAAGAGCTGCAGAACGTTGAGCTCCAGGTGGACTTCACTTCCATCCTTGCGCAGAGCCAGAAGGCCGTGACCACCAACGCCATCGATCGCTTCACCAACGCCCTGGGGGTGATTGCCGGCGTGAAAGCCGACGTGGTGGACAAGTTCGATGCGGACTACTGGGTTGATTGTTATGCGGACGCCTTGGGCGTGGACGCCAGACTGTGCGTTCCGACGAAGAAGGTTGAGCAAATCCGTGAAGCCCGTGCTCAGGCGCAGGCTCAGCAGGCACGGATGGAGCAGGCTCAGCAGGCGGCCTCGGCTTTGAAGGATGTGTCGGCGGCTGGCGCAGGCCAGCAGATCGACCCCATGGAGCCGCAAGACATCAACGGCATGTTCGCGGGCTATTGACGAATGAGGGGGACGGGCATTGGAAAAATTCGCACCAAGTGAAAAGCAGGCACGAAAGGAACAGCAGGACAATGACCTTCGTTGGCTCATGAATGACCGGCGGGGTCGTCGTCTGATGATGCGGCTTCTATCGGGCGTTGGGATGTTTCGTAGCACGTACGACCCGGGGTTGAAGGACATTGCCTCAGAGATGCTCTTTCGTGAAGGCCAGAAGAATGTGGGCTATCGATTGATGTCTGAAATCAATCGGGTGTGCCCCGAGACCTATTTCTCGATGATGAAGGAATCAAACGATGGCGGAAGAAGCGGTAACTGAAACGGCCACGGCGGTTGAATCGACGGCTTCGGCCGAATCCGCGCCCGAGGCTCCTGCGGTTAAAACCGCTCAGGTCGAACCCGCGCAGGGGCAGCCGCAGGAAGAAGGCAAGCCGCAGGAAGAAGGCAAGCCGCAGGACGAAGGCGCGCCAGAAGACTACGGCGACTTCGCCGACGACAAGGGTGCGACGTTCAGCTCGAAGGACATGCCGGAATTCACTGCCATGGCCCGCGAGTTGGGCTTGTCCAAGGACCGCGCGCAGAAGCTTTTGATGACGATGGTCCCGACGATGCGCAACAAGTTGCAGTCCTCGACGGCGGCCATCCAGGCGAGCTGGCGTCGATCTTTGGCGACGGATCCCGAGTTTGGTGGTGAGAACGTCCGCGAGAACATGGCGATTGCCACGACGGCCTACCGCAAGTTTGTCACTAAGGATTTGAACGACCTGTTGTCGCGCACCGGATTGGCGGCGCATCCCGACGTCGTTCGAATGTTTTTCCGACTCGGCAAGTCCATGTCGCAAGACACAGGCGTCACGGGGGAGGGGGCTCCCGCGCCGAAGCGTCGTCTTTTCCCCAACTCTGACATGTAAGTAAGGGAGATTTATGGCAACACTCAATCCGACTCTCGCCGACGTCACCAGCCGATCCATGAAGGACGGCAAGATCGACACCGAGATCGTCGAAATGCTCAACGAAACGAACGAGATGCTAAATGACATCACGTTCGTCGAAGCTACCGGCGTTACCGAAAACATCACCACCGTTCGCACGGGTCTGCCGCAGGTTGCGTGGCGTACCCTGAACTACGGCGTTCCGACGGGCAAGTCCAAGACCGCTCAGGTGTCCGATTCCATCGGCATGCTTGAAGCGTACGCCGAAGTCGATAAGAAGCTGGTTGATATCAACAGCAACAAGGAAGCGTTCCGCATCACGGAAAACCGCGCGTTCATCGAATCGATGAACCAGGAATTCCAGCGCGCTTTGCTCTTTGGCGATATCACGACCGATCCGGCAAAGATCATGGGGCTGGCCCCTCGATTTGCGACGGGCGACGTGACGAAGGCGGAAAACGCCATCAACGTCATCGATTGCGGCGGCACCAAGAACCTCACCTCCATGTGGCTCGTGTGCTGGTCGCCGCTCACGGCGTTCTGCACGTACCCCAAGGGTCTGCCCGGTGGCCTGAAGAACACCGACTTGGGCGAAGTGACGCTGGATGACGCCAACGGCAACCATTATCAGGGCTATCGTTCTCACTACGAGTGGAACGTTGGCTTTGTGCTGCGCGACTGGCGTTATGTGGTTCGCTTGGCGAACATCGATGTGAAGGCCCTCAAGAACGATCCCCAGACGGGCGATTGCATCCTCGCCGACAAGATGATTGAAGCTCTTGAAACGCTGCCGAACCAGTCTATTGGCCGTCCCGCGTTTTACTGCAATAAGACGGTTTCCGCGTTCCTGCGCAAGCAGATTCGCAACGGCAAGAACGTCAACATCACGATGGAGCAGATTGCCGGTAAGCGTGTAACGGCCTTTGACGGCGTGCCTATCCGCCGCGTTGACGCGCTGATCCCGGGTGAAGCCCACGTGGCGTTCAGCTAAGGAGGGAAGAAAAAATGTTGGTTGATCATTCTCTTAAGTTCTCCGACAAGCAGAAGCTCACCGCTGCGGCGGCATCGACGAACGTTGTTGACCTTGAAGAAGGCACGAGCAGTGCGGGCTTTTCCAAGGGGCTCGAAGTGACGGCGGTCGTGACGTCCGACGTGACCGGCACCCTGCAGGTTCAGCTTCAGGACTGCGATACGAAGAGCGGCACGTTCAATACGGTCGCCGCGGGTGAGATTTTGACGACGCCCAAGGCCGGTATGGTGATTCAGTTCGCCATGCCGTACAAGACCCGCCGTTACATCCGCCTCTATTACGGCGGCGCGCCGACGGCTGGTGCCGTAACGGGCTTCCTGACCGTTGGCCGTCAGCAGTGGCGAGCGACGGAACAGGCGGCATCGTTGAAGAATGCGACGGTTGCGGAAACCAGCGCCTAGTGCGTAGCGCAAGGCGGTCGTGAATGAAGGGGGCCTTGCGCCCCCTAAATTTTTAGGAGTGTCTCATGGCCTCGGTGGTCACCATTTGCAACTTGGCTTTGTCGCGAATTGGCGACAGGGCTTCCATTTCCTCGATCGATCCCCCAGACGGTTCGCTGCAGGCAAACGCCTGCTCGCGCCTGTACCCCATTGCCCTGGCTTCATGCCTTGATATGCACAATTGGTCGTTTGCGACGCGTCGTGCAAAGCTCGCCAAATTGAGCTATTCAGGCGACAAGGGCGACTGGCTTTTTGCCTACGCGCTCCCATCGGACTGCCGGCGCGTGATCGACATCAAAGGTGAGCTACCGTGTCACCTTTTTTCGCGCAAAGAGGAGTTCGAAACCGTCGGCGAAGATTTTGGCATGGTGCTTCTGACGAACGCAGAAAACCCGTCGCTTCGCTACATCACGAGTGAGCCGAAAGTGGCGCAGTTCTCGGGGCTGTTCGTTGACGCTTTGGCCTGGCTTTTGGCCAGTTACCTTGCCGGCGAAACGATTCGCGGGGACTCGGCTTTTAGCTATGGCACAAAGTGCCTTCAGCAGTTTTCCCAGACGGTGGCCTCCGCCGCGCAGCAGGACGCAAGGCTTGTTCATAAGCAGACGCGGCACGTGGCTACCTGGATTAGCCGGAGATAGCTATGGCGCACAAGCATTTACAGCAAAGCTTCACGGGCGGGGAAGTGTCGCCTGCTATGTACGGCCGGCTTGATGATCAAAAGTACCAACAAGGCTTGGCGACCTGCCGCAATTTCGTGGTGCTTCCGCAGGGGCCCGTGCGCAACCGCTCGGGCTTTGCCTACGTAGGAAAAGCGAAGTTCGCGGACAAGCCGGCAATGCTTTTCCCATTCGTTTTCTCCTCGGACGACACGATGCTTTTGGAGTTCGGGGACGAATACATCCGCGTCATCACGCGCGGCGGTTATGTGTCGTCTGCGGCCGGTTCGACAACTCCCTTTGAGATCGCCACGCCTTACGCCGCGGAAGACCTTAAGGATCTGCATTACGCGCAGTCCGGCGACGTGATGACCCTGGTGCATCCGAACTACGCGCCGCGCGAACTGCGCCGATACGGTGTTCGCGATTGGCGACTCGTGCCGATCGATTTTAGGGCACCGCTTGCCGCGCCCACCGGCCTGACGGGGGAATACGCCTGCAGCGACCAAAACGCAACCAGCGAAGAAAAAAGCGCGTACACCATTCGATATAAGGTCACAGCGATAAAGACCACGGACGAAGGAAACAAGGAGTCCGCGGCCTCTGCCGTGTGCTCGGTGACGGGCAACCTGTATTTGTCTTCTTCGCGCATCACGCTCAAATGGAGCCCCGTGCCTGAAGCGCAGCGGTATCGCGTTTACAAAACCTATTCAGGTGTTTATGGGTACATCGGTGAGGTTGAGGATACGGCCTTCACGGACAACAACATCGCCAACGACCCGAGCATCACGCCGCCACGCTACGATGACCCGTTCAACCAAGCAAAGGGCATAACGTCGGTGACGGTCACCAACGGCGGTAGCGGATACACGTACGTAAATGGCGGCGTTGTTAAGAAATCGTACAGCGCCGTGGCGACGTCCGTCAAAAGGTCAACGGAGCCGATCAAGCAGAACCAAGGGATGCGCACGATGCGCTACGAGGCCTACAGCGGTGATTTGGCGGCTGTAAAGGCGTGGTCGTTGAGCAGCGACAAGGGGTTCCCCAGCGAGCAGGAAGTGGTTGATGCGGCCAAGCAAGACATGGAGCTCGTGTGCATTGACGGCAACGGCGCCGGCGCGACGTTCGAGCCGAAGTTTGCGTTCGAACGATATACCACCGGTGACGGAGAAAACAAACGATACACGACGCGGGCAACCTTTACGGGGTTCGAAATTACGGGGGGCGGCTCCCACTATCGCAAAGCGGCTCTGTACGTTTACACGCGCGAGCCTCTTGTTATGGCGTTTTACGCGCTGCGCTACGAATACACGCTTGAGGTGCGTACCAGCGCGGACGTGACGTGCGAAGTGGTTGACAGCACAGGGGGAGGAGCCGAGCTTGTCCCCGTCGTTGAGAACGGCGCGGTGACCTCCGTTAAGGTGCGCTCCGGCGGCTCGGGCTATACGAACCCGACCATTCGTTTCACCTCTTCGGGCGCCGGCTCAGGTGCCGCCGCGACGGCGAACGTAGGGTTGGCCGGTGACTATCCGGGGGCGGTGTCTTATTTTGAGCAGCGCCGAATTTTCGCCGGTACCGCCGCAAGGCCTCTTTTCGTGTGGATGACGCGGCCGGGCACGGAAAGCGACATGAGCTATACGCTTCCGAGCCAAAAAGACAACCGGATCAAATTCCGCGTGGCCGCCTTGCAGGCGTCTCGCATCCGCCACATCGTGCCCCTTTCAAGTCTCATCCTCATGACGACGTCGGCGGAGTTCCGGGTAACGACGGCAAACGACGACACCTTGACGCCAAGCTCCGTCGGCGTCAAACCGCAGAGTTATGTTGGCGCGTCGAACGTCTCGCCCGTGGTCGTGAACTCATCGATCGTGTACGCCTCAGAGCGAGGCGGCCACGTGTGGGAGCTGGGGTACAACTGGCAGGCGTCGGGCTTTGTGACGGGTGACATGTGCCTTCGTGCCGCGCACCTCTTTGATGGGAAAACGGTGGTCGCCATGACGCAGGCCAAGGCGCCTTCTCCCGTCATTTGGTGCGTGTCGTCCGACGGCTCGCTTCTCGGCTGCACTTACGTGCCTGAGCAGTCCGTGGGGGCGTGGCACCGGCACGATACAAAGAACGGGGTGTTCGAATCCGTGGCCTGCGTTTCGGAAGGAAACGAGGATATCCTGTACGCCGTGATTCGCAGAACGATCAACGGGAAGATCGTGCGCTACATCGAACGGATGCACGAGCGTGAGGCGCTCAGCCTTGATCGGTCGTTTTTCGTTGATGCAGGCGTTGAGGACGCTTATGAGGTGCCGCAGAATTTCGTCGAGAACCTGGAGCACCTGGAAGGCTGCGAAGTGGCGATTCTCGCCGACGGCAAGGTGATGCCGCGAGCCGTGGTGAAAAACGGGCGGGTTACATTCCCCGACAAGGCGGCGCGCGTCGTCGTCGGGCTTCCCATCGAGAGTGATTTGCAGTCGCTTCCTGTGGCGCTCCAGACGCAGGACGGGGGTTTTGCTCAAGGGGCGATGAAGAACGTCGTTCGGGAATTCGTCCGTGTCTATCGCTCGTCGGGTGTGAAAGCTGGGGCGTCCTTTGACGATCTTTACGAGGCGGCGCCCCGCCAGTTCGAGCCCTATGGCACGCCGCCACAGTTGAAAAGCGAGAACATCGAGGTGATGTCAGGCCCTTCATGGGATGAGTCAGGCGCGGTGTGCATCCGACAGGATGAGCCCCTTCCCCTGATGATTTGCGGCATCACGGCTGAGATCGCGCTTTGACGATTGACCTCCGTAACGCGGGACAAACTGCGGCTACGGAGGTCATTTTTTATGGCGAGTTATCTTAACAGTATGACGGGCGGCGTCGACTTTTACCGGTTGCTTCGCGGCAGCATTGCCACGCAGAAAGTTTACAGCGTGGGCGAGCCCAACTCCCGCCGGGTGATTGGCGAGAAAACGGTTATCACAAACAAGCTGGGGGCTTTCGTCGGCAAGGCGGGCATCGGCTACAGCATCGGTAAAGGTGCTGGCGACGCCGTTGCTTCATACATCACGGCACGCGGAACGGCGTCGGCCTTGGCCTCGCAGGCGTCCGTCACGAAAGACAACGGCTACGTCGCGCAGATGGGCGTGGAGCAGGCTTTCCGTGCGGGTGAGGCGCAGATTGCCGCCATCGGTATGAAGCAGGCGGATGTGAAGGCGCAACAGCGCACGGCGTTCGCGGCCAACGGCATCGCCATTGGTGTCGGTTCGGCGGCCGAACTGGCGGCCTCAACTGACCTCCAGGCCGAGGTCGACAAGATCACGGCTCGGCAGAACGCACTCGCGCAAGCCTGGGGATACCGCCGGCAGCGCATGATGAGCTTTGCGCAGGCAGAGGGCCAGAGAATCATGGCCAATGCGACGAAATCGGCGGGTCGCATGCAGATGTTCGCGGGTCTCGCTTCAACGGCATTGCAGGCCGCCGGCAGTTTTGCGAGCATCTCGCCGCTTACTCTCAAGAACCCCACCGGAGGTGCGTAAATGGCAATCGCTCAGGAATACGGCGGGCAACAGGTCGCGCCGCAGGTTGGCGCGGGCGCTCAGGACGCAAGCTTCCAAGCAATGGAGGCGCCGAAGGCAGACTTGTCTGCTTTGGATAAGGGTGTGCGCGCCGCCGGCATGGCGGCCGCCAAATACCTCGACGACATTAACGAGGCAATCGCCACGGACGCGGACACCCGACTGACGCAGTACCAGCAGGATTTGCTGTACAACGAGCAAACGGGTTTCATGGGCCGCAAGGGCTACGATGCTCTTCGCGCCGATGATGAAGGTGTCTCGCCCTTGGATTCGATGATGAAGAGCTTCAAGGGCGCGGTGGAAGCCGCCTGTGCGGGGAAGACGGCGGCACAGCAAAAGCTCATCCGCACCAAGGCCGCAGGGCTCACGAACAGCCTTTACGCCACGGGGCTTCAGCACACGTTTCAAGAGAACCACCAGTTCCTCATCAATACGGCGACGGCAGGAATCAAGCAGCAGGCCGTGGTCGCGGCGAACAACTTTGACGCGCCGGACGTCATTCAAGGGTGCATTACAAAAGCAAAGGCGAACGCCGCTCGCATTGCGCGGCTGAACGGAACGGATGCGAAGCAGGCGCAGATCGACGCGGAGGCGGGCATTCACCACAACGTGATGATGGGCTTCATTAACGCGGCGAACAACAACCCCACCAACTGGGCGAAGGCGCGGCTGTACCTCCAAGCCCACAGTAAGACGATGACGCCGGACGACATCTTCGCTTTCGACGCTCGCATCAGCGCGGGCCAGAAAAAGTTCGAGGCGTACGAAACCGCCAACGAAGTGTTTCAAGAGCTGAAGACGAATACCACGCAGTATGCACGCGCGAGCGGAAAGCTGATCGCCGGCGACACGGGGTACGCCGATGGCGACGCGAACTACGTGTTTTACGCAGGCATTCAGGGGGACCAATTCGAGTTGGACTCAACCGGCAGAGCCGTGGTGCGCACGACAACTCGGAACGGGGAAGCGGCCTACGGCGTTGGCGGTTTGACGAAGGCCATGGCGGACGCGGTGCTCGGCCGTCAGTTGACGGACGAGCAATGGGCGTCCGTGCGTGAGGACCCGTCGGCGAACGCGAAGATTTCGAAGGAGTTCTTGAATCGCTTGGGTGTGCGTTTTGGCGACACAAGCATGGCACTGGCGGCGTACTTCGGCAGCGCAAAAGAGGTCGAAGACGCAAAGGCGAAAGCGGCCAAAGATGGTGGGGTGTGGGCGCAGTACCTCTCGAAGGACACGCAGAGCGCCCTAAACGGTGCCTTGAAGCGGATGAAAGATTCCCGCGACACGCCGTTGCTGGACGAGAACGGGAACGCGATTTCTGCGTTTGACCCTCGCTACGCCACGAAGGCGTACGTCTCTCCAACGCAAGAGCAAGTGCGAAAACTGATCGAGCAGAACCCGCTTTCCGTGGACCCCGAGTGGAAAGAGGCCGCCATACAGCGCACGCTTGCAATGTTTGAAAGTGACAAACGGGACTTTGCCAATCGCCAGCAGACGGCCTTGGATCGCGTTTGCCAGATCGTCGAGCAAGGCGGGGAGCCGACGGAAGCCGACCTCGCTCAGCTTGACTACAAAAGCCAGCTTGCTTTCCGCAATTGGAAAAAGGCTCACGATGCGAACGACCCCACCGGTGACAGGGCGTATTTCGCGTACCTCGTGAAAAACCCCTCGGTCGTTCATGACATGACAAAGGAAGAGGTGCGCAACGCGACTCGCGCCATCCCGAAGGCCGGACGGCAGTTGATTCTGAAGGAATGGGAGGCCGGGCAGGTGGTGAAGCAGGGGCGCATTTCCTCGCAGTTCAATGCGCAAAAAGGCGGCAATCCCATCGGCAAGACTTCGGCCACCATGGAGTTGGTGAGCCGCGTACTAAAGCGAGAAGAAAACTTTGCGAAGTTGGACGAGGATCAGCAGGCATTGATTGCGTCCGAAGTCATGCTCCAGGCGGCCGCCGACAACGCCATTTACGGAATCGACACGTCTGACACGGTCAAAGCGGAAGCTTACGTCCTTGATCTTTTGAAAAAGACCTACAACAAGGACACGCTTTTTGGCACCTACGCAGGCGACAAGAAGCCGATCGTCTCCTTCAAGTGGGGGGATTACGACAGCTGGACGAAGAACGTCGGAAAGAAGCTCGCCGAAAGATACTTCAACTGCGGGGAGGGTAACGCATCCCAAGGGCAAGCCATGGCCTCGCTTTTGCGCCTGATGGTTCGCAAAGAGCCCGGATTGGACTGCAGCGGAATCTTGTCGGCGCAGGAAAGGGCGGAGGCGCAGGACTTGATCCGCGCCGCGGTGCGCGCGGACATGGCAGCCAAGCCCGCATATGCACGGATGAGCCGAAGCGATTTCGACGCCGTCCTCGAAAAGAAAATCTCGAAATACATCAACAATGACGCCAAACTGCTGCGGGCGTATTTAGAGAACCGCATGGGGGAAAACTGACGATGGGAATTCTTGACGCAATCGGCTACACCGACGCGGCGGACGATGTTGATTTGAGCGCGCCCCAGCCACTTACACCCGAGCAAGCCTCCCAGAGCTATAAGGCCGCGGCTGACTTTGACGTGACGCCCGACGAGGTGACGCAGGGGATGCGTGATGAGCATCGAAAAAAGATGATGTTCGAAGGCGCCGGCGATGCCTTCAAAACGAAAATGGCCAACCCGACCTTTCGCGCGGCCGTGCAGGGCGACGAAAAATCACCGTCTGCGTTTGAAGAAATTGCGCTTTCCATTGCGCCCGCGGACAAGAGCAGTGGCGACTGGAGCGACATCGCCCGCCGCGGGTTTGCCCGTAGCGTCATGGGGGTCAGTCGATCCGTGATGGGGAGCGACGCCGTCGATCTTCGAGAGCAACTTGACGAACTTCGAAAGCCCAAAAATTACAAGGAATGGGAGCGGCGGCACGGGGTAATCGAAGAGCGTCTTCGCGACCTTGCGGCGCGGATCGTTCGTGAGCGGGCGGTCACCGAGGCTCTGCGCCCGAGTGACGCGCCTATGACGAAGATTGGGCAGGCGTGGAACGAAAAAGGAGCGCTGGCCGCCGTCGGGGAATTTCTGAGTCACCCGATTGATTCGACCACGGACCTGTTCAGCGAGGCATCCCTCCCGTTAGGGGCGACGATGGGGGCGGGCGTGGCGGCGGCCGGAGCCGCTGGCGTGGCGGCCTCCGTCCCTGCGGGTGCCGCGCTTGCCATCGCCGCACTCGCGGCGGGTGCCGTGGATGCGTCAATTTCGGCGCATGACGCGCTTTTCGACCAGATGGAGAAGGCCGGCGTAGACATGAAGGACGTCGACTCCGTAGCGGACTTTCTAATTCGCGATGCTAGATTCAATCGCACCTGGGGCAAAGCGCAAAACTATGGTACGGCGGTTGGTGCCGGTACGGCGGTGAGCCTTGGGCTTTCCCGCATCACGACGCCTGTGCGCTTGGGGGCGAAGGCGACCGAAGTCGTGCCGCCTGTGGCCAAAGCGTACGAGGCCATCAACGCAAACGCCTACCGTCACATGCTTCAGAATTTCGGAGCGCAAGTAGGCATCCAAGGGTCGGTCGGTGCGGGCGCCGAGGCGGTGGGTCAGATCGCCGCCGACGGCAAGGTGACGGACACCTTCTCGGTATTCCTCAATGGCGTAACCGACATGGTCACCGCGCCGATCGAGCTGGGCGTTTCCAGTTTTGCCGTGCGGCAGGGCGTTCGCGCGGAGAAGGCGAGAACGGAATTCAACGCCATGCAGTTGCAGAAAGCCGTCCAAGTGGCAAAGAACTCGCAAGCTTTCGAAAAGACGCCTGAGCTCTTCGACGAATTCGCCACCGCCGTGGGCGAGCAGAACCCCGGCATTGCGACCGTGGGCATTGATGTGGCTTCCCTGCACCAGGATGGCGAAGCCGGCGCGGCGGCAGTGGGGGCTATCAAGGAAATCCTCCCGCATAAAGCAAACGAAATTGATGAGGCCGTGAAGACCGGCTCTGTGGTTGAGCTTCCGTTGGCGCAATACATTCAGGCGGCAAAGGACGATCGCGTCACGGCGTCCGTTTCCAGGCACTCCGTCGTCGGTGACGACGCCTCCTTGGCGCAAGCCCAGAGAGCGGAAGCGGCGGTTGTGCAGGATCGTGATTATGGGATTGCCCGCTTCTCCAAAGGTCGGGCACCCGAGTTCAGGGCCTCTTTGCAAAAGGTAGCGCGGGAGTACAAGGCGGCGCTTGACGCTTTGCCCGACATGGAGAAGAAGGGTGGGGACGAGAAGGAGCGCCTCGCCCTGGTGGCCTTGACGATGAACCACGTCGCGAACATGGCCGCCGATGCCGGCATGCTGCCTGAGGAAGTGTGGCGCGACTTTGGTATCCGCCACGTGCTTTCGGGCGGCAACGACATCGTTCGCGCCGACGGCGGGTTGATCGCGGCGACGGACCGCGCGAAGGCCGCCTTTAGCGGAAAGGTCGAAGGCGACCTCGGGCAGATACCAACGGCTGACGAAGCCAGTGGGCGTGCGGTTGCCCGCGCGCCGCGTGAAGGCCTGCAGAGAAAACCGGACGAAACAAAGGCTGAGGTTATCGACAACGGTAATCCGCAACTGCGTTCGCCGTCGAAGCTCGAAAACAACCTGCTGTCACAGGAAACCTTGGGGGCGTATTACCCTGATCACCGAACGATCGTGCGGTGGCAAGGGGCAAATCGCTCCACCTTGCTTCACGAAACGGGCCACTGGTATCTCTTCAGCCGCGCGAAGTTGACGCAGGAGCTGCGGGCGCGGACCGATCTCACCGATGCGCAGAAAGAGTTCATCCTTTGGACTGAAAAAACGATTCAGTGGTTGGGGGGCAAAGACATCGAAAGCTTCCTCAATATGCCGATCGAAGACGCTCGTGCCATGCACGAAAAGTTCGCACGAACGTACGAGCAATACCTGAAGGATGGGCGGGCGCCGAGCAGTGCCTTGACGCGCGTTTTCCGCCTTTTCAGCGGATGGCTGAAAAACGTCGTTTACGGCATTCTCAAAGCCGTGCCGGGGTCGGCGGAAATGAAGCCTGACGTGCAGGAACTTTTTGACGCGCTTTTCGTTTCCTCTGAGCAGATCCGAGAAGCGCAATTGCGCCGCCATCTTTTCCTCGCCGTGGATAAGGTAAAGAGCGGCGACGTGGCGCAGGGCGAAGTGGACGACGCCTTGGTGCGGGCCATGAACGTCGCCTTTAAAAACGTTGATGACGCGGCGGAGGAAAAGTTCAATCGCCGCGGTGAAGCCGTCGTTGGGCGCCTTCGCCGCCTTCGCGACCGAGTTTTCAACGACCTCACGAAACAGGCGGAGGCGCTTCGCAAGCAATACACCGCCGAGGCAATCAATGAGCGCCTTGGAGAACGCCGCCTTGACGCAGAAAAATTCTTCGATACGGCGCAAACCCATTACGACAAACGCGGCGAGGAGCGCAAAGTCAAACCCAAGCTCCTCGCCAGAGGCCTTGCCAAAATGGGAATCGATGAGTGGCGCATTGAGGAGCTGAAAAAACGAGGGTGGGTGAGCCAGCGCGACGACGTTGGTGTTCTCCACCACCCCGAGCTGGTGGCGGAAACATTGGGGTTCTCCAGCGCTTCCGAGATGGTGTTCTCGCTCACCGCCGACGTCTTCGACGGCAAGACGCGCGAGAAGTGGGCCGAGCCGATCGTTCAAGAGCGGATGCGAAACGAGCATCCTGAGCTGGCCGAGAAAGAAACCATCGCCGAATCGGCGGATGCCGCGGTTTTCAACCTGACGGCCTCCCAGATGGTGGCGCTCGAAATTCAGTTCTTGGAAGGGGCGAGGGGCAAGCCCGTGGAATTGGCGCTTTTCGACGCCGTTGCGAACGCGTCTTTGTCTGAAAAAACGATTTCGGACGTAAAGCCAAAGACGATGCGCACGGCGGCCACGCGCTTTGCCGAGCAGGCGCAAGACATGGTCAAGAAGGGCAACCTCTTAGACGCCGCGACCGCAAAGCGCCGCCAGCTCGTTCAGATGCGCATGGCTGACCTTGCGCAGGATTTCCTTGACCGCGCGGAGTCCTTCGTAAAGAAGATGCAGAAGGCGTACGCCCCCGGTAAGTCCGAAGCGAAGGGCATGCCGATCGAGTACTTTGAGCAGGTGCAGCGCGTGCTCTACACCCTGGGTCTTAACCGATCCGCCCCGGCGTACGACGGCATCCCGGACTACGACACATTTTTCGAGGCCGAGAAAAATTATTCGGCTTTGCCGGAGCGCCCTGCATTCGTGGGTACGAAGCCTTTTGCCGACATGACTGTGGCTCAGGCGCGTGAAGCCATGCAGTTTGTCGAAGACCTCATCCAAGCGGGAAAGGGCTACTACAAGATGCAGGTCGAATCGATCCGGCTCAACGCAAAGCAGCTGGACGATGCCGTCGCGGGTGAAATTGTGGATGGCTCCGTAGCCCGCGGCGTCAAGACAAAGCGCCTGAACGACGACGACCACACCCCGTGGATGAAACGGCAGATCGAAGGTCTGACGGGTTTCGTCTATGGCCACATTCGATTCCAGACGCTTTGGAGCATTTTCACCGGCAAGCGCGACAACGCGTTCTCCCGCGCGCTTGGCGCGGCAATTGGCGCCGCCCGCGACGCGGAAAACGACATGCAGTTCAAGGCGGCCACAAAGTTCGACGCCGCCATGCGGGAGCTTGAGTCCGCAATCACCGACGACAAGGTGACTTTTTACCCTGAACTCGGTGGGTCCTTTGACACGCGGCAAATCGTCGCCATGGCGCTCAACATCGGCAACGAGGAGAACTTCCAGCGCCTGCTTGACGGCTCCACGAAATACAACGATTTCCGTAACGAGAGCGACCTCAATCGCCTCTGGGCGAAGGAGGACGTGCTGTCGGCCATCGGTAAAGCCTTGAGCCGCAAGGAGCTCGAAGCGGTGCAGAAGGTGTGGGATGTTTGCGGGCAGTTCGGGCGTGATCTGCAAGCGCTTGAGGCGGACACCCGCAACCGCCGCATGCTGCTCGTCAAGCCCTCGGCCGTAACGATTTCGCTCGCAGACGGCGGAACCGTGACCCTCAAAGGCGGCTATTACCCGATCGAGTACGACGGTCGGCGTTCCGCGTTCGACCGCAAAGAAGAGGTTGGCGGCGGGGTACAGCCAACCCGCAAGAGCACGGCGCACACGATCAACCGCGCGGCCTCCGGCGGTGGCCGCCCCGTGACGCTTTCCATGGGGGCGGGTTACCGCGCGCTGAACGAGGCCATCCACGATATCGCGTGGCGTCGGGTGCTGATGGACGTGGAAAAACTTCTCAGAGCCAACACGGCGACGTCAAACGCCATCCTCAAATACCACGGGCGCGAGGCGTACGACGAGGCCAAGGGCTGGGTCAAAGACATGTGGGACAACGGTCGAAGCCTCAAGGTTGATGGCTTTCAAACCTTCATGCGCAAAAACGCGTCCATCGCAGGTCTGGGTTTGAACTTCGTAACGGCTCTGCTTCAGCCCCTGGGCTACACGCAGTCCATCGCTATGGTGGGCGGCAGGTGGTGCGCCGGTGCCATGGCGACGTACCTGCACAATCCGCGCAAAGCTTCGCGGTTCGTCATGGGCAAATCGAAGCTCATGCAATCCCGCATGCGGACGCGCTTCAAAGAGCTGCGCGAAGTGCAGGCTCTCTACGACGGCGGCGGCAAAAAGCTCAAAGACATGCTCATTCGCAAGTGCTTCGCGCCGATTGCGTTTAGCCAGGTGTATACCGTGGACGTCCCAACCTGGATGGCGGCATATGAAAAGGCCCTCGCTGAAGGCAAGCTTGACGGAGAGGCTGTGTCGATTGCCGATCGCGCCTTGGTGGAGTCGCAGGGCGGTGGCGATTTATCCGACTTGGCGCGACAGGAGCGATCGAGAAACGTGTTCAACGTGTTCTACGGCTTTTTCGGCACGATGCTGAATGCAACGGCGATCACGGCGAACACGACAAAGGGTGCCGAACGCGCCATGAAGCTTGCGCTGATTCTCGTCGTCCAACCCGTTCTGGAATCCTTCCTTCGCGCGGGGTTGGATCAGACGACAAGCGACGACAACGAAGATTACGGGGAGCGTGTTCTCAGCCGCATCCCCAAAGATCTGGGGAGCTTTTATCTCGGATCGCTCATGGGGGTGCGCGAGTTCGTTCCCATGCTTGATGCGTTGTCGGGCTCAGCGCAGGGGTACTCCGGTCCAACCGGCATGCGCATGGCGAACGACGCCGTTCGCTTCACGTTGCAGGTACAACAGGGCGACTTCGACCGGGCGCTCCGACGGGCGAGCATCAACTTTATTCTCGGCGACTTGGCGGGGCTGCCCTCGACGGAAATCAACCGCCTATGGGACGCCGGCGAAGCCATGGCTGACGATGAGTGGGCGGACGCCGTGCTTTACGCTATTGCCGGCAAGAAAGGAAAGTGACGAATGTGGACTGACGGCGCCCCCAGAATTTCGTGCAAGATCGTTTTTCGGGGCCGCCAATGTCAGTTGAATCCACGGAGCGCCGCGTCCAGTTTGTGGGTGACGGCGCGACCGTTTCCTTTCCTTTCTCATTCAAAGTTTTCACGCCGACGGACGTGGCGGTTTTCGCCAGTGGGTCGGCGGGCGAAGAGAAGTTGACGTACGGCACGGACTTCACCGTGTCCCTCAACGACGATCAGGGCGAAAGCCCCGGCGGTACGGTGACGGTGAAAACCGCCGTCGCCACTGGTGCTGTCCTCGCCATCACGTCTGAGGTGCCGTACGACCAACCCATGCACGTGACGCCGTACGGGGGGTTTAACCCCGAGACGCTCAACGACAACTCTGACCGGCAGTGCATCCAGATCCAGCAGCTATTGGAGAAAGTCGGCCGCGCGATCACGACGGACCCAACCGACACGGTGACGCCCGCGGAGTTGAAACAGAAGCTGCTCGACGCCGCAAACACCGCTACCATCGTCGCAAAAGGCTACGCAGAAGCGGCGGCGGCAAGCGCGGCAGACGCCAAGCAAAGCCGCGACGACATCCTCGACCACAAGCAGGGGATCGTCGACGCCGTGACCGCCGAAGGCGACAAGCAAAATCAGCGAGTCATCACCGAAGGTGACACGCAAAATCAGCGAGTCATCACCGAGGGTGACACGCAGATCGGACGCATCAAAGCGGAAACCGACAATACGCTGATCGCCAACG
>ERZ1035027.404-NODE-404-length-25556-cov-49.023176_pt1 | contig 25556 bp, 35 predicted proteins | sample MGYA00520604_ERZ1035027 | MGnify/ENA primary metagenome ERZ1035027 (study PRJEB33766, sample SAMN09781743) | gut metagenome | biome: gut microbiome | host: Homo sapiens | place: Madagascar | study: EMG produced TPA metagenomics assembly of the PRJNA485056 data...
TTACAGCAGCGCGGCAACGTCCGGCGATCGCAGCAGCGCGGCAACGTCCGGCTCTTCCAGCAGCGCGGCGACGTCCGGCTCTTCCAGCAGCGCGGCGACGTCCGGCTCTTCCAGCAGCGCGGCAACGTCCGGCTCTTCCAGCAGCGCGGCAACGTCCGGCGATTCCAGCAGCGCGGCAACGTCCGGCTCTTCCAGCAGCGCGGCAACGTCCGGCGATTACAGCAGCGCGGCAACGTCCGGCGATCGCAGCAGCGCGGCAACGTCCGGCGATTACAGCAGCGCGGCGACGTCCGGCTCTTCCAGCAGCGCCACAGCCACGGGCTTCTATTGCAGGGCACAAGCAGAAGGCAAAAACAGCCTTTCAATGGCAAACGGAGCTCATAGCAAGGCGCGTGGTGTGCTTGGCTGCTATCTGGTTTTGACCGAGTATGACGATGGCGGAAAGCTTCTGTGGGCGAAGATTGCAAAGGTTGACGGAACTGCAATTAAGGAAAATGTCTGGTATACGCTCAAAAATGGAGAGTTTGAGGAGGCGTGAGGTGACGCGCTACATCTGGATGGAAGTCACGCCCGCCGCAATCAGCCACAGCGTCCACAAGTTCGGCGACAGAGGCAAATACAGAAGAGTGGAGGTGGAAAACCGTGAGCAGCAAACCGAGCATCACGATCACGGAATGCTGTCAGATCATGCGGGATAATAACATTTCCGTAACAGGGCCGATATTTACCGGCATGATCCAGGCCGGAAGATTTCCGGCATGGGCGGTGCCTTCCGTTGACACAGAGAGCGCCGCGCCGCTCATTTCCCGCGCGGGATTCATGGAATGGATAAAAAACTTTTATCATCTCGAAAAAGTATACACACAGGAGGAACCAAAAGAATGAAACGACCGATTACTACGAACGCCTGTTACCTCGGTTCGATGCTGCTCGGCGTGGGCGCACTGCTGTGCGCTTCCGGCATCGAGAATAGCACGAACGGCTGGGCAATGCTGGGCTGGACAATGATCGCGCTGGCCCTGGGCGGCGTCGCCCTGATTCTGGCCGCGCTGGGCATCTCCGCAGGGCAGCCGGCCCCCAAGCGCAGGAACAGCCCCTATGGCCGCATCGACCGCACCCACGCCCGCACCCATGAGCCGGACTACCGGCAGGACCGGAGGGACGCATGACCACGAAGCAGTTTATCACCCGCAACCTGCGGCAGTATACGAACCTTGCCGCCAAACAGCGCGTATATGCCGAGTATACCGACAATCCGATGGAAAAGGCCGCCTACGCCGCCAGAGCATCCGCTTACGACATCATGGCGGACGATATGCGGGAGATCCTTGAGGATGCCGATGACATCAACTGAAAAGAGCCCGCCCATGCTGGTAACACGGACGAGCCCCAGAGGTGATGGTTTGAACGACACCCATCACCCCGAAGAATAACATACTTTGGAGGTTTTGACAAGCAAAATGGCAATTTTAATGATCTTCGACGGGCAGAAGAACCCGCCAGCGTTCCGCACCATGCACTACGGCGACACCACACAGGAACTGGTCCAGCTGGCCGACGACCTGGCCAAAGGCCAGCCCGGTGATCTGTATGAGGTCTACGACAACGTCGGCGTTCTGGCGTATCCGGAGGTGAGCACATAATGAAGACCGATTTTGCCGCAAGGCGCGCTCAGGTCAAAGACCTGTCCAACAAGGCCGAGGGTATTTTTCAGTACGTCGGTCGGGACAATGTACTGTTCCGGCTCATCAGCACCGGCAACGATCTGACCAGCGATGTAAATGCTGCCGTTGCACTGTTTACGAATTTTGCCCGTAGCGGCAAGCTGGGTAGCAAGATCACGCGGGATACGATTAACTCGATCTACCGCCGCGTGGGCAGGCTTCTATGCCTGGTTGACATCATCCACGCCGCCGCCGGTGAACCCATCATGCCGGAGCCGTACAACTCCATCGACTACTGCTATATGACGGAGTATCGCACCATGCTTCGGGAGGCGGTCATCAAGGGAATGCCGGACAACTACAAGGGCCCGGCGCAGAACCCGCCGCAGATCTGCGTCAAACTGGTCAGGCCCGGCGTTGCTGTTTACCAGACCCCTCCGGAGAACGATTTCCGGGATGCGTTCTACGATGATCTATTCGATGGCTTCCTCCAGAAGGAAGAGCCCCGCGACCGGAAACTTGTGTTCCACTGTACAAAAGCCGAGCTTGCCGCAATCGAGCGGTATGCAAATATTGTTGAGATCAAATTCACTGAGGAGGAAATCCACCATGCCTGAAAACGAAATCAAGAAGACCCCGGTCGAACAGCTTCAGATGGACGCTGCGCCCGCAGCCGTTCCGGAAGTTCCGGTCCCTGCTGCTCCGGCCAACCGGCAGCTGACCTATGCAGAAAAAGTCCAGGGCTTGACCGCAAACGAACGCATCTGGACGCTGGCAAAATCAAAGGCCGTCGCAATGGCCAATCTGCCCGACGGGATGCTCCCGCAGTCCTACGCAGGGAACGTCGGAGCCTGCGCCATTGCCTGCGATATGGCCCAGCGGATGAACGTCTCCGAGCTCTTTGTCATGCAGAATCTGTATGTCGTTTACGGCCAGCCGACGTGGAGCGGCAAGAGCTGCAAGGCCCTGATCGACAACAGCGGCGAGTTTGTGGGCCGTACCCGTTACCGCATGGAGGGCGAAGAAGGAACGCCGTCCTGGGGCTGCCGCCTGATCGGCGTGGACAAGCTCACCGGCGAGAAGGTCATCGGACCGAAAGTCACGGTACAGATGGCGCACGACCTGGGCTGGTGGGACAAAAAGGGTAGTTATTGGCCGCGCATGACCGAGATGATGCTCAAATACCGCGCCGCCGCTTATTTCGCCCGCGCAGAGTGCCCGGAAGTGCTCATGGGCGCAAACGTGGACTATGAGGCCGGTGCTGGCGACAGCGACGAGGAGGGCCTGCCCAATGCTTAACATCGTTGCAATTATGGGCCGTCTGGTCTACGACCCGGAGCTCAAGACCACCCCGCAGGGGACCAGCGTGTGCAGTTTCCGAATTGCCTGCGACCGCAGCTATACCCCGAATGGCCAGCAGCGGCAGGCCGATTTTATCGACGTCGTCGCATGGCGGCAGTCGGCGGAGTTCGTCAGCAAGTATTTCCAGAAGGGCAGCATGATCGCCATCGAGGGCAGTTTGCAGACCCGGCAGTATCAGGACAAGCAGGGCAACAACCGCACGGCGGTGGAGGTTCTGGCCAACCATATCAGCTTCGCAGGCCCCAAGGCGGCAGAGAAGCCCGCTGTGCGCGATTTCGACCAGCAAACGAGGAATCATGTGCAGCAGGCAAACGCCGCGCAGAACGCCCCGCAGGGCCAGCAGTCCACAGACGCCGATTTGGACAACTTTATCGAGATCGCAGACGACGGCGACCTGCCGTTCTGACCCGGAACGCTGTGCTATCTGGCGATACGGGCGTGCGGAAGGAGGTGAAACATGAAAACGGCTAAAAGAAGCAGCTTTATCCTGCTTCTGGAGCATGTCCACACGATGGAGGAGCTGACCGACGCAGAATTCGGCGCGTTCATCCGGGCCTATGCCGCGTATGTGGAGGACGGCACCGAACCCGTGTTCCCGGACCGCTCCATGCGGATGATGTGGAAAACGGTGAAAGCATTCGACGAGATGAACTGCGAAAAATACACCAACACATCCGAATCCCGGCGGGAAGCCGGACGAAAAGGTGCGGAAAAACGTTGGAAACAGAACGACAGAACAATAGCAAGCAATAGCAAAAATAGCAATTGCCATTTTGCCAATAGCAAAAATAGCTTATCTGTATCTGATTCTGATTCTGAATCTGTATCTGATATAGAGAGTATAGACGCTTCCGCGTCTCCATCCCCCAGATCATCGAAGCGGTTTTCTCCGCCGGGGCTGGAAGAGATCGAGGCGTATTTTGCCGAGAAAGGCGGTACGGCTGCACAGGCGGAGCGGTTTCGGGACTTCTACGAGTCCAACGGCTGGAAGGTCGGCAAGAACCCCATGAAGAGCTGGAAGGCCGCTGCATCCGGCTGGATGTCCAGAGACAAGGAGAGCGCCCAGAAGGCAAGCGCTCCGCGCAGCAAGCCGTTCATGGCGTCCAGGCCCCCCGAAGAGGCGGCAGCACATCCGAACGACTTCCTCAAGAATGCTGCGGCCCGCCGCCCTCTGAGCAAAAAGAAAGGAGAGGTGCACAGTGCCTAAATACAACGTCATAGTCGAGTGTAGCAACGCAGGCGGTACAGACCTCCACTGCTGGCGGTACAGACCTCCACTGCTGGCGGGTAGATGCCAGCAACCCCGGCGAGGCCGGATACATCGCCGTTCAGCTCGCGCAGAGCCATTACCCGGAGTTCGACGAGTTCGAGCCGGTGCGGACGGAGGCGGTCCGATGACAAACCCGACCTGCAAGGGCTGCCCGGACCGGAAGCCCGGCTGCCACGACCACTGCGAGCGGTTCAAGGCACGGCAACAGCTGCACAAGGCCGAGCTGGCCTACACCTACGATATGACCCACACCATGAGCTGCTATCACCGTACATACGAGGACAAGCACCGGGCGCGGGGCAGGAAAAAGTATTTCGGACAAAACGGAGGAGACAAGTGAAAGTGTTGATTGCTTGCGAGGAATCGCAGGAAGTATGCAAAGCATTCCGTGCAAAAGGCCACGAAGCCTACTCGTGCGATATCCAGGAACCGTCTGGCGGTCATCCTGAGTGGCACATCTTGGGCGATGCGCTCAAGGCTGTTGAGGGGGGGCAAGTCGTGACAATGGACGGTGTAACGCATGACGTTGGCAAGTGGGACTTGCTCATTGCACACCCGCCCTGCACTTATCTTTCCAACGCGGCGACAAGAGCATACAGTTTGCGCGTCACGTCAGCTGAAAAAGTTGTGGCACGATGGGCAAAGCGCGTGGAAGCTGCAATTTTCTTTATGCAATTCATGTTGGCGGACGTGCCACACATTGCGGTGGAAAATCCAGTCGGCATCATGAACACGGCGTACAGAAAAGCAGACCAGATCATTCACCCGTACTATTTTGCAGAGAGCGAATCTGACAAGGAAAACTATCACACAAAGCGTACTTGCCTCTGGCTGAAAAATCTCCCTCTTCTCAAGAAAAAGATCGACTTACCAAGGCCAAAACCGGAGTATTTTTGCCAAGGGGAAAAGAGCAAAGGAAAGCCAATTGCATGGTGCGAGGGTATTCGTGGCACGACAAATGGTCAAGAGGGCCGTGCAAAAGCACGAAGCAAGACTGCGCCTGGAATTGCAAAAGCAATGGCTGAACAATGGGGGTAAAAAATGAAAGCCGTACTTTTGAGCATCAGACCTGAATGGTGCAACCTCATCATTCGGGGGCAAAAGACCCTTGAGGTTCGCAGGACCCGCCCAAAATTGGAAACGCCGTTCAAGGTATACGTCTACTGCACAAAAGCTTCTCAACACCTTATCACCATCTTCAAAGACGGCGAAGAGATTGAAGACGGCGAGATTCACCACGGAAAGCCTGTTTTTTTGAAATGCGACAAGTATCTGCCAGACAGTATCCGCGATAAAACCCAGATGGTTATTGGCGAATTTACATGCGATGAAATTGAAAACGTCGTTATCCCATATCCGGCGTACAAGAACGAACTCGATCCTAAATTTATCCTAAGTTCGGGTGTGCCTTACACTCAATTGCACCACTATGCATCATCTGGGAAAACCAGAGACGACCTGTTTTTCTGGCATATTTCAAACTTCAAACTCTATGAAGAGCCAGTAAGACTTGAAGATTTCTGGGCGATACAGCCCTGCACACATCGCGGAGACTGCTGCACCTGCCGCAGATGGGACGCAGAAAAGCTGATTTGCCGGGGAGAAGTATTCGGAATCGAACGCCCGCCGCAAAGCTGGTGCTATGTGGAGGACGGCAGATGAAACTGACCCTCTACGGTGACCCACGCACAAAGAAAAACAGTGCCCGCATCTTGCAAGGGCGCGGAGGACGGCGCTACGTGGCCCCAAGCGCGGCGTTTGAGGAATACCAGACTGACTGTCTGTGGCAGATACGCGCCCCGCCTGAGCCTATTTCTGCCCGCGTGAACGTGCGGTGCGTGTACTACATGGCTACCCGGCGCAAGGTTGACCTTGCAAACCTGATCGAAGCGACCTGCGACATACTGGTAACAGCCGGTGTGCTGGCAGATGACAACAGCCGTATCGTTGCCGCCCACGACGGAAGCCGGGTGGACTACGACAAGCAAAACCCTAGAGTGGAGATCTGGATTAAGGAAATGGAGGACGAACCTTGAAAGCACATATCACGACAAAATGCAAACCGTGTCCGTTCTGCGGAGCAAGAGCAGACGAAATTGAAAGCATCACCGGGCTGAGCATGATCGCCTGCTCCAACTACAACGGCTGCGGAGCAATCGTCAGCTTTAACAACAAGGACTGTGATGAGCGCGGAGTTTCGCCGGTGGCGTATTTTAACCGGAGAGCGGAACAGAACGGAGGAAATGCAACATGAACCAAGTCTTTTTTGCAATCGGCGCAACGCTCTGCTATGTTGGAGGGTTCGGAATTATGATTTTTCTTTTGGGCATTCTGACCGAACTGTGTATCGAAATCTGGGACAGTAATTTTAGACAGATTTGTGTTCGATTCCAAATCGCGCCGGGCGATGTTTCATACTTTGCCCAGCGCAAAAAAGAAATTGAAGCAGCACTTGAGAAGCAACGCATTCGGTGGCCAAACACGGATGATGTGCCGCATGGATGCTGGAAGTGCCCGGAATGCGGAAAGACCAACCGGTACATGAATGAAGACAAGAACATTGCATACTGCTGCTCTTGTGGGCAGGCTGTCGATATGGATTACTACAGGAGGCATGCCAATGATTCGCACATGGACACCTGACGCAGACGCGCCGAAACCAGAGCACCCCCGCGCACTGGAAGTGCGGCGGTATTTTGAACGCCTGCCACGAATGAGATCTCTTATTTTGCAGCAGAAGGAGCGCATCGCAGACCTCAAGAACGCAGCTACAACGACTACTTCCAGAGTATCCGGTACGTCCGGGCGCTCTGGCGTCAGCGATAAGGTCGGAAGCAATATCGATGCCGCAATGGACGCTGAAAAGCATCTGCACGAGATGAAATGCCAGTACGCCGAGATGCAGAAAGAAGCCATCGACTTCGCTTATCTCCTCAACGCGGATCCTGCGTCCATCAAGCGCAGTCGGTGTATCACGCTCTGCTATGTGGAGGGAAAGACCAGGGCCATCGCTGCCGGAGAGGTCGGTTACTCAAACGCGCGGACGGTCTCCACTGCCATTTCGGAGGGCTTTCGTCAGCTGGCAGAGATATGGGAGGATACACCGTTCTGCGATTTTGACAGTTTTGCACAATAATTCGTGGTACTTTTCGACAGTGAACATCATCGACACCTGAGCGGAATCGGTGGTATTGTAGTAGTATCGGCAGAGCCGAAAAGGCCCACCGATGCAATGCAGCCCCCGAACGTTCTGGCCCTGTGCTGTCCGTAGGCACAGATCACCAACGTTTCGCGGGCTGCTTCTATGCGAGATTTTGGAACGGCTCCATTCACAGGTCGGCGGATCTGAGTGTCTGGGGGAGGCCGCGCACCCCCCTCTCCGCGTGGTTCGAATCCACGGTTTCGCACCATACGCCGCAAACACCGTATGCGGCAACTGCCTGACGCATGGCTCGACAGGCCATCCGGATGGAGCGCAGCAGCGCGGGAGTCTCCTCCTGCTCTTGGGTTTCAGCTGCCGCGCACAGCGGAGCACCGGAAATCCCGCATCGGGTTACTCCTTACAACCCCCGATAGGATGTGCGTCAAAAATAACCAAGCGACCGGTCAGATGAGTCACCATGCCCTGCCGGTCGCTGGTTTTATATTCTCGTAGCTCAAGTGATGGAGCAGCGGTCTCCAAAACCGCAGGCTGCAGGTTTGAGCCCTGCCGGGAATGCCAGCTGCGTACCCTGTGAGGGTGGCTGCGCAGATAGCGGGGCATCTGGCCGCGAAAGTTCCAGATGCAGCGGCTTTGTGTACGACAGGCAAAGCTGCTTATTATATGCCGCCATAGCTCAATTGGGAGAGCGCCGCCCATTTAAGGCGGGACAACGTTGGTGACACCACGGGAACATCACTGCGCAGCCAACCACTGCGCACATCCATTCCGTGGGTGCTGGTTCAAATCCAGCTGGCGGCACATTCGATTTTGACCGTTCGGATTTCCGGACGGTTTTTATTTTACACGGGAGGAGAATAACATGATTCAGAAAGAACTGCTGAAAATGCCGGTCGCAGATCTGGTTCCATACGAGAACAACCCGCGCGTTATCTCTCCGGAGGCCGTGAACGCCTGCGCGGAAAGTATGCGCCAGTGCAGCGCACTTGACCCCATCGAGGTGGACGAAAACAATGTCATCATCAGTGGTCACACCCGCCGCCTCGCTCTGATGCAGCTCCATGTGGACATGGCCGACGTGGTACGATACACAGGGTTGACCGAAGAACAGAAGCAGAAATACCGTATCCTCGCCAACAAGACCGGTGAAATGTCCGGGTGGGATTTTGGAAAACTCGAACAAGAACTGGCAGAAGTTGACTTTGGGGACTTTGACTTTGATTTTGACCTTCCTGCTGGTGACAGCAAAGAAACGCAGGTTGCTGAGGATGAGGCTCCCGAAGTTGACGAAGCCGCACCTCCAAAGGCAAAGCTGGGGGATATCTGGAAGTGCGGCAGGCATCGCGTTATGTGCGGAGACAGCACGAATGCAGAAAGCGTCAAAACCCTTATAGGGGGGGCGCAGGCTGATATGCTGCTCACTGATCCGCCTTACGGAGTGAGCTATGTCGGGAAAACGAGTGAAAATCTGCGAATTCAAAATGATTCGTTGGCCGACGATGAATTCCTGGAGTTTCTGTCAAAAGCATTCGCTGCAGCTGATGGCGTGATGAGACCTGGTGCTGTGTTCTACATTTGGCACGCAGACAGCAAAGGGCTTATTTTTCGACAGGCGTGCAAGCAGACAGGATGGGAGATTCGTGAAACGCTCATTTGGGTGAAGAACAGCATGGTGCTTGGACGGCAGGATTACCAGTGGAAGCATGAGCCTTGCCTGTATGGATGGAAAGATGGCGCAGGACATCTATGGACAAGTGACAGAAAACAGACAACGGTTCTTGATTTTGACAGACCGGTTAAGAGCGAACTGCACCCAACGATGAAACCGGTTGCGCTTTTTGATTATCAAATCAAGAACAACACAGAAAACGGGAATATTGTCCTTGACCTGTTTGGAGGAAGCGGGACAACATTGATTGCCTGCGAACAGAACGGAAGAACAGCCTATATCATGGAGTGCGACCCGAAGTACGTTGATGTTATTGTCAAGCGATGGGAAGACCTTACTGGAGAAAAGGCTGTCCTTGAAAAAGAGGTGATCTGAGATTGGCCGCAAAGGTAAGTTTGAGCAGTGGCTAGAACCTGAAGGACTGACACTGCTTCGAGGGTGGGCTAGAGACGGCCTCAAAGACAAGCAGATTGCCGAAAATATAGGCTGCTCAGTATCGACCCTCTGCGAATGGAAAAACAAATTTCCCGAATTTTCGGAAGCGCTAAAAAAGGGCAGAGACGTCGCGGACTACATCGTGGAGAATGAGCTGTTTGAAAGTTGCAAGACCCGCACCGTGACCGTCAAGAAGCCTTTCAAGCTGAAAACCGTCAAGGTGGACGGCAAAAAGCGACTGGAGGAAGAGCGTATCGAGTACGCGGAGGAAGAAGTGGTGGTTCCTGCAAACGTGACAGCCCAGATCTTCTACCTGAAGAACCGGAAGCCGGACAAGTGGAAGGACAAACCGGTGGAGAGTGCAGCCGAGGCCCAAAAGACCGATATGCAGACACTTGCCGACTTGCTGCAACGGCCTGTTCCCAACCGCGATATCAAGGACTTTGAAAAATGAACATTCCGGCACCATTCTCTGAAAACCAGATGCGTTTCTTCTGGAACTGCTTCGACCACTGGTTCAATGTCGCAGAGGGCGGCAAACGAGGCGGCAAAAACGTCTTGATTACGATGGCCTATTGCACCATCCTTGAGAAGCATCCCAGTAAAATACACCTCATTGCGGGCGTCTCGACAGCAACGGCCCGCCTGAACATCCTTGACTGCGACGGCTTCGGCCTGAAGAACTACTTCGAGGGGCGATGTCGGGAAGGCGTATACCAGAACCGTGACTGTCTGTATATTAAGACGGCCACCGGTGAAAAGATCGTGCTGATCTCCGGCGGCGGCAAGGCTGGCGACGAAAAGCTCATAAAGGGCAACACCTACGGAACCGCCTACATCACCGAGGCCAACGAGTGCAGCGAGACCTTCATCAAAGAAGTATTCGATCGCACGTTGTCAAGCCCGGACAGAAAGGTATTTCACGACCTGAATCCCAAGGCGGAAGGCCACTGGTACTACGAAAACATCCTGAATCTGCACGAAAAAAGGCAGACGGAGAACCCAAAATACGGCTTTAACTACGGACATTTCACCATTGCCGATAATATGAGCATCTCAGATGAGCAACTCCGGGCCGTGCTTGCAACCTACGACCGCAGCACGGTCTGGTATGCCCGTGACATCCTTGGCAAAAGGAAAGCGGCTGAGGGCCTTGTATATCCCTTTTTCTCCGCAAGACAGGACACCTACCTCTTTCACGGTGATGCTTCCCACATCGACGGGCAGTTTTATCTTTCCATCGACTACGGCACCCACAACCCCTGTTCCATGGGCCTGTGGGTCATAAACGAGGGCAGGGCCTTGCGTATCCGGGAGAGCTATTTTGACAGCCGCAAACAGCGCGTGCAGCGCACCGATGAGGAGCACTACGCCGAGCTTGAGCGGCTCACAAAAGGCTATTACATTCAGGCCGTGTGCGTAGACCCGTCTGCCGCATCTTTTATCGAGACCATCCGGCGGCACGGCAGGTATCAGGTCATCCCCGCCGACAACGATGTTTTGAACGGCATCCGCTGCGTGGCATCCCTGATGCAGGCCGGACTTGTCCAGATCCATGAAAGCTGCACCGATTCCCGCCGGGAGTTCGGCCTGTACTCGTGGGACGACAAGGCCAAAGAGGACAGGGTCGTTAAAGAGAACGACCACGCCATGGATGATATCCGCTATTTCTGTTACACGATATTCGCCCCGCTCATCCGCTGGGCAGATTGGAGAGCAAAGTAATGTTCGACAAGCTGATTTCATGGCTGCGCGAAAAGGCACGGCAGCTGTTCGGGGAAAATACGACCGTGAGCGCGAACATTTCCGCGCCTATGGAAAACGCCGTCGAGATTTGGGCGGATATGTACGACACAGGCGGCCCGTGGTGCCATAGCCTCAAGTCTGGCGACACGTTGCACGGCATCGGGCTTCCGCAGAGCATTGCAAGCGAGCTGGCCAGGCTGACCACGCTTGAGATGGAGTGCATTGTTTCTGGCGGCGAGCGGGCCGACACCATAAACGAGCTGATTCAACCGTTCATCGAGACCCTGCGGGCACCGGTGGAATACGGCTGTGCGCTGGGTGGAATCCTGTTCCGGCCAGTCATGGCCGCAGATGGAACCATCAGCATCGACATGATTCAGGGCGACAGCTTTTGTCCGACCCATTTTGACAGCACCGGGCGAATGACCGGCGCGATCTTCTCCGAGCAGCTGGTAAAGGGAAATAAAATCTATACCAGGCTGGAAAATCATGAATACACCGACGGCAAGTATACCGTTGAGGTCAAGGCGTTCCGCTCGATGACTACGGCAGATATCGGCCTAGAAGTTTCCTTGACCGAGGTTCCGGAGTGGGCGGACATCTCACCGACCAGCGTTGTGGACGGCGTTGACCGGCCATTGTGGGGCTATTTCAAGGTTTCTGGCAGTAACACCGTTGACCGACGGTCGCCTTTGGGCGTGAGCGTATATGCCAACGCGGTCAAGCTAATCCGGGATTGTGATGAGCAATACGGGCGGTTGCTGTGGGAGTACGACGGCGGGCAAATGGCTCTTGATGTAGATCAGACCGCACTGCGGCCCACTCCAGACGGCGGTTCTGCGTTGCCACAGCGGGAACAGCGGCTCTATCGTAACTGGCTGAACGGCGGTTACGGGCAGGGCGGGCGCAACCTTTACGAGGTGTTCGCCCCCGGCCTGCGAGACGAAAACTATAGGCGCGGTCTCGACACCATCCTAAAGCGGATCGAGTTCCAGTGCGGCCTTGCTTATGGCACCCTGTCAGACCCGCAGAACGTAGACAAGACCGCCGAAGAAATCCGCAGCAGCAAGCAGCGGAGCTATACCACAGTCAAGGATTTGCAACGGTCGCTCAAAATTGCTGTTACAGACCTGATCTATGCCATCGACGCTCTTATGACGTCCGCATGGCAAGAGGGAGCGGCGGTCGTATCTCCTAGTGAGTATAACGTGACGTTCGATTTTGACGACTCCATTATTTCCGACCCCAAAGAGCGAAAACAGATGTTCTGGGGCTACGTCACCGCTGGAAAGTTTCCATTCTGGCGGTATCTGGTCGAGTTTGAGGGATACAGCGAGGAAGAAGCCAAGGAGATCGAGGCAGAAGCCAAGGAGAACACACAACAGCCAGGGATTGAGTTTGGTGGTGATGCTTAATGCTACAACCGGATTATCTGGACCATGCACCCGACGAGATGGTGCAGCTCTGGCAGACGGTCGAAGATGATATTTTGCGGGACGTCGCCCGAAGAATCGGCAAGATGGACGGCATGACACCAACGGCCAACTGGCAGCTCTGGCGTTATGAGCAGGTCGAGGCCGTCCGGGAAGATGTCGTCAAGTTGCTGGCCAAGTACAGCGGCAAGAGCGAGCGCGAGATCCGCCGCATCCTGCAAGAGGCATGCACCGCCGCGCTGGAAGCGGACGACGAAATCTACTACCACTACGGAAAGACCCCGACCCCGTTCGCGGAATCTTTGCCCCTGCAAAACCTTCTGAATGCTGGTTACAGGCAGACAAGCGGCACATGGAGTAATTTGACGGCCACCACCGCAAACACCGTCACAGGGGCCTTTGAACGTGTGCTGGATGAAGCATGGCTCAAGGTCAGTTCTGGGGCGTTCGATTACAAGAGCGCGGTCAAGACGGCAGTGGACACGCTGGCCGATGATATGCCATATATCACCTACCCAACCGGCCACACGGACACGCTGGAAGTAGCCGCACGGCGAGCCATCCTCACCGGAGTCAATCAGACCGCCGGGAAGCTGCAGGACGCGCGAATGGAGGAGATGGGCGTGGAGTACGTCGAGACGACCGCCCACGGCGGCGCACGGCCTACCCATGCAGAGTGGCAGGGTAAGCGGTTCCATCTGGGCGGCGACAAAGTGCTTGACGGTAAGATGTACAAGGATTTTGTACGGGAGACAGGCTACGGAACCGGCGCAGGGCTTTGCGGATGGAACTGCCGCCATCAATATTTCGCCTGTTTCCCAGAGCTGGGCGACCCGCCGTCATGGACGCAAGAGAGCTTGGAGCAGCTCAACGCCCGCAACGTCGAGTATAACGGCCAGATGTACACCCAGTATGAGATCTCCCAGATGCAGCGCGCCCGCGAACGAAATGTGCGCAAGTGGAAACGGCGGTATCTGGCAGAAGATGCAGCAGGCAGCGACACAACGGCTTCAGCAGTTCGTTTGAAGACCGCCCGCGAAAGCCTGAAGCAATTCACAAGGGACACCGGCGGGCAGCTCGACAGCGCCCGCACCATGGTTTCCGGATTTGGCCGCTCTCAGGCGGCGAGGGCCACAGCGCAGGCCAAAAAGGAGAAGAAATGACAAACAAAAAATTCGGAATTATCAAAGTTGAGGGTTTTGTAGAATCCTGTATTTTCAGCTTGTTTGCTCCCTCTCCGTGCGGCTATATCAAGCACAAGAACTTGAGGCCGGCATACAAAAACAGCAAGCCGACCCATAAAGGATACAAAACGAAAATCAATCGACACTGCTGAGAGGAGCATTTCATGAAAAAGATTCTTCTTTCCCTTGCACTGGCCGCATCCATTCTGCTGTGCGGCTGTTCGGAGGCTGACAAGGCCAATGCCAACATCTCCAAGCAGGCAGACTATTTCGAGAGTGAGCGCAAGATCACCGTTTACAACGCCCGCACGGATAAGGTTATTCTGGAAGCCGAGGGCTATATGTCCATCTCCAACAACTCGAACAACGAGCTGGTCTGCACGGTGAAAATCGCCCCCAATACCTACCGTAAGAATTACATCTACCTGAACGATTACACCATGTATGTGGTCGAGGATATCACAGGAACGCACACCGACCCGTACCACTACAAGCTCTACTTCCATACCGACATCCTGCCGAATATCGAAGTTAAACCGTAACCCCTTTTTTTGATTTTCAGCACCGTGCAAATTTTGCACAGTGCTTTTTTGTTGCTTTCGCCTAATTGGTCAAGGCACCCGGCTCATAACCGGGCCCATGTGGGTTCGAGTCCCTCAAGCAGCACCATGCGGAGTCGGCGCGAACCCCGACAAACCTGTAATTTCCAATGTGGACGAAAACCACGAGAAAAAACGCTGGGCAGGACAGAACGAAAGGAGCAAACCATGAAACGAGACGAAATCAAACAGATCATTCCAGGCATTACCCAGGAGCAGCTCGACAGCATTATGAACCTGCATAGTGCCGATGTGGGCGAGAAGGTCAACAAAATCAGCACCCTTGAAGCGGAGAAAACCACCCTTACCGCCCAACTGGAAGCCGCAAACGGCAAGCTGGAAGGGTATGACCCCGATTGGAAGACCAAGGCAGAACAGGCCAAGACCGACGCGGCGAATCAGCTGGCAGAGCTGCAGCGCGGTTTTGCAATCGAGAAAAAGGCCGGTGCACTCAAGTTTTCCAGCGAGAGCGCAAAAAAGACCTTCCTTGCCGACGCAAAGGCACAGAACTTTGCCATGAAGGATGGTGAGATTCTGGGCTTCGACGATTATGTCAAGACCTTCAAGGCCGCAGATCCGAGCGCGATCATCGCAAATGGTACGCTCCCGCGATTTACCGCGTCTGCGCCGGGAACTCCGGCGCAGACATCCAACACGCACGAGGCCGCAAACGCAGCGTTCCGTTCGCTGTTTGCGGAGAAAGGTTAATCCATTATGGCAACTAACATTATTGCCCGTACCGGCGCAGAAGCCCTTATCCGGGATCAGCTGATTAACACCATACAGCAGGATGTTCCCAAGTCTTCCATCGTCATGCAGCTGGCAACCCGACTCGCCAACATGACCAGCAATCAGACCAAGATTCCCGTCCTGTCCATGCTGCCGCTGGCCTATTGGGTCAACGGCGACACCGGCATGAAGCAGACCAGCAAGCAGGAGTGGAAAAACGTTACCATGACCGCCGCAGAGCTGGCAGTGATCGTTCCCATCCCCGAAGCAGTGCTGGCGGATTCCAGCTTCGACATCATGGGTGAGGTTCAGCCCCGTGTCCGTGAGGCGATGGCAGCGAAAATTGACGGTGCAGTTCTGTTCGGCAACGACAAGCCCACCGAGTGGACGACCGACATTCTGACGCAGGCCACCGCCAACAAGGTCACCGGCCCCATCGACTACACCAAGATTCTGGGCGACGGCGGTATGTTCGCCAAGGTCGAGGAGGGCGGTTTCGGTGTTGATGGCGTTGTGGGTGCACTGTCCACCAAGGCACAGCTTCGCGGCTTGCTCGACAAGAACGGTCGCCCTCTGTTCCGCTCGGATATGCAGGGCGCAACCAACTACGCGCTGGACGGCGCACCGCTCTACTTCCCGGAGAACGGTGCGTTTGACGCTTCCAAGGCGCTGATGATTGCAGGCAACTTCAAAAAGATTGTCTACTCCATCCGGCAGGACGTCACCGTGAAGATTCTGGACCAGGGCGTCATTCAGGACCCCTCGACCAAGGAGATCGTGTACAACCTCGCACAGCAGGACATGGTTGCGCTGCGCGTTGTCATGCGCATGGGCTGGGCTCTGCCGAACCCGTCCACCCGCCTGAACACCGACGGCAGCAAGGTGCCCTTCTCCTACATTGTCGCGGGGGAATGACAAGCCGGGAGGTAGCCGAAAATGATCTACTGCACATACAGCGATTATCAAGCCGCCGGGGGAAATCTCGAAGCGGCAACGTTTGACATCTACGCGGCCAGGGCTTCGCGTCTGATCGACGGTATCACATTCGGGAGGGCCGAAACCCATGTGGAAGGGTGCGACCGGTGCAAGGCTGCACTTTCGGATGCGTGTGTGCAGATCATCCAGCTTCTGGCCGCAGCGCAGAACGCTGTTACGGCCAACGGCTACGCTCCCGGCGCTTCCAGTGTATCCAATGACGGCTATGCGGTAAGCTATGCCAGCACCGGCAGCATGACGGCCACCGCCCGGAGCGAAGCGGCTGAAATCGTGCGCGGGTGCCTGGGCAGCGACCCGCACGGCCTGCTGTACAGGGGGATTTGTTGAGATGAACACTTCGGTCACAATCATCAACCTCATCCATGATACGGCAACGGATAAGGATACACCGGTCTGCTGGGTATTCAATAACGCCACATGGAGGGAGACTTACGGCACGAGCGGAAACGGCACGGTCAAGGATCCGGCAAAGACCGTGCATGTCCGCATCATGGCCCGGCAGGGCGAACCGCCGTACATTCCTGCGTGGGAGTGGTATCAGCTCCCGGCGGACGCAAAGAAAAAGGCGTGGACGCTCAAAAACGGCTGGATGATCGTCAAAGGCGCGATTTCGTCCATGACCATTGAGCAGTACAACCGCCTGAAGAAAAGCGCCGACTGCACCATGATTACATCATGGGCGGACAACCGGGAGCAGTTTCTCCCGCACTGGCATATCTACGGAGGCTAACCATGACCGAGTGGAAAAAGGGCAAAAACGGCCTGCTGCAAGTCAGCACACCCAAAGGTCGTGTCATTTCCGTCAAGCATCGCAACGGCTCTGTGACAACGGAGGTCCAGTGGAATCCGGCGTTTGCAACCCGGATGAACCGCAGTGGAAACACCACCCTCGCCCAATTGACGCAGATTGTCGCCCGCGATACGGACAAGTTCGTTCCGTTCCAGACCGGCATGCTGAAAAACACCGCCAACATTGCCAGCGACTATGACAACGGCCGGATCGTCTATTCCACGCCCTACGCCCGGCGGCAGTATTACCGGCACCCACAGGGCACTGACCTGCACGGCGATACCGGCTTGCGCGGTTCCTACTGGGGACAGCGAAGCAAGGGCGCCAACATGTCCAGCTGGGAAACCACCGCCCATAAGCTGATGAAGAAGGAGAGCAAGAAATGAAGCCTGTTATCAAATCCATGCAGGAATGGCTGAAAACCTGCCCTCTGGTAGCATCCGCACAGGACGAGGGCGTTGCGTTCCGCGTTTCGTGGCTGAGTCCGGACGTGGATGAATACTCCATCGAGGACGTGCCCACGCAACCGATTCTGGCCACACGGTTCAACGGGACGATCCGGCAGAAGGTGTTTGCCCTGTCCTCACGCGAGGAGTACAACTCTGACGTGGAGCATCAGGCCGAACGTTCCGGCTTCTGGGATGACCTGACCGCGTGGGTCGAAGACCAGAGCCGCACAAAGAACCTGCCCGCGCTCGGAGATGGCCGCATCCCGATCGGCGTGGCCGTCACGACCACCGGTTACATCATCACCGCAGAGGATGGCCGGTGCCGAGCACAGATTCAATTACAAATCGTATATTTTCAACCGAAAGGAGTTGCTACCACATGACTGTTACCGAAGCCATGAAGGGCATCACGCCAAGTGCGGACACCGCAGGTTTCCAGATGGCCGACGACTTCATTCTGGCGTTCAAAACTGCGGACACGCAGACCAAAGAGGGCGACTACATCGTGTGCGAGTCGATGGTGGAGGAGCATTCCGCCGCCGTCAATTCCAGCACGGTGGACAAAAACTACATCCGGCAGGGTCATGTCACGATCAAGACCAATACCCAGCGGGTGTTCACCATCAACGCCGACCGCTACCACGACGAAAAGACCGCATTCTTCGACTGGATCAGCTCGTTCAAGATGGTTCACGGCGTGGGGTCGGACGTCATTGCCGACTATGTGTATTTCAACATGTTCACCGGCAAGGGCGAAAAAGGCCGCGCCACCGTCAACGTTACCGCAGACGCTACCAACGGCGCGGGCAATGTTGCAGGCTACACCGTGACCGTTTCCGGCATCAACAAGCCAACGGAGTTCACCTATTCCGCTGCAGGCTAACCTATTTTGCAGCCGTCTGGCACACCGCCAGGCGGTTTTTTACCGCCTAAAAAGAAAAACGCCGGGGCAGTACCGGCAAAGGCGCATTTGAAAGGAGCAACAATATGGATTTTCGTGGTATTACGTTCGATTTCAAGCCCACCCGTGCAAGCGACGCCGAACGGATGGAGAACGCTGAAAAGACCCTCGGCAAGAGCTGGAGCAGCCTGAACGTGGAGAAACTGGGCGCAGGGGCCGCAATTCTGGCAATGTGCAATCTCTACGACGACTATTTCTGCGACATTCTGGGCGAAGACTACGCCGACAAACTGGGCGTGGACACCGAAGACCTTGACGAGATGATGCCGCTGTTCAGCGAGTTTCGGCAGGCCACCAAAGCATTCGCCGACGACATGGTCGCAAAGGCTATGGCAAACCTGCCTAAAAAGGCCGAACAGCCCATGAACAACGCAGTTCCCATGCCGCAGAACCGCGAACAGCGCCGCGCTGCCCGGCGGAACCGTAAGCACTGATGGACAAGTGCTTCTTTGTGGATGATCTCCCGCAGGATTTCAACACCGATTTCCGGGCATGGATCCGATATGAGATTCTGACAAACGCGGCAAAGACGGATGAAGAGCGCCGCAAGGTGCAGCAGTATGCTGAAACCGTTCTGGCCGGGGGAAATCCAATTGGGGAAGAGCGGCTTCAGGCATTCATCCGCTTTTTCCGGTGCGGCGAGACGCAGATCGAGACGGACAACAAGCTGTATCAGGCGTTCGGCAATAGCGCCAGAGGGTACGACTTCGCAGTAGACGGCCCGCTCATCTATGCAGCGTTCTGGCAGGCCTACGGAATCGACCTGAACAGCATAGAACTCCATTGGTGGGAGTTCATGGCCCTGTTTCGCGGTCTGCCTGAGACCTGCCGCATCTGCCAAATCATGGAGTACAGAACGGCCGACACTTCCAAAATGCCGAAGGAGACAAAGGAACAGTATGACAAGTACCGTCGGGCGTATGCGCTACCGGAGACTTCCGGAGGTGAACGTCGGTATGCCAGTTTCGCAGACCGCAAGGCCGCTGCCATCGCGCGGCACAACGCGCTTGACCACAAGCCCAGAAACGGCCAATAGAAGCCCTGTACGCTGCCCTTTTTGCGGCAAGGCAAGTTCCGTCTGGGCGGACGAAACCGCTCACGCAGGCGGTCTCTGGGTCAAATGCAAGAACCCCGTGTGCAAGCGGGAATTTGAAATAAAAATCTGAGCGTGTGCCTTTGTGCCGGTGCTCCCACAGGGAGGGGTATAAATGGCACTGTCGCACAATCCGGACGCCGAAGTCATCTTTGCTGTTACCGGCGACAACTCAGAGGTTAAGCAGGTTCTGGACGAAACCGAGGCCAAAGCAGAAAAGACAGCAAAAGAAACCAGCGAAAAAATCGGCGACGCTGCCGACGACGCGGCGGAGAAGGTCAAGAAAAAAAGCAAAGAGACCCGCGATCAGCTGGCATCCGACACCCAAAAGGCCGGAAAGCAGGCCGAGAAAACGGCAAAGGATACCACCGAGAAGGTCAAAAAGCAGTTTGAGGCCGGTTCCGTTGCCATCGGCAACATCATCTCCGGTCTGGTCACAAAAATTGCCAGCGCTGGCAAAGGGCTGATTCAACAGGGCATTGAGTATAACGCCCAAATTGAGAAATATACCACCGGCTTTTCTAATATGCTGGGGAATGCCACCAAAGCGCGGGAAGTCATCGCAAAAATTCAGCAAGATGCAGCTGTGACGCCTTTCAGCGTGGAGGCACTAACCAAGGCCAACCAGCTTCTAATTGGAGCTGGTGAAAACGCGGATTACTCAAGAAAAGTAATTCTAGCATTAGGAAATGCTGTCTCAGCCACCGGCGGAACATCTGTTGAGCTTGAGCGAATGGCTCAAAATTTACAGCAGATTGCCAATGTGGGCAAAGCCGCCAGTATAGATATCAAGCAGTTTGCGTATGCGGGCATCAATATTTATCAGGTTCTAGCAGACTACACCGGTAAAACGGTGCAAGAAGTGAAGGATATGACCGTCAGCTATGACGTTCTGTCCAAAGCCCTAATTGCCGCCAGCGAAGAGGGCGGCAGGTATTATAACAGCATGGATACGCTCAGCCAGACAATGGATGGCCGAGTTCAAACCCTGAAAGACAATGTAACACAGCTAGTTGGTGTATTATCATCCGGATTGTCAGAAACCGTTGGTCAACTTATAACCAAAGCGAATGAGCTGACCGTGGCAATGAAGAATGGCTTCCAAACAGACGGCATTGTCGGAATGATGAATGCCGCAAGCGAAGCCGAACCGAAAATTTCCGGTTTGACCAATGCAATCAGATTTTGCATTGAAAACGGTTCAACGTTAAAAATTCTGATTGGAACGCTTGCAGGTGCGTTAATTACATATAAGACAGTGGCGACGGCTGCCACAATTGCGCAAAACTTGCTTAACGCTGCAATGAGCGCAAATCCGATTGGTATTGTCATCGGCTTAGTAGGCGCACTCGCTGGAGGCATGATTACAGCCTACAACAACAGCGAAACTTTCCGTTCCGGAGTCAACCATCTGAAATCTGCTTTCGACAACCTCAAGTCTTCGATTGTTAATGCAACAAAAGCTCTTATAGGATATCAGGCCGCAACGGTGGACGACGATGGTTTTGGTGGTAGCGAGGGAGGAGAATTCACTCCAAAATCGGCCTACATCAACAAAACTACAGATGCAGAGCTAGAGAGAAGAAAAAAGCTACATGAACAGCGTGTTAGAAAATCTCAGCTTGAACATCTAATAAGCAGTATTACAACCGGAGATGACACCGGCGGTTCCGGTAACTCTGGCGGCACGTCGCCAAATACAACAGACTCTCGGCAGGTAACAAAGACAGTCACCGACACCAAAAAGACCGTTGATGGTAGCATCAAGACCGTTACAAAAATTTTTGACGACGGTACGAAGCAGGTAACAACGACCACCACCAAAGCCGGAAAAGAAATGGTGGATGGGGTCGAGCGCAACGTTACCACCATAGAGACCAAAGTCGATGAATTTGCAACTGAAACCGCAACCGTTGCAAAAGAGACTTCGACCACCGTTCAGAAAGAGATTACGGACATTGAGGAGCAGGCTGTAAAGTCTCTCCGCGATGTCGAAAAAGAGCTGAAACAGAGTCTCAAAAACGAATCGTCCGATGGCATTCTTGGCATCATAAAAGACGGTGTTTCCAACATCAAGAATCAGGACTGGGGCGGCGTTGCGCTCGATGTTGCGAAGCTGATCTGGGGAGAGGTCGATGCGGAACAACGCAAGACCATAACCAAGTGGGCTGGCAACGTCCTCAAAGTCATCAACGACGAGTATGCAAGCGGCGGATTGTCTAGTGTTGGAAACACCATCAAAACGCTGCTGTCCGGCGGCGAGTTGGTGCTGAACACCGAAGAAGGTGCAACTACCCTTGCTTCCATCAGCAAGATCGTTTCTGACCTGACCGCGAGCGGCGGCATGGGCGAAGTGCTGGGCACGATGGCCACAAAACTGGGCAGTCTGTTCGGTACACTGGCCACCAAAATCGGCAGCGTGGGCACGGCACTGAGCGGCCTCGCAACAAAGTTGGTTGCCGTTGTCGCTGCGAACCCGGAGATTTTCGCAATTCTTGCTATTGTCGCCGGTATCGCTGCACTGGGTGCCTACATCTGGAAGAAACACGGCAGAGAGATCAGCGGTTGGTGGGGCGGTTTGTGGGAAAAGAAGCCCACAGCGGTGAGCGCGGATAACTACCAGCAGAGCGACAGCATTACCGCCGCCCGTCTGGTGCAGGAATCTCAGGCCGCTGCAGCGGCCAACCAGCAAAGCACGACTCGTGTGCAGAGCGGAACCGGAAGCGCGGCAAGCCAACAGCTGAACGCCAGCTGGCGCGGCTCTTCCACCACCATCCTGAACCTCGACGGCAGAGAAGTGGCCCGCTCTACCGCGCCTTATATGGACGAAGAGCTTGCATTCAGGTCGTAAGGAGTAACGCATGGAAAACACATTTTGGGTGGATGACCACGGCGGTTCTGAGTTTGGCGCAATGCTTCTGGCCGATTATTCGGTTGGCGCACCGAACATCTCGCAGGATTACGTTGTTGCATCCACCGGAAGCCGCATCACAGCAGGCGGCACCAGGTACGGGCTGAGAACCATCACGCTGCCGGTCGTCATCGAAGGGCGCAGCCCAGAAGATGCAGAAGATAAGAGAAGCCATTTGACGGCTGCTCTGCTGAAGCGCACGGTGGAGCTGTGCCTTCCGGACGGTGGGCTGTATACCTGTCTTCTGACCGATGGCGGCAAAAAGGCAGAGATCGACCGGGACGGAAAATTTATCGAGATGAGCTATACGTTGGTCGGCTACAAGCACGGCCCGCTGGAAACGCTGGTCTTTACAAACCCGGATGGAACGATCAGCTTTTTCGCGGCCGGAACAGCAGAGACAATGGAATGCCGCATCACGGCCACTGTGGCGAAAAGCCATTCCGGCACCGTGTATGTCTTTTACCCCAACAGCACACTATCCAACTGCAATTTCAACAGCGGCGCTCTGAAAGGCGGCGACACCGTCATCGTAGACGGCATCGAAAAGAGGCTCACCGTCAACGGTTCGGCTGGCATGAAACTGCTCAACAAGATTTCGGGCGGCTGGCCCAGAGTCGTGCGCGGGGAAAACAAGCTGTACACCTCACAAACGACCATGCCGTTCTCGCAGATCGCGATTGAGTACTATCCAATCTACATTTAAGGAGGTGCGCTTTTTGCTTTCCATCATTTTGGATACAGGGCAGGAAGTCCCGCTGGATTATGACGGATACTGCATCGAACAGAACACAAACGGTTGGGAAGACAAGCTGAAGTTTACGCTTCCACTCAACCACCCGCAGGCCTATCTACTGTCTGAGCGGGTGCGCATCTGGGAGACGACACAGAACCAGGTATACGCCATTTCCAGCGTCAGCAATGGAAAAACGGATACAGCCTATGAAGCCCGTCTTGACCTGGATAGCCTGTGCGCAGTCCTTTTGGCAGACTGGAACAACTTCGTTCAAACGGGCATTTTCAGCAAGGGACCTCAGACGATGGAAGACACCATCAGGCGGTCCCTCAGTGACATTTCCGGGTGGAGCCTGTTCTTTATGGGCGAAACGTCCGAAAAGTTGGCCATCGAGAATTTTTTCGGGACTCCGCTGGAACTCATTAAAAAAGCCGTAGAAGTCTGGTCGGACTACACGGTTCGGCTGCAAGTCCCCAAAAGCGGCCTCAAGCTAATGGACGTACACGAACCCGGAAACGAAGCGGAAGCGACGGAGACGTTCTTCTCTGATGAGCTGAACCTTCGGGAACGACCCTCCTTCAAGGGGAAAGCCGAATCTGGGGACAGCTACTATACAGAGCTTCGGCTTTATGGAAAAGACGGGATCTATGTAGATGTGAGCTGCCACGATTACGACAAGCGCGTCATCTGGCACACCGAAACGGACAGCTCGATCGAAGATACAAACGCCCTGAAGCTAAAGGCAGACAAGATGATAAAATCGGCTTCTTTCCCGTCCCGATCATACAGCTGCAATGTGATCGACCTGTACGAGCACGACAAGCAAAAGTATCCCAATATGGAGATCGAGCTCTACAAGGCCATAACGTTGATGGACTCCGACACGGGATCCACCTCCACATTGCAGATCGCGCAAAAAACGATCTATCCATACTACCCGGAAAAAAACCAGGTGCAGCTCAACACTGTGGCCGGAAACATTTCTAAAAAGTCGCAGAAATATTCCGGCAGGGTCATCACATACACCGATTCACAGGCCACACAGGCAGAAAAAAACGAAAAGGAGACGGCGTAGTATATGCAGACGCTTAAAATGGATTTCCAGAGCCAGAGCACCCCACCGGTCGTTCCTGTCATGCAGTCTGATGCACAGAGCCGCTTTATCGGCATCACCCTGTACAACGGCGGCATTCCGTACGAGGCCCCAGAAGGTGCAAGCTATACCGTGCAGTATCGCGGCCCCGGTGCCAATAACATGGGCTGGTATGACACCATCCAGCTTTCCAGCGGCACACGCAAGGCGGTTATCGTAGACAGCGCCAGCAAAAACGTTGTCACCCTTGAGCTTGCAGAGCAGGCTTTGCGCGTCAACGGAAACGTCTTTGTCAATCTCTGCGTAGTCACCAATGCCGGATACATGCTCAAGACCTTTCCTATCCTCTGCCGCGTCACCGGTGCGGCGTTCCCCGATACCGTCGCGATGCAGTCTTTCTTCTACGTCACCGGCATCACCTCCGAGCAGTGGCTTGCCTACGTCACTGCCTGCCAGGACGCCCAGAAACGGGCGGAGGATGCCGCGGCGAAGTTCGTCACTGACCCCACCCTCTCCCTCTCCGGCAAGGCTGCGGATGCGGCAAAGGTGGGCGAGGCGGTCAATGCGGAGGCAGCCAGAGCGAAGGCTGCGGAGGAGGAAAATGCGAAGGGGATTGGGCAGCTAAAGGAAGATAAAGTTGATTGTGTACAAAATCTGGCGGCTGTATCAAAACTGAAAAATGAAAATGCCATTAATGCGAATATAACCACAAATGACGATGGAAGCATAACGGTTGTTCCAACTGAACACTATGGGCGCTATGATTTTTCTTATTTGGTTCCAAACGATGGAAAAGAAAAAACGTTTTACCTCTCGGCAAATATTACAATAGAAAATACTTCTCAAACTGCAAATTTTGCTAAGTACTGCTATAATGGCAGTACCGATTTAGGACAGATGATGGAACTGGCAGTTCAAACGAAATTGAATGGAACCAATCGTAATATCAGTCAAATTTTAAGATATAAAGATATGCAATATAATACCGATAAAATTGTTATTGGTGTAATAACTAATGTCGGTATCGAATACACCATCACAAAGAAATCAATGTTATTTATTGATGTAACGAAACTTGCAGAATCAGTTACCGATTCAGTCAAGCTACTTGATAAATGTGAAGTATTATATGGCGCTGACTACTGGGAAAAAAGAGTAGTTGCCGAAACTGCCGAAACTGCCGAAACTGCCAAGACTGCCGAAACTGCCGAAACTGCCAAGACTGCCGAAACTGCCAAGACTGCCGAAACTGCCAAGACTGCCGAAACTGCCAAGA
>ERZ1035027.407-NODE-407-length-25426-cov-8.007292_pt1 | contig 25426 bp, 17 predicted proteins | sample MGYA00520604_ERZ1035027 | MGnify/ENA primary metagenome ERZ1035027 (study PRJEB33766, sample SAMN09781743) | gut metagenome | biome: gut microbiome | host: Homo sapiens | place: Madagascar | study: EMG produced TPA metagenomics assembly of the PRJNA485056 data set...
TTCTAGTAATGCTACTCTTTGGTTCGCATCATCAAGTGCATTTTTCATAAATGTATTCTGGGCTTCACAATCACGCTGTAGCGTCTGTAAACGCCGGTGACTGGCCACCCGACTGCCGTGGTAGTATACTTCTACTAAATTTTTTGTGACGCGGGCATCGACTTTTTCGCCAATCAAGTTATACAGCATAGAATATTTGTTCCTGCCATCGGAAATCAGATAGTCGTTGGGCACTTTTGCTACAGACCAGACCGCTGCTCCAAAAGGCGTTGCGGGCAGGGGAACATATAAGGCTGTTCTTCCTCCAAATACGCACTGCGGCGCGTACCGGTGCGCTGTTGAAACTCTCGACTGTTCAGTTCTTTCAATTTTTCAGCAACAGCCTCGTTGACTTCTTGCAGGGAAAAGAACCTACGGTCACGCAGTGCAGCAATAATCCAAGTTTCTGCAAAGCGAACAGAAGCCTCTGCCGAACTTTTGTCCTGCGGACGGCGCACACGGGCCGGAACAATAGCAGTACCGTAATAGTCGGCCAGTTCCTGGTAGCTGCGATTGAGGACTGTATCGTACCGGGTATTGGAGGACGTTGCTGTCTTGCAGTTGTCGGGAATCAAGAGTCTTGTTACGCCGCCGAAATAGTTGTACACATGAACATGGCAATTCAACCGGTTCTCCGCTTTCATATCAGCGCAGGCTTCCGTGTAGGCGTAATAGCTGCAGGGTAATACGGCCACAAACAGATAGGCAGAACTCTGTTGACCTGTGACAGAATCATAGATAGGAATCGTATCGCCGGCCCAATCAACTTGAATAGCATCTCCGTGTTTGTGTTGGATACGCATGGTCGCTTTGGTGACGCGTGCCCACTTTCGATATTTGTCACCGAACTGCGTGCTCATATAAGGTGTCTTTCCGGTCTCGTAACATTTGCTGCGGTATTCCTCCCACAGTAAAGTCAGCGTTACACCAGACTTAGCCAGTTCCCGGTGAATGTACTGGTAGTCAGGTTCAACATACAAACAAGCATTCTTGTACTTGTTTGGAAAGAGCAACCGTTCCAGATCGGCATTGGTAATGTCATCATCGAGAGGCCAGCAAATCCCAAGTCGATCCGCAGTTTCAAATACTGCCTTGCTGGTTTTGCTGGATGCGATCTTATTGCGTTCCATTTCGCGTTGGCTGCACCCCATACTTCGAAGCATAAGAATTTTCCTGTAGTCCGTCATTTCGATGGACCTCCTTGAAAGTAGTAACGGCATTTTTGTTCGTGCCTCTTTCATTATTTAGGAAAATTGTCTGGGTGGCAAGGAGTCCCGACAAGGTGGCAGAAAATCTCCGGCAAAATGGCGGAAAAGTCCGTGCAGATGGCAAACTCGCGCCGATTTATGCAGAAACTGCACATGTTTTGATTTCAAATGTCGTCGGCCTTCTCCTTGGCAGGAAATTGTCAAGAAGAAGGCCGACTTTCTGTTGCTGCACCGATTGCGGGGGCAGCAACGTTTTCAGTTATGAGGTGATGCTGTGTGTTCTGCGGGTGGCGATTCCTGACTCATCAGGGTCATCAGGTAGTCGCGCAGGGCCTCAGGCGTTTTGCCTTCGAGCTTTTTTGTCACGCTGCAAAAGTAGTTTTCGCTGCTGAACCCCACCATTTCGGCAATGTCCGCTACGCTCAAATCGGACTCCAACAGAAGGCTTTTGGCCTTTTTAATGCGGTAACAGTTTACATACTCGACCAGGCGCTGTCCTGTTTCCTGCTTAAACAGTTTGCTGGCGTACTCGGTATTCAAGCCGGTCTCGGCGCAAATTTCCGCCACGCTTAACTTGCGGTAATAGTTGTGCGCCACCGCCGTTTCGATTTGGTGGATCACATGCGAATGTCCTGTGGTGCGGGCATCATCGCGGCGGGTTTCCTGCAAAATCATCGTAAAGATGACCATAAAATGTACATGCGCTGTCAAATGCCAGTAGGGGTTTTGCTGGTTGTAGGCTTTCAGGATGGCGCGGAAACGATACTCCATGTCGGACGGGTTTTTCAGGGATAACGTCACAGGAAGCTGATAGCCGCCCTCAAATACGGGGTTCTCGCGGATGTGTTCCGGCTCCGGCATCTCCGGGCTGAACAACCGTACATATTTCGGGCCTTTGTAAAACTCGCTGACCCACTCGCGGTCGGGGTAAAAAAACAAATCACAGTGAAACCAGTATAACTCGCCCTTTTCGTTTTCATCTACCCAAAAGCGATGCGGCGTGTTGGGCGGGATAACAACAAGCTGCCCGGACTTGATTTGGTAATAGCGGTCGGCTACCGTAAAGTTGGCCGTGCCCTTAAAGCAGAAAAAGAACTGGTGGTCGTAGATCTTTCTGGCAAAGCTCTTCCACGAATCACGGCCTTGTATGCCTGCCTCACGAATATAGGGGCAAAGCTCATCGAAACGGCGCTTCATATCCAATCCCTGCTTTCTCTCTGTTTTTTGTTTTTCTCCTTTTCAAAATACCATGTTTTTCCGTCTGCGTCAATAAAAGCTGCATATACTTTTGTGCATTTTTGTGCGAGATGCCCCAATTTTCCGAGAAGGTAGGGTTTTTCTGTGAGTTACTTATCGAAAAATTGAACTTGCTGCCTTTGAAAACCGTCACGCATCTGTTATACTGAAGAAAATATACCCCCTAAGGAGGATACCACCCATGCGCTGGAATCTGCAGCAAGACAAACTGGTACTTACCGCCGCCGACCCGCATACCGACAGCATTGAGCTTTCGGGCCGCGGGTGCAGCCTGATGCTGGGCTACGGCACAGGCGTTGACGGGGAACTGATCCTTTCGCGCCGCGCAGTTTTTCCTACGCTGCGTTTGGCCCCCAACGTGACCGAGGCTACTTTTATCTGTGATATTCCCGCCGACGCGGCGCTGCATCTGGATACCCCTGAACGGGAGCAGGCCGTGGCATTTACGTTTGACGGTGTGTTTACAGCGCAAAGTCGACTGGGCAGTTTGTCGCTGCTGCGTACTTTTGTACCGGACAGCAGCGCTCTCGGTTTTTGGGAGGAGCTGCGGGTTCAAAACACAGGTACACAGTCGGTGGCTGTGCAGCCCTGCCGGAGCGAAACCATGCCCGCGCAGTACGGCCGTGGTGTCTACGGCATTTACGAGGTACAGACCCGACCGGAAAGCAGCGATGCCGTGAAACTGGCACCCGGCGCGCTGGTCATTTACCGCGCCCATACCGCTGCACACATTTACGGCAAGCCTTGGCCCGAACCCCTGCCTTTTGCACAGGAGCTGCAAAACCGCCGTGACCGCATACAAGCGCTGCAGGGGCAAGCTGTTCTGAAAACCAGCGATGCAGCGTTGGATACGATGTTCCGCCTTTGCAAGCTGCACGCGGCGGAAACCATCTTTGATACATTGGTCGGCCCCTTGCACAGCCCGGGCGGGTGCGAGTATTACGCCGCCAGCTGGACCAACGACCAGGTCGAATACGCAGGGCCGTGGTTTGCCTTCGCGGGGGATGCGTTAGCCAAGCAGGCAGCGTTGAACGCCTACCGGCAGTACGTCCCTTTTATGGGGCTGCAGTATACACCGATCCCGACCTCGATTATCAGCCAGGGGCAGGACATCTGGGAAGGTGCGGGAGACCGCGGCGATGCTGCCATGTTCCTGCAGGGGTGCAGCCGCTTTGTACTGATGCTCGGCTCGGCACAGTTGGCCGAGGAATTCGCCGAGCCGCTGCTCTGGTGTGCCGAATATTGCCGCCGCCGCACGCTGCCCAACGGGGTCATTGCCTCCGACAGCGACGAATTGGAAGGGCGGTTCCCTTCGGGCGAGGCCAATCTTTCCACCAACTGTCTGTGTTATATGGGTCTTGCCACAACAGCGGCCCTGCTGCGTGAACTGCATCGTGACGCCGATGCCCACCGGTTGGAACAGCAGCGAACAGCACTGGGGGAGGCCATTGAGCGTGAGTTTGCTGCCGAGGTACGCGGCTTTGACACCTACCGTTACTATAACGGCTGCGAAAAACTGCGTTCCTGGATTTGCTGGCCACTCTGCGCGGGGATATCGAACCACGCTGCCGGTACTGTGGACGCGGTATTCAGCCCGCAGTTGTGGAGTGTGCAGGGCATGTTGTGTGAGGAGGGCGATGCCACCTACTGGGATCGCGCCGCCCTATATGCTTTGCGCGGCAGCTTTGCGCAGGGCTTTACCGAAAAAGCCTGGCCGCAGCTGGCCGCCTACACCCGGAACCGCCTGCTGGGCGAGCGCGCACCTTACCCCATTGAGGCATGGCCTGAGGGCGGTATGCGCCATCTGAGCGGGGAGAGCGCGCTCTACTGCCGTATCATTACCGAGGGAATTCTGGGCATAGAACCGCTGGGTCTGCATCGCTTTGCGCTGACACCCCGCTACCTGCCCGGCATGGAAAGCTGGAGTCTTGAAAATATCCATGCGTTCGGCACGGTGTTCACAATCTGCATAGACGGAAAAAGCTGCCGGGTCGTTTCCGAGCACGGCAGCCTGAATGTACCCATGGAAGAACGTAGCGTCGTTGAATTCTAGACGGCTATCCGCTAAAGGCACTCACTCAAACGGGTAGCGGATGCCCCACTGTGCGCGCAGCTTGTCCATGATTTGCATAACAAACAGCGTGTCCTCGTGCGGGATCTCGGCACATTCCAACGCGCCGTTTTCCAGCGCCTTGCGGCAGGCCTCGACCTCATACTCGTAGCCGGAGATCTGCTGCGGGCGTTGGTACTCTGCAATTTTGCGGGATTCCTCGTTGTAGACGGCGAGGCTTTCAAAGTTGTTGATGTTTTCTACGCAAAGAAATCCCTTGGTGCCCTGCACAATACCCTTGCGGTCGCTGACTGACAGCATCGAGCTGTTCAGCACCGCCAGCGCACCGTTTTTGAATTTCAGCGTAATGCTGTTCTGCTCGTCCACTCCGGTGGCCGTATAGGTGCAATACGAGGAAATGTCCTCGACCGCATTGCCAAACAGCATGAAGGCAAAGTGTAGTGTGTATACGCCGACGTCCAGCAGTGCACCGCCCGCCAGGTTGGGATCCTGCAGACGCGGCACGCCCGAGATGGCATAGCCCAGATTGGCTGTCAGCAGCACGGGGCGGCCAATCACGCTGCTGGCCAGCACCCCCCGAATGGTCTGCAAAAAGGGCATGTAACGTGTCCAGATGGCCTCGGTGATAAACACGCCCTTTTCCTTGGCGAGGGTCAGCACCTCCTGCGCCTGCTGCGCGTTGGCGGTAAAAGCCTTTTCGCACAGGACGGGCTTTCCGTGCTCGATGCATAACCTGGCATGAGCCATATGCACCGAGTGAGGTGTGGCGATGTAAACCAGATCCACGTTCGGGTCGTTGGCCAGTTCCTCATACGAGCCGTAGGCCTTTTCGCAGCCGAATTTTTGCGCAAACATCTGCGCTATGGCAAGGGTTCTTGAAGCCACGGCGTAACAGGTGGCTGTGTCCATTCGGTTCAGCGTTTCCGCCATCACGCCGGCGATGCTGCCGGCACCCAGTAAACCGACTTTCATGGGGCTGTACCTCCTAAAATGTTCTGTGTTACGCCAATTATAGCACAGCAGCGCATGGCTCGGCCACCAAAAAACAGAGGTTTTGCAAAACTTCCGAAAAGCCAGGAGACATATATGGATATACGCAACATTCCGTTCAGTCGGCGCGGCTCTTATATGGCAATTTCCGACTGCTGCGAAAACTACCGTGGCCATGGCAACCCCGCGGGGCTGTGGCTGCGCACGGTGTCGGGTGCAGCCGAAACGCCCTTTGTCATGCGGCTGCAGCTGCTGGAGCGTGGACAGCCTGCCTCCTTTACCACGGAGTTTGACGGCCTGACGCTGCACCTCGTCGGCGCACATGGCAATGTCAGCCTATGTTTTTGCGGGCCGGACACACTGCTTTGCCATGGCATCGGCGCGGATATAGGGCTGCTTCTGGATGAGATCTGCGCGCCGGGCAACTGCAACTACCTGCAGCCCATCGTGCCGGGCGATGAAGATATCCTTTGCGTCAACTGCTACAAGAATTCCGCCCGCTACCTGCTTTTCCGCAGCGCGGGAACGATGACGCCGCATCAGATTTGGGACCGCGAGGAGGCGCATGACTGTCGCGTAGAGTTTGGTGCGGCAGCAGGGGAGTTCCGCTTTGCCATACGCGAGTTTGTGCGGAAACTGGACCTGACAGCTCCGCCTGCCGATGCTGCCCCCTATCTTGCGGCAGCGCGAGAAGATTTGGCGCGCTTTTTGCCGGAAGCTGCAAGCATACCCGCCGCGTGCCGCACCGCTGCCAAGACCTCGGCCTATGTGCGGTGGGCATCACTGGTGGCCCCGCGCGGCCAACTGCGGCGAGAAGCTATGCTAATGTCCAAAAACTGGATGACCAGCGTCTGGTCGTGGGATCACTGTTTTAACGCATTGGCACTTTGTGATGTTGACCCCGCGCTGGCGTGGGATCAGTTTTTGGTGCCCTTTGACCTGCAAAGCCCTGACGGCGGTCTTCCGGATTTTGTGGACGATGCAGCCAGCTTTTTTAACTGCGTCAAGCCGCCGATTCACGGTTGGACGCTGAAGAAGATGCTGCACCGCATGGAATTGACGCTGCAGCAGAAACAGACCGTCTACGAAAAACTCTCTGCCATGACAAGGTGGTGGTTTGCCCAGCGCGACCGCGATGGAGACGGGCTGTGCGAATATTGGCACGGAAATGACAGCGGATGGGACAATTCTACCGTATTTGCGCAAGGGCCGTGCGTGATTTCCCCCGATTTGAGTGCCTTTTTGGTGGTGCAGATGGACGTGCTGAATACGCTGGCTGTACAGCTCGGCCGCAATGATGAGGCTGCGCAATGGCGGGAACAGGCACAGAAAACCGCCGACGCAATGGTAAAAATTCTGTTTGAAAACGACCTGCCCATTGCCCGTGATGCCATGACCCGAAAAATCATCCCCAACGAAAGCCTGCTGCCCTATATGAGCCTGCTGGCTGCCGACTACCTGCCGCGCCGCTGCGTTGACGCTATGCTGGCTATGCTGCAAAGCAATGATTTTTTAACGCCCTACGGCTACGCTACCGAAAAAGTCGCAAGCCCGGCCTTTGAGGAAAACGGCTACTGGCGCGGTGCGGTGTGGGCGCCGACCATGTGTCTGTTGTACGATGCCCTGAAAACCGCAGGGGCCGATGAGGCGGCCCGAACCGCAGCCGAGGCGTATTGCCGTGCCGTCCAGGTCGGCGGCCCGGCAGAAAACCACAGCGCCCTGACGGGAGCCGCCCTGCGCGACCCCGCCTACACCTGGTCAGCCAGTGTGTTCCGTCTGCTTCTGCAGGAAATTTTACAGTAAAAAATCCCCCACGCTGCTCCCCAAAAGGGAACAGCGCGGGGGATTTGTCGGTTACAGAGAAAAACCGAAAAATGCCAGCGCCTTTTGGATGGAAAGATCCCAGAACCGCCATTCGTGCTCGAAATTGTCGTATTCCTCAAACTGTGCATCGATGCCTAAACCTTGCATGTGCTGCTTGAAATGCAGGTACTCTTGATACAAGAAGTCGTTCTTGCCGATGGCACAGTACAGGCGGGGACGGTTGGGCAGGCGATCCCACGCCTGCAGACGATCCCAAACGTTGGAGGGCGAGTTCAAAAAGGCGTCCGTGCCGCCTGCGTCCTGCACCATGTTCTGCAGACGCGGTCCCCACACGGGCGGCGCGTTGGAATCCCGTAGGTGGGTATAGTCGGCGGCGCAGCAGGACAAAACCGCAGCACCTGCGAACAGATCCGGGTGTCCGACCGCATATTGCAGCGCGCCCGACCCGCCCATCGACAGTCCGGCAATAAAGTTATCCTCTTTTTTAGCAGAGGCAGGGAACCAGCCCTGTATCAGCGGCATCAGTTCCTCTGTCAGGTAATCCCACATGCGGTAACCCAGCGCAAAGCCCTGCCAGTTGACATAGTTGGCATTCAGCCCGGTGGGCATCACGACAATCAGATCCAGCTCGGTGGCATACAGCTCAATGCGAGACTTGCGCAGCCAGTCGGAGTAGTCACCGTAGGTGCCGTGCAAAAGCCACAGCACCTTGTACTTTTTGCCGCTTGCGTAGTATTGCTTGGGCAGACCGGTAGTTTCGGGCGACCAGATGGGGTAATCCGGCAAAATGACCGAGACATCCGTGTTGCCCTCCAGATAGTAGCTTTGAAAATTCAGATGCACCAAAGACATGGCAAACCCTCCGTTTCGTTAGCGGGGCAACAGCCCCTTTGCTGTTATGATACTCGCAAACCGTCGCTCCGTGCAAGAGATGATTGCGGAATTTTTGTGGTTGTATCGATTTTTTACACCCTGCCCGGCGTTTCGGAAAACACACAACTGGGGCAGGTTTGCTTTTATGTTTTTACCCGTTCTGCTGGCGGCCGGAAGTCTCGTTGGCGCAGTGCAGTTCCAGATACTCGGTGGGGGTCATGCCGAAATACTGCCGAAAACACCGATAAAAGGTACGCGGGCTTTCAAAGCCGGAGCTCAGTGCCGCGTGCAGGATGGGCGCGCCATCGTTCATCAACTCAGCGGCATGGCGGCACCGAAGGGAGTAGAGGTACTCCGGTACGCTGCAGCCGAACGCGCTGTTGAAAATGTGAGAAAAGCGGCTTTGACTGTATCCAAACTGTTCGGACAGTGATTTTTGGGTCAGGGCTTCGGTGTAGTGCGCCTGCAGGTATACAAGGATATCCTGCACCAGATGGGTGTCAAACTCCTGCTCTTTGGGCTTCAGCCCGACCTTTTCGATCAGCGTACCCAGCACAATATATAAATACCCGCGCACAAGGGTTGGGTTTTGCGGCGGTTCATTGTCGTGCAGCATACCGGCCAGCGTTAGCATAGCGGAAAGCAGCGGCCCATCAGGGCGGTCGTCATCGTACACCAGCCGCTGAAAGGTCTGCCCCTCCAGAATATCCCGACAAAAGGGGACCCAGTGCGGCGGAATAATCAACACGACCGACTCGCAGTGGCCAAGACTCTGGTAAGAATGTACAAGGTAGCTTGGCGCAATGGCAAGCTGCCCGGCGTGCAATATCTGCCGCTTGCCGCCTAAGGTGATCAGCATCTCGCCGCTTAAAATATAGGCCAACTCAATGCCGGCGTGAAAATGTGGGTAATATTCGTCATTGATAAGGCGCCAGCAGATGGGTACATCGCGCTCGTCGCGGTCGTGTTCGTAGACTCCCAGCATGGGCAGGACCTCCTTTATTGATATCTATCTCTATTATATAGCATATTTTGACACTTGAAAAGTAGCGAATGGCAAGACTTTGCTGGTGAATATTGCTAAAATAATAATCGCAAGGGGAAAATCAAAAGTGAAAATGATGAACCATGGCGGCCGCACAGCAAATCAGCTGCCTTGCGAGGCCGAAAATGTGACGGTTCCTGAAAGAAAAATTGACATTTTTGTATGGATAACCAAAAAACAGAGAAATGCAAAAATGTTGGTTATGCGGTGTTTTTCCGAAATTTCGTTACAGCGGCAGCGATTTCTGCATGATTTTAACCGGAAACGCTTTTAAAATCTCTATTTTTTATAAAATCTCACTGTTTTGAGTCTTTACAAATCCGCTTGGCAAAATTATAATAAAGGCAACAAAGGCACAGAAAAAATTCAAAAAACAGATTTGATTTGTGCAAAATAGATAGAAAACGTGAGGATTGAGTGCTAAATCGGTTTTTTGAGCCAGTAGCATTTGTACTTGTGAAAAATTTGAGTAAAGAACAGTTTCGCTGTTTTTTATTTTCTCGCGGTTCACTGCCCGCGTGAAATCCAACAAGGAATTGGCTGCCCAGGGCAGCTGGAGAAAAATAACATAACATGAAAAAACGGAGGAAAACAAAATGAAGTTGAGCAAACAAATTTGCGCGGCGACTATGGCGGGCCTGATGGCCGTTTCCATGGCAGCTTGCGGCGGCGGCTCCGGCAGCACCGCAGCGTCCGGCAATGAAGGCGGCAACACCGCCGCCCCCGCAGTGGGTGAGACCCTGGGCCATGCGCTGACCTACGACACCGCCGCCCCCGTCAACAACGGCGAAAAGATTGAACTGACCCTGTGGACCGACCCCGAACCGGAGCCGTACTATCAGGAACTAGCCGAGAAATACCACGCCATCCATCAGAATGTTACCATCAACGTGGTTTCTCAGCCCTGGAGCGACTACTGGACCAAGCTGCCTCTGGCGCTGGATGCCGGCAACGGCCCCGACCTGTACCGTACCCACCCCGGCTACTTCCCCAACCTGCAGAAGTACAGCTATGAGCTGCCTGCCGACACCTTCCCGATGGATCAGGTGGCCGAGGACTTCCCCCAGTATAATGCTTCGCTGTATGACGGCAAGCTGTACACCATTCCTCTGGGCATGACCACCGGCGCCGGTGTGTACTACAACAAGGACATGTGGGCTGAGGCCGGTCTGACCGAGGACGACATCCCCACCACCTGGGATAAGTTCGAGGAAGTCGGCAAGAAACTGGTCAAGACCGATGACAAGGGCAACATTATCCGCTACGGTTTCTCCATTGACCACGCCTTTGAGGGCTTTATTGACACCATGAACTACTCCGCCGGTGAGGCTATGTTCAAGGACGACCTGTTCACCTACAACCTCGACAACGAGACCACCTACGAGAACATCGCCCTGCTGCAGCGCTTCAAAGACGAGTTCATGATGTACTCCGACGGCGACGCCGAGGACCAGTTTGGTCACGGTCAGGTTGCCATGGTCGGCCACTGGAACTGGGTTGCCGGTTACTGGAATGCCACCTATCCCGAACTGAACTGGGGCTTCTTCCTGATTCCCACCAAGGACGGCAAGCAGCCCGCTGCTTATGACCGTGCCATGCCCGAATGGACTCTGACGGTTTCCGCTGCCGATGAAGCCAAGCGCGCCGTTGCCTTTGACGTGTTGAAATTCTACGCCTGCGAGCAGAACAGTTATCTGGAGCACGCCGTTCGTATCGGCTGTGTCTGCGCCAACAAGAACCTGGTTGACGATCCCAAGTTTGACGACCAGCCCAACCTCAAGACCATCAGCGATATTTCCGACCATCTGGTCACTCTGGGCACCGTTCCCAACTTTGAGGCCAAGAACAAGGCTCTGCGTGCTGCCGGCAGTGATATCTTCATCAACGGCAAGGACCCGAAGGAAGTCATCCCCGGCGTCATGGAACAGCTGAACAGCGATGCCGAGAAGAACAACATCGTGTTCAAGTCCAGCGAGAACGAGTTCAAATACTACGACCAGCTGCACAAGTAATCTGTACGCAAATATCCGCGTAATAACCAACAGGCAAGCACGGGCCGCTGCAAATGTTGCGGCGGCCCGCTTTTATTACCCACCAAAAGGGTAATGCATGCCGGCAAATTATCAGGGGTGAATAACGTGAAACCAAAGACAGCGGCAAAAAAATCTTCGATGCGTCAGCCGGGCCGACGGTTGATGATCGGCGGTACGATGGGCTTTGTGCTCGTCACCTACGGTCTGTTCATCTTTTTCCCGATCGTGTACGGCTTGTGGACCAGCTTTTATAACTGGAACCCGTTCCGTAGCCAATTTGAATTTGTAGGTCTGGGCAACTATACCTACGTCATCCAAAGCCCGGATTTCTGGCTTTCGCTTAGAAATACCGTGCTGTTTACCATCGGTGCACTGATTATAACGGTTGTTTTCAGCCTTTTGTTGGCGGCCATGATGCAGGGCGTTAAAAAGGGTATGGGTTTCTACCGCGGCGCGTATTTTCTGCCGGTCATCAGCTCGACGGTTGCGACCTCGATGCTGTGGAAATTCATGTTCCGCTACGACGACGGCCTCTTCAACGCTTTGCTGATGCAGATGGGCCTTTCCAAGGTGCCATGGCTGCAGGACGCCAACGTAGCTTTGCCGGTTTTGATGTTTGTGCAGGCGTGGAAGGACATCGGCTATGCGCTGGTGCTGATTCTGGCCGGCATCAACAACATTGACCCCAGTATCTACGAAAGTGCCGAGATCGACGGTGCCAGCAAGCCGCGCCAGTTCTTCAGCATTACGCTGCCGTTGATCCGCAACACAATGACCATCCTGATCATCACCAAGCTGATCGACTATATGCAGGTGTATACCCCTGTTAAGTTTATTACCGGCGGCGGTCCCGGTACCAGTACATGGACCATGTCGTTCTATATCTTTGAACAGGCGTTTACCTACTACAACTTCGGTTTTGCATCTGCCGTATCGTTCCTATTGTTTGCTATTATTTTTGTGCTGTCGCTGATACAGATGCGATTTGACAAGAAGGAAGCAGATTGACCCAGCCTGTATACGAAAGAAAGGTATGACGAGCAATGAATACGATCAAAAGACGTAAACCGATACGCATCGGTTACTTACTGTGCCATTTGTTCCTGCTGCTGGTCGTGGCCGTGATGCTGTTTCCCTTCCTGTGGATGATGCTGTGCAGCTTAAAGACCACGGCGGAAATTACCCGCATCCCGCCGCAGTTCTTCCCCGAAAACTGGGGTTATTTCGACAACTTTATCAACGTTATGGTCAAGTATAACTTCGGCCTGTTCTTTATGAACAGTTTGAAATATACTGTTATCAAGACACTGGTCGTGCTGTATGTTTCGGCTATCGTGGGCTATGTGCTGGCCAAGTTCCAGTTTCGCGGCAACCGTTTCATCTTCATCATGATCCTGTCCACCATGATGATCCCCTGGCCTGCCACGCTGATCCCCAACTACCAGATGATGGTCTGGTTCAAGTGGATCAACACCGATATCTCGATTCTGTACAGCTCGCTGACTTCGGCATTCGGTGTTTTCATGATGCGCCAGTTTGCCTTCTCCATCCCCGATTCGCTGATTGAAGCCGGACGACTGGACGGCGCGGGCGAGCTGAAAATTTTCCACCGCATTGTTCTTCCCATGATGCTCAACGCCATCGGCGCGCTGGCCATTTTCACCTTCCTGTGGGAGTGGGACAACTACCTGTGGCCGTATCTGATGTTGAACGACATGAAAAAGTACACGCTGCCCATCGGTCTGGCTATGACCAAGGGCCAGTTCGTGGCCGACTACGGCCCGATGTTTGCAGGCATCTGCATTTCTGTTGTGCCGGTGCTGATCGTGTACCTCATCTTCCAAAAGACCTTCATTCAGGGCATTGCGTTGGGCGGTGTCAAAGAGTAATCAGGCATCCCAAAGGCCCTTCTGTTTCTGAAGGGCCGATTTTTCTCACAGGGCGTGCGGTTGCCGCGCGCCGAAGGAGGTTTGGCGTGAAACCCGAACAGATCTTGAAGAAAATGACACTGCAGCAAAAGGTGGCGTTTCTTTCCGGCGATGGCGACTGGCACACCAAGGCCATTCCGGAGCTGGGTGTGCAGGCGGTCGCCATGGCGGACGGCCCCAACGGATTGCGCATCGAGACCAATCAACTTACCCGCGACAGTCTGCCTGCCATCTGCTACCCTGCTATGGCGGCGCTGGCATCTACCTGGGATCGTGCGCTGGCAGCGCGTCTGGCACAGGCTTTGGCCGAGGAATGCCGCGCTGCATCGCTGGATATTTTGCTCGGTCCCGGTGCCAACATCAAGCGTAGCCCGCTGTGCGGCCGCAATTTTGAGTATTTGTCCGAGGACCCGTACCTTGCGTCCGAGCTGGCGTTTGCCTATGTGCGCGCCTTGCAGCAGGGCGGCGTCAGCGCCTGTCTTAAACATTTTGCACTCAACAATCAGGAATTTTGCCGCATGACGGTGAACGTGCGCGTGGGGCAACGCCCTTTGCACGAAATCTACCTGAAGGCCTTTGAAAAGACCGTGCGCGAGGCACATCCCGATACTGTGATGAGTGCCTACAACCGCGTCAACGGGGAGCAAATGGCCGAAAGCTCGCTGCTGCGCGATGTTTTGCGCGGTGCATGGGGCTTTGACGGTGTTGTTATCAGCGACTGGGGCTCGGTCAGTCAACGTGACGGCGGTGTGGCCGTTGGCATGGACCTGGAAATGCCCGACTCTCACGGAAAGTTTGACGGTGACGTCTATGCCGCACTGGAGGACGGCCGCCTGAGCGAACAGCAGCTGGACGACTGTGTACTGCGCCTGCTGCAATTTGCCGAAACCTGCGCGCAGCGCCGACAGAACGCGCAGCCTTCTCAGCCTATGGACGAGCAGGCGCATCTTGCCCTGGCGCGGGAAATCGCCGCACGGGCCATGGTACTTTTGAAAAATGACGGCGAAACCCTGCCGCTGCACAGCGGCAGCCGCGTGGCTGTTATCGGCGAGTTTGCCCGCACCCCGCGCTATCAGGGCGGCGGCAGTGCCCATGTGCGACCCGCACAGCTGGAGGTGCCGCTGGACTGCCTGCGCAAGGCATATCCCGATTTGATTTTTACTCCCGGCTATCGTCTGGACGGCGGAGATGCCGCCCTGGCCGATGCCGCTGTTCAGGCAGCCGAGCAGGCCGAAGTCACCCTTGTGTTTGCAGGCTTGCCCGACGCTTATGAGGCTGAGTGCTATGACCGCATGGATTTGGAGCTGCCCGCCGAGCAGAACGAGCTGATTGCGCGCATCTGCCGCGCCAACCCCAAGACCGTTGTGGTGTTGTTTGCAGGGTCGGCGGTTACTATGCCGTGGGCGCAGCAGGCAAAAAGCATCCTGATGGCCTACCTGCCCGGACAAGCCGTGGGTTCCGCACTGACCGATGTGCTGACAGGAGTCTGTGAGCCGACAGGCCGTTTGTCCGAAACCTTCCCTGCGCGGTTGGAGGACACGCCCAGCTATGGCAATTTCCCGGGTGATGGTTCTGCCTGCGACTATGCCGAAGGCATCTATGTCGGCTACCGCTGGTATGACAAGCGCAAAATTGACCCGCAGTTTTCCTTTGGTCAGGGCGAGGGATATACGCAGTTCGCCTATCGCGACATATCGCTGTCGGCAGGGGAGATTGACGCCGACGGCGCGGTGCAGGTGAACGTCACCGTGCAGAACATCGGCACCCGTAAGGGCCGCGAGGTCGTTCAGCTGTACGCTGCGCAGGAGTCGGGGCAGTGGGGGTATGTTCGCCAGCTCAAGGGTTTTGAAACACTGGAGCTGGCGCCGGGACAAATCAGCCAAGTCAGTTTTACGCTGCGCGCCGAGGATCTTTCTGTGTGGAGCGAGCGCGAGCAGCGCTTTTGGGTACAGGACGGCGTTTATATTCTGGAGGCCGCGCATCACAGCCGTGATATCCGCTGCCGCGCCAAACTGGCCGTGCACACCGGCGACTGTGAGCGTGCCCCGCAGGGCCGCAACGTCAACGTGCGGCAGCTTTTGGCCGACACGCGCACCCGCGCTATGGCAGAGGAGATCTACGCCGACATGTTGGCCGACCGTGCCGCCCGCGACCCGAACTTTGACCGCAGTAAGGCGGAACGGCTGGGACAATCGTTGTTTTTAAGCTACCCGGCCCGCAACTTTATTGACATTTGCAGCGCCGAAACAGCAACCCAGCTGGAAGAACGGGTCTACCGAGAAATGGCGGCGCTGGAATAATTCTGCGCCCCAAGGAGGTATTGCAATGCAGCGCTTCAGCAGGCAGGCCCTGATTTATGTCGGGACCGAGGCCGTCTACGGTACGGCGATGGGCATGTACGGGTTTATCCTGAACTTGTTTTTTCTCTCGCTGGGGTTGACCGCCGCGCAAATCGGTGTGATTACCGGCGCCGGCATCGTGGTCATGGGGCTGTGCGCCCTGCCGCTGGGCTTTCTGGCCCGCCGAACAGGCCGCAAAAACATGTATGCGAGCGGTGTACTGCTGATCGGCACCAACCTGGTTTTGTATGTGCTTTGCCCGTTGTCGCTGCTGTTTTTGCCGGTGGTCTTTGTGGCCGTCGGCATGACGATGGTCGAGGTATCCGAGGTGCAGGTCATGTACCAAAGCTGCGCCGACGACCGCGAACGGGTGACGGTGTTCAGTGTTTCCTTTGCCACATTTTCGCTGTGCAGCGCGCTGGGCACTTTTTTGGGCGGGCGGCTGCCGGGCCTGATAGGCTACCGCGGCACCATGCTGCTGACGGGTGTTATCACGCTGCTGGTGGGTCTGATGCGCTGGGTGGCCCTGCACGATGACCGAAAAACGCCCGAGGCCGAGCAGCGCCGCCAACGCACACCGCTAAAAGCCGTGCTGGATCGCAAGTTTTTCTCGTTTTTGGCGGTCATTGCTTTTCACGGGGCGCTCAGCAACACCATTGGTCCGTTCTCGACCCTGATCCTAAAATATCGTTGCAACTGGCCGGACAGCCGCATCTCCACAGTGCTGACTGTCTCGCTGGTGTGCGGTTTTCTGCTGGCGCTGTACACGCCGCGTCTGCAGCGCAAAATCTACCACGCCGGCATTTATGTGGGCGGCTATGCGGCGTTGATCGCCGTACTGGCCGCGCTGGCTGTGTCGGGCAATGTCTACCTGTTTGCCGTGCTGTTTATCGTGCGCGGCGGGCTGGAAATCATGCTGAAAAACATGATCGACTCAGTGACCTACCTGACGCTGGATGAGGCGCAGAAGGATATCTACGCAGGCGCTCGCTCGCTAATGAAGGGCACTGTGGGGGCGCTTACGGCGTTTGTCGTGGGCGTACTGCTCAGCTGCGGCGATGTGGGCTTTGTATTCTGGATGGCCGTGGGGCTTATGGTCTGCGCGGCAGCGCTGTTTATCCTGTGTATCGCACCCCTGTTTCATGACAAAAAGAATGGAGAGCGACCCTTATGACCGAACTGTATCATTTTGACTGGAACGACCAGTCGGTGTTGTCCCGCGGGCGGCTGGCACCGCGTGTACATTTTTACCCCTATCAGGATGTGGACGCCGCACGGCAGGGCGAAAACTCTGCCCGTGTGCAAAGCCTGACAGGGCAGTGGAATTTCAACTGGTTTTCCTCCCCGCTGGAGGTGCCGGATGCGCTGCTGCAAACCCCCTTTGATGCCGCCGCCCCCTGCCTGACCGTGCCGATGAACTGGCAGTATGCAGGGTACGGCAAGCGCTGCTATACAGATCTTTTGTACCCCTTTCCGGCAGATCCGCCGCATATCCCCATGCGCAATGAAACCGGTGTCTACCGCCGCGCCTTTACGGTAACGCCGCAGCACGGCAGCCGCGTTATGCTGCGCTTTGAGGGTGTGGAAAGTGCGTACCATCTGTATGTAAACGGTCAGGCGGCAGGATATTCGCAGGGCAGCCGTATGCCCGCTGAGTTTGATATTACCGAGCTTGTCCATGACGGTGAAAATCAACTGGCGGTCGTGGTATATCAGTACAGCGACGGTACCTATCTTGAAGATCAGGATATGTGGTGGCTGGGCGGTATCACCCGTGATGTTGCCCTGCTGAACCGCCCGGCCTGCTATTTACGGGACATGGTGCTGAACCCCGACTACGACACGCATACCGGCGAGGGTATCCTGCGCCCCGTGCTGCCGCTTTCCGTACAGGGCGGCCATGTGGAACTTACGGTCTATGACAAAAACGGTACGGTACTGGCACACAAGGCGCATCCCGCAGATGAGGTGTGTGTTCCCGCTGTGCGGGCCTGGACGGCCGAGACCCCGACGCTGTACACCGTGGTGGCTGCCGTGTACGATGCCAACGGTACGCTGACCGAGGCTGTGCCGCAGAAAATCGGTTTCCGCCATATTGCGATAGAAAATGGCGTACTGACGCTGAACGGGCGGCCTATCTTTATGCGCGGCGTCAACCGCCACGAGTATAACCCCAAAACGGGTCGTGCCGTAACCTGTGCGCAGACCCGCAGCGAATTACAGATGATCAAGCGGGCGGGTCTGAACGCCATCCGCTGCTCACACTATCCCAATAACCCGTTCTTCTATGATTTGTGCGAGGAGTTGGGCCTGTACGTCATCGACGAGTGTGACCTGGAAACCCACGGTTTTGAGCCGCTGGGAAAGGATACCCGCCTGAACAGCGACCCGACCTGGCGCAAGGCATATCTTGACCGCATCGAGCGCATGGTCGGGCGCGACCGCAACCGCGCTTGCGTGTTGATGTGGTCTCTGGGCAATGAGTCCGCCTACGGCCCCAACTTTAAGGCTATGTACGACTGGTGCAAGCAAAACGAGCCGACCCGCCCCGTACACTACGAGGGGGACTTCAAAAACCAGAGCGTGGATGTTTCCAGCACAATGTACTCGACCATCGGTATGCTGAAGGAACTGGACACCCAGCAGGACCCGCTGCGCCCGCATATCCACTGCGAGTTTGCCCATGCCATGGGCAACGGACCCGGCAGCCTGCAGGAATATTATGAAGTGTGCGAAAACTCCCGCCGTATTCAGGGAATTTTCGTGTGGGAATTTAAGGATCACGGCGTATACGAAAAGCTGCCCGATGGGCGCGAATGTTATCGTTTCGGCGGCGAGTACGGCGAGAAATTCCACAACGGCAACTTCTGCATGGACGGTTTGGTGCGCTCGGACGGTGTGCCCTCGCCAGGATTCTTCGAGTACGCCCGCGTGGCCGAGCCGGTGCACGTTGAGGCATTTGATTTGGCGCGCGGCATTGTGCGGGTGAAAAACCGCTTTGATTTCCTTACGCTGGACGGTTTTGTCTGCCATGGTCGTGAGCTGTGGGATGGTGTGCCCCAAAAAGAGTTTACTTTGCCGATGCCCGCAGCTGCACCACGCAGCACGTTTGAGCTGACCCTGCCCGAAAACATGGGGGAAGGCTGCCCCGTCGGCAGCCTAGTAACGCTGGAGTTGGAATTCCGCACAGGCACTGCCTTGGGCGCACTGCCGCAGGATTGGCCGGCCGGACGTGCCGGCGCCGTTCTGCGCGAGGAAACTCCCGCGCCCGCAGCACCCGCCGCGCCCGCCGTCTGTGAACGGCAGGGATATTCCCTGCATGTCAGCGGAAAGGATTGGTCCTTTGTGCTGGATCCCGTGCAGGGACGCATCTGTGAGTACATTTGCCGCGGACAGCGCCTGCTGGAGCACGGCCCCGAGCTGAACTACAATCGCGCGTATATCGACAACGACATCAAAAACCAGCCCCAGTGGAACGAAAAACACCTGCACTCGATGCGGATGTGCGTGTCCTCTATTGACTGGCAGCAGGAGCAGGACGCCCTGGTAATTCGCGTTGAGGGCAAATTCTCGCCTGAGGCGATGGATTGGGGCACCGATGTCACGGTGACTTACCGCGTCTTTGCTGACGGCACACTGACAGCAGCGCTGGCCGGCGATTTCTACGGTCCCACACCGACCGAACTGCCCAAAATCGGCAGTGAACTGCATGTTCCCGCCGCCTTGCACCGCGTGACCTGGCGCGGTTTTGGCCCGGGTGAATGTTACTGTGACAGCAAGCAGGCACAGACCGACGGTATCTGGCAGGAGCAAGCGGCTGATATGGGGTTTGCCTACTCCTGCCCGCAGGATAACGCCAACCGCACAGGTGTGCGCTGGGCGGCTATGCAGGCAGAAAACGGCGCAGGTCTGGCCATTGCCGCCGACCGCCCGTTAGACATGGCAGTGCGCCGTTACAGCGATGAGCAGCTGCAAAATACCGCACACGACTGCGAACTTACGCCCGACGCCGCTCGCCTGTATCTGCACATGGACTACCGCAATTCCGGCCTGGGCAGCGGCAGCTGCGGGCCGATTGCCATGGCGCAGTACAAGGCGTATCCCATTCACTACGAATGGAAAATGGCCTTTGCGCCCATCCAAACCGATGAGGACGCACCCCGCGCCGCTCGACGCGCTATGGCAAGGCTGTAAGGCACCTTACGGTATAAGAACTTATGCAATATCATGAAAGGGGAACCGTTTATGTGGAAAGACCGGTTTTGCCAGCCAATCCGCGACCTGCTGGCCGATGACGCCTGGCTGGTAGCGGAGGAAGGCTACCACCCGCGCGAGCAGATCGTATACGAAAGTATCTTCTGTTTGGCCAGCGGCTATATGGGCAGCCGTGCCAGCGCCGAGGAGGGCTTTTGCCGCCGCACACTGCCCGCCAACTATATCAACGGTGTGTTTGACCGTTCCGAGGCATTCCAGCGCGAACTGGCCAACACGCCCGACTGGTGCAAGCTGAAAATGTACTATCAGTGCGAGCCAATCGCCCCCGAGGAGGGCGGCGAGCCCGAGGACCACCTGCGCGTGTTGGATATGCAGCACGGTCTGCTGGCCAAGCGCTATGTCACTCAGGCGGCGGACGGCCGACGCACCAAGGTGGAAATTTTGAAATTCCTCAGCCGTGTCCACGGCTGGTGCGGCGGGTTTAAGGTCTGGCTGACCCCGCTGAACTACGGCGGTTTGCTGGAATTTGAAAACATCATCGATGCCACCGTCACCAATTTTATTGACTTTCCGCGTTTCCGCGTCAAGCATATCCGCACCACGGACCTGCGCGCGCTGGACTGCCTGGGCTGCTATCTGGAATGTGAGACCCGCGACTTCAAGCTGCCTGTCGGCACGGCGGCGGGGGTGCGCATTGTGGACGAGCAGGGCAGAGATATCCTGAAAAGCCGCGCGTTCCGCCCCTACGGCGAAACCGCTTGCGAGTTCGTGGATGCCTACTGCCGGGAAGGGCAGACCATCTGCGTGGAAAAATATGCCGCCGTCTGCACAGGACGCGATGTGCCCGAATCTCAGGTGGCCGAAACGACCCGTGCACGGTTGCAGGCCTTTGTGGACACCGGCTTTGACGCAGAGCTGCAGGCGCATCTGGCCGAGTATGCCCGCCTGTGGCACCGCGCCGACCTGGAGCTGACCGGCGATGATCGGCTGCAAAAGGCACTGCGGTTCAATATTTTCCATCTGATGTCCACCCCCAGCCAGACCGACAACCGCACCAACATTGGTGCCAAACTCATCCACGGCGAGGAGTACGGTGGCCACGCATTCTGGGATACCGAACTGTTCCTGCTGCCTTTCTTTGACTATGTTTTTCCCGAAGTGGCGCGCAACCTGGTGGATTATCGCTATCTTTTGCTGGACAAGGCGCGGGAAAACGCCATCAAAAACGGGTTCCGCGGCGCCAAATACCCGTGGGAGTCTGCAGACACAGGCGATGAGGAATGTCCTGCCTGGACCATTGAGCCAGACGGTTCCTGCTACCGCTGCTATGTGGCCGACTACGAGCACCACGTTACGGCGGCCGTGGCTTACGGCGGTGTGCACTATTTTGAGCTGACAGGGGACGAGGATTTCTTTGACCATGAGGGGCTGGAAATTCTCTGCGAGACCGCGCGGTTCTGGGTGTCCCGTCTGGAATACAACGCCGAAAAAGACCGCTACGAGATCTGCAAGGTCACAGGCCCCGACGAATGGCATGAGCCGGTGGATAACAACGCCTACACCAATTATCTGGCGCGGTGGAACATCCGCAAGGCAGTGGAATACCTGGCCCTTTATAAAAAGGAAAAGCCCGAGGTTTACGCACGTCTGGCACAGCGCATTGACCTGGCAGAGGACGAGCCGAAGCGTTGGAGCGAGCACGCCGAAAAAATCTACCTGCCCGACACTAACGGCGTCATTGAACAGTTTGAAGGTTACTTTGACCTTGCAGACGCCGTCATCGACGAGTGGGACGAAAACAACATGCCGCTGTGGCCCAAGGCGCTGGCCGAGGTACCCAAAGAGCAGCGCTGTATCCTGAAACAGGCCGATGTGGTCATGCTGATGTACCTTATGGAGCATGAGTTCAGCGCCGAGACCCAGCGTCTGAACTTTGACTATTACGAGAAACGCACGCTGCATCGTTCGTCCTTGAGTCCCAGCATCCACTGCCTGATGGGGCTGCGCGTAGGCGAAAGCGAACATGCCTACCAGTATCTGTGTCGCTCGGCGTATGTGGATATCGACAACAACCAGCGCAATACGCGTGAGGGTATCCATGCGGCATCGGCGGGCGGCACATGGCAGTGTGTCACGCTGGGGTATTGCGGCATGTCCACCACCGACACGGGCGAGCTTTGCTTTACGCCGCATCTGCCCGAACAATGGCAGCGTGTGAGGTATCATATTTGCTGGCGCGGTGCCGACTTGCGAATTACCGTAATGCAGGATGGTGTGGACGTTGAGCAGGAAAACGGTACGCAGCCCGTTGTTTACCTGTGCGGCGGCGAGCGTCGGACAGCGCGCAGAATCTGAAAAGAAGGGGAAACATATGCTGAACTGTGTGATTTTTGACCTGGACGGGGTGCTGGTATCTACCGATGAGCTGCACTACCGCGCATGGAAGGCCATTGCCGAAAAGCTCGTCGTTCCGTTTACACGGCAGGACAACATGCGCCAGCGTGGTGTCAGCCGTATGGAATCGCTGGAGGTCGTGCTGGAAAAATGCCCGCGCACCTTTACGCAGGACGAAAAACTGGCCCTGGCTACCGAAAAGAATGATTTGTACCGCGCCATGCTGACCGATTTAAGCCCGGCAGACGCCCTGCCCGGTGTGCCCGAAACGCTGGCCATGCTGCGTGAGCGAGGTGTAGTCACGGCGGTGGGATCCTCCAGCAAGAATACGCCGGAAATTTTGCAGCGCACAGCGCTGTGGGACGGTATGCAAGTGGTGGTCAGCGGGCTGGACATCACCCACTCCAAGCCGCATCCCGAGGTGTTTTCCAAGGCGGGCGAGCGCGCCGGCTTTGCCCCGCAGCAGTGCCTTGTGGTTGAGGACGCCGAAACGGGCGTCCGCGCCGGCAAGGCGGCGGGTATGCGCGTGCTGGCGGTGGGGGCTGCCAAGGACAACAGCGAGGCGAATTTTCACTTTGCAACCCTGGCGGAAGCATTGCCCCACTGGGACGAGATTTTTTCTGCATTTGAACAGGCATAAAAGGAGCGTGTAACGTTGCAGCAAACAAAACAGGAAACAAAGGCTTGGGCGGCGGACCTGCTCTGCCTGTTGGTGGCGGGCATCTGGGGTTCGGGCTTTATTGCCAGCCAGATGGCCATTGACGCACACATGAGCGCTGCGCTGATCATGGCGCTGCGTTTCGCGCTGGCCGCTGTGGTCATGCTGGCAGTCTGCCTGCCCAAGCTCAGGCGGCTGCGCCTGCGCGATATCAAAATGGGCGGGCTTGCAGGCGTACTGCTGTTCGGTGCATTTTATACGCAAATCATCGGCCAGCGGCACACAACGGTATCTCACTGTGCCTTTTTGACCGCGACCAATGTGGTCATGGTGCCTTTTATCGTCTGGGCGGTCAGCCGCAAACGGCCGTCTGCCAAGACCTTTGTGCTGACCGCCACGACCCTGCTGGGTATCGGTGTGCTCAGTATTACACCGGGCAGTTTTTCGCTCAGTTTTAACTACGGCGATGCCATGACCCTGCTGTGTGCTTTGCTGTTTGCTCTGCACATCACCACGTTGGGCTGGGCTACCCGCGGCGCTGACGTCATGCTGATCAACCTTGTGCAGCTGGCCACGGCGGCTGTTATTTCGGCGGCAGTCTTTCTGCTGACCGATGCGGGCGCAGCTGCAGCGGCGGATTTGCAGCATGGCCTGCCCGCCGTCATCTATCTGGGACTTTTCAGCACCTGTCTGTGTTATTTTTTGCAGACACTGGCGCAAAAACACACCACCCCTGCCCACGCCGGTGTATTGCTTTCGACCGAGGGGTTGTTCGGCAGCCTGTTCTCGGTCGTGCTGGGCCTGGAAACCCTGACCATGAACTTACTCATCGGCGGCATCATCATTATGGCGTCCATTTTGCTGATGGAACTGCTGCCGTCCAAAGAATAAGGAGCAGAAGATCATGAACGAATTTCTTTCGTCTTTGCTGGAGACTGCCTCCGTAACCGGAAGCGAAACGCAGGCCGCTGAGGTTTTGCAGCCGTATTTTGCGCAAAAGGGCCTGGCCACGGCGCGCGATGCAAGCGGCAACTTCTATGCGGGTGATGTGTCAGGCAGCGCGGGTGTGCTGCTGGCTGCACACATGGATGAAATCGGCCTGATGGTGACCTGCATCATGCCCGACGGCACGCTGCGTGTCTGCAGTGTGGGCGGCATTTATATCCCAATGTACTTCGGCCACCGTGTGCGCATTTATACGCGCGCTGGTGTTGTGTACGGCAGTGTGTCGGTCAACCGCGAGCTGTACTGCCGCAGCGAGTTTAAGGCCACCGATATCATTGTGGATATCGGTGCCTCCAACGCCGAGCAGGCCGCCGAATGGGTAGAAGTGGGGGACATTGCCACCTTTGATTCCGACTGGCGTATGCTGAAAAACAACTGCCTGAGTGGCCGTGCACTGGATGACAAGATGGGGGTATACATCCTGTCGGAAACGTTTACCCGTCTGCACGAGAACGGCAAGGATGCGCAGGTCTGCTTGTGCGCCACCGTGGGCGAGGAAACTGTCAAAAACGGAGCCTACTGGGCGGCATCCCGCCAAAAACCCAAGCTGGCTATCATCGTGGATGTGACTTACACCAGCGACTACCCGCACGGTGCTGCCAAGGAGGAATGCGGCGAAATCCTGCTGGGCGGCGGCCCGGCCGTCTGCATCAACCCCATCTGCAGCCGCCGCCGTATTGAGCAGATCAGGCAAGCGGCCAAGCGCGCGGGTATTGCGCTGCAGTTTGAGGTTTCGGGCGAGCGAACCCACACCGACGCCGATGGGATCCATCAGGCAGCGGGCGGCGTGGAAATGCTGATCGTTTCGCTGCCGATGCGCTATATGCACTCTGCCTGCGAAACCGTAAGCCTGCAGGACGCAGAGGCCTGCATCCGTCTGCTGACCGAATATCTGGGCAGTCTGCCCGAATAATCCGAATAGTTGACCTCCCTCCGACAAGTATCTGCCGGGAGGGAGGTCGTTTTTTATGCCGTGGGACATCGCGTTAGGCCACGCATGACTTTCAACGCATTTTTTGAGGCGACTGCACAAACCATACAGAGTGTTTTCGGCCGATTGCACAAAACAAAAAATGTCCATGGAAATATTACGGCACAATATGCAATAATTGCAGAATTGTGCAAAATTTGCAGCTGACGCAAGAGCAAAAAATGTACATCTACCTCATGAATAATTGCGTGGTGTATCACAGGTATTTTCGGCACCATAAAGGTTACCACTGTATAAGGGGGCAAGGGCCCCAATCAGAATCAGAGGAATGATGAAATGCCCATGAGAAAAGCAAAGCGCAAGATCCGGTAGCTGGTCGCGGCCGTGATGTGTGTCGGTCTGCTGGCCGGCATGGTTCCCGCCCCGGCTTTTGCGGAAGGCGAACTGCCTGACGCAGCGGTTGTAGAGCAGGAAACACCCGCACCCACCGAGACGCCGATGGCCACAGTGTCCCCGGCCCCTTCCGAATCCCCTGCGACAGCCGACACTCCGGCTGCCGAGGAAACCCCTGTACCGACTGCAACTCCTGCTATCGAGGAAACCGCGGCCCCTACCG